>Ga0315280_10012815_pt1 | contig 10065 bp, 6 predicted proteins | sample YL17G06_40_MG_FD_203697 | JGI IMG/M metagenome (GOLD analysis project Ga0315280, IMG submission 203697) | Sediment microbial communities from Yellowstone Lake, YNP, Wyoming, USA - YL17G06_40 | ecosystem: Environmental > Aquatic > Freshwater > Lake > Sediment | place: USA: Wyoming | collected...
ACAAATGCACGTCTTTTAATTTCTTCAGCTAACCTAACGCCCGAAGGAATGAGACTATTTGCCGAACTTTTCTCAGAATTTGAACTTAACAAAAGAAAGCCAAAATACGTAGCATTGTTCGGTGAAGTGCTCCTCTTTCTTGAATCAATAGCTAAGCATATGGGTAGAGATTCTGCCGATTTCAAGGTCATAGGTCACTTGAAGTCTTTGCTAGGAGACTGCCCTAGAACAAGGCGTTCAGGTATTAAATTTATTCATACTTTGCGCGAGGAGAGCATTATGAAACAGATTGAGGGAGTCTTAAATGGTGAGAAACCCTTTCAGCTAAGAATTCTCAGTCCTTTTTACGAAGACGACATTCCATCTTCTGAATACGTTCAACGAACACTATTCGGGCATATTCTTGGGATTGATGGTAACACTATATTTTCGGACGTGAAAGCTGTCGAATTGTATTTCGCTGCGGTTGAGAAGAATGGAAAATTTGTCTCTGCGCTACCACTTAAAATCATAAACAGTCTTGGTGAAGAAAGATTAAGCAAAATAAAATTCTATCCTATGCCGGACAAAAAGCCCATCAATAGCTCTGAGGGTTCGGAAGGAGTGAGCCGATTTAAGCATGCTAAAGCATGTCTTTTAGAGACAGATAAGCATATTTTCATTCTTACGGGTTCTGCCAACTTCTCAAGTAAAGCCTTGTTAGCAAGGGCGGGAAATGGAAACGTAGAAGCTTGTATTCTACACAAGTTACGCAAAAACGAAAAACCAAGCATTTTTCCCAAAATTGAGAGCGTAGATTTAAACAAAATCTTAAGAGAAGAGAAGATAGACAACTTCGATGATGTTTTCAACGAAAGTCCTCTACTCTTTGTAACTGAAGCTATTTATGATACGCGGAAAAGGGAATTATCGATATTTTTTGATTTTACGTCGGAACCACAAAAAACTTGGAAACTAAGTCTTGACGGAGGCATACTATTAACAAAGGAAAATTTAGGAGATTCCATTCGAAAACAGAATGCTCTTATTCTTAAAGAGATTGATGTTAAGAGCCATTTCCTTACTTTGCTCATCCTCGACTACCCTGAGATAAATATCCCCATTAGATTTGATAATCTGGAGCTCCCAGAGTTCAGACTGGACTATGCTCACATGCTTCTCTTGTTATCTGGGCGATATTCTCCAGACTACGTTAGAAAATTGCAACAAATGACCGAGCAGAGACTTGTTCCAGAGGCACCAAAAAGAGAAAGTACAAAGGAAGAGAACATAAATGACTTCTTCAAAGCACTCGATGGAATCAAAGAAAGGCTTGCTATGTTCTCCGAAGAGAGATTCTACAACATTAAAGTTGAGTTTGTGCTTAAACAAGTTCAAGAACTAGTGAAGCAAATAATGGAAAGATGCAATAGCGGTCAAGACTCAGCAGCGCGAGCGCTTTTTAAATTGGCTGAGATAATGCATGTGTTCAAATCTATTAAACCCAAACATAACTTTCAGCGTGCAGGACCCAAGATTTCAGAAGTTTTGGCAGAGATCAAAGTACAATTTGAAGAGTTGGCAAAGAATCAGGGAGGCCCAATTTTCAAGGATTATGTACAAAATCTCGGTGAAGAGTGATGAATGAAAAATCGTGTTCGTATAATATCCATCAGCTACGCCTCAAGACTGATGAAATAACTGAAGAACAAGCCAAGAAACAAATCTTGGCAGTAAAAAAGGGATTTGAAATACTACAGAAAAAGAACGGAGTGATGCTTGCTGATGATGTCGGAATGGGAAAGACTTTCGAAGCTCTCGGTTTAGTATTTCTTGAATCATACCATCGATTGAAATATGCTAAAGCTAAGCGTATTCCCAGAGTCTTGGTGATAGTTCCTTCTACTGCCTTGAAAATCAAATGGGAGAAAGATGTTCAGAAATTCTTTCAAAAATGTGTAAAAGAGGATAAGATTGTTAATATTATCAAAAAAGAATTGTCTAAACCACGAGTAGTGTATAGCAAAGGAGATTTCCGTTACTCAAGAGAAAAGCTCGTCATATGTTCAATTAACACGCTTTTTGATAACCCTTTACATAGACGATGGGATATCGTGGTTATTGATGAAGCCCACAAGTTCAAAAATAAACACACTAAGAGATACGCTTTGTTTGATAACTTAGAAAGAAAGGACGTTGAACCAATACTCCATGGTAAGTTTCAAAAACTAATACTGATGACTGCAACCCCTTTTCAACTTCAGCCCAAAGAGATAATTAATTTGCTTAGCCTTATTGTCTCAGCGCATTCGGTCTCAAAGGACAAAGAGAAATTAAAATCTGACTTGAATAATGTTAAGGATACGCTGAATGAATATCAGGCTAGAGTTCAATCATTCGAAAGATCTTGGAAGGACATACCCTACATCGAAGCCCCACAGATTGAACAGTTGAACATACCCAAACTGAAAATTGAAGAAGTAATAAAGGAGAGGTTACATGATCCGAATTTCAGCGGCAGTGTTAAAAAGGCACTCGCTTTGTTTCTGGAGACCAAATCGTTAAAAGAAAAACTTGAAAGTTCATTAGCATCTTTTCTTATAAGAAATTCGAAGCCAATGGAGTATAGAATCGAGATAGTTGGTTCTCTTCTTCCTAATAGCTCAAATAGTGCGATTCAACTCACAAGTGACGAAGAGCTATTCTATCTTCTTGTAAATAAGTTTCTTTATGAAGTCAACAAGCATAAAAGAACTTTTACTGTGCAGGTTTTACAAGAAACAACATCATCATATGCTACGCTAGATAAGTATTCAATATCTAGCCAAAAAAGAACATCAAAACTCGCTAAAAGAGACATAATAATTAAACATTATAGAAATCTGGTTACAAAAGCCATAGAGTCGTTCAAAAAAGTTGAAGAACATCCTAAAATAAGAGAGCTTAAGCTCAATCTTGGACTAAGATCAAACGATACTAATGCACCAGAAAATTTGCCTTCGGAAAAAACGTTAATCTTTTGTAGATTTATCGAAACTGCTAGTGTAATTAAAAAAGAGACAAACAAAGAATTTCGACGGATCATCAGCAAAAGTATACCTCAAGAAATACAAAATGCGTTCCGAAAAAAATACCCACGAAAAATCTTCCTGAAAGGCAGAAGAAAGCCTAAGACTGTTAAGGCTTGGAGATTCAGCAAACGATTTGAAAATCTTTTGAAGAGAGGACGAGGCGAAATCTTTGCGTTATTGGATTCACTTTACAGCACCAGCCCCAATTTTAAAAGAAGAATACAAGAGGAAGCCCTGTTCAGGACTTACACCAAACAAGGAATCAGAAAATATTGGAAGGGTATGGGTGAAGAATTGGAAAATGTAATCAGGAGTAAACTCAAGGAGGAATACTTTCTATTTCTTATAATGAAAGGATTCCAAGAGAAATCACAAGGTAAAGTCTTAACAAGACAAGATAAAACACGTATAATGAGGGAAGCAGTTGAGGAAATTTTCAAGGAAAAACTCTACGACTACCTTAAGCGAGAAATTGAGGATATCGAGAAGAACTTTCACGTCCTCTCTGAGGACGATGTGGTCTCAAGAATAACTAGGCTTATCGAAGGGCTAAGACGGCAAGATTTTGCTGAGGTTCTCTCGGGTGAAACAAAGAGCATCTTTCAGGGAAGATTAATTGAGGCTTTCAACACAAAATTTAACCCAATGGTACTCATCGTTACTCAGATCGGACAGGAAGGAATAGACCTACAAAAAGAATGCTCAAAAGTTATACACTATGATCTCTGGTGGAACCCGGCCGTCATGGAGCAGAGAGTTGGAAGGGTGGACCGTATAGGAAGTAAAATTTCTAGAGAGCCTGCTCTTAAGCTTGAAGTTTACACACCTTTCATCAAAGATACAGTAGACGAAGATATTTTCAAAATTGTTAAGGAAAGAGAAAAGTGGTTCAAGCTAATTATAGGAAGTAAATATGCTAAAGAAAGTAAGCTGTTCGGCGAAAAAGTTGAAAAAGAAGCAACCATCGTCCCCTTGCCTGCCTCCATCTACGAGTCCTTGAAAATAAATCTTGAGCCAAATTAAAAGATAAGCTGTGTTGTCATCGGAAAGGCTGGAGATATCGTTTAGAGATATCCAAAAATAAAAAAGGGCACTAGTTTCGAATCGAAGTCCTATGTGCTTTAACAAAGATTTGGGTGTTATAGAACTCCTTTCCTCATCTTTAAATTTGTATGTATCTATAGAACTTAATTATGAACTCGGGAGAAGAGTTTTCAGACAACGAATTTCAAATTCTTGATATTATTTTGAATTTTGAACCAGTCACTACCACTTTTCTTGCAGAATTCAGGATGCATGAAGACATCACTATTTCAACCGAAACTTTGAACGAAATCTTAGACAAATTATCTAAACATCAACTCGTAACAATAGTCAAAGAACAGTATCAGACGGTTGTAACAATCAATGCTACCTCACGAAATATCGTTAGAGAGATTTTAGAAGGGTATTGGAAACGCAACAACATCAACGAAACAACTCTAAGAGCAGACGCAGAAAAAAATTTACTCGGGATTCTAAAGCTTCTTGAGTTCAGATATGACGATAAACCTCACATAGGATTCTCGGATTACTTTTGGGATAGTGATTCAATTGCCATATGTAAGAGACTGGCACAGGCTAGACTGCTGTTTAGGCACACATGGTCTAGTAGGAAACATTCCTATGAGTCTTATTACTTGCGTAAATTTCCGTTTGATGTCGGAAAAAGCCTTGAGCAGTTAACTATTGAAAAAATCAATTTGAAAGACCTTGAGATAGGTTCTGAGTGGCCGATGCTAATCATTGCTTTGTATTCAGATGCAGCTCTAACGCTCACTGACCTAAAATTAAACTTTCCGCATCTTACTTCAGATGAGATTAATGAATTCCTCTCCAAATTAGAGCAAAGAGGAATTTTATCCAGGTTAAGAGGAGAGATAACAATCCCAAAGGGAACAAGAGACATAGTGAAGAATTACTTTTTCTTTAACCAATACAACCAATTTAAGAGCCTCACGCTTCAACAATTAAGGAGAAGAGTCAGCGAGAGACCATCGAATCTATTCATACTGGGATTAATAAGAAGGATTTTGGCTTCAGCTTCATCTCTTAAAACTTCTGAACCTTTTTGCAGCATCAAAAGAGATTTGCTTGCAAATGTAAGTGAGAATGATTTAATAGAAGCCAGTAAACTTGGCATACTTTTCCTAACCAGTAAGGAAGTCATAGTTGCTCATGAAGTCGTTACAGAACTCGAATCTATGCTCAAGTCGGCGTTAATGGTGGAGTCTTTCATGACTGTTCCACCCAATGACAATCTTAGAGCCATGCAAGCTTAGGTTCAGATATTCGGACAGTGCAAAGATTATGTTAAGATTTGGGACGAGTACATTAACGAGGAAACTTTGGATGTTGTTGAGATGTTCTGCCCACGCGATATGACCATAACAACACTTTCTGCTATTGAAAAGCCTCGGCAAATAGATATTGACGAGTCAGAACAACGTGTGAAAGGAATTAGGAACTCGAAACGAAAAATCAATTTGTTTTTGGTTGGAGATCCGCATCATGGAAAGGCTCCTTTCCACAAAAGATACATAATAAGCAAGGATGTGTGCTATTTGTTAACCAGCTCGATAAAGGAAGTTGGAAAATCAAAGAGTGTGGACATAATAGGGATCCCTTCTTCTGTGAAAGTCAGCGAAATAGAGCCTGCATTCAAATATTGGACAGATGCTCCAGCGAAAGAACTAGAGCAACAAGGATACATAAGAATAGGCTTTGAAGAATGGATTGAACGATTGAAGAAAGTAAAGGAACAATAAAAAGAGTGGGAATTCGAATCGAAGTCTTAATGTAATCTTTTGTAGAAAAAGGGGATTTTGCGGGAGAAATCGCCACGGCCGGTAGAGTTCAAATGTCTCCCGACCCACTTTTTAATTCTCCCTATGCCGTTGAAGAGGTAATCAACTAAAGATAAAAGCTAAAAAGAGCTAAAAACTTGGCAACAACAAAAGGGGATTTTAGTATAAATTACAATTTGGGAACGGTAACTCCCGGGCTACCAAAAATATTGCAGTTTTCACAGTTGTTTTGAGTATTGACGTGTGAGAGTTGAGTGATTAGTTGTTTTAAGTGGTTTTCAACTGTTTTTGAGAGATTGAAGCCAAGATTACGCGACTTTTCCACCAATTCTTTATCTAGATATAACACAACATTTCTTTTTTGAGTCATTTTGCATTTGCACCCGAGGGCATGCGAGGGCATCTTCTCTGTTATAAGTTTGTTGACTTGGCCAAGCACCGCGCGCGCAACCGATTTATCTTGTTCCCTTTGATGGTTAAGAACCAAACTGAGCAAGAGCGGAACAAACAATCTTTTCCATTTCGTCATATGCCCGTTGGCAATAATCAATGACACTTCTGTCTGGGAGGTCGGCAAAGCGTATTTCGGCTGTTGTCCGTGCAGTCTGAGGAGTGGGTTGAGCTGTAGCACTACCTGGTGTAGTTGCAGGTGGTATTGCTGAAGGACCACTTGAGCCAGCCGTGTATGAACTAGGTCCATAAATGGAAATAGTTGAACTTACGGCTATAGATTCAGCTATGTATATTGCGTATACATGCATCGTAGGAGGATATCCCCTATGAACAATCAAATTTCTCTTTGTCCATAATGGATCTTTTGATAGAACACCAAGTTGTTGCTTCCACCATTGAACGAATGACAAGGCCTGAGTATTTTTAAGCGCACGAGCAGCAACCTCAAATTCGCGTTCTGTTATCCTGTCATTTCGAGAAAACCCGAGAGAGAACTTTTCTAGATAATCATATAGCAAAACATCAAGGACACTAGCCCATGAGTTCAGGTAAGCGCTAAGAATGTACATGAATTCTTTTTCATGAGTATTATCCTGCGGTGTGCTTTTGAGCAGATCCAGAAAGTAATGTGCTTCGTTAAGCTTTTCCTTGACTTGCATAACGTTTCATAAATATACTAGTGGATTGTGTTAAAAAACTTAGCGTCTTATCTAAATGCTTAGAAAATGTGTAAATACGTAAAAAACTGAGGTTTTGTAGCGTGCGCGCTCATTACTGATTCTTCAAATAGAGTCATGATAGAATGTCTTCAGCGCTTTTCCACATCTCGTCAAACTTTTTTTCTGTTTCATTTTTGCTTTGAGTTGATATCTCTTTGATCATAGACAATTTCTTTCCTATATCCTTCAGTGATGAGCCAATACTCCAACCCTGAGTTTGAGTCAATAAAAATCTATCGTGAATCAACTTTGGCTTGCATTTTCTTATTTCAAATTTGGGTCTCTCTGTTTTGAACCTTTGACATGCTCTTTTAAATTGCCTTTCTTTTTCTTCGCCACCTGTATGTTCCGTCAAAACCTTGATTTGTAAACCTTTAGGGATGGATATTAGAAATTCCAACGTTCTTTCATCTACATATGGGTCAATTATTTTTGCATAGCCTTGGACACTTCGAAAAATTTCTTTTAGTTTAAGAGAACTAGTGAATGGCTCACCAGGAGGAATAATTACTTCCTTTACGGTTTCTAGGGCTTGGATGTCTTTATTGTAGATAAGTTGTTTATTGGCAATGCCTCTAAGAGCCGTGATAGTCCTCTTTATTCGAGTATCAACTTTCGCAAATTCTTGAGCTCTGTCCAACTTTGCAATCAGCTCATAGCTATTTGGTTCCTTAAGTTTATTTCTCTTCAAGGATACTGAAGAAATAAAAGTTCTGACATTTTGCACTAGAGAATTATGTTGACTCTCTATGCTGTGTTCTTGAACTAAAAGCTGATTCTTTTGTTTTTGGTTAAGAATAGATTTGGTGAGTTTCCGTCCAAGTTTGCCAGCTAGAGAGGATTCAAATAAATCAGCTGCTAATGCTGCTGCTCCTTCGCTTATGATAGTCTTACTCATCTCTGTTCCGATATCTCCCCGTTGTCTTCTTAACTGAGAGATTTGGTCAAGCAAAGTTTGCTCTTGTTGAATGTATTGTTCTAAGCAACCCCTGATGTCCTGCGACATACTTATCTACATCTAGGTTAATCAATCCAAATATTTAATTACACTACGTTTTAAATAACTTGCAACAATATAGATCTAGTTAAATTTCCATCCAATGCGCTAAAGCGCACGTAGCCTATCTCTTTCTAAACTCTTAGTTCTTTGTAACCTCTCTTTAAGTGGCGCTTATGTGCAATGAGGCTAGGTAGAGCAATTGTAAGAAGCGCATGATGAAATAGAACAAGATAAAGATACCCTAAATTTTATTTATGCTCGAAGTTAAAATGAAAATGGGCAGATTATTTGTGGAAAAAAGCGCACTTCTGAGAAGTCTGAAAGCAGAGTTGGAGAAGACATTCAAAGGAGATCTCTGGTTGTTTCCAAGGGGGAATAGTGAAAAAGCCGTACGGTATTTCGAAAAAGATTTGGGGAAAGGAGTTATGGGATTTTGGGGAACTGGTGAAAAATCTAATTCTGACGATGTAATAATGATAGTCGCAGAAAGGCCTTCTGTAGGGCGACAAAACAAGCCCAAAGAATTTGACAAGACACTCGCTCGGTTTTATGGGTTCTTAGAGAAAAACGAGCTTAGTAATTCACATGTAACTGATTTCATTAAAACGAGAGCAAGAACTGGCTATGATTGGAAAAAACCACAGAAACTAGAATTCTATGAAAAAGAATTTGATCAACATTTGCCTTTTCTTAAAAAGGAACTAGACATAATAAAACCAAACAAAATAATTGCTCTGGGCGAAAAAACATACCTCTGGGTTGCGATATGCAAATCTTTTTTCAAATTGAAAGAAGTGGAATTATTTCATGCTCCACATTATGCTAATCGGTTTAAGAAACGGAAAGAATTTGAGAAAGAATTCTTGACTTCCATTAGCGCGCTGAAGCGCACTTAGTCTACCTCTTTGCAACCTCTTAGTTCCTTGTAACTTTTTAACTAAGCCAATCTCCCTCAAGTCTCCTAGTTCTCTCCAGCCTCTCTGTTAGAGGAATCACCATTCAACTGCTATTACTGTTCATGCTATCAGCTGTCAGACTTCATTTTCTCAGATAACAATTAAGTTTCTAATTTTCTAAATTCTAAACGGAGAGATAAAGTAGAATTTCTAAAAAATAATCCAATTTAGAAAATAGAAATTAGAAAAGTCAGAAAGTTAGCTTTGTTTGTTTTCTTTTGTGGACTATGACTGCCAGTAGTGTTGCTATCATGAATAATGGCAGAATAAGGAATGATGGAAATTCGGGGATTATTATCACTTTGTGGGTTGAGTTAATGTAGTTTATGTATATGTAAGTGTTTTCTGCGCAGGTCCAGTTTTCGAAGGGCCATTGTTCGCGTTCTAACAGAACGGTGTAGTTGTTTTGCCACAAGTTTTGAACGAGCTCTTTCGGAATTTCAATAACACAAAAACCTTCAGAATCGTCTAGCCCACTCACATTGAAGCTTATGCTTTTCTCAGGCTCGCTGAAGTCAAAGCTCGAGATTGTAGAATTGGAAGTTACACTTATTGAATATGACTTGTTATCATATGTTATCGGGAAGGGTTCAGTTTTGAATTCCTTGTAAAAGATTAATTCTCCTGCTTTGTCTTTATATTCGTCAGGTAATCCTTCTCTGAAAAGGAAGTACGTAACTACTATGCATGACTTATTTGGTGATCTCAAAAATGTGAATGTTGGGTTACCAAAAGACGTGGCGTTAAAGTGAGTTGTGATACTTAGCTTTGTAAAGTTTCCTGTTGAATGGTCATATAGGAATGTTCTCCAAGCAGTCCAATTGGTGTCGGGTGAACGTTCCTCTATGTTTCCTTCTTGTAGCGTAAAGTTTCTTCCAAAAATTTGCCCATAGTCTCTATCCCCAATGTTCCCCCTTACTTGGTACTCGTCTCTTAAATCTTGATTATATCGAGTTAATGGCTTTGTGTTGTTCCATACCATGTTTTGAGGATTATCTAATGGAATTGTTAACCGACCTACTGCAGCATTGTCAACAGAGC
>Ga0315280_10012818_pt1 | contig 10063 bp, 10 predicted proteins | sample YL17G06_40_MG_FD_203697 | JGI IMG/M metagenome (GOLD analysis project Ga0315280, IMG submission 203697) | Sediment microbial communities from Yellowstone Lake, YNP, Wyoming, USA - YL17G06_40 | ecosystem: Environmental > Aquatic > Freshwater > Lake > Sediment | place: USA: Wyoming | collected...
GCACAAAGCCCTCGCCAGCGCTGTCTTCCCCGTTCCCGACGGCCCCGTGAGGACAAAGAATAGGCTCGTGTGTTCAGATTTGTTTCCCTCGTCCATCATTCTATATTCTGCACCTGTTCGCGCATCTTCTCAAGCTCGGCCTTGATCTCCAGCGCCATGCCTGATATCTCAAGGTTTTGAGCCTTGTTTAACAGAGTTGTGGTCTCACGGTGGCATTCCTGTAGGATGAAGTCGATATTCCGACCGACTGGCTTCGTTTCTTGACATGTTTCTCTTATCCTCTTCAAATGCCCATCTAATCTTACGATTTCCTCTGTAAAATCAAGCTTTTGTAAAAGTATGGCGACCTCTTGGGCGAGCCGTGTTTGGTCTACCTCTTCAAGTTTTAACGCCTGAATCCTTTCATAAAATGACTTTTTAGCCTCGGCTTTCGCCTTGGGTTCGAGCTTTAATATCTTTTTTGCTAAGCTGTCGACAATTCTCAATCGCTTTAATATCTCCTGCTTGAGGGCGGCCCCCTCCTTTTTGCGCGCGCTGGTGGCCTTCATAAGGGCTGAGTTCACAGCGGAAATTACTTCGCTTTTGACTATTTCACCAGGTTCCCCCTCTTTGATCTCAAAGATTTGCGGTAAAAGTATGAGCGTTGCGATGTCGATCTCTGGCTTTATATTCTCTTGTTTTGCGAACTTTTTGAGTTCGTCAAGGTAATTCCTCACTAGCTCGCGATTCAAAGCGGGCTTTTTGGCGACCTCAACATCTGCCTCGAGTCGGACGAATGTTTCCACCTTTCCTCGATTTATATACTTTGATATGAGATTGCGAATCTCTGGGTCGAGCTCCAAGAGCTGATTCGGGAGCTTAATGAAAATATCCAAAAACCTGTGGTTCAGCGTGCGCACCTCGACCGTTATTCTCCACCCTTTAATCAACTTTTTTTCGCGGGCGAACCCCGTCATGCTCTTCATTCAGACCTCCTATAAGATTTTATGAGAAAATCTCGCATATTTTTTAGCCACAGCCAGATGTTATCTTCGCGGTAATCTGGATATGTCCATTCGAGGGGCAAAAACTCTCCGTTTTTGTAGATAAGGGTCAAATCAGCATACACGCCGTTGCCGATATATGGCCTATGCGCGGCGTATTTGAAGGTCGAAAGGATAAAATTCCCTTCGGAAAGCGTCGCTGGGTCTATGTTGGCCGTCCTTTTCCCATCTGCAGAAAACTCCTGTTCGAGCGCGAAAGCTTTGTGCTTGATTTCGACGAGCGCAGCTTGGTCCTGTATCTTTTCGAAGGCGAACAATCTCTTCAGAAGTCCAGTGCCCATTTCGTCGGAATAATATTGCGAGAACTGGTCAAATGAATAGAGTCGGCTCGCTGAAATAACCCTTCCTAAATCCTTTGTTGCTACGTTTAAAATATTTTTTAAGTCGGATTTCTCAGGTTGATATGTCACAGCCCAGATAATAAGTGCAGGCCTGCAGCCAGCGGGCTTGCTCATTTGCTAAAAACTCCTAATCTTTTAAGCGATTCAAGAGCTTCCCTTTGTTTATCGAGGTTGTCCCAACTTCTTCGACGACGACGCCTGCCGCGATATTGGCGAGCGTTGCAGCCTCGATTATGTCGCTTCCCGCCGCAAGCGCCAGCGTGAGAGTGGCTATAACGGTATCGCCCGCGCCAGTGACGTCGTAAACCTGTCTGGCGAACGTGGGCAGCATCTGTGGGCGCGAGTCATGCTCGAATACGGTCATCCCGCGCTCGCCTTGAGTTACGACGAGGTGTTTTAATTCGAGGTCTTTGAGGACTTTTTGCCCGCTCGTCTCTAGCTCCTTCTGATTATTGCACTTGCAGTTAAGAGCGGCTTCAAATTGATTCTGGTTGGGCGTGACGAGTGATGCGCGTTTATAAAACCAGAAGTGGTGAATGTAGGGGTCGACCGTGAGCAGTCGCCCTTCCGAGTTGCATAAGTCTGCTATGGCAGCAAATAGGTCTTCGCTGATTAACCCCTTACCGTAGTCTGAAACGATTAGCGCGTCGAAGTTGTGCTTGTTCTGATGGAAGAAGTTCAAGATACGATTTTTCACGCGATGGGAGATATTATCGGTCTCTTCTTTGTCGAACCTCACTACGTGCTGCCCGTGCGCGACCACCCGTGTTTTGATCGTGGTCGGGCGACTGCTCGTCGGGATAATCCCATCGGTCGATATCTTTCGGCTGCCGAGCAGTTTTAAAAGGTTTCTTCCTTCAGGGTCTTTTCCTGTCACCCCGATAAGCGTCACTTTAGCGCCTAGCCCTGACAAGTTTGTTCCCACGTTTGCCGAACCGCCCGGCATGATTTCTTCTCGCTGGACGCCGACCACAGGCACCGGCGCTTCAGGCGAGATGCGCTCCACCTTGCCCCAAAGGAAATGGTCGAGCATCACGTCCCCGATGACCCATATACTCAACTTCTGAAATTTTTCTAGGAGTTCCTCGACTCTTGCTTTAGTCAGATTTGGCGTCATGGTTAACACCCCAACCGATTACAAACCCGCAAATAAGATATGCTAGCATCGCGTTCTCTGCATCTCCTAAATTGTACTGAAACATGCCGCTAACCCATAAACTGAAAAGAGCAACTAGCATACCTAAATATAACCCTCTTTTCTGTTTTTCAGAAGCGCTGAGCTTCAAAGCTCCCGCGTAGAAAATGGTAAACCAAAACGCCGTAAGTAAAACAGTGCCCAAAATGCCGCGTTCAGCGAGCTCTTGCAGAACGTTGTTATGTGCGTGTGCCGCGCTTAAGAATTCGACGTTATACCCCTCGCGGTAGGGTTGAATCGCGCGCCTGTACATGCCGGGCCCGACCCCCAGCCACGGATGGTCTTCAATCATTTCAGCTGTGGATCGCCACATCGCAATCCTATCTGGGTTTGCAGACGACGAAAAAGCCGCCTCTGCTCGCGCCATGAGTGAAGGAGAAATGGAGATGAAGGCTGCACAGATTATCAAGAGCGCCAGCCCGAAGGTGATAGCCATTTTTCGGTTCCAGCTCCAGAAGAATATTAAAAAGCCAGCGGCAAATCCGAGCCACGGGCCTCGCGCGTAAGAGAATACTAAGCCTAAAATTACTATTGCAGTGCTGATGAGGTAGATGGTTCTGCTGCGGATATTTTCTGTCAGCACTAGGCCGATCCCCAAAAGAGCTATCATCATCATCTGCGTTCCGAAAGTCAGGTGATGATCAAAAAATCCGATTGCGCTGCAATATCCTGCGAGCTCTCTTACTCTGCCCTGGATTCCGATGGCGATTGGGTTAGAGCAGGAGAAGTGCTGATAAATGCCGTATGCGCTGGCGATGAAAGCGCCCAGGATCAAGGATTTCAGGGTGCGCGCGACCTGCTGTTCGCTTTTAACCTGATCATGCGCTACGAAGAACAGTAAGACTATCCACATGTCCGCTAGCTTTCGAAGGCTCGTTTGCGGATCGATTGGCGATAAGGCAGCAGACACTGCGGAGCTTGCGACATAAAGGATGAGGAAAATACCCGCCCACGGGTTGTTGAGTATGCGCGGCCTGGTGCCGAGTATCCAAAGTGAAATGCGCAAAAGCGTGAGCAATGCGAGCAAAAATTGGGTTATGCTGATGGAGAGCGGGAGAGCGAATGCGAGCAATAGCAGGACAAAGTCGCTAAATTTTTCGAGTTTTGCGAGCAGGTTTTCGCGGCTCATGAGGTTAACCTCTTTATAAAATCGACGATTTTTTCCGTCCTATTTGGCTCGGTGCAATTCATTTCAACCTTCGTTCTTGCGTAAGCCCCGGCCGATTTCAAGAGATTATTGTTCGGAATCAGCTCCTCGACTCTTTTTGCTAGAAGCGTCGGATCTGGTTTATTTAAGATGAAAGCCTCTTTTTCGGGTTCGAGCACGTCGAACAATGTGCCAACTTTTGGCGCAAGCGTCGGCTTGCCGCAGGCGGCTGCTTCAATCGCCGCCCTGCATCCTCCATCAGACGGTTCGCTCAAAAGCAGCATGAGGTCGCACGCACAGATTGCGGCTGGCAGCTTGTCGCCGACAAATCCCCATATTGTTATCTTTTCCTTCAGCCCCATTTGCATAATCAGATTTTCTATCTGCTTTTGCAACTCCCCTCGCCCGATGAAAGCCCAGCGCACATTGGGGACTCGGTTTTCAACGATCTTTGCGGCTTTAACGCACAGCTCGTGCCCGCGATTCTCTTTGATGCGCGAGACAAGCCCGATAACGGGCGATTGGACAGGTATGTTGAATTGCTTCTTATAGGTTGAGCCGTCGAGGTCGGGTCGAAATTTTTTTGTATCGACCGAAAGCGGCGCGGCAAGTATTTTGTCAGGATTTACGCTAAAGCGATCTGTTAGCGTTTTGCCGAAGCTCTCGCCCACAACTATGAACCCATCCGTTTTCTTGAAGATCGATTTTGTAAAAGGCCTTTTGAGTTCATCGGAGCGATGTATTTCTCTAACGATAATCGGCGCTCTCCTTTTTCCGCGCGCGAGCGAAAAAATCCAGTGATCGTTCGAGTGATGAGAAATTACAGCGTCGAACTCTTGCAATCGGCTTGATAGCATCTTTATATCGCTTAGCGAGTCGACTGGGTTAAAGCGTTTGCGATATAAGTTGACATTTAATATCTGTAAGCCTGCCGATTTTGCGCGTTCTGCCAGATTACCTTTAGGTTTTTGTGAGATCGCCATCTTCACGTCGACGCCCATAGTCTTGAGCCATATCGCTTCAGTAATGGCTGTAATCGCGGGTCCTGTATAGTTGTGGAATGCCGCTGCGACGACGATTTTCATCGGGAAATCGGTTCAACCTCTTTTATAACGCCAAGCGTGGCGGTTGTTATCGCCTTCGGGGAAATCTCCGTCATACATTTCGGATTTCTACACTTTCTCTTCCAGCACCCGAGGCATTTCAAACTTTCGACCCTGACTATTCTATGTGGGACATCGTATGGTGCGACGCGCTTGGGATCGGACGGGCCAAATAGCGCTACAACAGGAGTTTTCGCCAGCGCGGCCATGTGCATGGGACCAGAATCGGTCCCTAAATATACTCGCGCGCACGATAACAGGTGGAATAGCTCTTTGAGGTCGGTCGGCGGCGCGATCCTGAGGTATTTTATCTTCATCTTATCCTCAAGGAATTGTGCCCTCGCCAGTTCTACTTCGCTCCCCCAAATCGCAAGCCACCTTATCCCCGTGTCGTTTGTGACTCTAATAGCTGCATCGGCGAGCGCGTCTAAATCGGGCATCTTATTTGGCCAGTTCGCTGATGGGTTTATAACCCCAAAATCCTTGAGCGGGTAGCCGTAATCGCTCAGCCATCGCTCGATCTTCCATGCTTTATCGTGTGGGACGTAAACGGTCGGGCGCTCCTTTGGCTGTTGGGCTCCTATAGCTTCAGTCAGCTTGACATACTTTTCAACGGCGTGTTCGCAGCCGGCCGTGTCGACGTGGATATTTGTGAAGAACCTGTTGAGCTCGCGCCATTTGGCAAACCCTAACCTCTTTTTTGCGCCAGACGCTTTTGTTATCCAGCCGCTTTTAAATAGCGTTTGAAGGTCTATCGCCACTTCGTATTTCTTTGCCTTTAGCGATGCGCCGAATTGCGAAAGCAACTTCATCCCCTTGGAGAACGTGTTGAGATTTCTTAGAAGCGGCTCGATCTTTCGGCGGGGGAACAGCACGATTTCATCGATGTCGGGATTACCCTGTATTAAGCCCACTGATTTTTCTTCAATTACCCAGCCTGTGCGGGTGTTCGGGAACGATTCGCGAAGCGCCCTTGCTGCATAGAGCGAGTGGATTACATCGCCTACCGCCCCTAGCTTGACTATCAGGATGCTTTTCGGCTCCATCTCCTAAAATTCTACTTTAGCTTTGTGGTTTTCAAAAAGGCTATAATATTTTGGCGATGGGGTTCGTTTGCGACACGATGCTTGCGCGACTGGCGCGCTGGTTGAGAATCATGGGCGTTGAAGCTGAATACTACGGTGTTATCGACGACGATATGCTGATTCAAAAGCGGCCGAAAGGCGCGATAATCCTGACGCGGGACAGAGATCTGGCGTCGAGACCTGAAGCGCAGCCGTGCTACTTTGTGAAGTCGAACGAAATCTGGGGGCAGATTAAAGAGGTCGCGAAACATTTTGACATTAGCGTCGATCCCGATAAGATGCTATCGCTCTGTCCTGTGTGCGGCCTGGAGCTTAGCGAGATACAGCGGCAAAAAGCGCGCGGACTTGTACCACCCTTCGTATACGCGAGGGCGAAGAAATTTTATAGATGCCCGAATTGTGCGAAAATGTTTTGGGATGCTACTCATACTCGGAACATGAAGCGCTTGCTTGCGCAAACTTTCGGGCATTCGGGGCGTGGCGATGAAAGCTAAATTATCTGCTCCAAATCTAACGGTCGAGCTCGGCGACGATGGTCTTCTGGCGCTCAGGTCTGATAAATTGCCGCTAGAAGTCGTTGGAGTCTCGTCGAAAGGGTTTGTAGAATTCGACGGGCAGATCAAGGCTGTAATCTTTGATCGCTTCACAGTTGAAAGTCCTGGCGATAATTTTCTTGCGATCAAAAGTGAATCTGAGGGATTGAGGTTAGAGCTCTCCTTTAGCGTCCTTGATGAAGGGGTTTTAGTGCAGCCCAAGCTTATCAACGCGAAGCATTCCAACTTGAAGATTAACGAGCTTCGCCTGATTTCTGCTCAGAGCAGCGCGGGTAAGATAAGGATCGGCGCATGCGATCCATTCGATCTGATTTTTTTCAAGAACGGCTGGCAGTCGTGGAGCGCGACGTATCCTACAAAAGTTAGTCAGCCCGATTTTAGTCCGCACACCAAGCTCTTGAGGTTGACTCAGGAGGATGTGACACGGCCTTGCTCTGGCCGAGATGGCGAGCACTTTTCGGATATGGTCACGTTTATTCACGATCCTACCTCGCACGCGACACTTGCGATCGGCTTTGTGGACACTGGCAATTTTTTCGGAGAGATCGGGCTTGTCGCAAATCCAGTGGATATAATGGAGCTTCGTGCGACCCTTTTTGCCGATGGCATTTTTCTTTCGCCCAACTCAATATGTGAGCTTGACGCGCTTTGGTTCGGGCTGTTTGAGTCTGACGAGTTTGCGCTTGAGCGCTGGGCAAATATTTGCGCAAAGCGCATGAATGCGAGGGTTGGTAGCTGGAACCCGAAGGGTTGGTGTTCGTGGTACTACTACTTAACGCGCATAAGCGAGGCAAATTTGCGGGAGAACCTCAATGTTTTGGGAGAGGTCCGCACGAGGCTCGGACTCGATGTGTTTTTGATCGACGACGGGTATGAAAAGACAGTCGGCGATTGGCTGGAATTGAAAAGGAAGTTCAGTGCGGACTTTAAGTCGCTTGTTGCTGAGATAAAGGCGACGGGCTTTATCGCCGGGATCTGGCTGGCTCCGTTCATCGCTACGAGCCGCTCAAAAGTTTTTTCAGAGCACCCAGACTGGTTTTTAAAGGATGAAAAGGAAAAGCCTGTTTGGGCGGGGCTCAATCCGCTGTGGCGTGCAAACTTTTACGCGCTTGACCCAACTCATCCAGAGGTCCAGGGCTATCTTGAACAAGTTTTGAAGAAAATGCTCGAGGCGGGCTTCGAGTATTTCAAATTAGACTTCCTTTATTCCGCCGCGCTTGTCGGCAGGGCGAGCGTTGACGGTCTAACGAGGGCGCAGAGGCTCAGGCATGGTCTGGAATTCATAAGGAGCGTTCTGGGCGATAAGTTCATAGTCGGCTGCGGATGTCCGCTTGGACCCGCCGTTGGTCTTGTTGATGCGATGCGCATCGGTCCGGACGTCGCACCATTCTGGAGTGAAGACCCGTTAAGGCAGGTCTTACGAGACCAGCACGCGCTCTGCGCGAAAAACGCGGTGCGCAACAGCGTAAATAGATTGTTCATGCACAGGAGGCTTTGGCTGAACGATTCGGATTGTGTGATCGTAAGAAAGAACAGGTCCAGGCTGAGGCTTGATGAGGTGAAGGCTTTGTGCGCGACCGCCATCTCGTGTAGCGGATTGGTCTTTTTCTCGGATGTCTATGAGAAACTCGACGCCGAGCGCGTAGCGATTCTCGGAAAAACTATGGCTAACGTATTCAGCAGCTCGCATCTAATTTCGCCCACATCTTATAATGGGAGCGTGATCATTGCAGGAAAGATCGGAGACAAAAAGGCGATCGCTGTTTTGAATCCTTCCGATGAGCCGAAGTTCGTTCCGCTGGAGTTTAACAAGTTTGGAATCTCGTCATCTGCATTGAGGGAATTGTTTTCGAACGAACTCGTTCGCTCCTTTGAGGGAGCAGTGGAGATTCCGTCGGTCCCACATCATGGGGCGGTCGTTTTGACTGAGGAGGTTTATGATGAATAGGAAGGTGTGCATCGTTTTCATTACGTTTGTTTGCTTGCTATCCACCTGCGCGGGCGAGCCCAAAAAGGGAGATACTTATCTTCAAGCTCGACTCGATATGGTTAAAAATCAGGTTGAGGCCAGGGGAGTCAAAGACCCCAGTGTGCTTCGCGCTATGCGTGAAGTTCCGCGCGAAGAGTTTTTGTCAGAGCCGTATAAAAAGTTTGCATACGAAGATTCCGCTCTGCCAATCGGCGAGGGGCAGACAATTTCTCAGCCATACATAGTTGCGCTCATGACCGAAGCTTTGAGGATACAGGAGAAAGATAGAGTTTTGGAGATTGGAACAGGCTCTGGCTATCAGGCTGCGGTGCTAGCCAAGATTGCGAAGGAGGTTTACACGATTGAAATCTTAGAGCCGCTTTATCGCCGCGCGACAGAGACGTTGAAGCGACTCGGTTACGATAACGTTTTGACGAAGCTGGGCGACGGGTATCTCGGTTGGGAAGAGCACGCGCCATTTGACGCGATAATAGTAACCTGCGCTGTCGATCACGTGCCGAAGCCGCTTGAGAGACAACTGAAAGCCGGCGGCAGACTGGTGATACCGCTCGGGTCAGAAGCTTCATATCAGAATCTGGTTTTGCTGACGAAGCTTCCTGACGGCTCGCTCATGCAAGAGACGCTCGTTCCGGTTGCCTTTGTCCCCATGCTCGGTCCGAAGAAGGAACCCGAGCAGACAGAAGAAAAAAAATGAAGCTTGCTAGAATCGCAAATTTGATATTTGTCACCTTTTTATTCTTTTCCTGTCAGCGCTCAGAATTCGGAGGCCGCGCGCTTATGAGTGTTCCAGAGATAAAGCTCGAAGACTGGAAGCTACAAGTCTTCTACCACTCTAAAAAACTTTGCGAATTTTCTTTTGACGATTTAGCTAAGCTCCCGAGGGCGACAGCATACACGTGCCTTGTGAGGTATGAAGATAAGTCGGGCGCTTGCGGGACTTTTGAGGGCGTGCGGATTGAGGACGTTGTGAAGACTTGCGGTGCACCCGACAACTCCGAAAGGCTCGTGTTTATTGGAGCGGACAGCTATGAAACCAGCTTAGATATAGGTGAGATGAAAGGGGACTGGTTGATCGCGTTCAAAGTAAATGGTCGCGATCTAGCAAAGGACGAAGGGTATCCTGCGCGCGCAGTTATCCCGGGCAGATATGACTACAAGTGGGTCAGATGGCTTTCTAAAATAGTTCTGATAAAGGGCGAACACTACGGTTACTGGGAGCTTTTGGGCCGCGACAATTCAGGAGTGGTGCCCAAATACATTTTTAGAAGCGTTGAGCACAGCTCAAAAAGTTCTAGGTAACCTACAGAAGCTCTTTCTCTTTCAACTTTTCACTGAGGCACTTTTTCGCATTGCTGCTAACAATTTCCGGCGTCGGTTTTCCATACAGTTCGTCGAGTGCAAACAGGACAGCGCCCAGGACAGGCGGGTCTTCAAGTTTTACAATTTTTGCGTTTGGATAACTTCTGAGAACTCTCCCTTTTAGAGCCTCGATTAGAAGCGGTGATTCTCCTTTTTGCAGGACGCTTCCGCCAAGAACCACGTAGATGGGCTCATTCTTCTTAAAGAGATGTTTTGCACAAGCAGCTATCTCGTATCCCATGCGTT
>Ga0315280_10012820_pt1 | contig 10060 bp, 10 predicted proteins | sample YL17G06_40_MG_FD_203697 | JGI IMG/M metagenome (GOLD analysis project Ga0315280, IMG submission 203697) | Sediment microbial communities from Yellowstone Lake, YNP, Wyoming, USA - YL17G06_40 | ecosystem: Environmental > Aquatic > Freshwater > Lake > Sediment | place: USA: Wyoming | collected...
TTTTCAGCCGCAGACCGACCTCGCGACTCCCGCGCCGAACCGCACTCGCCCCCCTGGCCCCTCCCGGGACGAAAACCACCTCAAAACCCATTCGGCCTTGAACGTGGTGAGAAATGCGGGCTAGGGGGCACAGAGGTCTTCGCCGTGGCTTGGAGCCCGGATGGCGGTCGCCTGGCCACGGGGACGTATGCTCAGCATCTTCAGGTCTGGGAGACCGGCACGTGGCGGGAACTCCTCGAGATTCTCCATTTCAGTGGCATCGACGCGGTCGCCTGGAGCCCGGACGGCCGCTATCTGGCATCCGGCACGCGCGGCGCGGAGTGCATCGTCTGGGACTCGCGCACAGGACAGAAGGTGAACACCCTTCGTGGGCACCTGGAGTGGGTGAGATCGATCGTGTGGAGCGGCGACGGCAAGCGTCTGGCAACTCAATCGTCCGACGGGGTCCGGATCTGGGACCCGAAAGGCAACGCCGAGACCTCCTCGCTGGAACATGCCCACGCCCGGTCCTTTGCCTGGAATGCGGCGGGAAGCCGGCTGGCGACCGCGGGCGGGGGGAAGGTCAAGGTCTGGGACGCGGAAAAACGCCACGAACTCGCCTCGTGGGACTCGGCCGCCGACTACTGCGCCTGGCACCCCGATGGAAAACGCCTGGCCATCAAGCATCGCGACAAGACGGTGAAGGTGGTTGATGCCGGCACGGGCAACGTGGCGTTGACGCTCCCTTGCGGCGAGCTAAGACTTGGTTCCAGACCGTTGGATTGGAAGCCCGGACGGCGCCAGGCTGGCGTTTGCCGACGATCTGGGGTCGGTTTCCATCCACGACGTCCCCAGTGGCAAGAACGTCGCTTCGCTCCACGGACACAAAGGACCTGTCTGGGTGGTCCGCTTTAGTCCGGACGGAGTACGTCTGGCCTCGGCAAGCTGGAATGGAGCGGTCAAGCTCTGGAATAGCGACACATGGGAAGAGGTCTTGTCCATCGAGGCAGGCGCGCAAGCCGGACAGGTCGGCTGGAGCCACAACGGCAAGCAGTTGGCCGGGCAACTCCTCGAAGAAGGGCCGGTCAAGATTTGGGACTCCGCGGCGGGGTACGAGTTCTCGCAAAGCCCCGCCTACCGCCTGGAGCGGGCTCAGTTTTTGGCGCGGCGCGGGAGGTACGACGAGGCGCGGGGACTGCTGGAAAAGTGGATAGCCGAATATCCAAGCGGCCCGACCTATCGCGCGATGCTGGCAGCAATCGAATTCGACGAGGGCTGCACCCAACTCAAGGAAGCAGACCCGCAGCGCGCGGTTGCGGCCTTCACTGAGTTCCTCCGCTTCGAGAAGAGCGCGGGGGGGCTATTTCCGCCGGGGCGCCGCTTACGCGAAGATGAGCGAGTCGGACAAGGCCCTGGCCGATTACACCGAGGTCATCCGGGTCGATTCGAAGGATGCCGTAGCGTACTGTAACCGCGCTCGTCTGTACGCCGAGAAGGGTGACTTCGACAAGGCCTTGGCCGATGCCAGCGAGGCGATCCGAATCAATCCGCTGGATCCCGGGGTCAATCGGCGGTCTGCCGAAGCCTACAGCTACCGGGGTAGGGTGTACGCCAAGAAGGGCAACTTCGACAAGGCATTGGCCGATTTCAACCGCGCCGTCGAGCTTCATCCGGAAAATCCGCTCAACTGTAACGCGTTGGCGTGGTTTTTGGGCACCTGTCCCGATCGCCGCCTATGGAAGCCGGCTCTCGCCGTCGAGTTGGCCAAGAAGGCCACTCAGCGTGAGCCCGGCAGTGCGGGGAATTGGAACACGCTGGGCGTGGCCCAGTATCGGGCCGGCGACCACGATGCCGCGATCAAGACGCTCGGTAAATCGAGGGAGCTTGGATCCGGAGGGAATGCTTGCGACTGGTTCTTCTTTGCCATGGCCCATTGGCAACTGAAGCACACGGAGGAGGCTCGCCGGTGGTACGACAAGGGCGCCGCGTGGATGGAAAAGAACAAGTCAGACGACGAGGAACTCCTCCGCTTCCGCGCCGAGGCGGCGGAGTTGTTGGGCATTCCCCTGAAACCGCCGGCAGGAAAGGAGAAGAGCGAACAAAAGCCGAAAGCGGAGAGCGGAAAGCGGCAGTAGCTCCAAGCCGTTGCGAGCGCTCCGCTCTCGGCTTTCCGCTTTCAAGAAAAGTTGTAGGGTGCGTCAAGCCCGTTAGGGCACAGACCCACCTACGCGATGGATGGTGGGTCATCGGCCCAAGGGCCTCGACCCACCCTACGCGATGGAAACAAAGCGGCCGGCGAGGCCCAAGGCGCCAACCAGGTCCCTCGCCGGCCCAACCATCCCCCGGCCGCTTGCATTGCGCGCCGGGGGCGGCACCACTTTGATTATAGCAGAGGGATGAAGGATGAGGGATGAAAGGGGAAGTCCGAAAGCTGATAGCTGACGGCTGATAGCTCCCCACTGCCTACTGCCTACTTTTTCTCAAACCGTGGAGGACAAAACGATGTTACTCGATTCCCTTTTGCGTGGCGTGCGTGAATTGCGATCGCGGCGGCGTGGAGCGGCGGGCGGGAGGAGATGCCCAAGCCGGGCACAGGGCCGCCTGTTGCGTTGCGAGCCCCTGGAGGAAAGGCAGCTCCTGTCGTTCGATCCCGGCGTGGATTGGGCGACCTACCTCGGTGGAAGCGGCAACGATTCTGGCCTCGCGATCGCGTGGACGGCGCCGGAAACACCCTGGTGACCGGTTCTACCCAATCAGCGGATCTCGCGGGGGCAAACAATTCGTACCACGGTGGCACCAACGACGCCTTCGTCGCGAAACTCAATCCGGCGCTCTTCGACGCCACCAAGTTCCACGTCGTCAACGACGCCTCGCAGGACCAGACCTACGACTACAACAGCGGCGGCGCGCCGGTCGAGTCATACAGCCTCACGAGCGGCAACACCGCACCGCGCGGAGTGGCCACCACGATCGCGGGCGAGCGGGTCTGGGTCGTCGACGCCAACCGCAAGGTCTACGTCTACAACACCAGCGGCGGACTCTTGGGCTCCTGGACCGCCGGCTCCCTGGCCAGCAATGCCACCGTGGAAGACATCACCGTTTGCGGCAGCGACGTCTGGATCGTCGATGCCCGAAGCGACAAGGTCTTCCGCTACAGCGGCGCGGCCAGCCGCCTCTCGGGCAGCCAGAATACGGCCAGCAGCTTCAGCCTGAACCGCAGCAATACGAACCCCAAGGGCATGGTCACCGATGGGACCTCCCTGTGGGTCGTCAATGACAGCACGGCGGGCACCCGTTGGCCGGCGTCCTCGACGGCTTGCTCCAGGGCCTCGTAGAGGCGAAGCGTTTCCGCCCGCTTCACCTCGAAGTGGACGTCCGGGATCGCCGTGAGGACGTCCGGCGACTCGTCCGCGCCCTGGTACTGGCGGCCGCGGCGGGCCTGCGTGCGAAAGACCCTCCTGATCTCCGCCGCGGCCTCCAGTTCCCCAACCTTGTCTTTGCGCCGAGACTTCGCACCCATCACGGCCTCATCCAGGGCGGCGCATCGGTCGTGGCCTGTTGCCGTTTCTCCGTCATCCGTTGTCGTTTGTCCCCTCCCCTTGACTTCTCCCCCCGGATTGCTACTTTGGGAGTGCTGTTTGGTGGTGTGCTGAGTGTACTGCCAAAGCGGTGTTGGGACGCGGCTTGGAATGGCTACGCTCGACGGCGTCGGTACGACGGTGGTCCTGAAGCACCAAGGAAAGGAAACCTGTGGCCAAGAAGCAGGAAAAGAAACCGAACGGCAACGGGGCAAATCTCGGCTTTGAGCAGACGCTCTGGCTGGCTGCGGACAAGCTCCGCAACAACCTGGACGCTGCCGAGTACAAGCACGTCGTGCTCGGGCTGATCTTCCTGAAGTACATTTCCGACGCCTTCGCGGAGCAACACGCGAAGCTCACCGCCCAGCAGGGCGAAGGGGCCGACCCCGAAGACGCCGACGAATACCGGGCCCAAAACGTCTTCTGGGTTCCGCAGGAGGCCCGATGGAAGTTCTTGCAGGACAACGCCAAGCAGCCCAAGATCGGCAAGCTGGTCGATGAGGCGATGGACGCCATCGAGCGCGATAATCCCAGCCTCAAGGGCGTGTTGCCCAAGCAGTACGCCCGGCCGGCCCTGGACAAGCAGCGGCTCGGGGAACTCATCGACCTCATCGGCACCATCGGCCTTGGCAGGAAGGAGGACCGCTCCAAGGACATCTTAGGCCGCGTCTACGAATACTTCCTCTCCCAATTCGCCAGTGCCGAGGGCAAGAAGGGCGGGCAGTTCTACACGCCCCGCTGCGTGGTCCGGGTGCTGGTCGAAATGCTCTCGCCCTACAAGGGCCGCGTCTTCCACCCGTGCTGCGGCTCGGGCGGCATGTTTGTCCAGAGCGAGAAGTTTGTTGAGGAGCACGGCGGGCGGATCGGCGACATTTCGGTCTACGGGCAAGAGTCGAACCCGACCACGTGGCGGCTGTGCAAGATGAATCTTGCCATCCGCGGGGTCGACGGCGACTTGGGGCGGGAACATGCCGACAGTTTCCGCCGCGACTTGCACAAGGACCTCAAGGCCGACTTCGTCTTGGCCAATCCCCCCTTCAACGATAGCGACTGGGGAGGCGAGGGGCTGCAAGAGGACGTGCGATGGAAGTACGGCGCGCCGCCCAAGGGCAACGCCAACTTCGCCTGGGTGCAAGACTTCGTGCATCACCTCTCGCCCAAGGGCCGGGCCGGCTTTGTGCTGGCCAACGGGTCGATGAGTTCCAACCAGTCGGGTGAGGGCGAGATCCGCCGCGCGCTGGTGGAAGCCGACATGGTGGAGTGCATGGTGGCGCTGCCCGGCCAGTTGTTCTACTCCACACAGATTCCCGTCTGCCTGTGGTTCTTGTCGCGCAAGAAGCCGATGCACCGGGCGAGGCAGACGCTATTCCTCGACGCCCGCAAGCTGGGGAGGATGATCGACCGGGTACATCGGGAATTGACCGACGAAGACATCGCCCGCTTGGCCGACACCTTCCACGCTTGGCGCGCCGAAAAGCTCGGCTCGCCCGCCTGCGGGAGAGAGGCCGGGGGTCAGGGCGGCAAGTACAAGGACATTCCCGGCTTCTGCAAGTCGGCCACGACCGATGAGATTGCCCAGCACGGCCACGTCTTGACGCCCGGCCGGTACGTGGGCGCGGAGGAAGTCGAAGACAATGATGAGCCGTTCGGCGAGAAGATGCAACGGCTGGTGGCCACGCTGAACGAGCAGTTCGCCGAATCGCGAAAGCTTGAAAAGGCGATCCGCCAGAACCTCGCGGGGTTGGGCTTTTCGGAGACGTAACGATAATGGCTGACGCAAATCTGCCGGCACCGCTCCCTTCGGGCGGCCAGATGCTCATCTACCGCGATGGCTCGCTCAACCTCCAGGTACGGCTCGACGGCGAGACGGTCTGGCTCACGCAGGCCGGCATGGGTGAGTTGTTCCAGACCACGCCCCAAAACATAACTCTCCACATCAAGAGCATTTACGAAGACGGGGAACAGGACGAGGCGGCAACTTGTAAGGAATACTTACAGGTTCGCCAGGAGGGGGGGCGGCAGGTCCAGCGGGCGCTCAAACACTACAATCTGGACGTGATTCTCGCCGTGGGCTACCGCGTTCGCTCGCCTCGCGGCACGCAGTTCCGCCAGTGGGCGACGGCCCAGTTGCGCGAGTTGCTGGCAAAGGGCTTTGTCCTCGACGACGAACGCATCAAGGCGGGCCGCACCATCGGGCAGGACTACTTCGAGGAACTACTCGCCCGTATCCGCGACATCCGCGCCTCCGAGCGATTGTTCTACCAAAAGATTACTGACATCTACGCCACCAGTATCGACTACGACCCTGCGGCCACCATCAGTCAAACGTTCTTCGCCACGGTGCAGAACAAGCTCCACTGGGCGATCCACGGGCACACCGCCGCCGAGATCATCCACGGGCGGGCCGACGCCGGGAAGCCCCACATGGGCCTGACCACCTGGAAGAACGCCCCGCACGGCCCGATCCGCAAGACCGATGTGACCGTCGCCAAGAACTACCTGACTGAACAGGAAATCGGCGAACTGAACCGCATTGTGTCGATGTACCTCGACCATGCTGAGGATCAGGCCCGCCGCAAGCGCCCCATGCACATGACTGACTGGGTCGCCAAGCTCGACGCCTTCCTTCGGTTCAACGAGCGGAACATCCTCACTCATGCCGGAAAGGTGTCGCACGAGCTGGCCGAGGAACACGCCCACGCGGAGTTCTTGAAGTACCACGAGCGTCGTCGCGCGTTGGAGGCCCAGCGGCCCACCAGCGATTTTGACCGGCTGGTCGATGAGAGCAAACGCGTGCAGGCCAAGCTGCCGCCGCCGAAACCGGCCAAGCCGCGCCGCCCACGCAAGCCGAAGGAGCCCGACCATGGCTGATCGCCGGCTGCACCCACAAATGTTGGAGAAGGCCACTGGCTCAAACCTGGAGGGCTCGGGGTATGGCGGGTGAATCGTTTGAACTGGCGGACCGGGCGGGAGCGGCTGAGGCGATCCGGCGCATGAACGAAGAGGACCTCCGCTTCCTCAACCGCTTGATCGTCGAGCGACTCAAGCTCATCGCCCAAGCCCGCAGCACGGCCATGCTGGCTCATTTCAGCGTGGGCGACCGAGTGAGCTTCCAGAGTTCCTCCGGCGAGCGGAAGTCCGGCGTCATCGTCCGGCTTAACAAGAAGACCGCCAGCATCGCCACCGACGACGGACACCAATGGAATGTCCACCCGGGATTTCTGAGTTCCGCCAGCACCGGCACCATCGAGTCGCCGGGAGAACGCCATGGTTGAGAAGGAGCCGGACAATGGTTGATCGTCGGGCGTTGCCGCAAAACCCGGAAAAGGCCACTGGCTCAAACCTGGAGGGCTTGGGCTATGGCGAGTAAGTGGAAAAGCAGGTCTCGCGCTTCGCTGATAGAGGTGAAGCACGGCCACGCTTTCTCTGGCGAACACATCCGTGAAAAGCCGCGAGGCGACATTCTCCTCACGCCCGGCAATTTCGCCATCGGTGGCGGTTTCAGAGGCGACAAGTTTAAGTATTTTGATGGAGAGGTGCCCGAGGAGTTCGTGCTTAACGACGGTGACTTGCTCGTAACGATGACAGACCTGAGCAAGCAGGCGGATACTCTCGGGTATCCTGCGTTCGTTCCCAGACGATTCGATGCACGTTTCCTTCACAACCAACGACTCGGCAAAGTCATCATCCGGCCGGACGCGGGCCTCGATCAGCGCTTCCTGTTCTACTTGCTTCGCACTGCTGAATACCGGCACGAGGTTTTGGCAAGTGCGACAGGCACCACGGTCAAGCACACTTCGCCGGGCCGTATCCTCGCTTACAAAGCGGATATTCCGCCCCTTCCCGAACAGAAAGCCATCGCCCACATTCTCGGCACGCTGGACGACAAGATCGAACTGAACCGGCGGACCAGCGAGACGCTGGAGGCGATGGCGCGGGCCGTGTTCAAGTCGTGGTTCGTGGACTTCGACCCCGTGCGGGCCAAGGCCGCAGGCCGCAACCCCGGCCTCCCCAAGCCCCTCGCCGACCTCTTCCCCGATTCCTTCGAGGATTCGGAGTTGGGCGAGATTCCAAAGGCGTGGCGGGTGCTTGGCTTGGACCAACTCGCCCGCTTCCTGAACGGGCTTGCTCTCCAGAAGTACCCGCCGAAGGGAAACCGGTCACTCCCAGTGGTCAAGATCGCGCAGCTTCGCGCGGGCACAACGGAAGGCGCAGACGCCGCGAGCGCGGACCTTGAACGCGACTACATCGTAGAAGACGCAGACGTGCTTTTCTCGTGGTCAGGGTCGCTGGAGTGCGTCCTTCGGGCGGGCGGGCGTGGCGCGCTCAACCAGCATCTTTTCAAAGTCACTTCCGCCGAACACCCCAAGTGGCTCTATTACTTTTGGATACACCAGCACCTTGCAGACTTTCGGCACATTGCGGCGGGGAAGGCGACCACAATGGGGCATATACAACGTCACCACCTTCCAGACGCGAAAGTGGTTGTGCCGCAGCCCGACCTGCTTCGGGCGATGGATCGCCATTTTGGCCCGATCGTCGAAGTTATTCCCAACCTGCGCGTGCAAGCCCGGACTCTCGCCGCCCTCCGCGACGCCCTCTTGCCCAAGTTGCTTTCCGGCGAGATCCGCGTTGCCGATGCGGAGCGGATCGTGGGGAGATGCACTTGACCATGGCCACAACGCCTCAACACATTGACCTATGGCGGAAGTCGCCTTCTGAGCATCAAAGGCTGGAGTTCAAGGAAGCCAAGAACCAGCTCGACAACCGCAAGTTGTACGAATACTGTATTGCCCTGGCAAACGAAGGCGGCGGCTACCTGCTGTTGGGAATCGAGGACGAGCCGCCGCGCAAGGTGGTCGGCACCAAGGCATTCAACGACCCCGTGGCAATGGCGGAGAAACTCTTCGGGGCGGTCGGTTTTCGGGTGGATATTGAGGAGGTGGCGCATCCTGACGGTCGGGTGCTGGTCTTTCATATTCCATCCCGTCCTCGCGGAACAGCTTACCACCTTGAAGGAAAGTACCTGATGCGGTCGGGCCAGGCGTTGAAGCCCATGAGCGAGGATCAACTTCGTCGAATCTTCGCCGAAGGGGAGCCTGACTGGCTCGAAGAACACTCGCAGACCGGCTTGGACGCCCAGCAGGTGGTGGATGTGCTCGATACACAGGGCTTCTTCGAGTTGCTGAAGCTGCCTTATCCGACGGAGCGAACGGGCGTAATCGACCGTCTGACAACCGAGCGCCTGGTGGACGAGATCGAGGGGCGCTACGCGATTCGACGACTGGGCGGGATTCTACTGGCGAAGCGGCTGAGCGACTTCCCCGATCTGGCTCGCAAGGCGCCCCGAGTTGTCGTCTATACGGAGACATCCAAGCTGGAAACCAAGCTCGATCGGCTCGGCGCGAAGGGATACGCGGTCGGCTTTCAAGGGTTGGTCCGTTTCGTGATGAGCCAGTTGCCGCAGAATGAGGTTGTCGAGGATGCTCTGCGGAAGGAAGTGAAATTGGTCCCAGAGATCGTGATCCGTGAACTGGTCGCCAACGCGCTCATTCATCAGGATCTTACGATCGGTGAGACCTCTGTGATGGTGGAGATTTACTCGAACCGCGTGGAGATCACCAACCCAGGCGAGCCGGTGGTGCCGGTCGAGCGATTCATCGACGGCTACCAGTCCCGCAACGAACGCCTCGCCAGCCTCATGCGGCGGATGGGGATTTGCGAAGAGAAAAGCAGTGGGATCGACAAAGTCGTCTCTACGGCGGAAGTGCTCCAGTTGCCCGCCCCGGATTTCCGTTCCGGCTTCCGCAGTACCATCGTAATCATCTATGGCCCGAAGGACTTCGAGGACATGGACAGGGATGATCGTATCCGGGCCTGCTATCAGCACTATGTGTTGAAGTGGGTCATGTCGGAGAGGATGACCAACCAGACGTTGCGGAAGCGGTTTCACCTCCCGGAGGCCAAGTCCGCTACTGTCTCGCAGATCATCGCCGCAACCACCGATGCGGGGATGATTAAGCCAGACGAAAGGGTGGGCGCATCGAAGAAACTGGCCCGTTACCTTCCAATTTGGGCGTGAGGCTGTCTAAGCGAGAGGACTCCCGGCCGGATTGGATCAGCGTAAAGCATTGTACTGCCAGCACTTGCGTATTTAAGCGTTAGCCGTGATTCTCCCCCCCTCACTGAATCCGCCCTCGAAGAAGCCGCCCTGTCCTGGCTCAAGGAACTCGGCTACCGATGATCGACAAGCGATTTTGTCGATCACAAAACGCCGTTTATGATCGACAACGACCTTTGCCGCTCACCGATGAGCAACAACCGGTGGTCTGTCTCCCGGGTGGTGCCATACTGCCCTATACGTGGTACACGCAGTTTACCCCATGACCGACAACACAACGCGGGTCTCTGAATCAGCGGTTGAAGAGGCGGCGCTGGCCTGGTTTGCAGAGCTTGGCTACGCCGTCGCCCACGGCGACGACATCGCCCCCGAGGGGCCGCAC
>Ga0315280_10012821_pt1 | contig 10059 bp, 10 predicted proteins | sample YL17G06_40_MG_FD_203697 | JGI IMG/M metagenome (GOLD analysis project Ga0315280, IMG submission 203697) | Sediment microbial communities from Yellowstone Lake, YNP, Wyoming, USA - YL17G06_40 | ecosystem: Environmental > Aquatic > Freshwater > Lake > Sediment | place: USA: Wyoming | collected...
CCAAGGGGGAGTCGCCCCCTTGGTCGCAGGGCGGGGTTTCATGCCCCGCCCAAGAAGGGGAGGCAGGGCGGCCGGGTCTTCCCGGCGCCCGTTGGAAGGGGTCTTCCCCTCCAAATTGACTCCGGAGCTCAGGATATGGAGGCTATCGCCTTGATAGAGGCTTTCTGGATCAGCAGCATACTGAAAAAAGGCATCATATTCACCGCCCGGGACTAAAACTGATGCCTGCCCCTTTGCAGGGACGATAAAATTCACACCCCTATCATCTGATCGCAAACCGACTTTCACCGGAAATTCATGGGCATTTATCACTCGGATTTCATAGCTTGAGGACAAGGGGTCAGAGATTTGGGTTTTGGACTCGGGCCATTCACATCTTTTAGATGCAGTCTCAATCTCCAACTCAGTTCCCTCTACGCCAATACGCAGCATGCCATTTTTCAAGATCATGGCCAATACATATTCGAGTTTCATTTTCAAATGAACATCGCATTGTGGAGGTATTCCCCAAGTCATCTGCATCCAAGTCATCTCTTGTAATCCTTCAAATCTTGAGCCATCTGTTAAATCTATCCATCCTGATACATCGGGTCCGATTTTATGATATATAGCCGGATTTCCCAGTCTCGTCTTCATTTGGATTTCTTTAGGCAAAATGAGCCAAGAAGGAGATATCCCGAACGTAAAAGTCCATTCCACACGGGTTCCTTTCACCCTTTTGGCGTTTTCTCTGAGAATTGTGACCCCTTTGCTTGGAGAGCGAACCCTAAGATCATTACCAAAAAATAGTTTTGCAAATGCCTCTGGATTAATCTGCCACTCTTCAACAATATTGGCTTTATTAATATCTGTATGTATTTGTTCTGAATCGGTCTCTTGAGTTACGAGGCCTGCGCAGAAAATAAAAATGAAAAGAAATCCTAAGGCAAATTGTCTTTTACTCATGAATAAGGGATAGTCGTTTGCTTTTTCTTGCAGGACGGCTTTCCCTCCCATGAAGCACTGAGTCGGGGCTACCCATCCTGAAATGATACTATCGCCGGCTGCGGATTGTTGTCAAGCAGGTGACGATCCTCGAGCTCGGTCCGGACGACGATCGACATCCCGGGCAAGTCGGAGAGGGGGAAAGGGGAAGGCGCAGGAAGGGAAGGACGGAGGGCGGGAGGCGGTGGCTACGTCGTCACTTGCCGATGGCTAATTGAGGACCCCTCCCAATTTCCATCTTTCCCTTGTAATACTTTTGCTTAATTTGGGATGATTCCCTAATAAAGCTTTCAACTCCAATCCTTTTAATCGTGCACAAGTTGAACACTTTCAGATTATGAGGAAGAATATCTGCTCTATCTGCCGAGGGGTTCAGTTTTGAACAGGGGAAATCTCCGCATTCGAAGCAAAAATCAACTTTTTTCTGAGTTATACAAATATATGATTCGCATTTGCTGCTAATGACAGGACAATCCCCCTTTACATTTCTGCAACCTCCGCAGGGCAGTTTTTCCTTTTGAATTCCCTTGGATACTAAGTAAGAAAGCAGTTGAGGATTATCCTCGCAGATATTTAATTCACAAGTGCCACAATCAATTCCACAGGGAGCAACCAAGTTGATCCTTTCATTTGTTGTCATTGTTTTGGCCTCCTCTGAACAGTTTATCAAAGCAACCTCATTAATCAATAAAAAAACCAAGTGTTGCAACCCCCTTTCCTCTCGCGCTTCTTGACCAAGATCACCATCAAGGGCAAGTCGGAGAGGAGAGAGGCGATTCTTTCTGACATCGATTGCAGCGGGCCATATCAGTGATCTTTTTTAAGCCAGATTCCTCTCCGTTTCATGTTTTCGAGGACAAAGGGATAGCCTTCCAGACTTTCCAGCTCTAGGTCGGAATGGATATTGTATTCCCGGAGCGTTTGTTTGAGTTCGTTCATCTCAGACTCTGTGAATAGCTCTTCCATAAGGGCCGGCCAAGCCCGGACACTATTCCTCTCCAGGTTTATAAGCGCTAAAAAAGGATAACGAAAGAATTCTTTTCGAGCGCCCGATATCTTTTCGAATGAAGCCTCGTTGACGCCCTTGATGGCGACCCTGACTAAAAGGCGGGTAAATCTCAATCTTTGAGCTAACTCTGTCTTATACCCAAGCATCAAACCGTTGGTTTCGAGAATGAAGTTCGATTGAGGCTGTGCGTTTAGAATAATTTCAATGATCTTAATAAGATGTTCGAAAGAGGCTTCTCCCAGGATTGGTTCGGAGCCGGTGACGCGGAAGAGGTTGAAAGAACGTCGGCGGGCGATCTCCAGCAAATGATCTGCAACGTTCTCCGGCGAGAAGAATCTGCCGAAGCGGACCGGATCTTCATTGCGGCCGTGGTTCCAACAATAGGCGCAGAGAAAAGAACACCCGACGGCATCGGCGGTTGCGATTCCGCCGTAGTAGGGCGCCGCCCGAAATTTATAATAGAGCCGCTTTTCCCCTCTCATCACCAGGCGTTCGGTCTCTTCCGACCTTTGGAGAGCGTCTAAAGGAATATTCAGAGCAAACATATGATTTCAGAACGTCGAGAACCGTTTTAGAGTTCGTAAGGGCTCCGAGATTACGGATTCTTTTTAATCGCCGAACGCATAGCCTTAATTGTCTCGCTGAGCCCTTTCTGCAAAAGTCCGAAATCCCACCCGACACTGATCAGCTTATAGCCCGCATCCATTCTGGCCTTGACATCCTGCGGAGAGGCATCGATTGCTGAAATGACTCCATGTTCCAGACACATTTTTAGAATGCGTTCAGCATCCGCAGCCGGGATGTGAACAGTCTCTATAGCACTGACGCCGGGCGTCTCGACGATCTCTTGCGCGTGACGCACGCCTTCTTCGGTTTCGATCATGGCCACAACCAGAAATTCGCCTTTAGGATTGAGCGGCCACACATCGCGGCGCTCTTTAGGAATATTGATCCCGGCCATGGCTGACGTTTCGGCACCTCGCACAGCCGATACGGCACGCTCCAAGTCGGCGCGGCCCTCAACCATCGGAATCCATACCCCCATGGCGGGTCCGACTTTTAGCGATTCCGCAATTTCATATCGCGGATCCCAAGTGGCTCTGTTCGCCAGTTTGACCAGGACAACCGGCGCGACCCTCGGCTCTGTCCGATAGCGATTGCTGAAGTCTTGCACTTCGAGGAGAAAGCGGTGAAGCATACCGAAGTCGTAGATGTCATGTTCGACATCGGCGACAATGAAATCGGCGTCGCTGGTCGCGAGCACTTTGGCGATTCGAGGCGCCGAGAGCGCGCCGGTCCAGACGCCGATGGCCGGCCTTCCTGATTCCAAGATGGAGATAAGTCGATTAATCCGCTCCTCGGCAATCGCCCCGTGCGGTAGCCAGGACATCATTATCCAGGCAAATCCTAATCCAAGAACCCTTTTCATCTTGATTTTCATTTCAAAGCCTTGACTTGCTCCCGATCAATGTACCAGCCCTAGAGTGAATTTTTCAACCTTTTTTCTACTATCTCAAGATTTACTCTCTTTTTCAGTTTCATTCCAGCAGCACCGAGAATAAGTCTGATAGCCTGAGCGGTTCTTCCCTGTTTTCCAATAACCTTGCCCATATCTTCCGGAGCAACCTTTAATTCAATGATTGAGCTCTGTTACCCGTCTAATTGGAAAACCTTCACTTTATCCGGGTTGTCTACTAATGATTTAGCAATCAACTCGACGAGTTCTTTCACTGCTACCTCCCGTAATGTCTAAATTAGTTTTTTGCTTTTGAACATTTCTTCCTGCTCATCCGTCTTTTCTGGCGAACTGATTTTGCGTCAACATCTTCTGAGCCCTAACGTTTTAATTTTCTCAAGAATGAGCTAATAAAGCAATTCAAAAGTCACTGGCCTTCAGCCCTGCCGGCCTCTTCCTGGCGTATCCAAAAGGATATAGCCTGGCCCGACTTAAGGGGGGCAGGCCCGCAAATAAGAGCTCACAAAGAGAAAATGGGCCAGAAACGGGGAGCCGATCTGTGAAGACTAAGGCAACCCCCGCTAGTAGTTTTTTGGATGACCCGCCGCATAACAGGGATGCCCCCCGTGAGCACCGTCGCCGCCACATTGAGCTTCATTTTTGTTGTTGAGGTCTCTTCTTGCCTGTAACTCCGCATCCTTCCCCTAATAATCAGGAATACGTCGCCGGCCTTAACTCTTGCTTCTCCGCCACGCTTGTCCCAGAATATGACTTCTTTATCTCCGAATTTCGTGGTGTGCGCCACGAAGCTGGCCGACCGGTTTCGAAGCTCGGAATCCTTGCACGCGAAGGCTACAAGTCCCGCATCCCTCATGCCCTGAGCTATCAAGTCCGCTGTGTCGGTGTTGGGGAAGTGGGCGATGATTCTGGGAATCTCTCCGCACAGGAGGAGGCGCGTGTCAGAGATCTCTTTGCCCACGAGGGAAGCCACCCTCTTGACGAGTTCTGTATCGAGCGCTTTCGGGGGAGCTAGGGCAATATGGACTACGTCCTGTTGACTCACAGTTACTTCTCTCATCGCTAGCCTAGGCGGGGCTTCTATTATCGAAGCGTGACTTCTGTCTCGACCGTAAAAAATTTATAGTCCGCTTGCGTCACCTCGGTCATCGAGCGGACCAGGGGGGGCCTCGTTGCAAAGAGATACGTTTCCTCGATCGTATAACGGCTGGGGAAGCGGACGCCGTTCCGCTCGAACGCGAATTCGGTGGTCAAGGTCAAACGCGGTTGAGCTCCGATCTGCTTCGCCAAATCCAAGACTCTTTCATAGTGCCCTATGGACTCGGGTACCCACTCGATCCTGAGGACCCCGGCGTCGCTTTTCCGGACCCATATCTTCCCGTAGAGGATACCCCCGTGCGACCCGGGCTTAGGAGTGGCCTGGATAATAACGGCCCGGTCTTTCCCGAGCGTCGTTTCTTTGATGACTTTGAAGTCGAAAAAATTCTGCTGTTCCCGGCCGAGGAGCGTGACCGGGCCCATGACGATAAATCCGTAGCTGAAAACATGGGTCTTCAAAGGGGCGTTTTTCTCGAGCACGGGGCGGCCGTTTTCCTTGACAAGAGTCCGCGTTTCGGTGATATGGTCCAGCCTGTCCTGGATGAGTTGGTAATCGTAGACGAAGCTTGACCGGACCTTTTTTCTCACGCGCACGGCGGAGATCACTTGGCCGGGGTCCGAACTCTTCGCGATCCTCGTCAGGTCTTGCGAGTTTTCAAAGCTTGCGCTATCGGTATCCTTCGAGGTGATGGCCAAGTCCGCGACCATTTCCTCGATCCGCTCCAGGCAGACAAAGTCCAGAATGGCGCCCGAGAGCCGGTCGCAGTAAGCCGCACAGCGCTCTAAAATGTGGGCCAAATCGGCGGGGCGGTCTTGAAGGGCCTGGGCGGAGACGACACGAGGCTCAACGGGCACAGCGGAAAAAACCACGGCCGTGGCGATCGAGACAAGAAAAAAGGATAGGAATTTCCTTTTCCGTGCCACACGGAATACCCGCCCTTCTGGTTCGAAACCGCTGCCTTCCATTACGAGATGATTATAGTCACGGCCGCGGTTCGAAGTCAACGACTCAGAAACCGGTCGAATTCTCGAAATAACACCCGATAGAGGACACCCCGCTCCGGCCGGCGAGGAGTTTATAAGAATTTTGTTTTTGGCTGTGTTGGCTGAATGAGCGTTCATGCACCGATTTTGCCTCATCCCAGTTAGGGAGGATAAATCGCAGTGGCGTCGGATGTTGAAATGATAGGGCTTATATCTCTTGAGGTTCTTTGACCACCGAATAACGAACGCCTATACGAAATGGATGTACACGAAGATCAAGACGATCGAGGAATTGAACTCTGGGTTCCGCAATGTCCAGATCTAAGTCCGGAAGGTGTTATTGTGTCTTTTCTCTTGGGCGATCGTCCTCTACCTTCCCCACTTTTCGTCATAGAGCCTTGTTCCTGACCGTTGAACAATTTTGAATCGCTAGTTCCTAAGGAACGATTTCTATTGACAAGGAGTTCAAGCACTTGACATTCCTCGCCGGCCGGCGATATATTTTTGCGCGATGGGAAACATGGATTTTAAATACAAAAGAAAGAATTCCTCTGCGGAGGAAAAAAGAGAATTTCTATCCCTAAAGGAGGTGCTGGGATGAAGAAATTTTATGAAAAAATATTTTCAGCCGTGATCGTCATGGCCGCCCTGGGATTTGTGCCTCTCTCCCCGGTTCTCGCTCAGGTCTCTTCACAAGCCGAGAGTGCCGAGCTGCGCTATCTGCGCCAGCAATTCGAAGCGCTCAATCACCGGCTGGACGTGCTGGAGAAGGCCGTCGATGATGTGACCTGGTTTGAGAGAGTCGGCGACGTGGCTTATGTGGATAAAGTCCGCATCGTCGGACCGCCGCGCTGGAAGGAACCAAATCCCACGGCCCAGGGCGCAGGAAATCCCATTAAATTTTATACCTATGTCTTTATCCCCAGGGACGTAGACCGGTCGAAAAAATATCCCCTCCTCGTCCTGCCCCATGGAGGTTCTCACGCCGATTTTGACACCTACCACGCACACATCATCCGGGAGATGATCGCCCAGGGGTATGTGGTCGTAGCGCCGGAATACCGGGGGAGCACCGGCTACGGAAGCGGGATGTACAGACTCGTCGATTACGGCGGGTTGGAGAACGAAGATGTCTATGCCAGCCGCAATTTTGTGGTGGAAAATTATGATATCGTAGACAAAGACAGAGTTGGCATCATCGGCTGGAGCCACGGGGGACTCATCGCCCTGATGAACGTTTTCGACCATCCCGAAGGATACAAAGTAGCTTTTGCCGGCGTGCCGGTCAGCGACCTTGTCGCGCGGATGGGATACAAAGACCAGGAGTACCGGGACGAGTTTGAGGCCAAATACAGTATCGGCAAGACGGCGGAAGAGGATGTCAAAGAGTACCTCCGCCGCTCGCCTGTATCCCATGTTGACAAGCTTCGGACGCCGCTTCTTATTCACACAAACACCAACGACGAGGACGTCAATGTGCTCGAGGTGGAGCATCTCATTCAAGCTTTGAAAGCGGCGGGCAAAAAGTTCGAATATGAAATCTTCAAGGATGCGCCCGGAGGCCACTCCTTCGACCGGCTCGACATCATGAATGCAAAAAAAATCCGGCTGAAAATTTATAATTTCCTGGCCCGTTACCTGAATCCTCCCAAGCCGTTCAAGTCTTTGGAGGCACTCCAAAAGGCGGGCTATTACTGAGAAATTTCTAAGGGAACTGGGCATCCGAGCACGGAACGTCGGATTCTCCCCGGTGGTTAGCGGGCGGCCAGCAGCCATTTCCTTGTTTTTTATTTCTTTCCGCATTTCTTTCCGCGATCACGACGACGATCAACATCAAGGGCAAGTCGGAGAGGGACGAGGGGAAAGGCGAAGAGGGAGGGCTAGATCGAACAACTTGAGGTAGAGGGGTGTCAATTTTCAATATTTCATATATGGGATGTGAGAACTATTTGATATGATGTCTCCATGAACATCAAAGACAAAGTCGTCATCGTGACCGGAGCTTCTTCCGGTATTGGTCTTGCCACGGCAAAGCTTCTTGCCAAACGTGGGGCCAAGGTTGCACTAGTCGCTCGTTCCAGAGATAAGCTCAAAAATATTTCAAAAGAGCTTCAAGGCTCATTCCCGATCCGCACAGACATGACCAAAGAAAATGAAATCATAGTGATGGTCAGAGAGACAAAAAATCATTTTGGAAGAATTGACGTTCTTATCAACAGCGCGGGACAAGGCTATGATGCTCCCGTTGAAAAGATTAATATCGATACATATCGAAAAATATTTAATCTTGATGTCGTTGGCCCCCTAGTCGCTATGCAGCAAGTTATCCCCATAATGAAAGAACAAAAAAAAGGAGTGATTGTTAATATCAGTTCAGGGACGGCTTTAATGTTCCTTCCCAATATGAGCCCTTATTCTTCATTGAAGAGTGCCCTGGCGAGTATCAGCCTAACGGCAAGAGAAGAGCTGAAAAATGACAATATTAGCGTGATCGTTGTATACCCATATATCACTCTTACGGATTTCGAAAAAAATACGATTAAGGACACCGTAGAGAATCAAGCCGAACCAGAGGAAGATAGAAAGACATTATCGCCCCCTGATACGCCGGAATATCTTGCCCTAAAAATTCTGGAGGGAATCGAAAGCAATGAAGCGGAAATATTTGCCCATGATTGGATGAGAAAAATGAAGCAATCATAGGATCGTCTAGACGACGATCAACATCCAGGGCAAGTCGTATCGTTTAAGGGAAAAGGTCAAAGCGGGCCTCATCCGAGAGCCCGAGGCTGAACAAAACTAAAATGAGGAGGGGGGTCATTTTTCAACGCCCACAGGGGATCAATTTTCCACGCCCATTGACAGGTTGGAGAGGATCTGGCGGCAGGAGGGGTTGAAAGTGCCGCAGAAGCAGCCAAAACGCGGCCGTCTGTGGCTCAACGATGGATCGTGCATCCGGCTTCGCCCCCAGAAGAAGGATCATGTCTGGAGCTATGATTTTGCCCTGGCGAGGACGAGGGATGGAAAGCAGCTCCGTATCCTGACCATCCTGGATGAATACACCCGGGAGTGCTTATCTCTCTTTGTGGCTCGCCAGATCAGCTCGCAGGACGTCCTCGACCGCTTATATAGCATATCTATCCATCGCGGTGCGCCGGAATATATCAGGTCTGACAATGGGCCCGAGTTTACGGCCAAGGCCGTAAGGGAGTGGCTGGGGCGGATCGGAGTCAGGACGTTATTTATCGAACCCGGCAGTCCCTGGGAGAACGGTTATGTAGAGTCGTTCATCGGGAAGTTGAGGGATGAATTACTGAACGGGGAGATCTTTGATACGCTGTTGGAGGCCCAGGTGGTCATAGAAAACTGGCGCCGGGGATACAACCGGGTCCGGCCGCACAGTTCTTTGGGATATTGACCTCCAGCTCCGGAGGCTTGGGAGCCTTGAATTTTCACTTCACAGGTGGTAAAATAAAATGGCGGGCGGGTCAATACCCTGTCCCTCTAAAACGTCCTGGACCTTTTTCTTTCGAGGGACAGGGTATCCTGTCCCCTGACGGCGCGGTTCCGGTCACTGAAGCCGGAGGTTGACGATGAGCAGCAGCGTCGACGAGTAGCTCACGAGCTCGAACTCGCCGCCCGTCGAGAATTTGACCCGCGCCTTCTGATAGATCCTCCCTTCGCCCTGGTTTTTCTCGTTCAGGTCGAGGGCTACGACGAGGTAGAGCCCGGCGCCGTAGACGCGGCGGAATCCAACCGCCTCAGATCCGGACCTTGGCCAACCGGACGTCGGGTCGGCCGGCCGGCTTTCCGTAACGAGAAAAATCTGCTTCCCCTTCTCCGTCTTTTTCTCGAAGGCCAGGTTGAGGTCGATCGGGAGGCCGTTCGTGCCGAGATACTGGAGTGTGCCCACCTTGATCGTCTCGGCTTTATCGAAGAATCCGTTCGAGTCGCCCGCCGCCAAGTACTTCATGAGCTCGGTGAGATCCTCGGTCGTGCTCAAATGATCGATCGTTATCTGGACGTTGACCACGCCCTGGGTGGTGGGCCCGCTGCCCGTAAACAGCCGTCCTCGGTAGACCGCTTTTTCCGCTGTCTCCTGGCCGGCCGCCGCGGCCGTCAGGGTGATTCCGAACGCAATAGCCAGAAGAAAAATTCCGAATCTTCGCATGCCGTTCTCCTTTGCCTTCCCCAGGTCACGTGCCGGCTCGTCGCGATCACCTGGGGACGGGACCGCCGCTCTCGGATACAAAACGCCTGGGACCGGAACCGGGGGTCGATCGGGCCGGTCGGGAATGACATCCAAATTGGAGGATCGCCAAGACAAGGGCAATGAGGAATGGACAGTGTGTCGGTGCCCTTTTTTTATGATTCATCAAACCCTCTAACTCATTTTCGACAGTTGAAAAATAGATCTTTCTCATAATCCACAAGTTAGGCGCCAAAAAAAATTCTTTGTCACTACGCCGCCTCTGCTTCTCATGTCGCCATCGTCACCGGCGAGGGCGGC
>Ga0315280_10012822_pt1 | contig 10058 bp, 9 predicted proteins | sample YL17G06_40_MG_FD_203697 | JGI IMG/M metagenome (GOLD analysis project Ga0315280, IMG submission 203697) | Sediment microbial communities from Yellowstone Lake, YNP, Wyoming, USA - YL17G06_40 | ecosystem: Environmental > Aquatic > Freshwater > Lake > Sediment | place: USA: Wyoming | collected...
GTGAGGTCTATTTTTCCGGATCGGCGAATGCCCTCGCTGAGGCTGAGAGTTTGATATGAATCGAAAGGAGATCGTCGTTCCTAGGGCATCCTGGAGCGATGTTTTTTCGGATGACGCTAAAAAAGCGATCATCCCGGGCGCTTGGCGCTTAATGCGGTCCCAAATGGGGCCGGCCGAAATGCACCTTACTGGCTCCTCTTTATTGTCCAAAGAATGGGGGGAAGTTCAACCTACACGAAAATTGAGCGAAAACGATTTCAAGCTATTAACCAGACAAATAAAGAAAGATTAAATTATTTACTCCCCAAAACCAGCGGCAATCCCCTTTTCTTGAGCTTTTTTGATTATTTTCTGAATATTTTCCTATCGATTTCTCGCAAAATCTTTTCTTTTAATTTTTTATCCTTAACCTCCTCTTTTAAGAGCTTCTCTGCTTTCGTTTTTATCTCCGTGACTAGAGCGTCGTACTCTTTTGCTATGCGCGCGAGATCCTCTTTCTTTTCTGGAAGCTGGACTACTCTCTGCCCGTTCAATACCGCATATTTGATAAATTTCGCTTCTTCCATCGAAGTGCATTTTACTATTTCACCGTCTACCCTCACATGGAGGCCGTTGAATAAGTCATTGCCGATTTCAACAGAATTCCCCTCAGGGAGTTCTTTCTCATTTGTTTCGATGTCTCCAAGGTATTCTTCAGGGAATTTTTTCAACTCTTTTAATCGTGTTTCTTCCAAAATGTTGTCGGCAAAAAGTCCCAAATCAATTCCCGATTTTTTGACCTTCTTTTTAACACTTCTTGCTCTTTCTATTCTTGATTTTGCTAGATCTATAACCGCTTTATATATGTCTAATCTATCCTCTTGAGATAGTCCTAATATATCGAAAATTATCTTATCTAGCTCTTTCCGATCTCTTTTAATATTTTTAAAACTCACTTTATGAACATCTCTTGCTCCAATTTCTTGGAATACCGAACCTATTTCTCTCTCTTCTAATTCGCTAAAAACATCATTTATTTTATCCAAATCTCTACTTTTTATGTTTTCAATTTTTATGACCGGGATTTTTTCTATAGCATATACATCAGCCAGAAGTAATCCCTGACCAAAAACTGTTTTCTCGTATAATTCGCTAAACAGATATGACAAGGTTGAATTTAGTATTGCAAGGATAATTTTCAGCTTTTTTTCATTTTGTTCTTTCGGATATATATTGAATAACCTTCTGTCCGCAAGAATTCTATTTTTATTATAAAATATAATATATCGGTTCCAAAAACCTCCTGGCCAAAGAAGAGGAGCCCTTTTTTCTTTACAGTCTGAAAGATTAAACCATCTCTCTTTCCCTCGGGAGGCACAAGTCGGTCTTTTATCAATTTCTTCTTCTTCTCCCTTTTGAAGATACCTTAAAATATTAGTTTTCCTTAGATCTTTTTTCTCTTTTTCAATAATTAGTACCTTATATTTCAAGTCTTTTGTATTTATTCTTATTGACTTCGATTCTTTTGGGCTCTTTATAACATAGTTTGGAAGCCATTTATCTTTCTCTTTGTTCATCCAAAATTCTTTTTCAATTCCATATCTCTTAATATCACTTTCTGTTAAATAGAAAAATTTGTCTGCTCCTGTTTTTATACTTCCCCATTCAATCTTTTGGCTCAATTCTTTTAATGTAGTAAATAGGTCTCCCTTTTCTTCCAGAATTTTAAAAAATATTCTTGGAGCCCTAATATATTTACTCCATCGTGTTCCTACGTATCTATTATTTTCTTTGTCATATCCTTCAAAATATAAGTCATTTTGTTTTTTTGGAAAAATCTTTATCTCGTCATTTTCAAAAAATCTATTTTTTGAATCTATCAAGCTGGTTAGCTTTTCAAAACTCTCTAATCTTTTTTCATCTTCTTCCCTATAACTAATAAGCTCATTTATAGGTTTTTTTAATTGCACAAATTTTACTAAGTTGGCATCTCTTTCTTCATCATTTTTGCATCTTTGGAGAATAGTTATACAGGTATTTACGTCTGCATCTTCAAACCATCTCTCAACTTTGCTCTGAATAATTGCTGTAATTTTGAAATTATTAAGAAAGAATTCCTGAAGGTATTTTCCAAAATCGACATCTAACCATGAATTTGAAGTTATGAAGCCAAATCTGCCGCCATCTTTCAAAAATTTTGACCCATGAATGAAGAAATATGCGTAAATTCCTGACCTTTTCCCAATTGATATGTTAAAATCTTTTCTAATTATAGAATTTAATTTATCTTTATATTTTTCCTCAAAAGCACTTTCCATCTCTTCTTGTCTTGTGTATGGAGGATTTCCTATCACCGCATCAACATAAGGAATTTTTATCTCTGTATGTTCGCCCGATAGCGTCTTTATTTTATATTTCCGTTCTATTATCTGTTTAGGGAAAATATCAAAGAAATCTTTATTAATTATATATGGGTAATTTTCTTTTTCAGACAAATCTTTTATTGATAAATTAATCATGGAAAGATGCGCAGCAAACTTTGAAATATCAATCCCGAAAAGTTGATCTAATATTTCCCTGTGGGATTTTGATTTATTCTTTTGTCGAATATTGCTGTATGCTCTTATAAGAAAGGTTGCAGCTCCGCACCCTGGGTCTAAAACAATATCATCTCGGCTTTTTATACAGAATGAGTTTATCAGGTCAACGACATCAGATTTAGTAAAGTATTGACCTAATTTGTGCCTTTCATTTTCTGGAATCAATCTCTCAAATACTCTCCCAATTATTTCATAACCAATACTTGAAAAATTATATCTATGATTCAACGAATCGACAAAAGAAACTATCTGCGGAATTATCAAATCTGGTAATGGTAGTGTTTCCAAGAAATTTTCAGCAAAAATCGGTTCGTAATCTATTTTCAAAGCTTTATCAAAGTAATTCTGAAGCTGTTTCTTGAATTCTTCTGCTGAAATTTTTTTCTCTATTTTAATCTCATCTAGCTCTTTCTTGTGAATTCTAAGAGCGTTATAGAAAAGTACCTTATCGACTATTAAATATGTATATTGCCTTGCTGTCCTGTCGTAATCGTCGAGCTTATCTTGAAACAACCATCCTTGCTCAGAAAACCATCTCCTTAAATTGCTCTTGAATCTGATATTTCTTTTCGCTTCTTCGAATAGGTTTTCAGATATAGGAATAGAAAAGGTATCCATTGCTGTTCTTAGCCTGTAAATAAATAATTCATCTATATGTAATGCTGGAGCGGGTTTTATCTCAAAATAGATTTCATAGAACTCTTTTAGGAATTTTCTTAGGAATTTTTTGACCGATTCCTCTATTTGTGATCTTGTAACGTCATTAATATCTCTAGCTTGAGCCACATCATAGGGTTTATAAATCATATCTAAGAATGATTCAGCGCTGTATTCTTTCTTATCCCATAGCACAAACTTGTTTAAATTCCAGGTGCCAAAATACCTACAAGTCCCATTAAGGTTACCTGGCGCTCTATTTGCCTCCTCATACGTACTATCCACTAATTCAGGATCATATGGGTCATATGGATAAGGAGATTTAAATTCAATCAAGCAAGCAACTTCATTAGGGTATTTTCTAAATATCAGGATATCTGGGAATTTTCTTTTATTCCCAAAAGATGTCATTTCAATTTCGGCTTCAACCTGAAAAGGCAATTTCTCCTCTTTAATTATATCCTTCATCCACCCCGCTACACGGTGCATTGCGCTTCGTTCTACTTGCGATATTATAGTCATTCCGATATATAGTCTTGCCTCTTATCTTTAAGAATATCCCCACCTTTTCCCCTTGCTTGCTGAGTTTTTAGCAATATTTAAGTAATTCTGATAATCCATCATCCTTGGAGTAATTATCTCAATTTTGGACCTATTTGCGTTTTTCCATTTTATTTTAGCAATAGATCCGACGTACTTTTGACCCAATGTATATATGGTTTTTGAGCAAAATCTAAATTCATCTCTATCAGGGAAAAAATAAAGTCTGGGTTGTTCTCGATACGTTTTACCCTTCGCTTTTACAGCCAGTTCTATCCTTTTTTCTTTTCTTACGCCTTGACCAAGTGAAAATGTACCAGGCCAATACCAGAAAGAAGGATTCGTTCTTATTGCCTCTAACGGAATAAGAAAATATGGCTCAAATCTCTTCCCTGAAATATCATTTGGAACCAAAGTCATAACAAATAAATCTTTTGGAACCGGTGCAGTAACAGCTCCAAATATTTTCGCCAATTTCTCACGCCCTTTTGTCTTTACAAAACGTTTTTTGCTTAGTAATTCCCCTTTCCCAAAAATTTTTAACCTTTTTAGGCGACTTAATAATCTCGAAGTAACCGGCTTCGAATTATTAGATTCTTTTATTTTTATAAACGTTTTTAAAAATTCCTCATATAACAAATTATCCGATTCTTTTCGTAAGCTTAATTCAATAGAAGTTACTAATTCTAAGTTGTTAAATAAACCTCCTGCCGTTAAATTACTTGACCCTATAATAATAGCCGCCTTTTTGTCGTTAGCTTTTACAATAAATAATTTTGTATGGAATATTTCATCCTGAGGATCATAATAAATAAATAAGCTTCCCGCCGGTAAAATTGATTTTAATGTCTCTATTGCGCTTAAAGAAGTCCCTCCTACATCTATCCCTATTACTCCTTCTATCAATACTCCCTTTTCTATTGCTTTTTTCAGTGAAGACGATAAAGGATTTATGCCACTATCTTGAGCGAATGCAACTGCAAAATAAAAGCTTCCTGTTTTTTTTATATCATTTAATTTATCTACAAGATAATCTCCAACTCTTGTTTTTCCCAACGGAGGATTTGCTATTATTTGAATATTCATGATTAAATGTTTATTCTAAATTTATTAATCTTTCTTATTGAAAATTGAACTTTTCTATTTAGCTTTATTTTGATAGACTTATTTCTTATCTGATAACGCATATGTGCCCTTATCGACTCTTTTAAATTTTGGATTAGTACATAAACTAGCGTTTACCGTATTCCAAGGTGTTTTTCCCTTTACTTCTTTGCTTTTCATTATTAGATTTGTAATTTCTTTGTAATGTAGAGGTTCTCCCCTTTTCTTTAAAATTTCATAAGCAATTTCAGCAATTGTATTCTCTTTTTTCATTTTATCCTCCTTTCCTGTTTTTTAACATACTATATCCTTAAAAAATCGTAATTTATTTCCCCAAGTAAGTCAATTTTATCTTTACTGAGAATATATTCTTTTTTGTTCGTCTTATCAATTGAAGCGCTAAATCCCGCTCAGCCGTCTTTTCGCAATCGGGAGGCAGGTAAAAACCCGGCCTCTACTCGCCTCTCTCATCTTGTAACATCTTCCTTCATTAAATCTTTCACTTTAATAAAAAATCCTATAATAGCATTATCAATAAGCTTGGGCACTGAGCAAGACCAGCCACAACCATTTACATCAGACTCGGTTAGGTTCAACTGTTTAGCGATTTTAAATGATTTTACAAATATGTCACTGTAGGTTTTAAACTCTTTTTCTTCGCCTATTTCATAGCGATTATATCCATAAAAAGCTTGCATAGTGTTCGAGCTATCAATAGGCAAGGCCACATCAGGCAGCAAAAAATGTAATGCTTTGCTAACTCCCACTATGCGACGCTTGGTTGCCATTATCTTCAAACCGCAGAATAAAAGCTTCAAATGCTGTTGCACCTTTTGAATATCTTTCTCGGAAAGCATCTGTAATCTATATTTATACAATTTACTCAAATCTTCTCTGTAAGACCGTATTGAGTCACGCATAGTTGGAAAATCCAAGAGCCGAGCACCCCGCTTATTCATATCCCATTTTTCCAGAGTGGCATATAGTTTTTGGAGAAAAGACTCTGAAGCTATCAGTCTGTTCAAGTCGGCAACTTCTCGGTGTTGAGCAATTAGTTCTCTATAAAACCCCAAATCGTCTCCATGGCGATATTTACTATTACATATTTCAACGCATTGAAAGAATAATTTTCTGGATTGAGTAAGATTATCTATGATTTTCACTATATTCTCTCCTTAGCTATGGTCTTCTCACACCATCGGTAAGCCCGGGATTAGGTCCGGCCTCAAATCGCCTTAACAAAATTATCCTGCCATTAAATCTTCATTTTCTAATGATGGAGATATTTATTTAAGATACTTTCCCCTTTTTCTTATCTTCCTTCTTTTTGCTTATCTCAACAATATTTTTTAGTCGTTCTTCCTTTTCGTGTTTGTTAATATACCAGTCCCTGAACAAAACCTCGATAAGATTGATTAAACGTTCAGCTTCTTTGGGTTCTATATCAACTATCAAATTGACATCTTTTTCAAAATGAGCTCCGATATTTCCAATTTTTCTGGTTGAATCAATGGCTTCCCACGTCAAGGGGTCACACTTATTTTTAATCGCTTCTATTTCATTTTTAAGATTATCCTTTATGATGCCCCAAAAATCTCTTATTATTCCTTGAAGGCATCGTCTTGACATAGTTGCTGAAGCTTTTGGACTCAGGTCTTTTATTAGGCATGCTTCTTCATAATTTTGAACGATGGGCTCCGGAATATAATCTGGGAATGATTTAGCTTGAGACGGCGGGATTAGCAGCCACTTTTTTATCAGATTTGCTCCTGCTTTTGTAACCATCGCCCCCATTGGCCCTTCTGAAGTCCCATACGTATCATAAAGGGATACCGTTAATTGATATTTACTGCAATCTGGGTTTGGGCATTCAATAATTTCATTAACTAAGGCTATTTTTTCTCCTATCATGTGTGCGAAAACATCAACCTCCCTATGATAATTGGAATCTAATATAGTCGCATTTTCATCGCAAAAAGGACAAGTCCATTTAAAAAGAATTCTCGAAGGCATTCTCGTCTCCTTAAAGCAAAAGACTGAATATGTTTATCCTCCCTTTATTATTTATTATGTTCCCCTATTGCTATGATGTCAAATTCCACGAGATTCCAAAATAATGAACTGTAAATGTATACCGACCGTATGTATGGCTGGTTTGCGTTGAATCCGAGAAAAGATTAAAGCTTTAAGCGTCTCTTATATCGAGGCGCACATCCGGCCCTGCCGTTTATTCCATTCTCGGGAGCCCAAGGCGTTAAGCCCGGCCTCCACTCGCTTCTCTAGATTTCTTTATATTTTTGTGTACAGATAAAAATCTTCGAAGCGGATTTACTAGTTCTATATTTGCTTATGTGGACATAAGAGGGAGTTTTGTTTAGAAAGGAAGGTATAGATAGATTTTTGAAATCCGCGGTAGTTAAGTAATTCTTTTTTTAATTCCCCAATTCTCCAGATACAACAATCTTACCAATTGCTTCACATATCGGGGAAAAATGTTTAGTGTTTGTTGTGAATATTTCAGTATCTTCAGGACATTCCAGAGAAATAATTACGTCTCCGCAACTTGAGCAGTTTTTATAATTGGCCATATTCTGAGGGTATTTTAGTGCTCCTTCAACTATCCCCTTTGTTTTTTTCTGTTCATCATCTAAATTTTCTATATGAGATAGTTTATCATATATTTTTTTGAGAAATTCACGGTTTTTCAAAACAAATTCTTTCATTTTGCAGACTTTTCCATTCTGTTTGCAGCTCAGTTGATTGTAAAATCTAGCCTTTTTTAGAACTGGACCACTTTTTGCATTTAGGCAATCTGTCTCATCTAAAATATTATCGATATTTTTATCGAAATCTTGCCAAGATAGTTCGATTGCGTTTTTGAAAAAAATATAGCCCGCTTCTAATAAATAGTCCCCAATAGATTGAGTCGTTTTGTTATCTTTTATATCTAAGAAAAAATGACCAAAACTTCCTAAAATTCCTGATATTCTTCTATGCTGAACTGGTGGAAGTATTTTTAATTTATCGTAAACGTCACAAAAATTATCAGCATCAGATATTAAATTAAATAAATATACTAAATCTCCAATATATCTTCTTTTGAATTCCATTTTAACATATGACGATGTAATTCGTTTCTGATATTGGATAATGAACTTCTCGATTTTTTCTTTTCTTTCTAGGTCTCCACTCCTTCGAGTAATTTGTATTGTTGTTTCTAGAAAAACTTTATTTTTCGATTCCATTTATTTCTTTAATTTCGATCGTATATTTTTCCCAATTTCTAATCGGCACTAAAAGATCAATTCCACTATTGCCAATTAGGCTGATGCAATCTTTTGCCTGTGCTGATGTAATATCAATTTCATTAATTTTTTCCAATACGGTTTTAAAAGATTCATATTGGTACTTTTCATAAGTCTGTAAACGGGAGTTCTTCGCGGCAATCAACAAGAATAAGATAACGCTCTTAAAATGTTCATTTGTACATTCTCTTTGTGCCCATAGTAATTTAATTTGGTCCTCGAATATTGAAAAAGTATTATCTCGTGCTATTACATCATCATATATTTCCAGCACTTCATCAATCAACTCAATGGCCGTAGAAATAATTTTATGAATTATTTTAAATAAAGAAATGGCTTCCTTAGGCGCCTCACCTGTTTGTATTGCACCAGTATATAGCATCTTAGTCTCTTCCCCTTTGGAAGTTTGATAAAAGGTAATGACAAAACCTTCTCTAGGACTTGCCTCTCCCGCAGGGGTCTCCGTTATTTCAGCAAAATTAAGGCATTTATCCCGTCCATCGTTGTCTTTTGTTGTGTCTAAATGGTTCATGGGATTTCTTTTGCCTTCTTTAATTACCAGTTAATTTGGTCAAATTAGCCTCTAGAAATTTGTAATTAGATTGAACAAATGAGTCTATTGAAAAACCTAATGCACGCTCTTCCTTAGTTATAGCAATATCTATATCAGCTCTCAATCCATATTTTGGATTAAATTTCTCACTCGTTGTTGTAATTTCAATTGGCTCAAGTCGTTCTACTGTTGTTAACTCAATCCTAAACTGGCGATCCTTGTTTTTTAAATACACTGTAAAAGCATATTTATAGGGTTCACCTTCAAATAACGAAACTTTCTTTGGATCTAATTCAACAAATCGACTTTTCTGAATAATTGTTTCTCCTTCTTTAATATTATGTAAAGGAAGGTGGAAAAAAAATCTATTGCCTACTCGGGAGAATTTATTAATTTGCAATTTTTCTAGAATAAGGGAAGTAATTTCTTTCGTTGCTTCCTTAAATTGGTTGAGATTATCCACCTCATCTTGAAAAAATCGAATACTCTTATAATTAAATGAAACTTCCATTTTTTTTCTTTTTTCTTTAAGAACAGCCAATTCAACATCAGTTCTAATTAATTCCCATTCTGGAAAGTGTCTTCGAATTTCCAAAAGAGTTGCTCCGCAATTATCCCAATATAAAAAGCCATCATCATACCTTAATTCTAGAATTACTCTATTTAAATAAAAATCACTAAAAATCATTGTTTCCACTCAGATAATAACTTGCACTATGATCCGCTCTTTTATCAAATCTATAACATTCGGATGTTTAATGTCAAATGCCGGAACACCAGTTTTTTCAATGCTATAGAAACCTAGAAAAGGTAACTATTTCCATAAAGACATTTACGCTAGGGGTTTCTTGGAAAGCATTTTATGTTCTGAGGCAAAAAAACAGATAGCATTCTCAAGTTTTTCTTTTTTATAAGCAATGATTTCGATTTCCCTGCGCTGAGTTATTAATTTTCTTATATTCCTAATAGGATTTTTTGTCAAGTTTTGCCAAACTACTTTAAAAATTGATAAAATCAATTCTTCCCCCGAGGTCACAAGCCGTTTTTCCATTTTCATTCAAGAATAGACTTCTCCCGTGTGCCAAATATGTGACAAAATAGGTTGAAAAGCGTTGATTTTAGGGCATCAGGATTGAAAGGCGAAAGAGAGACCGTAATTTGCCAAAGTCGTTGAAATTACAAGGAAATAAGGCGTGCCGGAGGAGGGAATCGAACCCACACCCTTGTCGCCAAGGACTGGATTTTGAGTCCAGCGCGTCTGCCAGTTCCGCCACTCCGGCCGGGCGCTTAAAATATATTTTATTTTGCCCTTTTTTTCAA
>Ga0315280_10012823_pt1 | contig 10057 bp, 7 predicted proteins | sample YL17G06_40_MG_FD_203697 | JGI IMG/M metagenome (GOLD analysis project Ga0315280, IMG submission 203697) | Sediment microbial communities from Yellowstone Lake, YNP, Wyoming, USA - YL17G06_40 | ecosystem: Environmental > Aquatic > Freshwater > Lake > Sediment | place: USA: Wyoming | collected...
TGCGAGAGCCTTCTCCGTTGTTATCATCCAGGGCGATTCCGGCTTCCCTCTGACTATCGGAGCAAGAATCATCTGGAACTGATCAGTAGTGCTCTTCACGTCGTCCAGTGCCGCCTCTTGATCGATTCCTGTACTTGTCCGGTTATGCCACATCGTGCACGAAATTGGAAACTGACTTTTGTTATCCCTCTCAATAGCTACCATGGACGTTCTGTTCGTCGCGCCCTCAAACGGATACAAGGTAACGAGGTCGTGAATCTTTGTTACATTGCAATCGACGTTCCTGTCTCCGTTGTGCAAGCCATTTGCGAGGAACCTTCGAAATCCCGCGCCGGATTGGCTCTTGTAGGTTGTGAAAGGGATGAGGAAGGCAAATCTGCCTTTTTCTGTAACGTATCTATCAAGGCATCGCACTGTGAACAGCATTGCCATGTCTCTCTTCACTTTCCCGAGACTCGCTCCTTCAGTCCTCTCAAGGAGACCATAGCTGTTCCACAGCGTCTTTGTATCATCTCTATACTTCTCGGGAAGACTTTCCCAGTTGATCCATGGAGGATTACCCACCACAGAGTGGAACTTCCCCATGAGCAACGGCGCAAACGAGTTCTTCAGCAATCGGGTCCAGATTCTGTTCTTGCCTTCTTTCTCCAACTTTCGCATAAACACGAAGAGTCTGGTCAACGAGTCGATGCTTGTGCCTTTCAAGCCCTTCAGCTGAGCGCTTGCAAAGTTCCGGAATTCGTCTTTGCTGTACTCTCCCTTTATGCCGGTCTCAATCAATGCGAGCGCTTTAGGCAGCTGGTTCTTATCGACAATCTCATGGGGGAAGGAGAAATCACCCACACTCGTTTTCAAAGAGAACTCCCATTCGTCCATGAGGCTTGGTTTCCTGCTCACAAGGATGGAGTCTGCCAAGTAGACCGGAATGTCGATGTTCTGTCCTGGAAGAAGTCGATTGAGTTCTCCGAGAGCTAGAACGTAGTTCGCTTTGGCAGCGAGAACCGCGAGGGGATTCAGGTCAACTCCGATTACATTGCTAGTGATTCTTCGAAGCAACTCCTTCTTGTCAGGATGAAATTCCTTCTCGGCCCACGCCTTCACCCTGCTGATTGCTAGCACCAAGAATGTGCCCGAGCCGCAGGCTGGGTCCAAGAGCCTCTTTTCGGGATTTCCTTCATAACCTACTTCGTCTAGGACTAAATCAGCCAACCAGTCTGGAGTGAAGTATTCGCCTAAGTCGTGTCGCACTTTTCGCGGAACCAGATTTTGATACAGCCTCTTGAAAAGGTCCTTCACTCGTTCAGGGTAAAGTTCTGAAGTTCCGGGGTCGTACTCTTTCAGTTGTTCCACGATGGCTATGATGACCTCTGCAATTTCCTTGCTCCATTCGTCGAGATACCATGCGAAGTAATCAGCTTCCAATAGGTTTCGTACCCCGAGTTCAGCGATGATTCCGCCTTCCTCTAGGTCCTCAAGCTCTTTCTTCATGTCGACTAATTTCGTATGATAGGCGGTCTCGATTCGATCAAGAAAGGATCCAAACATTGGATTGAAGTAGGAAATTACTTCGGAGGTAATGAGCTTCATCAATAAGGTGTAATAGGTGTGAATGCAAAACATCAGCTTCTCAATGTCTATGCTCTTTTGCTTGAGTCCGTAATACTCGATGAGCGCAGACAGCTTCTCCGGGGAATATGCACACACTTGTGAGAAGACTCTTTTCCAATCTTCAAAGAGCATTTGTGTCCTCTTGGAATCAGGTTTTCGCAGACTATCATAGAGCAACTCGATAACCTTCTTGCTCAGCTCGCCTGGTCCGAAATCAGTAACGAGGGTTGCGGGATCAATTATCTTGAGACGTAGCCCTCTAATTGCTCGGAGCAGCGTTCTGACAGTTTCTTTATTGACACTGAGCGGTTCTTCTTGCTCTTCCCATCGTCCGCTCCTGAATCGCACAAAGGAAATCTTGTGACCGTCTATGATGACGCCGAAATACTTGGAGTAATCTCGTTCGTCTGCGCATTGTTTCTGAATATACTCCCTCACCTGCTCCTTGGCTTTCCTAAACTCGGTCTTGCTGTCTAATCTTCCTGGCGACTTGTATTCTAAGATCACATGTCCGTATAGCGCATCCTTCCTACCGCCAGATATTTCGTGTCCGTGCTCATAGGAAGCCCATTGAATGCCCCATTTCTCAAGAATTGGCCGGAGCGTGACTTCGACTCTTATCTTCAGATCTTCCTCTTTCGTCGATGCTGAAGCGTGTTTCAATATCGTTTTGGCCAGTTCTTGCGTGTCGACCTGTTCGAGACCGTTGCGAATAGATTCAGCCACCATAACGTCAGCCCATCACAACCAATAGAAGCCCACAAGTCATACTTACTATTTTCTTGTCGGAGCTCAAAAAGCTTGCAGGGATTTGCATCTGCGAGCGAAGATGAGCTTGAAATCACATAGACATCAAATTAGACCTACGAGGCAGTCTTAGCGGGGCACTTACGGCCTTGGGAAAATGAATAATGCTGATTGTATTCTGTCCGCAGAAGGGGCGGTCCCAGACTTCGTACTGCCTGCCGAGTTCGTAGGTCATACTTACTATTTGGCTGCACGACTCGAAGCTTGGAGGCGCCCGAAGCGTAGCGTTTCAAATCAATAAAAGGGCCGACACACAAAATGATGTTATGAGCTCAGCAAACGAACTTTCAGACCTTCAACTTCAAGTTCTTGATGTCATATTCAATCTCGAACCAGTGACCGCGAGTTTTCTGGCAGGTCTCAGGGCACATGAGGATACTGCACTTGACGCCGAGGTCTTGAACGAATCGCTAGACGTGCTATGCAAACTTGGGCTGATAGCAATTGCGAAGGAACAATACCAGACGACCGTAACCATCAATGCTGACCCACGCAACTTGGTAAGAGATATCCTGGCAAGCTATTGGCAGCGGAAGAACATCAGCGAGACAGCTCTGAGGGCAGAAGCGGAGAAGAGCCTGCTTGGGATCATGAGAATGCTCGAATTCAAGTATGATGACAAGCCCCACATAGGCTTCTCCGATTATCTAGGTGATAACGAGTCCCAGCGCATATGCAACGCACTGGCCCGTGCCGGCCTTCTGTTCAAGAATACTTGGTCTAGCAAGAAGCACTACTACGAGTCGTACTATTTGCGCAAGGTTCCCTTCGATGCTGGAACGATCCTTGAACAGATGATTCTTGAAAGAATCAACCCAAGAGACCTTGAGATGACCCACGAGTGGCCGATGGTAGTGATGGCACTGTACTCGGACACGCCGCTGAGACTCGAAGACTTACGAGAGAACTTCCCAGATCTTACTTCGGGTGAAGTCAACGAGTTCCTGTTCAGGTTAGAGCAGAGGGGTATTCTCTCAAGAGCAAAAGGAGAAATAGCAATCCCAAAGGCGACGAGAGACCTGCTGAAGAGCTACTTTTTGTTCAATCAGTACAACCAATTCAAGAGCACAATAGTCCAGCAACTGAGGAGAAGAGTGGCTGAGAGACCGTCGAATCTGTTCCTGATCGGCTTGGTAAGGAGAATCTTAGCATCGGCCTCCTCTCTCAAGACCTCTGAGCCGTTTTGCTGCATCAAGAGAGACTCGCTGACGAATGTTAACGAGGACGATTTGAAGGAAGCCAGTAAGCTTGGCGTGCTTTTCCTAACGAGCAAAGAAGCGATAGTCGCCCAAGAGCTTGTTAGCGAACTTGAGTCTGTGCTTAGGTCGGCACTGACCGTAGAGTCTTTCATGACCATTCCGCCCAACGACAATCTCGCGGCTATGAAAGCTTGGGTTCAGATATTCGGACAGTGTAAGGAATACGTGAAGATATGGGATGAGTACATCAGCGAGGAAACCTTAGAGATCATCGACAGGTTCTGCCCGAAGGATTTGACAATAACGATACTCTCTGCGCTGCGAAAGCCTCGGGGAATAGATATTGAGGAGTCAGAACAACGCGTCAAGGCGATGAAGAGCTCGGGACGAAAGATCAACTTCTTCTTTGTCGGCGATCAGCAAGGAAATGCTCCTTTCCACAAACGGTACGTAATAAGCAGAGATGCATGCTACTCGTTGACCAGTTCGATCAAGGAAGTGGGCAAATCAAAAGGCGTGGATGTAATGAGCATCTCAGCACCCCTGAAAGTCGGTGAAGTAGAGCCAGCCTTTGACTATTGGACTGGTCCGCTGAAGAAATTGCAGGAACAAGGATACACGAGAATAGATGACTTTCAAGAATGGACCACCCATCTAAGGAAGCAAGAGGCTCGTGCCATCTGAGACCGCTCGCTACCTTCACAGTTTCAATCTGAAAAGAATTGTAACGATTTCTGACCATGAGCCCTAACTAGACTGCGCGGACACACATCATTAAACTCACAGTTTCTACATTTGGCTATGTTTTGAGTAGGTATCGGCTCTCTTTGTGACAGCCAGTAAGCTTCGGCCCATCTGAATTCACCGACCACATCCTGCTTACTGTAATCGACTATGTGCGTCGTCGATCCGTCGACTTTACTCGTTGTGGTCTTGTGTAGGCCGTTCAAAAGCTCTCTGATAGATTCGCGCAGAAATCTCTCCTTGTGCCCTTCAGAAAATCCGTTTTGTCTTCGAATCCTAATGACGATAAGCTTCAGCTTTGAGCAGTCAAATCCCATCTCGTCCAGAATGAGCCCGTATATTTGGGCCTGCAGAAGTTGGTCCTTCCACAATCGAGACGTGTCGCCCTTGGTTGTCTTGAGTTCAATCAAGAATGCGGGGATTCCTTTGAGAAACACGATAGCATCTGGCACCCCAACAATAACAAGTCCTGAGAATTTGGCATATATCGGAAATGAAGCGACGAGAATCTTCTTTTTCTTAATGCTCCTAATCAAGTCGTCACGCGTTGTCTTGGTCATCTGGATTAGCTGTTCATGAAGCCTCTCACCTTCGGTCTTCGCCTCAGTCTCGATCTCTCCGTGCAGATATTCCATCTCGACTTTCTGTTCGCAGTAGAATTGCCCTGCGATGCCTGATGTCGGGACCATAGAAATGCCGTGCCGGAATGATTGGCCCGCCTGCAATCGCTCTTTGAAGTTTCTCATGGAATTTTCCCATTGCATTTGTTTTCACCCCTACAGTTTCTTGCAGAGTTCTGCCAATCTTGTATCAGACCGAACGAGAGCATGAAGCTGGCCGATCACCTTGCGAGCAAGGTCCTCTGGCAGTTTTGACTTCTCGACGAAGGCAGGGTTGCCCTCGTTGAACACAAGGCGATAGACGTCTAGGAGGTTTCTGAAACGGCGTTCGTGCAGGATCCTCAATCTTCTTCTTCCCAGGTCTTCTAATCGGGATAGGTCTGTCGCCGTTTCATCGCTTAGAAGGTCGTCCCTTAAACCGCGTTTTAGTCTGGCTGCAAGTCTGTTTGCTACATCAGCCACTTTCTTGTATCCAAGATCTTGCGCTAGGAGCGCTGTTTTCCTCATTTCGACTGATGCGTAAGTCCCCAGCTTTCGGATATCTTCATCATGCACAAGTCTGCCCGTTGTGCAATTGTTCAATATCCTCTCGATTGGAACCTCGTCAATCCATTGAATGAGCACAGAGGACAGCGCATGACCTAGAACGAATTTGTCGGGAGGTTGTCTCCCGCTCTCTCTCAGATTATGAAGGAACGTAGCAACAATGTCCCTAGTCCTGCTCCTGTCGAATCGCTTGAGCAAGCCAACATAACACACGAAGACAAGGAGAATTCTTTCTATCTTGTCGTCAGGTTGGTCGATTGACGATAGTGTCTGCAACATCTTGAGGATTAGGCATGAATCATGCGGGACCCAGTCTATCTTGGAGACGTAAGTGCCACTTCTCTTGATAGCAATTCTGTTTCCTTTCTGTAAGGAGATCAAGCCCATTGACCTTAGGCTCTTCAGGGCGTCGCGCAGGAGACGGTCAATCTGTGTACTGTTTATCGTGAATCGAGGGTTTCTGAATGCCAGCAGGCTGTTCAATAGCCTCTTAGAATAGGCCAACACAGTCTTTGTGCTTCTCTTCTCTCCTCTGAGACATGACAAGAAGACTATCCATTCGAGGTAATCCGTTTCGGGACGTGGCGGGAACACATCTTCAACAGGCTTGCAGAGGAAGCGTCTGACACTGTCGTCTTTGGTGGCTTTCTCTGAAAGAACGTAAACATTCCCGCCTCTGCTCTTTCCGTATCTAGACGCCCGTCCTTTGTATTGGACATAGTCTATTTTTCTCAGTCTCTCTTCCTGAAAGGAGTTCAAATCCATAACTACGTGGTCTAGCGGAAAGTCGACGCCGTGGCTAAGGGTGGGAGTCGAAACGATGACTCTGATCTGCCTGTCATCAAGCAGCTTCTCGACGGACTCTCGCACATCGAAGGCAAGCCCTGCATGATGAAAAGCCACCCCTCTCCTGAGAGTCTTGTCCAATCGCTTCAACAGACTTGTCTCTTCGTCGGCATCTGCTAGGGCATTGACTAGATGCTTCCGTGGAGAGAACGATCTAGAGATTTCTGAGGCACGCTTTTCTGCTTTTGATCTATCACCGACAAGAACTATCATGGTATCGTCGTCTTTGAGCTTGCTATGTTTCAGAATCGCTTGGATTGCAGAAGTGCGAGTGTAGCAGTCTTTTTCGGACCCCGTAAAACTCTCGATACTGACTCTCGACCCGCTTTTTTGCACGATGTACTCATCGGTCATTTCCTTGGGCGGCACTTCGTAAAGGTCCGCGTGAAGCCACTCCTTGATGACTGAAGCATTTCCAACATGCGATGACAAGGTCAGGATTCTGCATCGGGTCTTGAGAACCGAGAGCAGTAAGTCGAGGCTTGGGCCACGTTCTTTGTCATTCAATAGGGTTATTTCATCGGCAACTACCAGTGAAATGTCCCTTAGCCACTGCTCGTCCCTCAACACGGACATGAGGGCTTTTTCATATGTGGCGACAACCAGTCTCGCTTTCAGCAGGCTTTGAATTCTTGGGAATGCATCGCCATCAGTCCGCACGATGTCATATTCGCCGAATATCTTTGCGAACAATTCGTACTTCTGGCGGTTGAGCGCCTTGTAAGGAGTGATGTAAAGAACTCTGCCGTTTTTCTGCAAGCAATCAAACATGCAACACTCAGCTAGGAAAGTCTTGCCAGCGCTTGGCGACGCCATTACAATCATATTTCGTGACAGCGGGATGTGCTGAGTAAGGAAGTCTTTCTGCCCTGGAAGGAGAAAACTGTGTCCATGTCTCCTCATCATCTCTTTGGCAGACAGTGGCAGATTAGTCAGTTCTGTATCCTTTGAAAGCCGCTCAAACTCTTGTACAGCTCTCAAGCCTTGAACCGTTATCCTGAAGACATCGTCAGCCTCTCCTCGTTCAACGAGGTCAGCCCCGCGCAATGCCTTCAGTGTCTCTGAAAGATTCCCGCGCTCAACTTCTGCTATGTTGAGTATCTCGCAGATCTCTCCAAATTTCAGTCCTTTGCCACTCTGTTTCTGACTATCGCGAAGGCATTTCAGAATACTTGGAGCGATGCTACGCTTGAGCAGGATTTCCAGAAATTTCCATAAATTCAAGTCATTCGCGGTCAAAGCTTCACCTCCACCGTTTGCTGAGAGTGTCTCACAAGCAAGAGACATGTTTCCAGCAACAGGTCTGATTCATTATGATCCATTATGGGAATAAGCGTGCGCGTGTCACCAGTAGACCTGTATCTGCGCCACGCATCTATTACTTCGATGCCATTTCCGTTGAAAGGATCGGCTAACTTGGATACAACTATAGCCCTCGATTTCTTCTCATACGGTTGAGCCTGAAGTTCTCCATCGATAGATACGCCTAGCATATCTTCTTCAAAGGACTTGTTGAACGCAAAGAAGGGTCTTGGCAATTTGGAAAGCGATTGTTTGATTTGGCTTGAGAAATCCCTTTCGTTAGTTCGCTGGAGTATCTGGACTAGGTTCCCTGACACTGTCCCAAGCGTTATCACCTCTGCGCCTTGATGAGGAAGCCCGGTTGTTTCAATATCTATGACCGTGCCCCTTATCCGGGCGGGGATCATCCTTTTTCTCGTCAACATACATTCTATTATGTTCCTCCTGACGGGCGTGTTTTTCGTTCATCGACAACGAATGGCTAGCAAGCAATGCTGAGCTCAACAACTATCTTCGCAATCTGTGATAGTGCCTGTTTAGCTTCTTTTTCATTTCGCGCTCCGATGCATCTAATCGTACCGTCCTCAAACAGTTGCAGTGTCGCTCTAGGGTTGTCTGTGCTGTAGCTCAACAGTCTGGGCCCTTTGGTGCTGAACTGGGCGCCATCAAGAAGATAGAGTGCTTTCCACAGGCGAAGCTTCTTCCCCAATCTGATTTCTGCTGTTACGCTGTGGACTTCTATCCTTGGTTTCCCAGGCGCATCAATTCCGATGCTTCTAAGGGATGCAAGCAGTTCGTAGGCAGATTTTCTGAGGTGTTCGCGGCTGCTCCCGATGCAAGATACACTTCCTGTTGAAAAAACGTGGAAGAGGCAATCGCCAATATGCTTATCCACTGAATGTAACGACTCGTTGTAAACACAGCCAGCGAGATTCTTGACAATCTTCTCGAAGTCAGGCCTTGCAATTTTCAGAGTAGCCATTACGTTGTAGGTGTGCACACAAGTAGCATTGATCGGTAGCGCGTCTGTTTCGGTCACCTTCATCAACCCATTAGACTATGGTCGATGAAAAATATATAGTGTGGACATTCGCACACTCTAGCTTTCTTTGACCGACGATGAATGATGTTGCACGCTCGCATGATATGCTGATTTGTCATCGTGAGTTGTTTTGCATTCAGGAAACATCAACAGCACTGCACGTTTTTCAGATTGGCGATATCAATAAGCCGTCCAAAATCCAAATCAACGATGTGGCGGTTTCTTCATGAGAAAGCAAAGGAAGCCCGAGTCAGTAATCAGAAAAGGCTCCAGAGAGGTCTTGGAGATAGTCAAGTCGCACTGGCCAGTGACCCCCGCCGAGATTATCGAATTGAGACACTACAGAGGCAACACCACGACGGGGCACGGTCGCTTCCTCCACAATCTCAGGACTCTACAGAAAGCCGGGCTCATAGAGCTGAAGCGGAGCGGGCGCGTCTACATTGCATGGCCGAAGGATGTGGAGAAGCTGCGGAATGACGATCTGAGAAACGGGCTGCTCGGCTTACGGGAAGCAATGATACAGGTGGTCGACACTACGATGAAGGAACGGACCAGGGGCAGAGCACGCCAATAGGAGCGCCCAATTTCATTTGCAATCTCTAGTCTTGCATGCTGAGCATTCCTTTACTGATTCCAAAGATTTCCTAGGCTGCCATTTGTATCTACATGCCGTCTGGATTCAATCCATTGCATTGCTCGGAGAATGAAGCTTTAAGTTACCTTATGATATATACCATAATATCATACTTGTGTGGAAACGGAGGAGTTGCGATACAAATGGCATGGAGTACCCGAAGACCAAGTCCTGATGGTAGAGGAATCCAGGTTTGCAAAACTTGCAACAAGCCAGCAGATAGGAAACCCGTAGACTGTTCAGAACTGAAGCATCGCCAGCACTATGAATCAAGGAGGAACGCATCTCACAAATACTATCACTCGCACAAGGAGAAAGTTGCTGAGTACATTAGGGAATATAACAAGAACAATCAGGAGAGAATCGTTCTTTGGAATCGGCGTGGTCATCTTAGAAGGAAATATGGGATTACGTCCGAGGATATTGACGCAATGCTGAAGGAACAGGACTTCAAATGTAAATTGTGCAAGAAACCTTTCCGGTCAACTCCATTTGTTGATCATGACCACGAGACCGGAAGAATCAGGGGTCTGCTTTGCCGTGCATGCAACCTCGGTGTGGGGCATACTGAAAGGCTCAGTTTGCAGAATTTGAAAGAATATCTTGTTTCATAATATCATAGTTTGTATGAGGTTGTGATATAAATGACAATGTCGCTTCTGCGAAGGAAATTGTGGATGGACAGGAAGGAGTTTGTGACAGCGGA
>Ga0315280_10012824_pt1 | contig 10056 bp, 5 predicted proteins | sample YL17G06_40_MG_FD_203697 | JGI IMG/M metagenome (GOLD analysis project Ga0315280, IMG submission 203697) | Sediment microbial communities from Yellowstone Lake, YNP, Wyoming, USA - YL17G06_40 | ecosystem: Environmental > Aquatic > Freshwater > Lake > Sediment | place: USA: Wyoming | collected...
GTCCGGTGAAAAGGCATTCGACTCAAACCGCGCTCCGCGACCGGCGTCCAGCGGGCGCAACGCGCCCGACTCCGGCTCATACAACCAATGATCGCTCCCGTGCTCGCCGCTGGTGATGTCTGTGTGCAGCAGAAAACGGTTGCCCGACGGCGAACGGATGAATCCCCGGATCCTCAGGCGCTGGGAGGTAGTGGGGACGAGGAGTTTCTCACTGGCCACCACGACCGTGCATTTGCCGCTGGCGGAATCGTAGCTGGCGATCTCCGCTCCCGACGCGCTGGCAGGCGTCTCCAACTTCAGATAGCCCGAGCCGTCCGGCAGCCAAGTGGCTCGAAAGGAGCGCATGGCAAACTCGTTCGTTTCGTAAATCGCCTTGATCCGCGGCTCGACTTGCGCCAGCAAGCGGGCGCTTGCTTCCGCTGAGGGGTTGGCCGCTTGCGCCGGGCGGGCGAACGATGCCGCCACCAGGAAGGTCAACGCGCACCGCATGGCCACAGTGCGGCAAAGGTGCCATTCACGGTTGGAACCACTGCCGGAGCGGCCCGGTAACACGGTGTCGAGGGCTTCTGTTCTATGGGTCATATTGTTTTCCAGGAATTTCGTATCTTTACTGGTAGCAGGGTGCTTTTCTTCCGGCATAGACCAGCTCGGGTTCGCCTTGAAGCCCCGCTTTATGCAGTTTGTTGAGCCAGTCTTCCCGGGAAAGGCCCTTCTCTATGGCACCCGTGGAGGAGTCGAGGATGAAGAAGCCCGGGGTGTCGCTGTTCGAGGGTCGCTGTGGCATGGCCTGTATTTCACCGAAGATGAGGGTGCCCAAGTTGCCAATCTGGACCAGGTTCGCCCCGGCCACGCCGCCGCCCCGTTTGTCCACCAAGAGGATCTCCGAGCTGCTGGCGATGAAGATGGCATAGCCGCCCGGCAAGGGAGTGCCCTTGTTGCAGGCCGTCAGAAGCAGCGGGGACATCAGGGCAAGGGTGAGAGATGTGCGCTTTTTCATGGTTTGAGTCGTTCGAGCACCAGAACCCAATCCTGGGGCGAAGGCAGGTTGGGCGCATGATATTCGTCGGTCCTGATGACGCCCGGCAATCTTGCCTCGACAGGGCCTTTCGGCGGATCGAACGGGGTCGCGGAAACCGCGAAGCGACCGAACTCCTGCCGCTCCCCGATCTGGAACAACCACAGCCCGGTCTTGCCTGCCGTCGTGTTTCCGACCTTGACGACCGGCGTGGTATAGGTGCGCTGGCCGTCTGTCAGCACCAGGGCCGCGAATTCGCCGCACGCCGCCGCAAGGAGATGGATTTTCGGACCGATCGCCGGAACGTCGACGCTGCCGAGCTTGTCGCCCCACTGCCCGTTCTTGCGGTCATGCAGGAAGATGGACTTGAGCAAAGGGCTGTATAACGCGACCAGATAGTTGTCCGCGCCGTGGAAACGCAGGATGATGCCCGCTTCCGCATTGCTGTTGGCGTCGGCGCTGGCCATCAGATCAGCCTCGCTGCGCTTTTCCACGACTGTGGCCATGCCTTTGCCGCCAACCAAGCGGGCGTTCTCGCGTCGCGTTGGCGTGCCATAATCCTTCCAAGACGAGGCGTCGGCATTGTCGAATGTGTCTTCGAACAGCAGCGGCTTCGTGTGGTCTTTAAAAGGCGGAGGGGTGGGCCCGGCATACATCACGGTTCCTTGGTCGAAGCGTCGGCCAGTGGCCGGATCGAAATAGAAGACATGATAGGTCACGCCCGGTTCAAGATTCTTCACGACTGTGCCCTCCCAGTTGTAGATTGTTCTCCGGGGTTGGTAGATGAAACGCACCTCGCCCGGAATGCCCGCCGCGATGCAGTTCGCCTCGGTCCATTCCGGATGCGGCTCGAAGCGTGACCAGGGATATTGCTCCAGCAGTTTCTTACCGATCCCGAGTTGGGTGGCGCCCGGATAGTTCATGCCTTCCTTCCAGGTGGTCCAGTCATACACCTTGGTGCCTCCGAACGCTGAGGATGCACAGCCAGGGTCGCCTTCCACGCTGGCATGCCAGATGCCGGCCGCGCCATAGGTGTGGCCCGCCGCGCCGCTGAGCATGTTCCCCCAGAAGATGCGGCGCTGAACATCCCCGAACCCCTGCTGCATGTGCCCCTCATAGCAGGTCTCGCCAACCAGCACCGGCATGGGCGGCTCTTTCGCATAGGCTGTGGCGACAATCGCAAGCGTTTTCGCCTCCACGGCGACTCGTTCGTCGTGATTTCCGCCGACCATGTCGAAGTCAATCACATGGCTATCCCCTTTGGCGCCGCGACGCCCATGGCCCGTGTGGCAGGTCAACAGGCGATGATAGGGATCGATGCTACGAAGATACGTCGCCACTTCGGCCCAAGGGCCCTGCCCCCATTTGGTTTCTTCCGGAATCTCACCCGCCAGAATCCAGAACACCGGATAGGCGCTGTAGCGCGCCACGAGATACCGCCAGTGCCGCTTCAGGCCGGCCGCTCCAATCGCCTCCATGCTGTTGCAGTCTCCACGCCCCCAGGCGCCCACAATTGCCGGAGCAATGCCCGCGTCCACCAGATGCTTCAGGCGACGATCTGCGTAATCGAAATACTTCGGATTCACCCTATCGAACTTTATGGATTCGTAAGGAAACCCACCCTCATTCGCGAGACGCGGTTCGAGAAATCCTTCGTCGGGATAAGGGCCACACACGATCTGCACCACGGAAAAGCCCTTGGCCTTGCGGTCGGCGGTCAGTTCCTGAAAGCCTTCCCAGGTCATCCGCTTGCACAGATTCTTCCACCACGTGTCCGCCAGCCAGAAGAACGGTGTGCCGTCGGCATGTTCGAAGTGCCGCTGGTCTTTGGCTATGCGAATCGGACCGTGCTGGTAGAGCACGTTCTCGCCGCGATACGGCGCGATTTCAATCTGCCCTGCAACACCGTGAAGTTTCGGGTTGTTCTTGTCCGAGCACTCACTTTTGTAGGTGTGGACGCCCGGCGTCGCCGATGCGTAGCGGAAGCACCAACGGTTGCCGCCCGCCCAAAACGCCGGCACTCTGAGTTGCGTCCCATCCGGTCGCTTGATGATCGCGTCAAGTTCCGCATCCATGAATGGGTTCTGGTAGGTCTTCTCGGAAACTAATTCGATTTCGGCGATCCGATTTGTCTCGACATGCTGTGACGCAGCGTCGTTGTCGGCGGCCAGCGGTGTGAGCAGCAGGGCGGTGAGTAGGGTGAGGGTGGGTTTCATCTGCTTCACTTGGTTTTCTGATCGGTCTTTTCCTGCTCCAGCGACTTTTTGATGGCGTCGTTGAACGCCTTCTGGTGCTCAGCGGGTGTCAGGACGGAATCGGCATTCTGTTGACGCGAGTATTCGCCACCTTCCCACCGGAGATTGCGGATTTCGCGAGGACCTTGCCACGGCTTGCCGGGCACTTTCTGTTTCAGGCCGCCTTGGACGGTTTCGCCACTGGGGCTGATGCTGAACTCGGTTACGGTCTGCCAGTTGGCGAGCAGGGCCTTGATTTTGGGTTCGGTGGCCGTCAGTTCATTCAGACTCACGGAGACGGTCTGCCAGTCGGGGGAGGCGTTGAGGTCTTTCACCACGGTGTAGTCAACGGCGGGCTTGCCGGATGCGAAGGCGCCCCACGCATTGCAGTTGAACTTGATCACAAGTGCGTTGTCCGTTTGGGAGTTGATTTCAAAGCGCAGCGTGGCGCCGTCCGGGCCGCGCCATTTGGCGTCTTTCAGCTTGCGCGTGGCGGCGGTCCACAACGGCGGATGCCCCCAGCTCAGCCGGTACCAGTCGCGCCAGCCGCGGGAACCGTCGTCGATCAGCCGGTCCGGTTTGTTCGTGGCCTTGACGCCCGACGCCTGCAATTGCGCGGGCGTGGCCCAGTACTCCCGGGAACTGATGGCAAACACGTCGGTGTTGTCCTGACCGGGGGCGTGCGCCACGTTCCGGTATTGTGCCGGCAGGTCATAAATCACATTGGCGTAAGCGAAGAACGGTTGGTCGAGGTTCATGACAGGGCAGGCCGCTTTCCATTCGTTGCCGTCCTTTACGGCCATCGCATCGCGCCAGAAACGGGTTAGTTCGTGCGGGTCGAGTGAGTAGTAAATGTCCACCCGCTTGACCGGCATCGAATCATCCGGTGTGACGGTGATGGCGGGCACGCCAGCGGGTGTCTTGAGATTCAGGATCAGCCGCGGAGTCTGGGGCATCTTGAACGCACCTTTCAGGTGCTGTTCAAACCAGAGGAGCCGGGTGATGGCGTGCTCGTCGGTGTGGTGGTGATTCATGTGGGGCGTGATGCTGAACCGCACACGGTCATCGGGCAGGTTGCGCCAGTTCCACGCCATGTTGTCGATGTGGGCGTGGAAGTCGTTCGCGGGCGACAGCCAGAGCACCGGGCAGGTGATGCGCGGGATGTAGGCATTGTCGGAGATGCAAGCCAATTCCATGGCTGAGCGCTTGGACTTGATGCCGCCCGGCATGTCGGTCTGGCCCTCCACCAAATCTCCGGCGCCGCCACACGACGGTACGGCGGCTCTCACCCGTTTGTCGATACCGGCCAAATCGGTGGTGAGCTTGCCGCCCATGGAATGGCCACAGGCGCCGATGCGCGCAGGATCAACTTCCGGCTGCTGTTCCAAAAAAGTGATGGCCCGGCGCGCCGCGATCAACACCAGAAACCAGTTGCTGTTCCGCGGCGACTCAACGCTGTCGAGCGTGTACTCATCCGGCGTGAGCGCCCCGGCGAAATGGTTCGCCTTGTTCCGTTGGGGCGGATGCGTGGCATCGAGCTTGCCCCAGTCGGTTTGCGGGCCGTCATACGTCTCCTTCGACCGGCCGAAGTTCAGTTTGTTGCCACCCCAATTGAGCGACAGGCCGGCACAACCGCGCTTCGCAAACGCCACCACGCTGTCGAGATTCGCCGACTGTCCGCCGCCATGCATTTCGAGAATGGCCGGTAGCTTCGTTCCGCCCTTTGGAAACGCGTAGAACGCAGCGATCCGCGCCGGTGCCCCCTTGAAAATGCCGACTTGGTAACGGACAACCCGGCAGAGCACGCCGTCCTGCTCCCACGCCTTGAGGATTTCGGCCTCCAGCGGCGTGGCTTTGTCGAGTTCCGGATAGCCCGCCCAGAGTTCCGTGACGGACTGCGGGACATCGGCAGCATGGAGTGATGCCAGCGGCGCCAGCAGCAGGGCGGCGAGGAGTGTGAGGATGGATTTCATGTTATTTGATCCGGATGAGTTCTGGGGAGTCCGTCGAGGCTTCAATCGCACGGATCGTTTCGCGGACGCACTTGGCCTTCATGATCATCAGATTCTTGGGAAAGTCCTTTTCCTCCTTTTCAAAGTAGTGGGCAATCTTTGTCAGTTCGGGAATGACCGACTTGGCGTTGGTGCCGTAGCTGAGGAGGATTTTCATCAATTCAGGTGTGCGCTCCTGGCTATCCCATGGATTCTGATCGCGTGTGTAGTTCACGCAGGCGCTGATGCCTTCCTCGATCCGATGTTTGGCCAGGAGACGGAGCCCCTCAACGCGGATCGAATCGGCAAACATCTCACCGCTCGGAGCGGGTTCGATGATCGCCTGATAGATGGCGGGCAACAATGGCTTGATGTCTTCCGCGGAGAGATTGCGATAGACCGATCCGATGCTGCCGCGGGCGCGACCGTCCTGATTCTTAAGCCCGGCCCTCACGGCCTTGTAGAGCGCCTCGCGATCCACTCCATCAAGCGACCGGCTCAGCATCCCGCCGTCATCGAAAAGGGCGAAGGAAAGATACCGCTGCTGCATGCCGCGCGGATCGTTCTCCTTGTCCACCTGAGCCAGCAGCTCAAGGAGTTGCGGCACCGTCTTCATGGCGGGGGCACCAATGCTTGCCAGCGCCTCGGCAGCCTTGATGCGCAGCCAGAGGTCTTGTTCCGCCAATGATCTGCGCAGAGTTTCAATGGCCGGCGCTCCACGCCCACGAAGGGCGATCAGGGCCTGGCAGGCACCGTAGCGGGATTCCAGTGCGGGGGACTCTAGCATTTTCAGCAAGGGTGGAATGGGGGCATCCTTGCGGCGGGCCAGCGCCATCGCGGCCCGCTCGCGGACCACTGGCGACCAACTGCCGAGGCGTTCCAAGAGTTGATCTCCGCTGAGCTTGTCGTAGGCGCTGTTGCGGTCCTTGTTGCTCCAGCCGCGGCCATCGAGGATGAGTGCGTGCGCCGCTGCGGCATCGAGCTGCGGTGCAACTCCCGGGCGTTTGCCAGTGAGGTAGATCTTCTTCCGCGGCATGGCATAGGCCAGCAGGTAGCCGCCCGTGCAGTCCCAACCCGAGTAGCTGTCCTCCTCCAATTCCGGCGGGCCTTGGTGGAGAAAGGTGCCGTCCCAGCGCCGCGCGAGGTCGAAATACCACGCACCGAACTCCTGCATCCAAGCTCCCGTGGCATTGGGGCCGGACTGGGCGACGCCTGGCAGCGACCACAGGATGTTGAAGAAATTGCCGGTGTGCCCGGTGTCGCGCTCTGGTCCGTGGGAGGCGACGCTCATGCGCGAGAAAAATTCCGCGCCTTTCACTTCACCGAGCAGGTTGAACAGGACGGCGGCCATTCCGCACTTTCCATTGTCGTCGTGGTTCTCAATCCACGGGTGATGGTCGCCGTAGGGAATCGCGCCTTTGCCGATATAGAATCGCAACAAGCGGGCACTGAGTTCGATGGCGCGGGCCACCTCGGGGTCTTTCACGCCCGCCTCCCGCGCCATCACCAACGAAATGGTCAGCGGCACTCCCGGAGAGTTCATCATCCCGTAGCCGCCGAGTCTGCCGTCGGGTATCGCGAACCCATGGCCCCACGAACCGACCGCACTCTGACCCTTGGCGGCTTCCAGCGCGAGACGCCGCAAGCCCGGCATGACCGACAGGTCGCCGGTCGCCATCACATACTCCGAGAGCAGCATGATGACGTAGCCGTAGTGCCACGTTTGAAAACTGTCGTCCGAGAAGTCCGCCGCCCACTGGGCTTCTTTCTTGACCAGCCGGAGGTAGGCGGGATTGCCGCTGGCTAACAGGGCAATCGCATTGAGGGAACGCGTGATGGGGTCCTGGTTGGGACCCTCGCTGTAGGATGGGTCAGCAATGCGGACAGCGAGTGCCTTGCACCCTTGTTCGAGAATGCGCTTCGATTTTGGGCAGTCATAAGGCGCAGTGACGCTGTAGCTGCCAAGCACCGGGAGTTTGACGACGACCTCCTCCGATTTGCCCGCCCGCCAGCGAGTCAGCGTGAGTTTTCCCCCGCCCGCCTCGGATTCCGCAGCGGTGAGCGCCTTGCCACACTCGGTGCGCGGGTCGTAGGAAAATGCCTTGCCGCCCACGCCGAGCAGCACGTCGCCAACCGCGAGGATGCCATCGGCGGGCGAGCCTTTCTCCAGCTTGGTAATGGCAATCTGCCGTGCGTCGGAGGTCACCATCTTGTCGCAAAACATCCAGCCCCGCAGCCCCGTCGGGCCGAGGTTCCAGTCGTGCTTCGCTTTGGCGGGAATGGCGTCGCCTTTGGTGAACTCGGGCATCGTCATCGGCTGGCTCTTGCCAGCGGCGAAAGCCGCAATAGGCGTGACGAGGATGACGGCGAAGGCGAGCGCGAGGAGTGTGGTTTTCATCAGTGTTGTGTGCGTGGTTGAATGAAACCGGCCATGTGAGACGAAGCCGCTGCGAACAACGCAAGGACGGCGATGTTGGTGTTCACGGTCATGGGACGACGATCTTTCCCAGCGTAAGCCAGCCAGCGCGGTCACGGTCCTGGTCCACGTTGGCAAAGCGGAGCGGCTTTCCGCCCTTGAGCGGATTGAGGATGCCGAGGAGCAACTTGATCTCACCGGAAGCGAACTTGGCAAGATCCAGCGTCACGGATTGGGTGTCGGTGGCCGCAGGCAGCAATGTCTTCAAGGCGAAGGGCAATTCAGCAACCGACTCGGCACCTCCGGAACCGACAGCCACGAACCGCACCGGCCAGTCGGCGTAGAACGGCGCGACACCGCGATTCGTGATGGTGACGGATACATCGAGCGCGCGGCCCTTCAACGCCGCCGTCGCCTTCACGCTTTGCAATTCGTAACCCAAGCTCTGCGCCGCCGCAAGGGCGCGTTCCCGTTCGTCGGGCGTGAGCGCGCGGGATGTGCTCGATTCCATCAGCCACGAGGCGTGAGTTTCGCGGACGCAACGCGCGAAATCCTGACCATCCTTGCAGCCCCCTTTCTTCCACAAACACGGCCAGAGTTCGGGCCGGATCTCCCCGCCGATCGGCGCGGTGCGCCAACGTTCCATCGCGGCGGGTCCGGCTTTGCGCAGCAGCGCAAGATAGAACCAGCCTTCGTTCTTGCGACCAGTATCGAGCGTGGCCCAGGCGAATGAATCGTCGTGGTAGCCAAAGCTGCGCCGACCGTTCGGAGCATGCGCGTAGTCGTTGTCGCCCGCCGGGTAGCGCAGCAGCACAGGCGTCTTGCGGAATGCCGCCGCGTAAGCATCCATGACTTCGGCCTGGACTGTCTTGGACGCGAACCATTCCGAATGCGGATAGCAATGCCACTCACCCCAGGTGCCGAGCAGTCCGGCCGTGATGAAGCCGATGCGCGGATCACCGTCGTAACGCGCGCCGAGGGCGGCGATGAAATTCGTGAGCGCCGCACGCAGACGTGGGTCTTCGTAATCCGGCGTGTGGTCGAGCGCGGGCGGGAATGGCTGGGTGTTGCTGTTGGTCCATGCCCGCATTTTCACGCCGGCCTGCACGAGATACTCCGGCACGCCGCTCGGCTTGCGCGGGTATTCCATGTAGACGCGGAAGACGCCCTGGCAACCACGCGAGGCGATGCCGTCGAGTAGACGTTCCATCGGCGCCCAGTTGAAGGTTGTCGGCCCGATCATCATCGAGGCGAGTGGCAGATAACCGAACTCGAGCGAATGAGGAAAGTCCCGACCTTGGCCGGCGTAAGGAACAAAGCCCTTGAGCGGATTATCCGCCGGGCCGGGCGCGTAAGCTTGGTAGAAAACAATCGGCTCGGCCGCCGTTACACCAGCAACGCGAAAGACAACAGCGGAAAGCAGGACAGCGGCGTGGGCGAGGAACAAGGGAAGACGGAAGTGCGAAGGAGTCATTTGATTTTCTCAAGGAGGTTCAGTGGTGTGTGATTAGCGAGGGGAGAGTCGCCTCAATGCCCCGGTGACGGAGCACGCAGACGGCGCGACCTTGTGCGGCGGCAATCCCGATGCATCGGGAGACGCCGCCTTGTGAGCGCCGCGCGGGGAAAGGGGCGCGTGGTTTTTGCGAAAGGCCATCACTTCGCCAGCTTAAGTTGTTTGAGTTCCGCCATGGCTTCAGCCAAGCCTTTGCCGATGCCGCCGAGGATCTTCGCTGAGCCGAGGTAGTGGAACTCGAGGTTGGAGATGCCTTTCTCCAGCACCAATCGCTCGCGTTCTGTGAGGCCTTCGGTGCGCAGTTTCTCCAGCGCGGCCTTTTCCTCGGCGGGTTTCAATTTGCCCTCGGTCGCGAGTTTCTTCGCCCGTTGTTTGATTTCATTATCCTTCGCCTTGGCGGCGGTCAGCTCGCGGTCCCAATACTTCTCCGTCCACACCGCTGCGACGTTGCCTTTGAACTCCGGCAACTGCGCTGGCGCGGCCATCGCATCGCGGAAGTTTTGGTGCGTCGCCTTGTAGCGCTGCTGGTCGGGACCATACTCCGCCGTCGGCCCGCCCACGCCGAGCACACCGATGACGAAGGGCAGCTTCGGCGCGTTCAAATCCTTGCGCACATCGCGAATGAAGTGCGCCATCGCCGTGCTGTAGGCATCGTAGCCGCCGGGCTTGACGCGATTCGCGTACGTGCCGGAGTCCACAAGGTCGTTCCAGCCTTGGAACCAGACGAAGCCCGCTAGCTCGTAACCCTGCGCCGCATCGTAACCGGGCACCACGCGCTTGATGTCACCGAGCACTTTCTTCACATGCTCGACCATGAGCCGGTAATAAGCGCCCGTTTCCTTTTCCTTCGCGGCTTTGATGGCCGCGAGGTCCTTGCCCTGCTTTTG
>Ga0315280_10012825_pt1 | contig 10056 bp, 9 predicted proteins | sample YL17G06_40_MG_FD_203697 | JGI IMG/M metagenome (GOLD analysis project Ga0315280, IMG submission 203697) | Sediment microbial communities from Yellowstone Lake, YNP, Wyoming, USA - YL17G06_40 | ecosystem: Environmental > Aquatic > Freshwater > Lake > Sediment | place: USA: Wyoming | collected...
TGTTGAGTACATAGGGTTTGACCGTTTTCCACAGTATTAGTTCCGCCTTTATCTTTAGGAATTATATGGTCTGCGCATATCTCGACGCCATCGTTTCTACCTAATCCGCAAACAGCACACCGGTAATTATCTCTTCTAAATATGGCTTCTTTAACATCTTCAGGAAAATCGAATAATTCCTCACTATGAATGTAATCAGGGTCATACCTGTATATGCCTTTCTGAACTTTGATCAGTTTTCCTTCTTGGTGAAGCTTCCTAATAGCTCTCCAAGTATCTCTCGGCTTTTTTCCACTTAATTTAACGTATTGTTCTTCAACCCAATCTACAACAGGCGCATGCTCCAAATTCTGTTTTGGATGGGCTTTAAAATATTCCATAATCAGTTCGCTTATTGATTTACCCATAGAACAACCTCAAACAACTAACTTTCGTTGCTCTATTCCATATTCTTTTAATCTTTTTACTGCTAATTCACAGTAATTTTTATCAATTTCTACACCTATCCCTTTCCTACCAGTTTCTAGGCAAGCTATTAGAGTCGTTCCGCTACCAAGAAAGGGGTCAAGTACGGTATCTCCAACAAAACTAAATAATTTAATACATCTTCTAGGGAGTTCAACAGGAAATGGTGTTGGATGACCGATCTTGTTTCTACTTTCGCCACTAAAATTCCACACTCCATTGGTCCAATCCATAAAATCCTCTCTATTAATATCAGATTTTCTACTACCACTTGTTTTCTTCCATCTTTTCTTATATAAGACCACGATAACTTCAACAGGAGCTATAACAAAAGGGGCAGAAGCACTTAACCAAGAACCCCATGCTGTACGTCTTGAAATGTTCTGTTCATTCCAAATAATCGTTGAATGGTATTTCCAGCCAACTTGTTTTGCAATAGTCGTAATATCTGCATAGACGCTTTGATGACCGCCTTTGAATTTATCTAAAGGAATGTTCAAACATAGTCTTCCATCGTCTTTTACAAATCCATAGCATTTAGTCAACCATTTCTCTGTGAACTCCAAATGCTTATCATATGGAATCCTATCATCGTAGGTTTCATATTTAATATCCACATTATATGGTGGAGAAGTTACAATAAGGTCTATACTATTCTTTTCAATCACGTTAGTTTCTAAAATATCGTCATTGTATATGCAGATTGAATTGGCTTTGAAAAATAATTTATCTTCAAAAGGAAAAGCGCGTGACGTAATATGTGTCTCTCTACTGATATTCTGTTCAACCGCGAGAACTGTGCTTTCATGCATACCTATTTGCTCTACGTGGTAGCCGTCCTCAGTTTTGGTTACTCGTATCCAGCCACCCACGGGAAATTTGCCTTTCAGTGAAGGTGACCAAAGTCGCCCATAATTGTCAAGCTTTGCTGGTTCTCCATCTACAGAAGTTTTGAAGGGCATTGGTACATCTCCAATAAGATCGTCTCTAGTTTTGGTAGGTATCTGGATGAAACCCTTAGAGACTTCCATTTTTCCTAACTTCTTATTAACCATTCTACACTTCTCGCATACAGATTTCTAAAGCAGCTTCACTATAATAGTTTATTCAACATTACTTAAAAAATAATTGCCTAGAGGCCCACAGGCTATCCAAAGGCAGAAAATTAGGAGATATTTCCACACTAAATGAAATCCCCAGCTTTACGTTTCCCCGAATATTGGACACGGTAAGAGAAGTTGACGTAATATGGTTCAAAGACGATTATCCGAGATACTGCTTTGAAGTAGAACATACAACGGACATGTCAAAAGGTCTACTGCGACTATTCCAAATCAGAGAACTGCCCAGCAACTTCTTCATATTAGCGCCATCATCCAGAATCTCAAAATTCGAAACAGAAATACGCAAAGACCCCTTCTACAAAATCAGAAGCAAATACAATTTCAAATCATACAAAGAACTAATACAATGGTTCGAAACCGCCAAAAAATATCACACACAGAAAAAAAGCTTCCTAGGCTAAGAATCAGTCAGCGAAGTCTAGTTCTATTATTTTAGGAAAGGTGCGAGGGATCCAACACTATGATCCCAAGCGATCATTCAGTAAAGTTTATATGCTCTGTAATACATTGTGCACATTGTGGCATAATTGAAGATCGTGTTAAACTCCATGGTCACAATACACCTAGCAAAATTAAGCATATTAAGGCAACTTACGGACATGTTTACTGAGGTAATCATCCCAAGGAAAGTTTTTGAGGAAACAATAAGTAAAGGATGCGAAAAAGGTTATCCAGATTCAATTATCGCCGAAAAATTAGTTAAAAAAGGTCTAATTAAAGTTGCGACACCTTCAAATAAACAAGCCCTTAAAGAACTTGAGGTGTTTTGTTTAAAGGAAGGAGAAGCGGAAGCCGTTGCCCTATACTTCCAAGAAAAAGCCGACAGAATAGCTTCCGATAACAGCACTGTAAGAAAAAATCGCCTAATTCTAAACTTAAACCTGGTAGGAACCCCAGCCTTAGTTTACTCCCTCTTTGAAAAAGGAGTGATAAAAAAGGCAAAAGCAATTGATTGCCTAATTGAATTAAAGAAAATCGGTTGGTTTAAACCCGAGATAATCGATTCAATAATAAAGGAGGTTAAAGAGGTTGAGTGAAAGCAAACTCGTCTCCATGGGCATAAGACTATCCAAAGAACTACTCGAAGCCATTGAAGAGAAAGCCAAAGAAGACAACACCGATAAGTCAACCGTAATACGCCAAATCCTAGCATCAGCAATAAAAGAACATCAAAAAGAAAAAGCCGCCCAACTATACAAAGAGGGAAAAATAACCATAACAGCCGCCGCAAAAATAGCAAACTTAACCATACATGAAATGATCGACTACCTAACAAAATCCGGCTACAAAACCGAATACACCGTAGAAGACTTCAGAAGAGAAATAAAGCTACTCGAATAACACCATTAAAAGACGTCTTGCTAGCGACTTCTCTAAAGGTTTTCCACTGCCGCTTTAATTCTGTTAAGCCCTTCCCTTATGTTTTCAAGGCTCGTAGCATAAGAAAGCCTAAGGTATCCTTCGCCGTATTCGCCAAAGCAATCGCCATGAAGCGTAGCCACCCTAGCCTTATCTAAGAGAAGCTTCATCAACTCCTCGGATTTTAAGCCAAGCCTCTTAATGTTAGGAAAAACGTAGAAGGCGCCCCCGGGCATTTTACAAGAAAATCCTTTTATTGAGTTTAAGCCCGAAACCATGGCTTTCCTCCGCTTGTCATATTCCCTAACCATCTGCTTTACACAGTCTTGCGGACCCCTCAAGGCTTCAATGGCGGCCATCTGCACAAAAGAAGTGGCGCAAGAACAAATGTTAATCTGAAGCCTAACCATGTGGGCTACCACTTCAGGGTTGCCAACAGCATAGCCTAGCCTCCAACCGGTCATGGCATAAGCCTTAGAAAAACCGTCAACAAGAATGGTTCTCTCCTTCATGCCTGGCTCAGAAACAATGCCGTGAAAATTTCCCTCATACTGAATTTTAGAGTAAATTTCGTCCGACATAACCCATAAATCGTTTTTCCTCGCAATGTCAGCTAAACCCTCCACATCCTCCTTCAACAAGGTGGAGCCGCAGGGATTGTGGGGCGAATTAAGAATAATCATCTTAGTCCTAGGCGTAACCTTCCTCTCAACGTCCTCTGGAACGAGCCTAAAGTCGTTTTCCTCCTTAAGGGGAACGAAAACTGGAACAGCGCCCACGAGCCTGACAACCGACTCATAAATTGGATAGGCTGGATTGGAAATAATAACCTCATCGCTAGCATTAACCGTGGCTAAAATGGCAGTGAAAATGCACGACTTAGCTCCAGGCATAACCACAACCTCCCTATTCGGGTCAACGTCAACTCCAAAATCCTCAGAAACCCTCTCAGCAATGGCTTCCCTAAGCTCAAAAATTCCAGGCGCCGGAGTATAATGCGTGAAACCCGCCTTAAGGGCTTTGAAGGCTGCTTCCTTAATGTGTTGAGGAGTGTCAAAATCAGGCTCACCAATTTCAAAGTGCACAATGTTAGCGCCATTCCTCTCAAGCTCATCAGTCACAGCAAAAACCTCGAAGGAAGTTTCAGTGCCAAGGTCTCTTACTCTATCTGCGAAGGAAAGCCCCTTTTTATCCATCTAAACCAGCCCAATTAACCCATTCTACGAAGATTCAGCCATACTTAAAATTTATTACACTAAAATTCACTAACCCACTCAAGATTAGAAAGCTTATCATACTTTCGTCTCATTCTGTTTCGGGTTTGGAGTTCGCAATTAATGCACACAAAAATCTTTTATACACTGATTTCTATATATTAGAAAATACTCGCAAACATTGAGGTTCGAAATATGGATCGAAGCATAAAAGCAGGAGTTTCTGGCTTTTTGCTGGCAATTACCATAAATCTCTTTTCGCCAATATACCTTGATTTTATTCCCTCTTTTTTGGCTGCAATATTCGCAATATACATTTTTAGGCTCGATGCGCTCAGAGATGGGCTAGTAGCTGCCTTCATGACTTACATCTTCAACGATGGAATTTTGGGCACCATCAGTTTGGCAATGTTGTACTCTGCGAATGAATCCTACACGTTGGATATTAGCGATATTAGCATATGGGTAGTGCTTTCTCCAATAGTCGCCTCGATCACCGCTTTGATAGCGTGCTACATTGGAGTATGGCTTGTTCAAAAAATGAAACCAGCCCGAGAATTGCCGCCACCTTCCCCGCAACCGTTGCCACCTGTTTAAGCGCGGGCACTGTGCAGAAAACCAAATTTTGAATGGTGGACCGGGCGGGACTTGAACCCGCGACTTCCGCCGTTCTCTGCGGAACGTGCGAGGGCGGCGTAAATACTGGCATTCTCGTACATTTGCCATTCATACCACTGAACTACCGGCCCACTCGGCTCCCATATCATGGCTTATCTGCATTTTAATTAAGTGTTTGTCCGCGTAACTCTTTAATATTTCATTCTTTGCTAATATCGAATGTATGAAAATGGGCCGGTGGCTCAGCTTGGTTAGAGCATTCGGCTGATAGGCTAGGCGTAGGCTTAGAGACCGAAGGGTCGAGAGTTCAAGTCTCCCCCGGCCCACCAAAGTTTAATTGTTTTTGGCGTATATGACTAAGGCGATGGGGTGGAATTTCCCCTAATCATTTTTATGAAGATGAAGGAGCTCAACCAATGTTACCGCAATTGAAAGAAACATGGAGAACTGGTTTTAGAGGAGCCGTACTATCTAACTTGGTTTTGATGCAAAGTGCACGCGCACGCTTTACGATGTGGATTCTAGAGAAGTAACGTTTAAGTTTCCTCATGCGCCGTATAGGAATCTACTCAGTCGGAGAGGGCCTAATGAAACACCTACACCATAATGGCGTTCTAGTTCCACCACGATACGAGGGAAAAAGTCTCAGTATTAAGGTGAACGAGAAGACGATTAGGCTGACGCCAGAACAGGAGGAAATGGCTCTCGCTTGGGCTCAGAAAATGGAGACGCCCTACGTTAAAGACCATGTATTCGCCGAGAACTTTCACCATGACTTTTCAAAGAAGCTCGGCATCAAAGCAAAACCTGAGGACATCGACTATTCCGAGGTCATGTCTTTCGTCCAAAAGGAGCGAGAACGGAAGGCGAACCTCTCCAAGGAGGAGAAGAGACAGTTAAAAGCTCAGAGAAAAGCCCTAAGTGAAGCGAACAAGGAACGCTACGGATATGCCTTGGTTGACGAAGCCCGTATGGAGGTGGCTAATTACGCCGTTGAACCCAGCTGCATTTTAATGGGCCGAGGTAAACATCCCCTGAGGGGAAGCTGGAAGGAGGGACCTCGTGAGGAGGATATCGAGCTTAATCTCTCGCCCGATGCCTCTAAGCCACCGGGAAACTGGAAGGCCATACTCTGGCAGCCCGACGCCATGTGGATTGCCAGATGGCGGGATAAACTCACCGGCAAGACGAAATACGTCTGGTTTTCCGAATCCAGCATCTTAAAGCAGAGGAAAGACATCGAGAAGTTTGATAAGGCGAGAGAACTCCGCCATAACCTTTTACGGGTCCAAAGGCACATCTGGGAGAACCTCGACGCCGGAGATCAGAGACGGAGGAAGACGGCCACCGTCTGTTTCCTCATTGATAAGCTTAAGATCAGGGTCGGCGACGAGAAGGATCCTGACGAGGCGGACACAGTTGGCGCTTCAACCCTCAGACGGGAGCATATTCACTTCAACAGCGACGACACTATAACCTTCGACTTCCTCGGAAAGGACTCTGTACCTCATGTCTTCAGAGTGAAACTTCCAGATAAGGTCATCAGAAACCTCAAGGAGTTCGCGGCTAACACGAAATCCGTTCTTTTCGATGGCGTCGGCTCAAAACAAGTGAACGAACTCTTAGATGAGGTGATGACGGGACTCTCGGCGAAGGTCTTCCGCACCTGCTACGCATCTGAAGCCGCCGAAACAGAGCTAAAAAAGGCTTCTGCCAAACCCGAAGACCAAGAATACACGAAGAAATACGTCGCCACAATGGCGAACCTCGAAGCGGCCAAGGTCTGCAACCACCGGCGCACAATCCCCAAGACTTGGAAATCATCTTTAGAAAAGAAGGATATCCAGCTCAAGGCTATGAGGGAACGGGCGAAGGACGCCCAGAATAAGCTGAGGCAGAAAGCCAAGGAGCGGGAAGAGAGATACAGGGAGAGACTGATGAAGCAGGAGATAATGTTGAAGGCGATGAAGGAGAGGCTGGAGGCTTATCGACAGGCACTCACAGATAAGAAGCCGCAAGGGAAACCCCTTCGCGCCTTGAAGAAACGCATTCGCCTTCAGCGAGAGGCCATATCGCGCCAAAAGCAGTCCTTAAAGGAGCTGAAAACCAAGTACACGGAGCAGATGAAAAAGTTAAGGCAAAGGCTGGACAGTCGCTTGCAACGTGATGAAACGGCGATAGCAAAGCTAGCCCTCAGGATGAAGACTCAGAAGGAGACCGGAGACTATAACCTCGCGACATCACTGAAGAGCTATATCGACCCCCGGATCTATCACAAATGGGGAAAAGAAATCGATTACGACTGGAAGCGATACTACCCGAAGGCCCTAAAGAGAAAGTTCAGCTGGATCGAGACCTACGGAACGCCTTCAGAAAACGGCTAGAAAGAGTTACTCCGAAACCTGAAATGAGGATCACGTAGAAACTACTCTAGAATTGGGACGCAAAAGTTCAAATCTCTCCGATCCGCACGCGCCAATAGTAGTCTTTCAACATTTTTTATTCTTACTGGGGAAAAGTTATTATGTTTTGAATGGGTAAATCGGCGCATTAAATAAAGCGAGGTGTTGCCTGAGTTTGATTTCCACTAAGGATAGGGAACTTATTGAGTGCTTCATGAAAGTGCGAACTTCTGACGTGATCGATGCCTTGGACAGATACAACATTCACGGTTACACCATAATGCCCGAGGAGATCAGACCCCTTTACGACAACATAAAAATGGTTGGAGTCGCCCTTCCCATCCGCTTAATCAAGACAAGGGAATCAGTGCCCACCATGACGCCGGAGCAGTATGAGCAGTATGCCGCAAACTGGTATCAAAATCGAAACAATGCCGACCTCTTCTTTAAAATAGCTGAGCCTGGTCACGTTTTAGTGGCTGATGCAGGCGGCTACACTGAAGTCGGGTTCTGGGGCTCCTATATTGCCCTAGTTGCCAAGGACAAAGGCATAATGGGCCTAGTAATAGACGGCGGATGTAGAGACATAGGCGAAATAAGGAAAGAGAAATTTCCCGTTTTCTGCAGAGGCATCGGACGCACAGAGACCATTGGAAGGCAGGAACTTCGCCTAGAAGATGTGAATATACCAGTTACGGTTGGGCGAGTGTTAGTGAAGCCTGGCGACTTCGTTGTTGGAGACGATGATGGAGTTGTCGTAGTTCCCAGGGAGTTGGCTGATGTGGTCTCCGAAAGAGCTTTGAAGCAGATTCAAGACGACCGCAGAATGCAGAGATCCTATCTTGAAAAGTTCGGTATTCAACTCTGAAGGAGGCTTGTTAAAAATGGAATCTTGGGAAGTTAAACTCGGAAGAACGATTGTTTTTAGATGCGATAGAGGCGAAGACCTTCTAAAGACCATTGAATTCGTGGCTAAAGATAGGAAAATTGCTAATGGCGTTGTCGTTTCAGCCATCGGCACACTTGAGAGCTGCCGTATACATCGAGTTACATCTAAGGGCTTACCGCCGGAAGAGGAGTATGTCACAATAGATGGGCCCTTGGAGGTGAATTCTCTGGATGGCATTATTGCAAACGGTAAACTTCATGCTCACATATCGGTTTCTAACGGAAAAGGAACGTATGGGGGCCACCTTGAACCTGGAAGCCCTGTTCTTTACTTGGCAGAAATTTCATTGGTTGAGGTGGTTGGAGCCTCCTTTAGCCGCGAACTCGATAAGAAAACAAAGTTAAGGCTGCTGAAGGCCACTTCCAGCAAGTAGGCTTAAAATAACGACAAAGTTAAGTTGCCGCTGAATTTACGTCTATGATCGCTCCCGCCGCTGCTTTTGGCTACTTGACGGCGCGTATCCCCTCTTTTCCATAGGTTATTTGGTTGCTGAACAAGCCTCGTAGGCTGGACACGATTTTCGGGTCATGGGCGCTGGAGTTTAGGAGAAGTAAAGCGGTCACTTTCGTAGATGCTAGTAAATCCATGACGTATCGTAGGAAGCTATAGGTTTTTTCGAAGCCAATTATTATGATCAAGTCAGATAAGCTGTCGAAGACCATGAAAATACTGTCGCTAGCCGGATAGGTCTTTAAGGTTCTGAAGAGGCTCTCAAGTATGAGGGGAGTATTATCTGCAGGTAGAAGCATCTCGTTTTCGGAGGCGCCAGTTGCGGGTACTGAAATGAGTGGAGTTAGAAGGAACTTAACAGTTACTTGCGTGTTTAGGGCTGAGTAAACAGGACTTTCCTTGCGAGTGAATAGGACTGTTGTTCCAATGTTAGCTGAGGCTTCAGCTGCAAAGTCTTTGATGACTTTTTCGTAGTTTGATGTTGGATCGAACTCTAGCAGAATTCTTCTTCCTTCTAATTGTTGGTGGTTTAAGCCTAAAGTTTTTGAGAATGCGTCTTTGAGTTCACTTTCGTTCGCTGTAATGTTGGATACATCGTATCTAAGAAAAAACTGATCAAATATTACTTTTTCTTGCAACACGGTCAAAATTAACGTTGAGGCCAGAGCAGTCGAGACAACACACAAATAGATTAACTCCAGACCCATGGAAAGCGCGTACTCTATTGAATGGTGAAAGAAATGCAGGATGACAAGACCTGTGAAACCTAAACAAATAGCGACTATCGATTTTTTACGTCGCGTGGCAGCTATATGCCTGCAAGAGTAGGAGTAAAACACGATGATCAGTGAGACAGTGAACGCGATTAATAGTGGATAATACCACGAGGAAAAGGCTCCTTCAGATAGAAGAACGCTGTCAGGAAGGAAAGTTATGAAGGCCATTGCAAGGGCCAAAATGTTAAAAAAGGAAGCCGTTTCAAGTTTTGAGAACTCAGATTTGAACAGCTCCATTTGGCTTTTTACGTGAGGAAAACTTAATGGAACAGAAATTGTATTAATAAGGAAAATGACTGCGATAAAGCTAACAGCATAGAAAGCCTTCAAAGTTAACAGTTCATAAAAATCATTTCCTGCGGCTTCAAATAGGTTATAAGCCGCCTCAAAAATCATTGACAGGCTCAACAATAAGACGAATAGGACCAAACTCGATTTGACTACCTTAACAGTGGGTGTTGTGGTCGTTTGGCAATGAATTAAGAATGATAAGAAAGCCAAAAAAAGAGAAGACGCAAACGCCCATATGGCATGCAGCGCGACCATCCTCCTTTTTTATTTAACATTGTCATAACGAATCCCTGCAGGGGATTTTTCCAGAATCTTTTTGAAATTAACGTTCTGGAATGTTTGTTCTCCGATTTGCGAAAGTGCTGTTAAGTAGATTGGGTAAAGACGCGTTGGTAAGGGCATTGTGAG
>Ga0315280_10012826_pt1 | contig 10056 bp, 9 predicted proteins | sample YL17G06_40_MG_FD_203697 | JGI IMG/M metagenome (GOLD analysis project Ga0315280, IMG submission 203697) | Sediment microbial communities from Yellowstone Lake, YNP, Wyoming, USA - YL17G06_40 | ecosystem: Environmental > Aquatic > Freshwater > Lake > Sediment | place: USA: Wyoming | collected...
TGCTGTGGCGGAAACGAATTATTACAATGTTCGGCAATCATACCGTACCTGCACGAATTATCGAATTCTTTATCAATGCCGTAGCTTCGGCAGCATAATCAATTATGAAAAGTGCGAAAGTTCACAAGCAGGCGCAATGCCTTGACCACTTCCATCGCCCACAGCGGAAGCGATGAAATACCAACTACCAAAAGCCAATCAAACGCCCCCAACGGCTCTGTCCTGAATACCCTCTGCAGAAATGGGACGTAAACGACCAGCATCTGAAGCAAAAACGATATTCCAGTTGCGAGAATTAGATTTTTATTGGTGAACAGCCCTATCTTAAATAAAGACTCGGTCATACTGCGGCAGTTAAAGGCGTGAAACAACTGGCTACAGGCAAGGACTACAAAGGCTGCTGTCCGTGCTCGTCCTAAGCCCTCTTTCTCCACAAATAGAACAAAGCCAAAAGCCACAAGAGTACACACCGCAATAAAAGCCCCTTGCCATAACATAAGAAACGCCCGACTTTTGGTGATAACACCTTCGTCCGTTGGGCGGGGAGGCTGCTTCATTATGTTCGGGTCAACAGGATCAACGCCTAAAGCCAACGCCGGCAGGCCGTCCGTCACCAGATTGATCCAGAGGATCTGAACAGGCAGCAGCGGCACCGGCAGCCCCACCAGCGAAGAAACAAACATAACCAGGATTTCGCCGGCGTTACAGGAAAGCAGATAGTGCACAAACTTCTTGATATTATCATATATGCCCCTACCCTCCTCGATCGCAGCAACGATGGAAACAAAGTTGTCATCGGTGATAACCATATCTGCGACCTCTTTAGTGACATCGGTGCCGGTTATTCCCATCGCCACGCCGATATCCGCCTCTTTTAGAGCCGGGGCGTCGTTTACGCCGTCGCCGGTCATTGCGACAATCTCTTTCTGCCCGCGAAGCGCCCGCACAATCCGCAACTTGTGCTCCGGCGAAACACGAGCATAAACGGAGATTCTCTTTACCTTGTCCGCAAGTTCATCATCGCTGGTCTTATCCAATTCTTCGCCCGTTGACGCCAATGAGTCCTCTTTGAAGAAGCCAAGCCCTTTAGCAATGGCAACAGCCGTATTTTTATGGTCGCCGGTAATCATAATGGTCTTGATGCCGGCCTCTGTGCATTCGCCCATTACGTTCTTGACTTCTTCTCTGGGGGGGTCCGTCATAGCTAACAGGCCCACAAAAGTAAGATCGTTCTCAATTAAACCGGCTTCATATTTGTCAGGAATTCTATCCAGAATTCGGTATCCGACCGCAAGAACTCGCATCCCGCCGCAAGCCAATTCATCGTTGACGGAAAGGACTTTTTCCCTGTCCTGGGCGGTTAATAGCCTTACGGCGCCTTTTTGCTGAATCTGCGTGCAATCATTCAAAAGCACATCGGGAGCGCCTTTAACAAAAGCGGTAAGGCCGTCTTTATCTTTGCGGACAATAGTCATCTTCTTTCTTTCAGAATCGAAGGGGACTTCCTGCACAAAGGCATACATCTCCTCCAGCTCGTTTCTCCAAAGGTTACGCTTTCCCGCGCAGGTAAGAATCGCCGCTTCTGTCGGGTCACCGTGTATCCTGTAACCGCTGTCAGTTTCTATTAACTGTGCCCCGTTGCAGAGAACGCCGCACAGCAAGGTTTTGCCCAAATCAGGATAATCGCCAGCATCGACCTGCTTATCATTAAGTAAGAATTCGCCCGTGGGTTCGTATCCCACGCCGGTTACTTTGAACAAATCTCCGCCTGTAAAAACCGCCTGCACCGTCATCTCGTTCTTCGTCAACGTGCCGGTTTTATCCGAGCATATAACGGTCGCACAACCCAGGGTTTCAACCGAAGGCAGCTTCCTTATAAGGGCGTGACGAGCGACCATCCTTTTGACGCCCAAAGCCAGAGCAATGGTTACGACCGCCGGCAATCCCTCCGGTATGGCTGCGACAGCCAGGCTCACGGCGGTAAGAAACGTATCCATAACTTTTCCGCCGCGCACCAACTCCAGCAAAAACACCGCTGCGACAAGGACAAAACATAGATACACGATCCATTTACCGAACTGCTCCAGCTTTTTCTGCAAAGGGGTAGCTTCGCGTTCGATTTCCTGCACCATCTCTGCTATTTTGCCCAGCTCCGTTTGCATTCCGGTTTCAGCCACAATTGCTTTTGCCTTGCCGGATGCAACGGATGTGCCCATATAGACCATATTGGCCCTATCTGCCAGAGGGGTGTCTTTCTCGCTCAGTGCAGAAACAGTTTTTGCCACGGGCGTAGATTCGCCGGTAAGACTGGCCTCCGCAGCAGCGAAGTTTGAAGTGAGCCACGCAATTCGGCTGTCAGCCGGCACATTGTCACCGGCTTCCAATTCAATGAGGTCCCCCGGCACTAATTCAAAGGATGATACAACCTGCCCGTGACCGTCCCGAATGACCTTAGATGTCGGGCTGGAAAGCTTCCGTAGCGCTGCTAATGCCTTTTCTGCCCGGTATTCCTGGATAAATCCAAGAATGGCGTTTAGGACAACGATCGCGATTATCGCAAGGGCATCTACCCACTCTTGCAGAAAACCGGAGACAAAAGCCGCGCCGATCAGCACCCAGATAATAAAGTCCTGAAATTGGCTCAGAAAGATACGCAACAGCGAAGTCCCTTTCTTTTCCTCCAATTGATTGTGGCCATATTTGGCCAGCCGTGCCGCCGCTTCTGCCGAGGTCAATCCGGAGGACAAGTTACCATCAAGAGAAGCAACCACTTGCTCAACGCTTTGCTGCCACCATCGTCTCATTTAGCTATCCCTTTCGTTTACCATTCCACAATCGCAAGCTAATATAACGGCTGCCCCCGACAAAATAAACTTTTCTTCCGCCTGATTCAGCGTATTTGCTCCGCTATGGTTGGTGTTGGCCTACATCTTTCATTTTGAGGCGAAATCGTTTATACTTACTTGCCGTGTCAGCACGAGTACCTATAGAAAGTGAAGCGCAGATGCGCAAAACAGTTTTACCGCCCACTTACCTATTTGTATCCATAGTTACAATGGCGGCCCTACACTTGCTATTGCCATTAAGGAAAATCATTCTTTTCCCCTTCAATCTTCTTGGAGTTATTCCTTTAGCGTTTGGAATTGCTTTCAATCTTATTGCCGATAGGGCGTTTAAGAAGAATAAAACGACCGTCAAGCCCTTCGAAAAATCAGCGGTTTTGATTACTGGCGGAGTGTTCCGCATCAGCAGGCATCCGATGTATCTTGGATTTGTGTTGATTCTTGCCGGTATCGCCATATTGATGGGGTCTTTGAGGCCGTATTTGGTCATCGTTGCTTTTACCGTTTTGATGGATAAAATCTTTATAAGGGCCGAAGAGGTAATCCTTGAAGAAACATTTGGTGAGGCCTGGCGGAAGTACAAGAAAAGGGTACGCCGGTGGATATAAGATTTGACCGGGCTGAGTCAGCCAGTTCAATAGACAGAAAAAGTGTACGCCTTTTTGCCTGAAACTTGAACAATTTGACTATGGGTGCCCAAACCATACATATCAAGAGCTTTGGCTGTCAGATGAACAAGCTGGACTCAGCACTGGTGACTTCTGCGCTCAAGGCCTTGGGCTTCAGCCTAACCGATAGCGTCGATGACGCTGACGTTGTTTTGATAAACACCTGCTCGGTTCGTGACCATGCGGAACAGAGAGTTCTTTCGCACCTGGGACATCTCAAACATATCAAAAAAACACGCCCGAACTTAATCGTGGGCGTGATCGGATGTATGGCACAACGCCTGGGCGGAAAATTATTTGAGCACGGGGCTGTCGATTTAGTTTGCGGGCCGGCACAAATACCACAGATACCACAGCTTCTGGCCGAAGCCCTGTATGGAAAGCAAAAGCACCTGGCGATAACAGAAAGAATTCGACAGAAAGAATCCGAAAACCAACACCTTGCTCTGGAACAATTTGAATCCACCTACAGTGTTGAAGATAGACAACTGCCGGGCCAGGCTTACATCCGCGTAATGCGAGGCTGTGACAGGTTCTGCTCATACTGCGTGGTGCCTTTCGTGCGGGGTCCGGAAGTCTGCCGGCCGCCAACGGCCATAATCGAGCAAATAAAAAAGCTGGCCGCTGCGGGCATAAAACAAGTAACGCTGCTCGGCCAAACGGTAAATTCATACAAATATGCCGTGGGCGGAAAAACCTATTGCCTGGCCGACCTGCTTGAGATGGCAAGTGACATCAATGGAATCGAATGGATTAAGTTCGTCACCAATTATCCATCTGAAGAGTTTCTCGGTGAGATTTTGCAGGCTATGGCTGATTCGCCAAAGGTATGTCACTACCTGCATATACCGGCTCAAAGCGGCTCAGACAGAATCTTGCGGGCGATGAACCGCCGTTATACGGCAGCCCAATATCTTGCGCTTCTCGATAGAGCAAGGGCTATTGTGCCGGACATCGCCGTTGCGGGCGATTTTATCGTGGGCTTTCCGGGCGAAACCGAAGAAGACTTCCAGACAACAGTTGATCTCGTTAAAAAAGCTAAATATAGAAATTGCTTTATTTTCAAATACTCGCCCCGGCCGGGAACAAACGCTGACAAACAGTTGGAAGATAATGTGCCGGCTGAAGTAAAACAAAAACGCAACACCGAGCTGCTCGCCGTGCAGGAAAAAATAAGCGATGAATTGAGTCGTGATTTTTTAGGTAGAGGCATTAAAGTCCTGGTCGAGGGCTTAAGTAAAAAGGCGCACTTAAACCTCGCCCACGCTGGCGGCGAGCCGCAACTGGTCGGGCGAACCGCCGAGGATTGGATTGTCGTCTTCAATGGGCCTGCGTCCCTGGCCGGACAGTTTGTAAAAGCAAAAATAACAAAGACAAGCCCGTTGACATTGTTCGGCGAACTAACTTGAATGTAGTGGGCGAAAGCAGCTAAATATTTAGCCCCCAGTTCTACTAACAAGAGTTTTTCAAAATGGAGATTAGGCACATATTATTCAAGGAAATCCGTTTCTTGATTTCCTTAAATAATCGAGCTAAGTAATTATGTATCAAGTAGTTAATGTTTGAAAAGGAAAAATAAGACAACAAATTTTCCCTTTTCAAAGTGTGCCTAATCTCAATTTTGCAAGAGTTCAGTTACTAAGGGTCCTCAAACAATCGCTTTTGTCGCACCGGTTGTAAAACCGCCGTCGACAAGGATTATTTGGCCGGTGATATACCGTGACGCATCCGAAGCCAAAAAGACCACCGTGCCGTCAAGGTCGTGCGGCTGGCCGGGACGACCCAGCGGAATTCGGCTGGTGATGTAATCGACCCACTGCTTGTTCTTGTACAGCACCGCGTTTAGCACCGTTTTGAACCAGCCTGGGGCGAGGACGTTTACCGTGATTCCGTATCTGCCCAATTCGACCGCCAGGCCTCGGGTCATTGCCAGAACGCCGCCTCGCCCAGCGGTGTAGGGCACGATCCCCTCCATCCCGAAAACGCAGGTGCACGAGCCGATATTTATTATCCGCCCGCACTTTCGCTTCATCATCTCTTTAGCTACCGCTTGAGCACAGAAAAAAGCACCCTTGAAATTAGTATCGAGCACCGTGTCCCAATCCTGCTGGGTGACCTCTACAGCCGGTTTTCGGATATTTAAGCCGGCATTATTCACCAGGATGTCAATCTTGCCGTATTCCTTTATGGCCGCGCGAACCATATTGTCGATGTCACTCTGGCAAAGCACATCGAGCTTAACAGGTAGCGCCTTTCTGCCCAGCGACTCTATTTCTTGCTTAAAATCCGCCAGTCTGGCTAAATCCCTGCTTGTTATCACTAAATCTGCACCGGACTTGGCAAGTGCCCTGGCGAAATACTGGCCCAGGCCACGACTCGTGCCCGTAACAATCGCAACTTTGCCGGTAAGGTCAAAAAGTTCTTGCATCTGACATCCTCACAATCTACGGTTCCAATACAATCTTCAGTAGATTCTCCTGTGCTTTTAGCAGCCGTTCAAAAGCGTTTGGTCCTTCGCGCAACGGTAAAACATCGCTGATAAACGGCTGCACGTTGATCTTGCCGGAAGCGACCAAATCAATCCCATAGCGGAATTCGCCGCAGCTCGCATAAGAGCCGGTGAAGGTAAGCTCTCCGGCAACCAGCTCCTGCAAGTTGAACTCTGCCATTTTCTGCAGATTCCCGACGGCCACCAAATGTCCGCCCGTCTTCAGTAGCGAGATCGCACCAGCAAAAGTCTCGGCAAAGCCAACGACCTCAAAAACAACATCCGCCCCCCTACCACTTGTCGCCTTCAGTACATTATCCTTTAGGCTCGACTTTGCGGGGTTGACAAGAACCTCTGCACCGAGCTTCCGCGCGATATCCAGGCGAAAGTCATTGATGTCACAGATAATTATCCTGGCCCCTTTGAGTTTGCAGGCTTGCAGGACAAAAAGCCCAATCGTGCCGGCTCCAATTACTACCACCGTATCATCGGCGGCTATCGGCGCTCGGTTGGCAGCGTGCATACCAATCGACACCGGCTCTAAAAGTGCCGCCTGGACGAATGACATATTGTCGGGAATCCTGGCGACTATCCACCAGGGCACTGCAACGTATTCCGCAAACGCCCCGTGCCTCTTGAACTCCGGCACGGAAACCCCTAATACCTGCCGACTCACGCACCGATTATATTTGCCCTGCCGGCACGCCGGGCATTTGTTGCAGTACACAGTCGAATCAAAACAAACTCTATCGCCTTTGTGAAAATCTCTCACATTTTTGCCGAGGTCCTCGACGATGCCTGCCGCCTCGTGGCCCATAATAAGCGGCGGAATCCTTCTGCCGGTCTTGCCGGTAAAGCCCTGGACGTCCGAGCCGCAGATGCCGCAAGCCTTAACGCGAACCAGCACCTCATCATCACCGACTTGTGGGTCGGGAAAGTCCGTATATTCCAGAAAATAAGGTTTTGTGTGAAGTAGCGCCTTCAAATATGCTCCTATTTAGGGCTAATCAGGGACATTACCGCCGACGGAGCCTGAAAGATGCAGAAATAGCCAAAGACCAAAGCGGTAATAAGCAGAGCGACGGCAAAGACCCAGTTTGGCCGCAGGACTTCGGCGGCATCTTTCGATAGCAGCCTGGGCATCACCCAAAATAGTCCTATTGCGACCCAGATTGCCTGCAAAGGCGTCAAAAGCAGCCCGTCAAGAATCGCCGAGAACTGAACCAGAGCGACCGGCTGCTTCTTGAAGCAAAATACCAGAATCATATTGCTGCACAAAAAGAAGAGCAGAAACAGCCTGAACTGGCTCTTCCAGGCAAACCTTTTATCGAACCCAGGAAAGCAGATTCTAAAAGTGTCGGCCAATAATCGCGGCCAGCCTGCAAGCTGGCTAATCTGCGTGGCAACGAGCGCCGCAGCTCCTGCAAGCAGAAACAGAAAGCCGCCCACAGGTCCCCATCGCAACGAAAAGAGCCTGGAAAGCTCAAATGCGACCTGTTGGCCCTGCGGGGCTATCTGTGCAGGCCGCAACACTCCGGCGCCGGCGATCAAAAAAGAGCTCGTAACGACGATTCCGATTACCGTCGCAAAAGTCGCATCGGTGTAGAGGACCCGGCACCAGCCCTTTATCTTTTCCGCAGTGTCACGCGTCATACTTTTGAGCATCGATACGTCTGCTGCTTTGCCACAGCCTCTGCCTGCGGCTGCGCCGTAGCCCGCTCCGATGACCCAGTAGGTGTACCAGACCTGGGCTGCAAAACCGCCTGCGCCCCAGCCGGCAAGGGGCAATAGCTCCTTCCACGGATTCGGATTAACGCCCTTAACAGCAAGTGCCCACTCCGGGACCTCCGGCACCTGAAAAGTAAGACCGCGGAGGAATTCCGAAAGGCCGGGGAAAACATGCACAGCAACGTATATGACCCCGACAACAACAATAAAGGTAGTGATGGCCATTACTATTTGCAGGACGCCATACACGCCTGACCACACCACGATTAGCGCAAAAACCGCAACCAGCCAGCCGCTCAGGGTCGGCCCGATTGGAATGATAGCGTTCACAAATGCGCCGGCGACAGTAGCAAGGGCGCCTATCGAAAAGGTCGCACCTATGAGCTGGGCGACCAGCACAACCCAGACCACCCAGTGACGTGGTCCGGGGATGCGGTCGAACATATCAACCATACCTTCGCCGGTGCAGACGGTATAATGGCCGCCGCTCATACCGATCCAGTATTTCAAGAATATGACTACTACGACCATCCACAGGACGGCTGAGCCGAGGATTGCGCCGGTGCGCGTAGCGAGGATTACTTCGCCTGAGCCGATGTATCCTGCCGCCCAGACGATGCCGGGGCCGACCATAAGAAGAAGCGCAAGCCCGCTGGGCGGCGTTTTGATTTGCATATCAGTCTTGGCGGTTCCTTCCATAGCCTTTTTAGCGTTTAGGGTTTAGGGCTTAGGGTTTAGATTTTTCAATTTGCAGTAAGTTACTGATTTGCAGCCGTGCTGTCCACAGATTTTTTCGTTATGCGTCGCGCGTGATGCGTCATGCGAAAACTATATGCAATACGACCATCAAAGTCGCTCTGTGCCTGTGTGCCTTTGTGCCTCTGTCCCTTTGTGATACGCTTCAGTCAATCGCCCTGCTCCATCGCAGCCGCGAGAGGTCCTCGCCGGGCGTGGGCTTGCGAAAGACGAACAAATGTTCGTGCATTATAAGGTAAAACTTATCGTCTTTTTGGGGGCTTGCGCGAGTCGAAGATACAACCGTAATGCCAGAACCGTTTTCTGTATTTTACAGCGTCAGTCTCGCCAACCATGACACCAACGCCCGGTATTAACGTGTCACATTCTTTAAATGGCTCGTGGCAATACCAACAGGTTACCAAGTCATCCACCAATTTATCCCCTTCTTCTTCGGTCAGTTCGATTATTCTCTCACTCTGCATGTTCAGACATTCTTCCACAGTTTTCGATACACAGCGCCACCGAGAAACTCTATCAGTCCCAAATCTCTGAGTTCTTGCAGTTGTTGTCGTATTTTGGCCTTAATATAACGATTTTCGGGGTGTAACCCTCGCAAGTGCTGCTGGTAGGCGTAAACTTGCTCGAGCTTGAAGATATTTGTTGGGATTTTTGAAAGGATGTTGAAGGTATCCAGCCGCCAGCCAGACAACGTGTTAGCGATAGTCCTGACACCACCATCGTACAAATCATCTTCTGGTTCGTAAGATACCACCGGAAATAAATCCTTTTCGGATTTCTCAAACTTGATTCTTTTCTCTTTGGGCACTTTTGCAATAATGTCTTCACTTATTGAGATGATTTCCGCTGTAACCTTGGATACTTTTTCCTCGTCTGCAAAGATTTGCAGAAAGTCACATTTGAGTCTGGTCACCGTATCTCGGTCTTGTATCAGAACCCCACATTCATAATTGCTTTGCAAGCCGCCTAAGGTCAAATTTGCCGAAGTTATGACAGCACGCTCTGAGTCAAAGATGTACGTCTTCGCATGGAGTGCCGGAAAGTTTCGGACTTCTATGCGGCCTTCGATAAAGTACTTTAGAGCTATCAAGTCAGATGAATTTCGGTAGAAATTCGTCAGTTTGTAACTGGTCAGCAAAAATATTTTGGCTTCAGGCGGCTTATTGGCCAGTATCATTTGGGCTACGTTAGCTTTAATAAAAGGGCTGGCTAGAAGTTGCTCTTCTGACGTGCGAACCAAGTCAAGGAAAATACCAGTCGAGGGGTTTGTGATTATTTCAACTCTCATTTTTTACTCTCTCCTTATACGCTTCAATCGCGCCGTCGAGACTGCCAAATGCGAATTCGGCGAGTTCTTCAATCGTAGCGTGGATAGCGGTCTTATCGAATTCACGACTTAGGAATTCCAAAAAATCAGCGTTATTCTCGTACTGTTCCGTGGTCTTCGCCATAGTGCAGATTATGGATCACTTAGCGAAGTTCGTCAAACTAAGATTAGGAATCTGGATGAGAAGCGTGAAATCAAAGCAGGTGCTTGATATTTAGGCCTAATGCCTTTGCAGTCTTCTCAAGG
>Ga0315280_10012827_pt1 | contig 10056 bp, 10 predicted proteins | sample YL17G06_40_MG_FD_203697 | JGI IMG/M metagenome (GOLD analysis project Ga0315280, IMG submission 203697) | Sediment microbial communities from Yellowstone Lake, YNP, Wyoming, USA - YL17G06_40 | ecosystem: Environmental > Aquatic > Freshwater > Lake > Sediment | place: USA: Wyoming | collected...
CAGATTGCCGCCGTGGCCGTTCACGATGACGATCTTGTGGACACCGTAGTACTTCAGTGAGAGACAAACGTCTTTTACGTATTTTTTCAGAGCTTTCGGGGAGACTGAAATGGTTCCCCAGAACTGTTTGTGGTGAGGGCTCACACCGAACGGAATCACCTGTAAACAGGCGACTCCTGTTCGTTTTGCGACTTCTTCAGCTATGCCTTTCGCGATCAAATGGTCTGTTCCAAGCGGGTTCGGTGGTCCGTGCTGTTCGTTCGAGCCCACGGGCAAGATAGCGAGGTCATTTTCTGCAAAATACTGTTTGGCTTCTTTCCAATTCATCTCGTGAAGCAACACTTTCAGGTGAATCATTCCTCCACGAAACGGTTTTATTGTAAGCTTACCGAATATAAGTTTACAACTTGAGACTCGGTGGTTGGACTTTGAAGGCGGTGATTTTGGCTGGAGGTTTCGCGACGAGACTGCGTCCTCTAAGCTGCACGCGCCCGAAGATCCTGTTTCCAATCGTGAACAAACCCCTGTTGCAATGGACTTTTGAAAGGCTCGTAAAAAACGAGGTGAAAGACGTAGTTCTTGCGGTCTTTTACCAGACAGAAGTCTACATAAAACAGCACCGAGTTCCAAGATGCGGGTTGCACGTTACATACTCACATGACCCACTGAGAAAGCCTCTTGGAACGGCGGGTTCAATCAAAAAGGCAGAAAAACGGGTCGGCCATGACTCTCCTTTCTTGACGTTGAACGGCGACACGTTTGCGGACATAGACTACAAGGGAATGTTGAAGCAACATGAAAAAAGCGGCTGCATAGCCACAATAGCTCTTCATCAAGTTCAGGATCCCAGCAGATATGGCGTTGCGAAGCTTTCAGCACACAACAGAATAGCAGGCTTCATTGAAAAACCGCCGGCTGGAACTGCTCCGAGCAATCTGATTAACGCTGGGGCCTACGTGCTCGACCCTAAGATCTTCCAGTATATCCCGCATGGGCAGACGATGTCGATCGAACGCGAAGTGTTCCCGAAGCTCGTAGAGGAAAATGAACTTTACGGTTATGTCCATGAGGGTTTGTGGACTGACATAGGCAAGCCGGAAGACTATCTTGAATTGAACAGAATTATGCTAGACAAGAATGGAGAATGGACGAGAAGCAAGTGCGAGGAGAACGCAGAAATCAAGGCACCTGTTGCTTTCGGCAAAGAAGTCTCGATAGGAAAACAATCAACGATCGGCCCGTACGCTGTGTTAGGACCCAGAGTCAAAGTTGGAAGAAACGTGGATATAGAAAACTCGATAGTCCTTACTGGAACAGAAATATCTGATTTCGCCGAGGTGCACAACGCGATAATCGGTGAAGGCGTCTACATCGGCAGGAAGGTACACATAAGAAAAGGGTGCATAGTTGGTGACCACGCCCGGATAAAAGATGGTGTATCACTTGCCGCCGGAACCTCAATCTGTCCAGCAAGAGAGGTTGTTGAAGAGGAAGTGCAAGACACCCATTAGTTACGATTTTTTGGAGGAAAATGAAAATGTCGACAGGAAAACGGTTGTTTGGAACGAACGGAATACGCGGACTAGTCAACGTGGACCTGACATCTGAAATGGCGGTCGAAGTCGGTTGCGCAGTGGGCACGTTCTTCAAGAGAGGAACCCTGATACTGGGATATGACGCCAGAACGAGTGGGCCGATGCTGGCACGAGCCGTCATCGCGGGGCTGAATGCAACGGGATGTGCGGTGTTTCTCGCAGGAATGGCTCCGACGCCAGCTTTACAGTTTGCAGTCAAGAATCACAAGGTCGACGGCGGAGTCATAATAACGGCTTCCCACAACCCGCCCGAGTACAATGGAATAAAAGTCCTCTGGAACGACGGGGTCGAAATCTCCCACGAACAGGAAGTAGAAATTGAAAGTATCTACTTCAAACGAAAAGCAAGGCTTGCAAAATGGGACAAAGTTGGAGAAATCCACGACCTTCCTGGGGTAACCGACGAGTACGTTAAGGCAATAGAAAACCACATTGACATTAAGCTATTGATGAAGAAACACTTTCACGTCGTCGTTGACGCCGCAAACAGCGTTGGCGCGCTCGCCGCACCACGTCTGCTTCGTGAACTCGGTTGCGCGGTAACGACGATAAACGCCAATATAGACGGGACTTTTCCCGGAAGACTTCCTGAACCGCGCCCAGAAAACCTCAAAGAATTATCATTGACGGTTAAAGCTGTGAATGCAGATTTGGGTGTTGCGTATGACGGAGATGCTGACAGATCGGTGTTCGTCGATGAGAAGGGGCAGATCCATATGGGCGACAAGAGTTTCGCGATCGTAGGAAAATATTACCTGATAGAGCATCCTAACGAGCAGATAGTTACTCCGGTCAGTTCCTCAACTCTGATAAATGATGTTGCTGACGCCTTCAAAGGCAAAATTGTCTGGACGAAAGTGGGGAGCGTCACCGTGGCTCAAACGATGAAGAAACTGAAAGCCAACCTAGGCGGAGAAGAAAACGGCGGGATCTTCTATGGACCACATCAACCAGTAAGAGATGGGGCCATGTCAACGGCTCTGATCCTTGAAATAATGGCGAGAACAGGCAAGAAACTCTCGAGCCTGATTCAAGAGTTGCCTGAATACTTTATCGAGAAAGGAAGAGTTGAGTGCAGGGAAGAGCAGAAAGGAAAAATCCTCAAGAAACTAATCTTAGAAGTCAAAGATATGAACATAAGCACCATCGACGGCGTCAAGATCTGGTTTGACGACAAAAGAGCTATACTCATCAGGCCGAGCGGCACAGAACCTATATTTAGGCTCTATGCCGAAGCCAAAACAGAAAACAAAGCCCAGAAACTTATCAAAGAATACTCTGAGAAACTCGCGAAAATAATCGCCAGCCTCGACAAGTGATCGTTGCCGATAGTTGCTTCTGGAGAGTAGACAAGTGTCCACACCACTGATCCTCTCGAAACCCGAGGACCTCAACACCCCCGCGAAACGCGGAAAATACACCGTATGCATAATCGGTTGCGGACAAGTCGGCATTCTTCACGCTGTTCTTTTTGCTGAAGCAGGTTTCAAGGTCATCTGTTTCGACTCTGATCAAACGGTTGTCAACAGCCTGATGAAAGGAAAAGCTCCATTTTCAGTTGATGAAATAAGAGATAGGATGAAGAGTCAAGTCAGGAATAAGCAAATAACAGCAACAAATGACGTCAAAGAAGCAGTCTCCAGTAGCAATGTCATTGCAGTAACGATTCCTGCCAAAATAGACTCCAAGAAACAAGTTGACTATTCAACAATAGAAAGCATGTTTAAGAAAATAGGTCAGAGCCTTGCGATCGGATCACTCGTCATAGTTGCAAGATTGACAGGGTTAAGCGTCGTTGAAGGCATCATCAAAGAAGCTTTGGAAAACGCTTCGGGCCTGAAGGTCGAGAAAGACTTCGGCTTGGCGTACAGTCCATATCAATCGGTCTCTGGTCAACGCATGATTGCAGCGTCAGACAAGAATACCCTGAGCATTGGATCCGCAGTGTTGGAACCGATCACTAGAGGCGAACTCAAAAAAACAAACAATATGAAAGCTGCAGAAGCGGCCGCCCTCTTCACAGTTCAACGCCAGGACTTGAACCTCGCGTTCAGAGACGAGCTGACGCAGTTCTGCGAAAAAACATGTGTGGATTATCTTGAAGTGGACAAACTTCTGAAAGGCAATGCTGACGATTCCTTGTCTACGTCAGCACTCCCTAATGCGTCGTCCAAAGACGAACCCTATATTCTTCTTGCTGAAGCGGAAAACCTGAACCTCAAGCTTCGCATCGGGGAGGTTGCCCGAGACATAAACGAGCAGGCAGCCAAACACGTGGCAAACCTGGTCAAAGACGCTCTCAAGAGTTGCGGAAAGACCCCGAAAAGAGCCAGAATAGCCCTTCTCGGAATATCAGAGACTCCGGACATGAAGGGTAGCCCAAAGAAGATCGTGAAGGAGTTGGCTCAAGTGTTGACAACGAGAGGTTGCAGAATCACACTCTATGACCCATATTTTTCAGAGGGCGATCTAGCGGACTCTCAAGTTCGCCCGAAGAAGAGCCTCGCAGAAGCCGTCGAAGGTTCAGACTGTATCGTAATAATCGCGCAGCATGACCAGTTTAAGAGGCTGAACCTGGCAAAACTGAAGCTTATGATGAAGAGGCCGAGCGCGATCGTGGACCTTGAAGGAATCGTTGAACCTGGCAAAGTTGAAAAGGAAGGCTTCATATACCGTGGGCTGGGAAGAGGAGTCTGGACTAAATGAAAAAACTGGGCACAGCTGTCGTTGGAACGGGCTTCTGGGGAAAAAACCACGCAAGAGTCTACAAAGATCTGCAAGAAACGGATCTTCTAGCCGTATGTGACATAGATGCCATAAGAGCCAAAGCGGTAGCCGACCAGTTCGGCGCAAAGCCGTACACAAACGTGCGTAGAATGCTCCAAAACGAAGAAATCAAAGCAGTCAGCATCTGCACGTGGTCAACGAGCTTGGCAAGAGTGGCGATCGAAGCAGTGAAAGCTGGAAAGCATGTTCTCGTAGAAAAACCGATGGCCGCAAGCGTCAAGCAAGCCGAAAGATTAGTCGACGAAGCTAAGAAAAAGCGCGTTCACTTGACAGTTGGGTTTCTTATGCGTTTTATCCCAGGTCTTCAGCAAATGAAGAAGGCCGTGGAGGAGAAAACCATCGGAGAACTAGTGTCTGCCACTGCGAAACGAGTCTCCCAATGGCCAGAGAGAATCGGCGACGTGGGGGTTGTCAAAGACACCGCGATCCATGACATAGACGTAATGCTGTACCTTTTCAACGAGGACCCTATAGCCGTCTACGCGAAAACCGGAAGTATGAGACACAAGAAATTCGAGGATTACGCGCAGATCATGCTCACTTTCGAAAAGGGAAAGACAGCCTTCATCGAATCCAATTGGTTGACACCGTACAAGACGAGGATTCTCATTGTCACAGGCAGCGAAGCAATAATGAACCTTGACTACATCACTCAGGAACTGCGCATCGAAGACGCAAAAGAGACGGTTCAACCGAGGTATCCGACGACTGAACCTTTGAAGTTGGAGCTTCGGCACTTTGCAAATTGTGTGCTTGGAAAAGAGAAACCCTTAATCACCGGACTTGACGGGTTGAGGGCACTGAGAATAGCGGAAGCGACCCTGAAATCTTCGGCTTCAGGAAGGATAATCAAGTTGAAGTAGGAAGGGTCTTCAACCCTGACTTTTCTTCAGGTTGAAGGGCTTTCCTTCGGAAAGAATGTCCTTGGGAATCTTGGCCTTCCATTTCTTCAGGAAGGGCAGGTCCTCGTTTGCTTTTCGCAATTCGTCAGGCAGAAGTTCAGGGATCTCATCCCGGATTGGATACCATCTTAAACATTCTCGGCAAACAATCAGACCTTCAACAATTTCGTCTTTTTCCTCGAAAACCTGCAGTTCTAACGGGTAATGCTTGTCAATTGGGCAAGCAAGGATATCCATCAACGTCTTTTTAATAGTACCACGCCCCAGTCTATGTTCAGCCCAAAACTTTAAAGCTTTTTCAAATACAAACAGCAGATTTCGAGCCATTTGGTCAACTGGCATCGTCTAAGTCCACAAAATGGCGCGAACTAGGTATCTTGATATCCAATACAATCTGGTACCAGTTTGGACCCGTAGCTCTCACAACACGTCCAAAGGAGACCACGAAGGCTACGCCGAGTTTTCGAAGTCTTTTGGAAACCTCTAACTTGGCCTTCTCAACTGGGTCCTCGCCTTTTCCTGCGTGATCAAAGCCGTAGTAATGAATCCAGCCTCCGCGTTTTTTGAGTGCGAGTAGCGCAAACGGGATGTACTCGAGAGCCTTTTCAGGCAGGGGCATGAGAACACGATCAGCTTTGTGACGTAGGTTTTCCTTGATAACTTTCTTGGCGTCGCCGAGAATCGGAATGATCTTCCCAAACTCGCGGTTCATTCTGATGTTTTCCTTCATGTATTCGACTGCGGTTGGGTTCACGTCAATCGAATACACCTTTTTAGGTTTGGCATGTTTGGCGATGAGTACGGAGAAGCAGCCTACGCCTGCAAACATGTTCACAACCACGTCTCCATCTTTGGTTTGTTGCGCGATGCGCCTTCGTTCGTGAAGAAGTCTTGGTGAAAAATAGCATTTTTTTATGTCGACGCTGAAGAGGCACTCGGATTCCCTGTGTATCGTTGAAGTCTTCTTTTCGCCAGCAACGTGTGAGAGTTTTCGAAGTCTGAATTCGCCGCTGACACCTTCAGTCTGAGTCAGAACTGTTTTGACGTTCGGGTGTGTTGACATTAGTGCCTCTGCGATTCTTTTTGCATACTTTTTGGTTTCTTTCTTTAACCGTATTGTTGCGATGTTCCCTATGATGTCGTATGAGTTATAGACGTTGGAGAGTTCCCTTGCAGGAAGAATTTCTGAAAGTAATGCCTTCAGGCGTTTGGTCAAGCTAGTCAGCTTTCTCGGGATTGTTGAATTGGTCGGGAAACGTTTAAAAGCAAACTGGCTTTTTCCTTGTAGAAAGAGGGAAATGTTTGGAAAAATCGTCCGGTGGCATTGTTTATGAATGCGTCAAGTGCGGGGCGCGGGTTCCGTCTGAAGAGTTGGATATGCGCGGCGGAGAGACAAAGTGCATTGTTTGTGGATACCGCATTTTGAAGAAGGTCAAGCCACCTGTGGTCAAACGGATACCCGCTAAATAGATAGAAACTAAAAAAGAGAGAATGTTAGCAGACGGTTTGGCGGTCGGTAGTAGTCTTCAGAATATTTCTTTCTCTCCGATTTTGCGAAGTGTTTTCCCGCGGAGTCTGACTCCGGGTCCGATGACTTCGTCCGGTTGTTTTTCAACCGTTTTTCTTTTTATGGTTTCTCCACAGATTCCTCTTGGCAACAATCGTCTTTTTGTGCAGATCGCGTAGGTGCAGTTGGCGACGTTGCACATGTCTTCTGTCCATCTGCACCAGACGCCGTCTTGGCGATTCATCGTGGCGTTTTTTGTGCATTTGAAGGCTTCACATGTTTGAGAACAAGTTTTAACCTGTGCCAATAGTTGCACAACCCCCTTTTGTTAATTGTTTTTATAAAACTCTATGGTTGCCGAGTTTACTTCTCTCAAGAGTACCTTTGGCGGGTTTTTGATATAAACTTTCTTCCTCAGGGCTCCTTATTTGGACTTTCAGTTTCACTTTTCTCGGTTTTGACTCGCCTGCGTCTGACTAGTTCCACGATTAGGAGCACGATTATGGCGAGGGCTATGAGGATAATGGTTGCGAGGACATTTGCTTCCACGAGCATGCCTGCTAGCACTACGTACTTGTTGATTTTGATGGGCACGTTCGCTGGCGATGTTTCTGCTGCGAAGCCCTGCGCCGCGATAGGCGTTGATGAGTCACCCATGTAGACCGTTGCTTCCATGTTTCCGCCGACCACGTTGTCGAAGGTCGCTGTGCCGTCTCCTTGTGTCGTTGCGGATATCATGGGTTGGGCGTCGCCTTGGAGTTTCACGCTCATGCCTGAGATGCCTTGGCCGAAGTAGTCGACGACTTGGACCGTTACTGTGATGCCGAAGAGGTCACATCGCATTGTGACGTTCTGGTCTCCGAATAGGTTGACGATTGTTTCGTTCAGGACGACTCCGTTGTTATCCAAAACTTGGAGTCGGTACTCGCCGAACGGTGAACTGAACGTGATCATTCCGTTGCTGTCTGCTGTTCCTTCGAAAAGTGGTGCGCCCACTAGGTCCTGCGCTTTCACTCTGGCGTTTCCGAAGGCTTGTCCTCCAGCTTTTGTGACGGTGGTTCGGAGGTTGAGGTTTGGACAGGTGACGTTGACGTCAAACCAAGCGACCAGGTTGCCGTTCACGAACAGGTTATCAAAGGGTGTTATGTTGAATGAGGTGTCGTATCTTGTGAAGTTCAGGCTGAAAGTGGCGTTAGGCAACATGGAGCTGAGGATTGCAGTTCCGTTGATGTCTGTGACGAAGGATTTGTTGTAGGGTGTCAGGTAGACTCCGGCGTCGGGGATGCTTATTTCAGATCCGCTAACTTGAGCGAACAAATGGATTCTTACGTTGGTGAGGTTGCAGGAAAGGTCGAAGGCTAGTGTGTCATTGACTTGGATCGTTTGTTCTCCGACTTCTGTGTCCTTCAAGTATCCTCTAAATGTGAAGTTGCCGACTTCTAGTTGTAGGACTGCGAGTCCATTCGATGATGTGGTGTTTTCAGTCGTAAGTGTGCCACTTTCGTAGGCTCGGATAGTCATGGATTCGACGGTTTCGTTGGCGAGGTTCTTAGCGGTGGCGTTGATCGTGAAGCCTGGAATGGTGAAGTTCTGCGTGTCGCCTGGAGATTTCTTGGTTGTGGCATTTACGGACACAATTTTGACGTTGTAGGATCCTATGAGTGCGTTTGCTGGGACGGTCCAGTTGTAGCTGACTAGGCCTGACGGGTCTGTTGTGTTGATTGCGAGGCTGATTTCTCCTCCGTTTATGTTGAGAGTTACTAGTTCTTCGGGTCCGTAGGCGGCTTTGATATTTACGATTTGGTTTCGATGGTATTCGGTTGCATTTGTTAAGCCGACGGCGAAGGTGCTGTTGGACAGTGTTGTGTTGAAGATTGCCACGTAGTTGCCGACGAAGCTGGTGTTGGCGCCTGCGGGGAAATCGGTTGGGTAGTTCACTGTTGTGGTTCCGTTCCCGTAGGTTGATAAGGTGACGTTTGTCATTTTGGTGTAGGTACGTTGGGTTGGGGCTTGGACGGCGATGTTTGCGGTTTGGGTTGTGGCTGAGTCTCCGCCGGTTATATTGACTCTGACGGGTACGGTGTCGTTTTCCTGGATGGTTTTTGTGGTTGTTGGGATGTCGATGTAGTACGCTGTTGTTATCGTGAAAGGGCTCTCGGAAGTTTCGTTTGTGGTCAAGTCGGTTACTGTGACGTTGTGGGTTCCCGAGGAGGCATCGAGTATCGTGATTTGTGTAATGACCACGTTTGCAGAGGCATTTCCGCTCAGGACCAATCTTCCGTCATACTTGATTTCGTAAGGTCCGTTGAGGGTGGTAAGGTTGGCCGTCACTCTTGTGACGGTTCCGACTGGCCCGGATTGTGGGTCTACCAAGAATATCGTCGTTAAGGCGTGCGTTCTTGGCAGGAATGAAAGGGTCATGAAGACCGTCGTGATCATGAGGGTCAGGAGGGTTAACTGCTGGATTCTTTTGAGGTTGGTTTTGTTCAATGTTTTCCCTCGCGTTTTATATTTAAGGTGTGAACATCTGTTACGCTGAGACCATTTTAAACTTTACCTTTCGGTCTCCGTCATTGTTCGACGTGGGCTATTTTTCTCGTTTCCTGTTGTGTTTTGAAACGAGGGTGGCTTATTGTTTCGGGATTTCTGGTTGCTTCTGGGTTGAAAACAGGTAATAATGGCCTACCCCCCTCCCCCCTAGGTTTTTTCTTGCACGGTACTGGAGGACAGTTTCATGTGGGGTCTGCTGAAAGGTCTTTGTGGAGAAAAAGGACTAGTCGCGTTTGCCTGTTTCGGCTCTTCCTTGTGTCCTCTCCATACGATGACTGCGATGATTGTGCCAACTATCATGCTGATTATGACTGAAAAATAGCCTCCGTTTCTGCCGATAAACGAGGCGGCATCATAAAGCCAAGGTGGCATCCAGCTGACGGCCCAGCTGAGTGGGTCTTGGCCGGTTGATAAATAGTACGTTGTGTAGATCAAACTGAACGAGACTATCCAGCCTACTACAGTCAAAAACGTGATCAGAATCACAGCCCATCTATCATCAAACTCGACAAGTATTCTCACGTTTCACACGCGCTCCTTCTGGGGTAATATTCTCTGTGAACAGAATAAGAGATTTGCCCAGCCAGCTTGGTCCGCTCTTCTCCGTCGGACGTGCTACTATTTCATAGCGCCTACCTTATCATCCTTTTTCTAGAAGTTTCAGGGGAGGGCTCTTCCTCTTTTGGTATCTTTTCTGAGTCTTTTAATTGTTCTT
>Ga0315280_10012828_pt1 | contig 10054 bp, 10 predicted proteins | sample YL17G06_40_MG_FD_203697 | JGI IMG/M metagenome (GOLD analysis project Ga0315280, IMG submission 203697) | Sediment microbial communities from Yellowstone Lake, YNP, Wyoming, USA - YL17G06_40 | ecosystem: Environmental > Aquatic > Freshwater > Lake > Sediment | place: USA: Wyoming | collected...
GCGTCCATGATGCGCAGCTGCTTCTCCGCGAAGCCTGGCGGTATGTTGAGTTTCTGCCAGTCCTCGATATCCATCCCTGCCGGGTTCAGGAAGGTAACGATCTTCACCTTCGCACCTCTTGCTGCGTAGTCCTCAAGAAACTCGACTCCCGGATCACCTATCGACTTGTACGAGACGCCCGCAACTTGGGATGAATGGACCGGAATCATTTTGTCCGCGCCGTAGATCTCGCCAAGCCGGACGAGCAAGCGGAACATACGCTCCATGACTTCGCCGTCCTCGCCCGACAGAATTCGTTCCTCAGCATTTGTCAGATGCATTGCCCGCTTCAGCTCCATTTTACTTGTGTCGGACGTAGTCGTCCAGGTTCAGTTTCATCGGTAAGGTGGGTCGTCTGAATTCCTTCTTTCCACCTTCAGGTATCGTGAGATCGAATCCGACCTTACATGTCATTTGTGTGTCCATGTCCGAGGACGGATCGAGAGACGAGCCCTTCTCTCTGAAAATAACCATGTTCTTGTCAGCTTGGAATCGGGTCGCCATCGCCCATTCGATATCGTTCGGGTCATGGATGTTCATGTCGTCATCAACGATGAAAACGTGCTTCATTGACTTGTGCCCCTTGAACGCCGCCTCGATCGCCTTCCGACCGTCGTCCGGATGCTTCTTGTGTATGCTCACTGCCCCGTGAAGCCAAGAACATCCGCCGGGCGTAATCAGCACGTCTTTGACATCGCAGACCTTTGCGACCTCCCTGTAGATTGTGGGCTCTCGGGGCATGCCCATCAAAACCCTGTGCTCTAGCCCGCCTGGCAGCAGAGCGTGGTACATCGCACCCTTTCTCATGAAGATCTTCTTCACTTTGGCCACTCTCTGTTTTCGGATAATGTCGAATGTTTCAGTAAGATCGAGGAATGGCCCTTCGTCGTGCATTTCACCGGTTAGTTCGGCTGTAATAACAATGTCAGATGGCGGCACCAAGTGCCCGTCCAGTCTCAGAAGCGGCGTCTCTTCCAACGCATTAGCTATGTCGGCCTCGCTGATTCCCGCTTCGACAGACATCGCTGCGCTCACCAGCACCTGCACTGGTGAGGAGATGCAGATTGCGAATTCCTTCAGTCCGCGTTGAATGTACGTATCGAAGTGCCGCTGCAGGATTCGCAAGACAAGTTTGTCTTTTCCTAGAACTTCCGCTCGGTGATAGGAGAAGTTCACGCCGTATTCCTTGTCGCTGCTCGCGACGACGCCTGAGGAGATGTATGGGCCGGCGTCTTTTGGATAGTGTGTAAGGATGGGTAGTTTTCCGAGATCGGCGCCTAATTCCTCATATCCTTGAACATCTACGATGGGCGCTTTCTTCGGATGGTCAATCGCGTCTGTTAGCTTCGCAATGAGCTCCTCTCTGCGGATTCCCAACCCTGTGGCGACTAGGTCCCGTGTTGAGCAGATGTTTGCGATCACCGGCATTGTGGAGCCTTTGACGTGATCGAAGAGTAGGACGCGCCCGTCGAGCATCTTCATCAAAGTCGAGACTTCATACTTTAGATCGACTGGCTTGCTGATCCTAGTCAACATGCCTTTTGCGTCAAGCACCTTGACTAACTTCGCTAACTCCATTCTCATTCACCAAGAATGATGGGTCGAGTGCTTGCTAAGCCTCAGACCCCAATGGTCGTGCGTAGTGCCTGAAAACCCTTCTTCTCAATCGCCCTTGCGACACGTTCCTGGAGAATCCTAGTTGGAGTCAGAGCGACCATGTAGCCGCCTCTACCTGTACCTGTTAGTTTGGCTCCTAGGGCTCCATTGTTGCGCGCAAAATCTACTAGCAGGTCCAGCTCGGGACATGAGACTCCAATCTGCTGTAGAAGCGTGTGATTTCGATTCATGTTCTCGCCCACCTTCTTGAGATTGAGGGCTTCAAGCTGCTTCCTTGAGTCTTTCACAAGCTCCTCCGCCTCCTGGAAAATGAGTCCGTATTTCTCCGGCTCCTTTTCCCTTCGCTCTTTCACGGCGGCAACAACGGACTTCGTATCTGCGATGAGACCGGTGTTTCCCATGACGATCTCGACGGGTTTCTTCAGCTTCATGCGTTCCATGCGTTGTGTGGAGCCTTCACGTCTGTACCAGATCAGGCCGCCGTACGTGGCGGCGGTATTGTCGATGCCGGATGGTGTGCCGTGGTATCCCTTCTCTCCCTCGTACGCAACCTCGTTTACTTTATCATCCGAGTAGTTGAGACCGAGCTCGTCGGAGAATGCTCGAGCGATTGCGGCACATGATGCGGCGCTTGCTCCAACCCCGCTTGCGGCGATTAAGTCACCGCCCAAAGTCACACGGTGCCCGTTTCTCATGGTGTCGATGTTCATGTACTTCAGCATGAGATCCAATGATTCCTTCTGCTGACCCGCCTTCTCTGACTTGTATCCTTTCGTCTCAGGTCTTTCATCTATGATCTCGACTCCAGCGCCAGCGCGGCGTTCAACCAGTGCCGTTGTCTTTGCTCCGATCGCTGAGGCTATCGCGGGAAGACCGTAGACGACAAAGTGTTCGTTGAAGAGTATGACTTTCCCAAATCCGACACCTTTGCCCAAGAACGCAGCACCCCCCGCTAGTTTCCGCTGAGCTGGTAGAAAAATCAACCGCCGAACAAACTTACAGTGACTATTGTCGGGTCAGATGGCGTGTGCGTGCTCGCAGAGTCTCCTACCTGTGTATCGAGGCCGCGAGATAGCCAACGACCTCGATGTTGTCTCCGGTGATGTCCCCACTCGTGCTGTATCCCAAAAGCTGGGCGGTCTTAGCGTCGAGGACCTTCGAAGCGGCAATCATGCTGGCAACTGGTCCGTGGCCGCACATACTAATCCTGTGAGATTCAACCGTCTCCTGCAATTTCGCGTCATCAAGTGCAAGTATAGCATCAATGGCAAGACGGTCCTTTCGTTTCGCCGAGTCGGCTGACTCGTAGTGAGTCATGTCAGAGGAGGCAATGATGAGGGCATTCTTGCCCTTGAGCGCTCGACCGACCGCTTCTCCAACTTCGGCGCTCGTCTCCAAATCCTGCATCATCATGCAGATGGGAACGAAATCGAATTTCGCTTTGAGGACATACTGTAGGAATGGAAGCTGAACCTCTATTGAGTGCTCGTAGAGGTGGGCATGGTCATCGAGGTCAATGATGTCAGATTCTTTCGAGATTGCACCAGCTGTTTCACTGTCGATTTCAGCTTGCCCGAGCGGAGTCTCCCAGATGCCCTCAGACATCATTGAGACGCCACTCCCGGCGCCTGTATGGTTTGGTCCGATGATTACGATCTTGTCTGGTTTTCCGTCTCTGGCGAGTTCAAAGTAGGATTTTGCGGCGACGGGACCTGAGTAAATGTAGCCTGCGTGTGGACACACCAAGCCCACTAGTCTTCTTTCACCGACTTGTGCAAGCGTCGGCAGCCGTCCTGGCCCTAGACGGTGAGTGAAGCATCCCTCGATCTCGCTGGTCAGAGCTGTCTTCGTGCCTGAGTAGAATGAGCCTGCGACTTGAGCTCTTCTCAGCTTCAAAGCTCGCCGCCAACTCTAGGCGCGATCGCAGCTAGCTTCGTCTCGAAATCGTCTACGGTTGCTGTGATCGTCCCGTCGGCTGGGAGTTCTCCTCGTTCGCGGAGCACCTGTCTCGCCAAGAGCCAGTAGATCATTGCCAGAGCGCGTCGACCCTTGTTGTTGACTGGGATCGCAAGGTCGACACCGGTGAACGCGTTGTCGGTATCGCACAGTCCGATAACCGGAACGCCCGCATTGGTTGACTCCTTGATCGCTTGGAAGTCAGCCCTTGGGTCAGTGACTATGATAAGTTGAGGCTCGGCGTGTTTTCGCTGCAGCGGATTCGAAATCAAGCCTGGCATGAATCGACCGATCATCGACAGTGTCCTTGTCAGTTCGCAGAACTTCTCGATCGGTGTCTTCCCGTAGATCCTCGATGAGACTGTAAGTACACGGTCGGCGTCAAACTTTGCGATGAATTTCGCTGCCATTCTGATCTTCTCGTCGGTCTTGCCTATGTTCAGGATGAAGAGCCCGTCAGGCCGGACACGGTAGATGTACTGTTCCATGTCGCCGGTCTTGATGCGGGTTCCAATGTGTAAGCCAGCGGCAAGCATCTCCTCCAGGGGCAAGAGAAGGTTCTCTACCTTCGGCATTGCCTCCTTCTCTTCGATGTCAGACACGCGCTATTCCTCTTCGATACTGTGGTTTCAGATTCGGGTTCTCCGTACAAGCAGATAGCTCATTTAAGGATAGCACTCGCCAACTCACCAAACTATCCGCAGGAAGCCCCGGGATGAGCCGCTCACTTAACCTCAAAATGTAGCCTAAAGCCCGTTTCGGCAGGCTCGGTTCTCCGAACTTCCAAGGATCCGATCTCTTTGAGACTCCGTACGTGTGTGCCTCCACATGGAATCGAAAGCTGCCCCTGAATAGTCACAATCCGTAGTTTCTCGGTCTTCGGAAGCCTTGCAAGGTTAGGTGCATCTGCAATCAGGCGCTCAGCATCAAGCCTGTCCATTGTCTTGATTTCGACATTCAGCCCTTGTTGGATGAAGCTGTTCCCGATCCCCTGAAGCCGGTTCAGATCGAGGTCAGATGGAGCATGTCCTCCGTAACCAACGTAGGCGTCGTCTCCCAGCCACGAATCGGTCGTCTCAACCCGGGAACCAATGAGAGTTGCGAGACAATGATCCAGCAGGTGAGCTGCAGTGTGTCTTCTCATCATCAAGAACCGGTTCGGCCAATCGATCTTGCATATGGCAGAACCGGTATCGAGTTTTCCTTCGACCTTGCCAAAATGGACGATTACTCCACTCTGGTTCATCGCTCTCTTCACGCCGACGCGAAACGCGGATCCTTCTATCGTGCCCACGTCAGACGGCTGTCCTCCTGAACGTGGATGGAAGAGTGTCCGGTCCAACGCCAGATACGCGCTGTTCTTTTCCTGAGCGACTCTCAGAACGTTGGCGTCTAGTGATTGCGAGTACGAGTCCTCCAAGTAGGCACATGTCGTTGACGGAATCCCTTGGACGAATTTTGCGAGATCAACCAATACTGTAGCCTCCTAGATTCGAGTGAACTTCGTCATTTGGATGTCTTGAACTTCTTCTGCACTTTCTCGATAGGTTCCCCGACTATTTGTATTCGTTCCAGATCGCAAGTTCCAAGTCCGCTCTCCTCTGCCAAGCGCAGGTGTTTCACGCTTTCTGGTGGTATTCCCATCACGGCAGCGCCGACAGCGTCTACAGCAACAGGGTCTGTTCCCGCGATAACCAGATTCATTTTCACTGGATTGCCGCTCGTTTCGTGTCCTTCGCCCGCGATTATCCCGTCGATTACTGCTATGCTTGGTTTGATGACCGAGGCTAGATCGATAATGTTCTGACTGAGATGACCATGCATCGATCCTTTAGGCGTCATCGCGCCCATCATGTTCTTCAGACTCAGGGTTACGCTGGCCTCTCTATGCGGTTTGAGTTTCGGAACACTAACAATCGTGCTCTCTAGAGCGGTCTTGGCGATTTTGACTTTCTTCAAGGTCCGGGCGTTGGGAGGTCTGACCTCAATGAACTCGTCCTTGTTCAGATCGACCATTCTCACGTTCCATCTTTCTGCAACACGATCGACGCCTGCAACCCTGAAGGCTTCAAGGGTATCTCCGAACCCTGTTCCCTCGCCAATCAGAATCTCCTTTACACCATGCTGCCTCAGAAATGAGAGCACGCCATCGATGACCCGGGAGTCAGTTGTGATTCCTGTCGACGGATGATCCGTGGTGACGTAGTTGGGCTTTACCAGAACCGGTTTCTCCATGGAGACGCCTTGACCTGCGTCTACCATCTGCAGGGCTGTAACGACCATGTCAGGGGGATTTGTTCCCCTCACGATTGCCACTCTAGTCATCGATCAGTCCAGCACGTTCACGTCATGCCTCTATTTGAAGAGAGACAGCTGCGTCGCTTGTCCCGAGGAGTTGCTCATTGATTGCGGTAATCTAAAGTGCGGAGACGCGACATGTCGCTCGGGGGCCTGCATGTTGCATCTGAATCTTGAAGATTTCCCGACGGCGCGTACTGTGACATATCTGAACTCGGCGTCCATCTCTTTGATGCCAAAGCCAGCAATCGACAGCATGGTGGAGTTTCAGCGCAGAATTGCGTCCGGCGGAACGATCGGTTTCGACGAGGAAGCCGAGACACAGGCGCTTGAGGGCGCACGGAACGAGGCGGTCTCTCTCTTTGGTACACATCGAGAGGAAGTCGCCATCTTGTCCAGCGCCACGGTAGGCATCTCATCATTCGCTTGGTCTTTGAACCTGAAGCGAGGTGCGAATGTTGTGAGTACGGACGCTGACTTTCCAAGCGTCGTCTATCCTTGGATGCGCCTTAGCCAGGAAAAAGGGCTCGAAGTGCGTCTTGCGAAGAATCACGATGGCGTTGTGGAAGAGAATGAGTTGGAGAAGCTTGTAGACGATCGCACAGCTGTGATCTCCATCAGCCATGTGGAGTATGGGACAGGGCAGAGGTTTGATCTCCGTTGGCTGTCTGAATTAGCGCACTCGCATGGAACTCTCCTTATGGTGGATGCGACGCAGTCGGCTGGCCTCATGCCTGTCGACGTACACCGAGATGGAATGGATGCGCTTGTGGCGAGCGGCTACAAGGGCCTGCTAGGGCCGTTCGGCGTAGCAATCTTCTATCTCAAGCGGGAGCTTGTCGAGAAACTCGAACCACCCTTGGTAGGCTGGCGCAGTACCCCAGACCCGTACAACCTCAATGCGACAGAACTGACCTTCGCTGGCGACGCAAGGAAGTTCGAGTACAGCACCATGGACTACGCCGCCCCAGTCGGTCTAGCTGAGTCCATGCGATATCTAGCCAAGATCGGCCACAGAAGAGTTACTGACCATGTCCTCTCTGTCGCCGAGAAATTCGTAGACACGGTGAGAAACAACCGCAAGATCCCCGATGTAACTACTCTAACACCTAAGGACTCAAGCGCTCATGCCAGCATAGCGTCATTCAGATTCAAAGGACGAGACCAGACTGCCATTGCTGCCGAACTTGTCAAGCGGCACGTGATAGTTTCACAACGCTTCAACGGCGTGCGATTCTCTTTTCACGCATACAATACAGAGGAGGACTTATTGCGAGCGAACCAGACCCTTCAAGAAATACTCGCAAAGTGAAGATGCGGAGACTAAGAGAATGAAGATCGTAATATTCGGGCCGCCGGGATCCGGAAAAGGAACATATGCTTCCAGGCTCATGAATAGACTTGGTATTCCACACGTCTCGACCGGCGACCTTGTCCGCGAAGAAATACGTAACAAAACGCCGTTGGGAATGAAGATCGAGAAGTACAGCAGCTCCGGAACACTGGTGCCGGACGAGATCATTACTGACATACTCAAGAAACGCTTGGCTGCTGACGTGTCGAAGGGGTTCATTCTTGAAGGCTATCCGAGAACCGTCGGTCAAGCCAGGGAACTCGAGAAGATCACCGAAGTTGACGTTGTGGTGAACCTCAACGTTCCTGACAGTGTAATCGTGGACAGGCTTTCAGCAAGACTACAATGCAAGACATGCGGAGCGATCTACAACGCGAAGACCATGCCGCCCAAAGTGGCGGGCAAGTGCGACAAGGACGGCGGCGAACTATTCAGGCGTGTCGATGACCAGCCCGAAGTAATCCGTGAACGCCTCAAAGTCTACCAAGAAGCATCTGCGCCAGTCATCGACTTCTATCGATCGAAACATCTCCTCAAAGACATCAGAAACGAAGACCCGAACGTTGATCCGGAAAAAGTCGTAGACCAGATCGTGAAGACAATCAAGCAGTAACCGAGCCTGGGAAATAGCGGACTACAGACCTGGTCTAGGTTGACGAACCAGTTGTCTTCTGAATCGTCACCTCCACAGAATCTGCAGTTCCACCCTCTAACGCCAGATCGCTGGCGAGATTTTGAACGCCTCTTCGGCCTACATGGCGCATGTGGCGGCTGCTGGTGTATGTGGTGGAGACTGAAACGATCCCAATTCGCAAAGAGCACAGGGCACAAGAACAAGAGAATGATGAAGCGGATCGTTGACTCAGGTCATGTCCCGGGCATTCTGGCCTATGCCGACGGTAATCCTGTCGGCTGGTGTTCCGTAGCCAACAGGGAAGCGTACCCGGTTCTAGAACGATCCTGGACCCTCAAGAGAATCGACGATAAACCTGTCTGGTCCGTCGTCTGCTTCTTCGCTGCAAGGCCTTTCAGAGGTAAGGGTTTGATGACCTCACTGCTCAAGGCCGCTATAGGACATGCAAGGAATCATGGTGCCAAGGTTGTCGAAGGATATCCGGTTGAGCCCGCGGGCCGCCGAATGTCCAGGTCCGAGGGTTTCACCGGCGTCGCGTCCACCTTTAAGAAAGCAGGATTCGTGGAAGCGTTGCGGAGATCGCCAGGCCGCCCAATCATGAGATACTTCGTGCCGGATGTGTAGACTGCAATCCGTGTGCGGGTTGTCTCGATTAGCTCGCTATGCAAGAGGCAATCAAATGCCCTCAAGGGCTTTCTCTGAGAACCTCAGCAGAGAATCCCTGATACTCTTCAACTCCTGCTCGGACGGATAACTGAAGAATTCGCAGACAGGTTCGAAGAGTGTGAATGCAGCTTCTTTGAGTTTGGAGGCCATTTGAACCGGTGCGGTGCCGCCCCAAAGCTTCGTCACGAGCGCTGCGGCAAGTTTTCCCTCCCCAAGTCTCTTAACTCTCAGGAGCTCCAGCAGGTTGGTGATGGGTGGAAAGATGTTTGCCTCGTAGGTTGGGGTTACAAAGAGAACCCCTGCGGAATCCAGTATGTCGCTCATTGTGGGGTTCATAGCGTCCGCCGTTGCGTCGTGTACGGCGACTTCCTCCACCTTCTCCTTGAGGACCTCGGAAACGAAACGTGCGAGCCTCTCATTGAGGCCGTACATCGAGCCGTATACGACGGTGATTTTCCTCTTCTTCTCCAGTTTGCACCATGATGACCAGGTTTCAATGAACTGCTGAATCTTACTCCTCAATACAACGCCATGGGCGGGGGCAATCATCTTGACGTTGAGCCCAAGCGTCTTGATCTTTTCGAAGTCTCGTGTGACCATTGTCCTGTGTCCAACCACGACCGTGGAGAAGTAGTCCTTCTCCTGCTTCAGGTAAGACTGAGAATCGACTTCGTCATCGAACACGGGTTTCTCGAGAGCTCCGTATGCACCGAAGGCATCTGACGTGAATAGGATGCCCTCATCTTCCAGATACAGGAACATGCTGTCAGGCCAGTGAATCCATGGCAGGTCGACTACCCTGAGAGACCGGTTTCCGACTTTGAGAAGCTCTCCATCTTTCACGGCTTTCGGTTCGACGTTGAACATTCTCTTCATGATTGTAGAAGCTCTTGCTATGGAGTACAATCTCACATTGGGAAGCAGGCGTGAGATTTCCGCGATCAGGCCGCTGTGGTCCGGTTCCGTGTGAAGCATAGCGACGTGCTTGATCTTGCTCGGCTCCACGACAGTCTTGATGAGGTTGATGAATTCCTGGACCGGGGTTGTTCTCTTTGACGAGTCTACCAGAACGTACTCTCCTTCGCTTCCGATCAGGTAGGCGTTGTAGTTCACTCCCTCGGGTATCGGCCAGATATTCTCGAAACGCTTGGTTTCGGTATCAGGCACACTCAACCAGTATACTTCTGTGCCTATCTTCCTGCAGGAAGGTATGGGCATTCTGCGGACCTCCTCCGGGAAATCGATTCTTCGCTTTGCTGGAAGGTCAATGTTAGGTTATCGTAAGTTCTAGCCGGGAATTCGTGCCATGCCAGCTAGGATCTTCCGCTTCTCTGCGTCTTCCTCTATTCTGACAAGCTCGTTGAGTTTCGAGATGCGCTCGCCGCCGATGACTCCGCACTTGATCATGGGGCAGGATAGGCCAACCGCTATCTGCGCAAGCTCGCCCGAGCATACCTCCCCCGAGCGGTGCGACATGACGGTCACGTACC
>Ga0315280_10012833_pt1 | contig 10052 bp, 7 predicted proteins | sample YL17G06_40_MG_FD_203697 | JGI IMG/M metagenome (GOLD analysis project Ga0315280, IMG submission 203697) | Sediment microbial communities from Yellowstone Lake, YNP, Wyoming, USA - YL17G06_40 | ecosystem: Environmental > Aquatic > Freshwater > Lake > Sediment | place: USA: Wyoming | collected...
AGAGGCTGTTTCTGACCCATTCTCTAACCAAATAGGTTTTTGTCTTGTCCTTGCTCACACCGATTACAACCCGTTCGATACCAGCATTCACTATGACGCGCCTGCAGATTCGACATGGCTCTGCATCCAGCAGCCGTTCCTTTGTCTCGGCATCAAGACCAACCAGGTAAAGTGTCGCGCCTAACATATCGAGTCTGCGTGCCTGAATAATCGCGTTCTGCTCTGCATGGACAGCTCTACAGAGTTCATAATGTTCACCCTTCCTTGCTCCAATTCTACCCCTATAACAAAACCCGACATCAGTACAATTGATCGTTTTCCTTGGGGCACCTCCATACCCAGTAGCAATTACCTCATCTTGGTTGACAATCACCGCGCCGAAATTCCGCCTAAGACACGTGCTCCGTAATGCGATCCGTTCTGCGATGTCCAGATAGCACTCATCCTTAGTGGGTCGTCGGATTCTCGGTATTCCCATCGGTCTCTCACCCTCCTACCGTCGCATATGTATCACCTGAGAGAAGCTCTGCGGATCAGTCGTAGAACACGCACTCGCAAGGGCATTTCCGGCATGAAGAACAAGCAGGACTGCTGTCAGGCAAGTATTCCTGCATCAACTTCTCCAGGAAAGCGTTTTGGGTCAATCTGCAGTTGTTGTCCTTGCAATTTTGCGCAATCGACTCAACCTTGTTAAGAATTGAACAGAACCAAGAGAAGGTATCGGCAAATTCTATAAACATATCCATCTTTGCAATGACCAAACGATTCCTGATATTTTCGGGGTCGGATTTGTGCATTTCGGGCTTCAGACCGCCGTGCCTACGGTACAGGGGGACGATACCCTCATAAGTGGCAAGCTTCTCAATGAAGGCATCGTCTATTCCTTCTATTTGCCTTTCGAGGACGTGTTCCAACTGCTTCAGGCCCCGAAGTGCAGTAAGTTCTTCACCCGCCTCTTCAAGGAAATGAAAGCCTATAGCCTCCAACGTCAGCATGTGCACATTTTGGCCGAATATTGTTTTGAAAGTGGAACGCCAACGAGAAACGCTATATTTATCGGGGGCATCGTACAGCCCCTGGCGTATCTCAAGAAGTTTCTCGTATGAGGCCGCTTTGTCTTCCGCGCTATCCATTTTTGGTGCGTTACAGTGACAAGACCTTTCACGACAATGTCCGCAAACGAGTGGGTACTTGCAGGTTACTATATCAGAAAACGATTCATTCAGGGCAAAGACAGTCCCTTTTTCTCTTTGACATGCCAGCACGAAGCTACACATCCAACAAAACGCGTGAGCTGCACTTTTCATGAGATCTGAAAAATGCATGCTTCGTATGGCTTCACCCAATTTCGTGAAATGGGCAGTTGCAGCTACCCACATCTCGACGGGAGAGCGCTTAGAATCGACATCCGCGTAGATCTTGCGGAATACCTCCATCCACTCGATGACCGTCATTTCCTCGGCTGTTTTATCTTCGGGAGCGACAGTCCCTTTTTGAGCTTCATCTTCAGCCATCATCACTTTATCCCTCTTGACTTGTTAGTCTGGGTTTGGTGTCATGTGCAGCGGCTTTGTCTCTTGACCGCCCGTCTTCCTCTTGTGGGGTATGGGCAAGATAGTATCGGCATGCGTGATCTGCCGCACTCACATAGTCGAAGTACTCGATCTCCTCTCGGATTGTGCCGAGCCGAACTTTCTGCCCAGGTGCGGCTCCCTGAGTGTAGAGTGCCCCGTCCGCCGTGAGCAGGAACACACTGTTGTGTCGCAGGTCCATTTTGGGGATGCACTCAACCCCCTCTCGACGCGCCTTGGCAGCAATATCGGCGACGCGCGAGTAGTAGTCCTCCGGTTTCAAGGCAAAACGAGTTGGGGGATCCTTGAATCTGTAAGAAGGTATGAGACGTTGAAGGTACCATTGCTTGATTCCGTTTGCCGAGAGCCAGTCGATCATCTGGTACAAGGGCTCTGCATTTTTTCGCCAGACGACTGTCTGAACAGACGTGTTAACACCTGCGGAGAGGAAGCGTTCGATATTGGTCAGTTTCGCGAAGTAAGCAGAGCGGGCGTCAAGATCCTGTCCCTTAGGCACACCTCTCAGTTCGATTTCCTCTTCCGGCCTAATTGAATCCAACGACACACGGAGCATAACTCTGTTTTTCTTCAGGCGTGACAGGACGCTACGGTCGGGCAAGAACGTGCCATTTGTATCCAGAATCAGCCCCCGATCCCTGACGGAATCGATGATTCGCATTGAGACGGCATCGTAAGGAGGCATCAACGGTTCGCCTCCAGTCAGAACCAGAAGCATGAAAGACGAACGGTTGATCCACCGGATCATCTCCTCAGAGAGAACAAGATCCTCATTCTCGATGCCCGCGAAGTCTTTTGCAACGCAGTACTCACAGTCCATGTTGCAGCGTCGTGTTATCACAATGTTCAAAACGACTGGGATATTCGGATACGGCTCACTCGACCGGGGTTCTGTCTTGCTGTAGGAGAAGCTATGGCAAAGCGTGTCATAGCGAAGAACACCCCATGTTTCTTTTCTCTCTACGTTTATCGGGCGGCGTGCCATATCGACTCCCGTTGCTTTGGGTTTACGTGTCTGTAGCGTTTTGAAATATTTCGCAGTCCTAAATGGTGCCTGTCCCACGACGGCTCCAAAGGACGAACGCGGAAACCCTGGCCGGAGAGGGACTCTGCCAATGCTTGGTTGATTTGGATGAGGAGCCCCCGGTGAGTGTTGTCCTGCACGACGAAGTAGATTCCTGCATTGTCCTCGCTCAAGACACTGGCCGTCATGTCAAACGCCCGAAACAGGCCGGCGAAGTAGCGAGTGAAGTACTTCACATAGTAGTCCGATCGGCGCTCGCTGCGGATCTGCCTTTTCTTTACCTCTTTGAGGAATCGGCCCAAGTAGTCGGAACGCTCTGTCACGAACTTGAATTCCAAGTCAAAGTCTGGATACCCACGAACCGCAGTTGTGCCCAGGAACTCTGTCTTTGTGTGCCAGACCCCGGCAGCATTTAAGAAGAAATGCTCTGGTGCATAAATTCGATCCCAATCCACTCGGTTGCAGAACGGTGGTGAGGTAATGACGACATCGACCCTGCACCCCGGAGCCGACTGAGAGGCATCATAGTCTGTGAGGACAATGCGCCCTCCTTTGATCGTAGAGTGTTTGGCGTAGACATGTTGATAGAAAACATCCAATTGGTTAATTGCAGACCGGAATGCTTGTTCGGCGGATACCTTGGGTCTTAGTCCACCAGGTTTGAGCCATGTTGGATTCTTGGTCTTGACGAATGAAGAGAAATTGCGGATCGCGAGAAGGAGTATCGCTTTAATCAAGGCAGCGATTGAATCATTTTGTTCTTCGCTTTTCTTCCATGCTAGCGTCAACTTTTCCAGCACAGGACCTTCGATCCATTCTTCAGTGGCAGACCTCGGGCAGCGGTCAAGCCCAGATGTCATTCCGCAAACGAGAGAGAGCAACTTGGCGGGACCGATTTTCTTGAACGTCAGGTAAGATGGGAGGGTCTTAGCGGCATTAACGTACCGATGAAGGGAATTGAGGTCGTTGAAGTAAACTGTGTAGCCGCAACGCTCAGCGAGAGAGAGAAGGGGCGCCGTGCCGGCCATTGGATCGTAGAGCACAAGGGGACGTGATCGAGAGTGCTCCGTATCGGTCAGTTTCGAGGAGAGCACATTGATTACCTCGTCACGATAACTTGAGTATTCAGTTGCGAGCACCTGAGGAATTTGACCGTTCTTGAGTTTGGGCATTAGTCTTCAATCAATTGATAAGAACTCGCTTTGGGGTAGGTTGAATATACAAAAAAGGGAATTGTGTGTCAAGGGAATTTGAGCACAAGATCTTGGGTTTGTTTTGGGGGCTTTTCAGCGATGAATCATGGAATTTTTGGGGTAGAGGTGGAGAGGGGGCGATTTCAACGATTTGCCGAGGTCCGGCAGGCGTTTTGGAGGCTCACCGGGGCACACCGGTTCCTCCCGCCCCGTATTCCTGATCTTTACGACTGAAGGTAAGCGTCCCAGGGATAGTCGGGGTCCCGATAAAGGTGATCGTCGTTCATGGGGAGTTGCCTAGAATTCGGGGGACACCGTACTTAATTCTTTGGGATATGAATTTCCTGCGAATTTTGAATATTTCGAGGGCACATTACCGCTTTTCCTTCCCTTGGGACACCATCCCCCCGCAATAGATACCTAGTTCAAGAGCCACATCAAGAGCAGCTCGGTCTACTCCTGTCTGTCCACCGGATATGATTTTGATGAAGATTGGTTCGGGCAATGGAGAAAACTCATGTTTTTGATTGGATTGTATGGGATTGGGGGAGTAAGTCAAGGTAGACCTTCTGGATCAGGACGAACCCGGAAGGATGAGATTGACAGAGCCCATATTTACTTCTAATTACCAAAATATGTGGAGCTATTGTGGGGCTGATAACAAAACAAAAATGAAAAGGAGTTAGCCTTTTTTTACTAACTCATTGAAATCCCTGGCGCGCCCAGGGTGATTCGAACACCCGACCTACGGATTCGTAGTCCGGCGCTCTATCCAGCTGAGCTATGGGCGCGCGAAGTGGAATTAAGTTCTTTTTAACACCTTCGAGGGGAATTGTCAATTGCGGGACATGAGGTCTCTGAAAAAGGTGGCTTTTCGCTGCTCAGGATATTTTTTTCGACAGCGCTAAGGACTCGCTTCGCTGAAAAATCACAGATTTTTCGGGCGCTTCGCTTCGCCAAGCGCTGTTACCGGAAAAAATATATTCGCCGCTCAAAGCCCCCTTTTTCAGTTTTTCAGGGATCTCGACATGTGCTCACGGTTGCCCGGGGACAGAGGTGGGATGGGGAAACAGGGAATTTGCCGGGGCGCACGGCCGTGCGCCCCTTGAAAGGTTAGCGCGTGATATTAATCCCGTGCTTGGGCCCGACCACGAACATGTCTTCGACGCCCAGGGCATACCCCTGGTAAGGCCACTGGTACTCAATGGCTGCAACCATTCCGGCCTGCAAACGCTGGGAGCTCTCCCCTTTCTTAAAGAACATCGTCGTCGACTCCTGCTTGCCGAAGGTATGGCCGATGTCCCGGTTGTAGTGCTTCTCCAGGAAGCCGCCTTTCGGCAGAAGCTTCCACTCTCTGAGCTTCCTCTCCTCTCTCAGCAAAGGGCGCATCCCGGCCCAGTAAACCTCTTCCCCTGTGCGCCCTTCCCTTCCCCCGGGGATCGCTCCCTCAAGCATCGCTTTTTCCAGCAGGGCGTAAAGGTCCGCTCCTCTCTCGTCCATCACAATAGAGCGGGCCAGGTCCGAGCAGGCCAAGACTAACCCCCGGTCCTTGACGAGGATTCCGGGATCCAGCTTCAGGGAATTTATCTTTTGGGAGAGACGGTAGAACCCCGCCAATGAAGGATAGGGGGTGCGCGTCCCGGCATGCAGCACCATAAAATAGGGTCCCAATTGCAGGGGGGATTTTGTCTTCCTCTCGAATTCCCTCAGGAGCTGGTAGAACTTCCTCTGCACATCTTTTTCATAGACCGGCTTCCTGGCCTGCAACTTCCTTTCGGCCATGGCCAGAGCCCCTTCCATGGCATATTTTGTCGCCCGGGCCCCTATGATGTAGGCGCCCAAATCCTGGCCAGAACGAACTTCCCGCCAGGCGCGAAAAAGGTTAGAAGCGTTTTTCAACCGATTCAACCCGAGCATCAATGCCCGCCCGATGTCCAGGTTCTTCTCTTCCACTCCCAAACGTTTATTCCCGGCCAGTCTTTGCACTGCCTCCCGCAAAGTGGGAAACATCCCTTGCCCTTTCCATCCCGGGCCTCGAAGGGGGCGCTGGCTGAGAAGGTAAACTTTTCCCCTAACATATAGGCTTAACAGGCCTTCCCCGATCTGATCGAAAGGAATTCCGCTCATCTCCTGGAGGTTGATCGGTGAGCTGGCCAAAACACTCTCCATGCCCTGCTCCCTCATCAGACCGTCTAAAACGGCAAAAGCCCGGAACGGCAGCCGGGAAAGATATTTCTTGACCACTGCCTTGTCTTCGGGGCTAATCTTCAGGTCTCTTTCTACACACCGCTCGGCCCAGCGATTCACCGGCCCGCGTTTCTTTAAAAAGGCAGCCTCTGCCTTCCTTTTATCCAACCCATAAACCCAAACCTTTTCATCGGAAGAAGGAAAGGAGGCAAAAGACAAGTCAAAATTCTGGCTCAACCGGCGAAACCGGTCGAGGGCCATGTCCGGATGGACAGAGAAAGCGCTCCTCTTGAAGGCCTTGCTCAGCGCGGCTGCCTCATCGGGTGGGAATTCGGCTCTCCTCTTGGCGATTCGGTCCCAGGTAAAATAGGAACTGTAGTAGATGGTCTTGATCTTGTGCTTCTTGATCACGGGCTCCGCGGACCCCCCCCGGGTAAAGTTTCCCATCTCCACTTCTTTCACCAATAGAGAATATTTCTTTCTTCTCCCTTTGATGAGAATCGGGGTCACATCTTTATAAGCATCCAGATTCAACTTTGGATAAAGAGAACTCTCTTCCAGTCGCAGCCCAATCTCCTTCCGGATGGCCTTCAGGTCGGTGATCAGTTCCATGTCCGGTCGCTCCTTTCCTCCCTTCATCCTTTCCCTTTCTTGGGAAACCGCCCCCGCAACTGCATGGCCTTTAACACCCGCTCCTGGGAGATGGACAGGGCCACTTCCCGCGGCAGCCGTCTGGTCTTCTTCGACTCCTGCAAAACCATGGCCACGTTTTTCCACATCTTGCGCTTCACGGTAGCATAAACTTCCTGGGGCTGCAAAATATCGCAAGAGTAACGGTTATCCATGGCCTTGCCCGCTCCCATCACCGCCCCGGCATTGGCCACGAAATCCGGAACCATTAAGATGCCTTTCTCGTGGAAGTATTTCTGGGCCCCCTCCGCGGTGGGGAAGTTGGCCCCCTCCACAATCATCTTGGCCTTGACGTTCTTCATGTTCTTTTCGGTGATCACATCTCCCGTTGCCCCGGGAATGAGCACGTCCACCTCTAACTCCAACTCCTTACCCAGAGGAATCTGCTGCCCTTTGCCATACTTCAGCACGGCCTGATCCCCATGCTTCTCCCGCAATACTAAAAGCTTGTCGATGTCCAACCCCTGGGGATCGAAGAGCGCCCCTTCAATAGAAGAGATGGCCACAACCCTGGACCCTTTCTCCTTGATGAACTTGGCCGCAAAAGCTCCCACCGCCCCAAATCCCTGAATGGCCACGGTGGCCTTGTTCAACTCAATCCCCCGGTAAGGAGCGGCGCATTCCGCCGCTTCCACCACTCCGTATCCGGTAATGCCCAATTCATCGTAAGGCAAACCCCCGAGTTCCGCCGGTGTCCCCACGGCGGCCTTCATGTCCTCGGCCTCATCTAAGGCAATGGCCCCATCCTTCTCGGCAAATCCCATGTCGTTCCCGAAAACATACTCATCCGGAAGAAATTTGCGAATTTTCTTCACGTATGCCCGGATGATCTCCTCTTTTTGCGGAGACTTGGGGTCATTGCGGATTCCGGCCTTGGCCCCGCCCAGAAAAATATCCGCCATGGCCCACTTCCAGGTCATGGTCCTGGCCAGGCGGAAGCAATCCAGAAGGGTCATGTTCGGGTCCATGCGACAACCGCCTTTGCCCGGACCACGGGCAGTATTGTCAATCACCAGCATTCCCTTCATCCCGGTCTTGGTGTCATACACCGCCATCACCTTCTCCGGCCCAAACCCATCCATCCATTCAAACACTTCTGACATGACCTTCACCTCCACTCAGTTTGGTTAATGGTTACTGCTTGTCCCTCTCCCCAACATCACTTAACGGAATTCTCCATTTCAAAAGACTTCATGCCTTGCAAGGGCACCCCAAAGCAGGAATTTTTGGTATAAACTCCTATTTTTAAGTCAGTTGTGCACCCTTTCAGGAATTCTCCGGGTGTAAATTAAATTCGCCCACCAGGTCTCTGATTGTCTTTTCGGGGTATGCCGGTTCGAGCAGGTATGACCCCCCGGGATGGAGGAGGGTGGCGCATCCCCGGACCCGTTTGCCGTCGAGCATCACCTCGCATGATCGGCACAACCTTCTGCCACAGCGATACCTGCGGAACGCCAGGGAGGCATCCTTTTGGCGATAGATCTTCCCCAGCGCCTCCAAGACCGTCATCCTTCGGTCCGCAGGGATGGCGTAGGTTTGAACCCAGGCAGAAACGCCAGCCATCGCCTGGCTGCGCTTGACCTTGATTTCGATCACCCCTTCCAAGGATATGCTTCCTCCCGGGGCACAGGAATCCCCCAGGGTTCAGGGATCCCCTGTCGAACCGCCGTGTGCTGCACCTTTTCCCTCGCTTTCGCCCCCGGGAAGTCCTGCCGAAAATGATGGCCCCGCGATTCCCGGCGATGGAGCGCTGACTTCAGAACCAGCGTGCTCAAGCTCACCATCATCTCCATCTCCAGGGCCTCCTGAAGTTCGAGGGGATAAATTTTTTCCGGGTTCAATTTCATTCTCGGAAGAACATCCGATTTAAACCCTTCGACCACCCCCAACGCCTGGCCAAGCCCTTCCTCCCTCCTCTCGATCCCCGCTTTTTCCCACATAAGTTCTTGCAGTTGCTGCCGGACCTGGAAAGGACGAAGCGAGTCCTTTTTGGGCTTGTGCCATTGGCCAATTTTTTCTTTCACCTCTTCAATTTCATTTTCGAACTTCCCCGAAGGGCAGGCCCTTCGCTTCCTGGCGAAAGCCGCGGCCGAAGACCCTGTTAGAGTTCCAAAGACCTGCGTCTCGGCCAGGGCGTTGCCAGATAATCGGTTGGCCCCGTGAAGGTTGCCGGCCGCTTCGCCAGCCGCGAAAAGGCCGGGAACGGTCGTGGCTGCTGATTCATCGATGTGAATCCCTCCGAGGGCAAAGTGGGCATGGGGTCCAACCTCGATCAGGGAGTCCCGCAGGTCAAGGCCCATGTCTTTCAAGTAATGGAACTGATTCGGCTGCCACTTCTCCAGGGCTTCGGTAAGCTCCTGCCTTCCCTTGGAGGAATGGACGAGGTCGATGTAAACTCCGCCGTGCTCGCTTCCCCTGCCCGCGCGGACCTCTTTCCAGAGAAGTTGAATGATCTTATCCCGCACGGGTTGTCCTTCGATGAAGGGCTGCATCCTTCCGTTCAGGAGCTTTCCCGCGAAAGCCTCGGGGTCCAAGACCAGTTCATATTGAAAGAGCGTTCCCTTGACCGATGGGGGATGGATTACCACGGTAGGATAGAACTGCATCATCTCCAAGTCTACCAATTCCGCCCCTGCTCCATAAGCCAAAAATACCCCATCCCCGCAGGCTGTGCAGGCGGCGTCATTCATGGACCACAACTCCTGGTAACCGCCGGTGGCTAGGACAACCGCTTTGCACTTCATGGCCTTCAATTCCCCGTCTTTTAAATCTAAGAAGATCGCTCCCCAGGGCACCCCTTCCTCCAGCCAGATCTTGATGGCCATGACATCTTGCAGAATGGTCAGGTTCCTGTGACGCCGGGATTCTTTGAGAAGCCCCATCATCAGACCATAGCCGCCCCCCTGAATGAAAAGGGTCCTGGGCAGAGTCTGCCCGGCATGGTGCATCGGGTCATACCTCCCGTCGTCTTTTTTCTTGAAGCGGATGCCAAAACGTTCCAGATCCTTCACGGCCTCAGGCGCCCGCTCTACCAGAACCGCCACTAACTTCTCATCGTTGAGGAACCGCCCGCCCTCGACGGTGTCTTGGAAATGCAGTTCCTTGGAGTCCTCCGGCAAACAAACGGCCTGGAAGGCTTCCATGGCCATGGGTGTCGTCCCCGACCTTCCCACCGGCCCTTTGTCAGCCAAGATCACTTCACAGCCCAGCCGGGCCGCCTCGATGGCCGCTCTCATCCCGGCTCCGCCACCGCCGATGACCAAAACATCGCATTCCAGCAAGCGACGAAACTCTCCTTGCTATAACCTCTTGGCCACACCTTGCAAAAAAGCCAAAAAGGGGCTTTAAGGTCGAATATATTTTTTGCCT
>Ga0315280_10012834_pt1 | contig 10052 bp, 7 predicted proteins | sample YL17G06_40_MG_FD_203697 | JGI IMG/M metagenome (GOLD analysis project Ga0315280, IMG submission 203697) | Sediment microbial communities from Yellowstone Lake, YNP, Wyoming, USA - YL17G06_40 | ecosystem: Environmental > Aquatic > Freshwater > Lake > Sediment | place: USA: Wyoming | collected...
GAAATTTCATTGGGAATTTGGAAACGAAATAATGGAAAAGATTCAGAGGATTTTAAGCTATAATATTGCCGGCGTCATAGAGATTTCTTCTTTTGGTTGTGGTTGTGATGCGGTAATAAAAGAATTTGTAGAAAAAACATTTAAACAAAATAAAATTCCCTTTCTATATCTAATGATTGACGAACAAGCTGGTGAAGCCGGAATCCAAACAAGATTAGAAGCTTTTTTAGACACTTTATCCTAACATATGGAAAAACCTATCATTACTTTTGCTAGATGGGGGAATTATACGATTGCTTTTAAGACCATTTTTGAGCAATTGGGTTTAGAGGTTATTCCCCCAGAGAAAACAACCTCTCAGGCCATTGCTGAGGGAGCAAAGCTTTCTCCAGAAATGTATTGTTTTCCGATGAAGGTAACCCTGGGCAACTATCTGCCAGCTTTAAAAAAGGGAGCGAACACTATTTTTATGGTTCAAAACGTTGGAGGTTCTTGCCGCCAAAGGTATTATGGCGCAATTCAAGAAAAAGTCTTAAAAGAGGCAGGCCACGATATCGCTTTTCTGGATTTCCGAGCCACTCCAAAAGATATTTATTCAACGATTAAAAAAATTTCCGGTGCCTCATTGTTGCAGATTTTAAAAGCTGGAAGATTCTTCTTCAAAAAACTACATTTAATTGAAAAAATTGAAAAATTAGCCCAGTTTTACCGCCCGAGAGAAATAGAGAAAGGAATTACTGATAAAATCTTACAAGAGAGCTTTTTAAAACTCGATGAGTTAAAAACGGAAAAGGATTTTCAGAAGCTCAAAAAGGAGATTTTAAAAAGATTTTCTGGAATTAAAATTAAGGAAGGTAAAGACTTGCCAAAAGTTGCTTTGGTTGGAGAAATTTATACAGTTTGTGACCCAACTATCAATTTTGAGGTTGAAAGGAAGTTGGGCTTAGAAGGGATTGAAGTTTATCGGCAGATGGATATTACCTATCATCTAAAAAAACTAATTTTCCCTTGGAAGGACTGGATCATCCAGAGAAAAATAAATCCTTATTTGAAATCTACCGTTGGTGGTCATGGCAGAGACGCCATTTACGAAATGCTTCACTATATAGAAGAAGATTTTGATGGTATAATTCATCTTCTTCCGTTTCAGTGTATGCCAGAGATTACGGTTAGGCCGATTTTGGAAAAAATTCATCGAGAATCGAGGATTCCATTCTTATCAATATCTTTAGATGAACAAACGGCCGAGGCTGGAATCGACACTAGGCTTGAGGCCTTTATGGATGTAGTTAGGGATTACCATCAGAATAAAAAAATCATTAAAAATTAAAAATTTATATGAAGTGTTATTTAGGCATCGATGTTGGTTCAATCACTACTAAATTGGTTTTGATTGATACCAATAACCAGGTTTTATTTCCACTTTATTTACGAACTTCAGGCAATCCAATAGGAACTATCCAGGGAGGACTTAGGGAGCTAAACAATAAAATTAAAAATTATAATCCCGACATCGAAATTGCTGGAGTTGGAACTACTGGCTCAGCTCGTTATTTAGCCGGGGTGATTACCGGAGCTGATTTAATAAAAAATGAGATTACTGCCCATGCAAAAGGAGTACGTTCTTTCGTTCCCGACGCTAAGACAGTAATTGAAATTGGCGGCCAAGACTCAAAAATTATAATTTTAGAAAATGGAGTGGTAGTTGATTTTGCGATGCAGACCGTCTGTGCAGCCGGCACAGGATCTTTTCTCGATGCCCAATCTTTTAGGTTAGGGATTCCAATTGAGGAATTTGGAGAAATTGCCTTGAAATCAACGAATCCAACCACAATCGCTTCAAGATGCACGATTTTCGCCGAGTCAGACATGATCCATAAGCAGCAAATTGGTCACCCAACGGAAGATATTGTGGCCGGTCTCTGTGAAGGATTGGTTAGAAATTTTTTAAATAATGTAGCTCGAGGAAAAAATATTCAACCGCCGATTGTTTTTCTAGGAGGAGTTTCTGAGAATATCGGACTAAGAAGGGCATTCGAAGAGGCCTTAGGGCAAAAAATCATTGTTCCTCTTCACAATACAGTAATGGGAGCATTGGGGGCGGCTCTTTTGGTTAAAGAAAATCCTCCCCTAAAAACTAAATTTCTAGGATTTGAAATTTCTGATAAAGATATTAAATGTACTTCTTTCCAATGCCGGGGCTGCCCTAATCGTTGCGAAGTGATCGAAGCCAGAATTGAAGGAAAAGTTGTTGCCCGCTGGGGAGACCGCTGCGGCAAGTGGTCAAATTTAAATCCCTAATAATATGTGCGATGAACTAAAGTTCATCTTACCTTCGATAAATCTTCGATTTATCTCATGATAGAAGAATACCAATTTGGTTCAATTACCATTAATGGAAAAACTTATCATCACGATGTTGAAGTTCGCTGGACTGGCGAGGTTTTGAAATGGTGGCGAAGAGAAAGCCATGTTATTGATATTGAAGAGGTAAAAAGGGCGATAGCACAAAATCCTGAGATAATCATTATTGGAACCGGTGAAGCAGGAATAGCAAAAGTTACCGAAGAAACTAAAAAATTCATTCAAGAAAAGGGGATTGAACTCATTATTGATAAAACTGAAGAAGCGATTAAAACTTTTAATATTATTTGCCAAGAATCCGAAGCAGAAGAAGGAAAACAAAATAAAGTAATTGGGCTTTTTCACTTGACTTGTTAAATAAACATTATATAATGGATTTGCCTAAAGTTGGCTATTTAAAGTAAGTTATCGATAATTTAAAATTAACGAGAACTAAAATAAATAGCGACTCCAAAGGTGGAAAAGGTCGTTTTTAATTTAAATATCCTACGAAATTACGAAAACCGTACGAAATTACGAACACCTCTTTATTTTTCGTATTTTCGTAAAAATTTCGTATTTCGTAGAGATTTATGGCCTTCAAAAAATTTGAGGAAAGCCCTTCTTCCCAGCGTCAAATGTATCAGGGAAATTGGAAATGCGCTGATTGCGGAAAAGAAATAACCGAACTTCCATTTGAGCCTTCTCCCGATAGACCTATTTATTGTCGAGATTGTTGGGCAAAAAGAAGAGCAGAAAGATTTAGACGCTAAAACGTTCTGAAAAGCCGCCGAAAGGCGGCTTTTCTGTTGTATAACCCGTTAGAAAATTAACAAGAAATTAAAAAACTCCTCCAATGATTACTTTAAGATTTTCTAACGAGGTATAATAGACTTAGAGATGCACCCGAGCTATTTAAATTTATCGAAGAAGAAACTTAATTTAAGAGTCGAAAAGCTTTTTAAAATTTTGGAAAATTGTGAGATTTGTCGCTAAAGAAATTTCTCAAAATACTTTTCTGAACGTAATGTCACAATATTATCCTTATTTCAAAGCATTTAAATATCCTGAACTTTCAAGGAGAATTACTAATGAAGAACACAAAGAGGCAATTAATTTAGCTAAAAAAGCTGGCTCCAAAAGGCTTTACCATAAATTTTAAATAAATGAAAAATGAAATACAAAATTTTTGATAAAGAAATCAGTGGACCTTTTACTATTCCAGCTGGAATAGTAACTACCGAGGCCTCAACGATTGAAAAAGTTGCCAATGAAATTCCGGAAATAGGAATTTTAACAACAAAAAGTATTGGGCCAGAACCAAAGGAGGGTTACCGGGAACCCATTGTTGCGCAAATTTCTTCTCTTTCTTTTATAAATGCCATTGGTTTGACAAATCCTGGAGCAAAAGAGTTTGCAAAGAAAATTTCGAAGATAAAAATTCCTCGTGACAAATTTTTACTTATTTCAATATTCGGAAGTAACAAAAATGAATTCAGAAAAGTGGCAGAAACATTACTAGATTTTGCCGACGGATTTGAATTAAATGTCTCCTGTCCTCATACTGAAAAATATGGCCAAGCAATTGGCAAGAATACAGCGATTTTGGAGGAAATAGTAAAAAGTATCAGCTCTCTTGGGAAGCCGGTATTTGTTAAAATTTCCCCAAATTTGGATGTGAAAGAAACAGTAAAAGCAACCCTGAAAGGAGGAGCTTCAGGCATAACTGCTATAAATACCAGGGGACCAGAATTGTTTTTGAAAGAAGGCCATCATGTTCTTTTTAATAAAGTCGGCGGGATATCTGGAAGGGCAATTTTGGAATTGGGATTAAAATGCGTGGAAGAGATAAGAAATCTCACCAATTTACCAATTATTGCTTCAGGTGGCATTTCTACTGCTGAAGATTTAAGAAGATATAAAATGGCCGGAGCCAATTTTTTTGGAATTGGTTCAGCTTTAGCCGGGATGGACATGGAAGAAATAAAGCAATATTTCCACGATTTATTAATTGATTTTGGAAAAGGTACGAAGGGCGCCGATAGGCTTTTGAAAGAAAAACTAAATATGGGGTATCGAAAATATAGAGTAAGGGAAAATCAATCTTTGGCTGAGGATTTATTTCTTTTAAGACTGGACTCCAACCCACTCACCACCCTTCAAAGAGTAGAACCGGGGCAATTTATTTTTGCCTGGCTACCAAAAAAAGGGGAGAAACCCTTTTCAGTGTTCGATGACGATCCTTTAACTTTATTGATTAAGAAAAGAGGTTGTTTTACTCAGGAATTATCAAGATTGAAGGGAGGCGACATTCTTTACATTCGTGGACCCCATGGGAACTCTCTAAAATTAAATGGTAAAACTTTATTAGTAGGTGGGGGGACTGGAATTGCCGGCCTTTATCTTTTTGCAAAAAATATCAAAACACAATTTCGTTATTGGGAGTAAAAGATAAAGATCATTTACCCTATTTGGGAGAATTTTAAAAATTATCTAAGGAAACTTATTTAAGTACAGAAAATGGCGAGATGGGGCACAAGGGATTAGTAACGGATATTCTTCCAGAAATTGTCGAAAAAACAAAACCTGAATATTGTCTAAATTGCGGCCCAGAGCCGATGGTAAAAATGGCAATAGAAATAGAGAAGAAATTTTTAGATCCTGAAAAAATTTACTCCTCGCTAGAACTTTTAACAAAATGCGGAATTGGTTTATGCGGCTCTTGCGCCACTTCAAAAGGATACCGAAGTTGTGTCGATGGGACTTTTTTAAAGAGTAATCAAATTTAAAATGGTTAAAAACTTTTTCATTACTGGAAAACCGGGCTGCGGGAAAACAAGTCTGATAATAGAAATACTTAAAGAACTAGATTTAGATGCTGGCGGATTTTATACTCAAGAAATTCGAGAAAAAGAAATCAGAAAAGGATTTAAAATTGTTACCTTAAATGATAAGGAAGGAATTTTAGCCCATATAAATATTAAAAGCCCCTATCGAGTTAGTAGATATAAAGTAAATATTCAATGTTTAGAGAAAATTGGTGTTGAATCTATTTTAAAAGCGATCAAAGAAAATAAAGTGGTTGTGGTCGATGAAATAGGTGCTATGGAGCTTTTCTCGAAAAAATTTCAGGAAGCAGTTTTAGTAGCTTTAAATAGTTTAAAACAAGTTTTGGGTATAATTACAATTACGCCAAATTCCTTTTGTGATAAAATTAAAAAAAGACAAGACACAAAAATTTTTTATTTAACTCAAGGAAATAGAGATAAAATTAAGAGTGAAATCGAAAGACTTTTATGAATTTTCGGGAATATACAAAAAAAGAAAAAGAGAAAATTTTTGGAGAATTAGAAAGTAGAGAAACTGGATTAGCGGAAGGAGAGGTAAAAAATCGACAAGGGATTTATGGGTTAAACGAGATTAAAGTAAGGGAAATAACTACTTTTAATATTTTAATCAGGCAATTTAAATCTGCCTTTTTTTATCTCCTTTTTATTGCTGGAATATTAGCTCTTTTTCTCAGTGAGAAAATAAATGGAATCTTAATTTTCATTTTCGCTTTTATTAACGTCCTTTTTGGATTTTTTCAAGAATTCAGGGCCCAAAGGGCAATCAAGCTTTTAAAAGAATATTTACCAGAGGAGGTGAAAGTTTTAAGGGAAGGGGAAGAAAAATTTATTAATAAAAGATTTTTAGTTCCTGGAGATATAGTTTTATTAGAGACAGGAGATATTATTTCGGCAGATTTGAGAATTCTCGAAGCCAAAAATTTTTTAGTTGATGAATCAATCTTAACTGGTGAATCCCAACCCATAGCAAAAATTTCTGAACCGTTAAGAAAAGAGGCAAAAGAGATATTTGAGGCGAAAAATATTGCCTTTTCAGGAACTTCGGTAATTTCTGGCAAGGCAAAAGGAATAGTCATTGCTACCGGGAAAAATACTGAGTTTGGGAAAATTGCTAAATTAACGGCTGAGGTAGTAAAGCCCAGTATTTATGAGAAAGAGTTAACCGATTTTTCGAAAATCGTTTTAAGAACCGTTCTCTTTACAATTTTAGCTGTCTTTTTAGCCAATTTTTTAATTAAAAAAGGAACAAATATTTTTGATTTTGCAATTTTTTGCCTGGCTTTAATTGTAGGAATAGTTCCAGAAGCTTTGCCGGTTGTCGTTGGGGCTAGCCTTTCAAGAGGAGCTCTGAGGTTAGCAAGAAAAAAAGTAGTGACAGAAAGATTGTCAGCAATTGAAGATTTAGGAAATATGGAAATTTTGTGTACCGACAAGACCGGAACTTTAACTGAAAATAAACTCACGGTAGATGAAGTATATTCAAAAGATAAAGAAAGATGTCTCACTTTTTTCCTCTCATCTTCTTCTTATATAGAAAAAAAGGAAAAACTGGTAAAAAATCCTTTTGATATTGCCCTTTTCCAAAGAGCTAGGAAAGAGGAAAGGTTGGCCTGGAAGAAATTTAAACTCCTTTCCGAAATTCCTTTTGAACCGGAAAGAAAAAGAAATAGCGTTCTTGTAAAAAATGAAAATAAAATCTTAATCGTTAGAGGCGCACCGGAAGTGATTTTGGAAATTTCTTCGGAGATTGAGGGTGGATTTAAAAAAGAAGAGATAATTAAGGAGATAAAAGAAAAGGGTGAAGAAGGGAAAAGAATTTTGGCAATTGCCTACAAATTTTTTGGCAAAGAAGAATATTCTGAGGAAGATGAAAGGAATTTAAAATTTTTGGGTTACATTACATTTTTAGATCCTTTAAGAAAAACAGCTAAAACAACTTGCCATTTGGCGAAAAAACTCGGAGTTCAAATTAAAATTTTAACTGGCGATGCCCCTGAAGTGGCTGGGAAAGTGGCAAATGATGTTGGATTGATTGATGACCCCAAAAAAGTAATTTTAGGGAAAGATTTGGATTTGCTTTCTGAAAATGAATTTGAGAAAAAATGTGAAGAATATCAGGTCTTTGCCAGGATTTCTCCGGAAACAAAGTTAAAAATTATTAAATCTCTTCAAAAAAAATATGAAGTTGGATTTTTGGGAGAAGGAATTAATGATGCTCCGGCCTTAAAAATTGCCAATGTAGCAATTGCCGTAAAAGGAGCAGCTGATGTTTCAAAAGAAGCTTCAGATATTTTTTTATTGGAAAACGATTTAAGAATAGTCATTGCGGGAATTAGAGAGGGAAGAAATATCTTTGCTAATATTAACAAATACATAAAATGTACCCTCTCCAGCAATTTTGGAAATTTTTATTCAGTTGCCACCATGTCTTTGATTTTGCCTTTCTTACCAATGTTGCCTGTCCAGATTTTGTTGGTTAACCTTTTGTCAGATTTTCCTTTAATTTCTCTTGCTGGAGATAGTGTCGATATTGAAGAATTGAGAAAGCCAAAAATGTACAGATTAAATCAAATATTTCTATTAATTATCTTTTTAGCTATTATCAGTTCTATTTTCGATTTTACTTTTTTGGGAATTTTTTATGGAAAAAATGAAAGTTTAATTCAGACCCTCTGGTTTATAATGAGTGTCCTTACCGAAATTTTCCTTATTTTTTCAATCAGAAGTCGGAAATTTTTCTTAATGGCTAAGAGGCCGAGTGGAATTTTAATCTTTCTATCAATATTAATTTTTATTTTAACTTTAATTTTGCCTTTCACTAATTTTGGAAAAAATCTTTTTCACTTCACTCCTCCTCTCCTTTCTTCTTTATTGATAATTCTTTCTTTAATTTTAGCTTATCTTTTTACCAATGAGGTGGTAAAACGGATTTATTTCGAACATTTAAAAAAGAGCCAAAGTTACTAAATTCTTCTTTTATGATACCTTCAACTCTTTTTTAAATACTCTAAGAATATTCTCTTTTTTTACTTTCTGGATGATTTTGCCATTTCTCATAATTAAAGCTAAATTATTTCCAGCCCCCACTATTGCTAAATTAGCTTCCCTTCCTTCTCCCAAACCATTAACCAAACAACCCATCACCGCTATTTTAAGCGGTTTTTTTATGTCGCGAGTTTCTTTTTCAATTTCTTTTGCAATTTTTATTACATCAATTTCTGACCTGGCACAAGTAGGACAACTTACAATTTTTACTCCTCTTTTCCTTAAACCTAAACTTTTCAAAATCTCCCAGCCTACTTTTACTTCTTCAATTGGATTTTCAGTTAAAGAAACTCTGATTGTATCCCCAATTCCTTCGGAAAGTAAAACTCCCAGGGCGATTGCTGACTTGATAGTTCCAGAAAATTCTCCACCAGCCTCGGTTACTCCTAAGTGAAAAGGATAATCAACTTTTTTTGCTAACATTTGATAAGCTTTGACTGTTCTTTCAACATCAGGAGCCTTAAGAGAAATCACTAAATCATAAAATTTGAGTTTCTCCATTAATCTAATATTCCTTAAAGCTGATTTTACCATCATTTCAGCAGTTACTTTTTTATGTTTTCCTAAAATATCTTTCTCAAGAGAGCCACTATTTATTCCGATCCTAATTGGAATTTTATTTTCTTTGCAAAGCTCTACAATTTTAGCTAAGTCTTTCTTTGGGAAATTTCCTGGATTTATCCTAATTTTATCTACTCCTTGATTGATAGACTCTAAAGCCAAATCGGCCGAGAAATGAATATCGGCCACTAAAGGAAGACGAATTTTCTTTTTAATTTTCGAAAGGACTCTCGCTGATTTCAAATCAGGAACCCCTACTCTGATAATTTCGCAACCAGCCTTTTCTAATTTTTCAATTTGCTTAACGGTTTTTTCAACATCCCGGGTAGGAGTATTAGTCATCGATTGAACTAAAATGGGAAAATCTCCTCCAATTTTTAGATTGCCAATTTTTACTATTTTGGTTCTCCGCCTTTTAATCATTTACCGAGCTTCCATTACCGAGCTTCCGAAGGAAGCGAAGGTGAGAAAGAGAATGAAATTCTCTTTCGACTATGAAAGCGAAGGTGAAGGAGAGGACGAACTCCTCTTCGCCTTTTTTAAATATTTTTTAATCTTTTTAATTTCCCAGTCTGGAGTAGAAGTTCCCGAGGTAACTCCTAGACTGGAAACACCCTTAAAATTGATTTTTTTTAACTTCGCTAAAGAATTTATCCACCAAATTGGTTTTTCGGTTTCCTTTACTATTTCCGCCAGTCGTCTAGTATTTGCTGAAGACCGAGAGCCGATCACCAAAATTCCATCAGCTTTTTTTGAAATCTCAGACAGTTCCTTTTGACGAAATACCACTTCGGGACAAACGGTATTCACCCATTTGAACTTCTTAGCTTTGTTTTTTAAAATTTTTAAAATTTCGTTGACTTTATTTAAATCTTGAGTAGTTTGAGAAACCACCCCCATCTTTTTGAATTTAGGCAAACTTTTAGCCTGAGATTCATTTTCAATGACAAGGGCTTGACCCTCGGTGCGCCCCTTTATCCCTTTTACTTCCGGATGTCCTTTATCTCCAATGATAATAACTTGATAACCATCCTCAAAAAGATTTTGAGCTGTCAGTTGGGCATTTTTAACTAAGGGACAGGTAGTGTCTCTGATTATTATCTTTTTCTCGGTTTTCTTTAAGTCAACAATTTCTCCATGAGCTCTAAGGATTAAGGTTCCTGATTTAATCCCGCTCTCTAGATTAGAGGGTGGGATAAATTTCCCTCCTAATTTTTTTAATCTTTCGATAACTTTTTCATTATGAACTAATTC
>Ga0315280_10012835_pt1 | contig 10050 bp, 14 predicted proteins | sample YL17G06_40_MG_FD_203697 | JGI IMG/M metagenome (GOLD analysis project Ga0315280, IMG submission 203697) | Sediment microbial communities from Yellowstone Lake, YNP, Wyoming, USA - YL17G06_40 | ecosystem: Environmental > Aquatic > Freshwater > Lake > Sediment | place: USA: Wyoming | collected...
CGCTTCAGATTCCGGTCCTATCAAAAAAGTGGCCGGAATCAACCGGAATCGGTGGCCGCTTTGAACCGGAACGGGTGGCCGGATTGAACCGGAATACCTGGCCGCTTTCAACCGGAAAATACAGCCGAAAGGGAGTTCAACCGCATCAAGGCCTACCTCAGCATCGAAAAGCGCTATGCAGTGACACTTAAGGAAGATTTCTAATTCTCGTCTGACAAAGTGGGACAGAACTGAGTGAGATTATTTAGGAAATACTGCAGTCTAAAGTCATGGAGGCTTTAGGCTATGCTTCCACAATAGCATTCACCCCAGGGGTGAATAAAGAACTTGACAAACAGCCCAGCTGGCGTTATCATATTATCACTTACCCCATGGATGAAAAGATGCTTGAGTTTCAGGCTGGGAACGGGTGGAAGTCATATTTTGGACGAAAAAATTAGGAAAGTGCTATATGAACTATCAGGCAGGATGTCGGGAATGGGGACCGGATGTGGCAAAGCATGTCTACTGTGATCTGCCTATCCCACCCGGCGAGTATCTTGCCGAGGTTCTTGCGGTCAAGGGTATCGCCCAGGCCGAGTTAGCCAGGCGCATAGGGCGGCCCATCCAGGCGGTCAACGAAATCATCAAAGGCGGTAAGGCCATTACACCGACGACCGCTCTTCAGCTCGAACGAGCCCTAAACGTGCCCGCGCATATTTGGACAGGACTCGAATCCCGCTACCAGCTTATCAAGGCCCGGCTGGAGGAAAAGAAGCAAATCCAAAAGGAGTCGGGGTATCTCAAGCAAACCCCCTATAAGCAGCTGGCCGACTTGGATTGCGTCGAAAAGGCCCGAGATCATGAACACAAAATCAGGGAACTCCACCGCTTTTACGGCGTGTCGTCTCTGGCGAACTTGCCAGGGATCAAGGCCTATAAGGCGTCTTTCCGCCGCGGCGGGGCGCGAGAAGCTTCGAGCTATGCCCTGGCTGCGTGGATAAGATGTGCGGAGCTGCGGGCGACGGAAGTACCCTCGGAAACCTTCGATAAAGGAAAGTTGAGGAAATCTCTCGACGATATTCGAGCCCTGAGCACGAAGGATCCCGCCGAGTTCGTGCCCGAACTCAAGGGACTTCTGGCCCGGTGTGGAGTCGTCCTGGTGCTGCTCCCCCATTTTCCGAAAACGTACGCACACGGGGCGACGTTCTGGATAAAGCCCGATAAAGCGGTTCTTCTAATGAGTCTTCGAGGACGTTGGGCGGATATATTTTGGTTCAGCCTCTTCCATGAGATCGGACATATCCTTCTCCATGGAAAAAGGATGTTCATCGATGAGCGTAAGGTTTCGCCGGAATTGGCTCGATGGGAAAAAGAGGCGGATGATTTCGCGGCGGATTCGCTCGTTGGGGCCGGGCGGTTTGGGGAGCTAGTCCGCAAAGCGGACTTCAGCGAAGCGGCGATCGAGGCGTTTGCCAGGGAGATCGGTGTTTCTGTCGGAATTGTGGTCGGGCGGCTCCAGCATGAGGGACTTCTGCGGCATGATTCAAAGTTGAACCGGTTGCGTGACAGGTATTGGATGGATGGGCCTTCGGATGAACGAACCCGAAAACACTTGACATTTTGTGTATAAAAAGGGAATAATATACCCTGTAAATACGCGGTGCGTAAAGTGCATTCAAACTAAAAGCTTCGCGACTTGACACTCGGCACCGGAACGGGGGAGACAATGCCCTATAACGGCAATCAGAGTAAAGCCGGAACACTCGCATTTTTCGCGGCTCATCCCGTCTTTTCTCTCGAGGAGGCAACTGCGGCCCTGGCTCCGCCGGGCGGGCGCAGAGGGATGGTGGAGCGGTTGAAATACCATCTGGAGAAAGGCCGATTGAAGCTGGTGGCACGCGGGATCTACGCCGTCGTCCCTCCGGACGTCAAGCCGGCCCAGTTCCATCCCGATCCGTTCCTGACGGCGGTTGCGGTCCGGGCAGACTCGGTTTTTTCCCACCACAGCGCACTGGAACTCCTGGGCGCAGCTCATTCGGTTTGGAATCAGGTCACTCTTTATACGGAAAAACGCCGGCGTTCGCTTCGTTTAAACGGGAGCATCCTCCGTTTCATGGAACATCCCGGCGCGATGCGGTCGATCTCGTCTATGGATTTTGGCACCCGTAGGGTCGAGCGCAGGGGGAAGATTCTCACAGCGACCGGTCCCGAGAGGACGCTTGTCGAAGGATTCCGGCGTCCCGCGCTGGCGGGAGGGCTGGAAGAGCTTGTACAGTCGGCCGGAGGATTCTCGACAATCGACCCGGACCTCCTTGAGGAAGTCCTCAGTCGGTACGATATCGCTAATCTTTGGGCGGCGAGCGGATGGTTTTTAGAGCGTTTCCAAGCGTCCTTCTACGTGCCCGATGAGGCTCTCACCCGGATGGAGCGTCGAAGGCCTCGTTCTCCCCAGTATCTCGAGAGGAGTCGCCGCGGCGGCTGGTTGGCCTCGCGTTGGAACCTGATCCTTCCGAATAGCTTGAAACCGGCGGGAGAAGTCGGTGAGCCTTAGTTTAGAATTCCTCGAACGTTGTGCCTCTGAATCCGGCTTCCGGGTCTCGGCCCTTGAGAAAGTGGCCCGGCTCGGCGAATTGGCCGGAGATATTGTGCGGCATCCCTTTCTTGGGAAAGCCTTAGCCCTCAAGGGAGGCACGGCACTCAACCTCTGTTTTGGCCGCCCAAAGCGTCTTTCCGTGGACTTGGACTTCAACTACATCGGCCATGCCGAACGGGAAAAAATGTTGAAGGAAAGGCCTCTTGTGGAAAGTGCCCTTATCGAATTGGCGCATAAGCGGGGATTTCGTGTGCAAAAATCTGCAGAGGCCTTTGCCGGCCGTAAGTTCTATCTCCATTATTGGTCCGTTCTCGGACCTGAGGACAGGATTGAAGTAGACCTGAATTTTATCTTTCGAGTTCCTCTCTCGGGATTAGAGTCATGCGAACTCTGGCAGCCTGAAGAACTGGACCGTCCTGTTGTGCGCATGGTAGGACAAGAGGAGCTTTTCATCGGTAAGCTGTTGGCGCTCCTCGATCGCGGAGCGGCCCGTGACGTATGGGACACCGCCCACCTGCCGGAGCTAGCGGGTGGGCGCATGGGAGCCGACCATTTTAGAAAATTATTTATGGCCCTATCGATTGTTCTTAATCACCGTCTCTCGACATATAGCCGTAGTCGGTTGGAACGCCTGGTCACGGATCGCGTCATCATGGAACAGGTGGCGCCGCTCTTAAGCGTTGAAATAGACCTCAGGGCTGACGACCTCATCGAAAAAGCCTGGGCGGTCGTAAACAAGTTCTTTGACCTGAGCGCTGAAGAGAAGGATTATCTCGAATCCGCTAACCGAGGCGATCTTCGCACAGAGCTTCTTTTTCCCGGTGATCTGGAGGAAGCGATGCGCATTGCGGCCCATCCCGCAATCCAATGGAAGATTTCCAATGTTAAGGTTCGTCAAGCAAAGTCGAACCGAGAGGCCGGATAAAAATCGCCGAGCCGGGCGTTCGACGCGCTGCGGGCCGATCTGCGGCGGGATAAGCGCCAAAGAAAGGACGAAGGGAAAGAAGACAGCAAATCCCAAAGAAGAGCCTGTTTTGACTAATCACGGGAGCAATATTAGGGACGTTGCTCGAAGTTGAGGCCATTCCCGTTTATGAGAGTTTATCAAATAAATTTAGATTATCTCCTTTACGCTGGAACTTCTGTGGGATGATTCATAGAAATTCAGGTGACATGATTTGGATCCTCTGGATTTCCTCAAGGGATTGAGCAAAAATACTCATGTAAATAAAAATGCCCGAATATTCGATCTCGCAGCTCGGGCTTTGATCTATTCAACAGGCTACAGGGAACGAAGTTTCCCTCTGGTCAGCTCCGCTGTGAGCCTTCTACCGGGAAATTAGTCTTTTACGCAAAGTCTATGCACCGAGGTGATTTTCGTGTTGAAGGGGGAAATGAATGGGAAGTGATAAGTGTCTCTGCAGGCGTCCCGGGATTTAGAATCGCCTCAAGTTGCGTCGTCTTTTATTATATTCGGAGGCTTCTCTAACGATTTGCCGAGAGACCCCTTGACATTTAAGCAGTGGAGATGATATGGTTAGCCATATGAAGACAACCATACAGATATCTGATAGCCTTTTTAAGGAGGCGCGCAGGGTCGCCCTGCAAGAGCGAACAACCCTTAAAGCCCTGGTCGAGGAAGGGCTTCGTAAGGTTGTTTCCGAGCGGCACCGCCGCAAGGGCAAAGGTTTTCGGCTCCGCAAAGCCACTTTTAAAGGGAAAGGCTTGCAGCCTCATCTGACCGGAGCGACCTGGGACCAGATTCTTGACATCAGCTATGAAGGACGAGGGGGATGATCGCCGTAGACAGCAACCTTCTGGTTTATGCGCATCGTGAAGATTCTTCCTGGCATGTCGCCGCCTATACGTGCCTGGTCGGACTGGCCGAGGGTCGCACGCCATGGGCGATCCCGTGGCCATGCATTCACGAGTTCCTGGCCATTGTCAGCCACCCCCGAATCTATGCGCCACCCACTCCGTTGGATAAGGCCATCGATCAGGTCGAAGCCTGGCTGGAATCGCCGAGCCTCGTCCTGCTCTCTGAATCAGAGGACTACTGGCTGCAGCTCCGGTCGCTCCTCCGGGCCGGACGCGTATCCGGCCCGAAGGTCCATGATGCGCGGGTGGCCGCATTGTGTCTTCTGCATGGCGTGAGCGAGTTGTGGACAATTGACAGAGATTTTGGCCGTTTTCCTAAGCTAAAGGTCCGAAATCCATTAGTTTAGTCCTGGGAGATATTTCCTTCGGACGGAAATATATTATAAGATAGACTGGAGCGCCGACCGCTTTCGGACCTGGACCTCGAAGCCGATTCTCGTGCTCCGAGAATATGCCACATGAATGCCATCGTGAGGAAGTATTGACCACGGCTCAAAGAGAGGTCAAGGGCAGTCTGGAATTGCTCATGACGGGCCAAAAAGCCGCGACGCGGGATTTTCGGGCACTCTTCCTCGATGATAACCAGCTTCCCCGCCCTCTCCTCCGACTTACGCCCCTTCCCTCGGTGAGCGTTGGCGTACAGCCCAAAATAACGGACGGTGACCTGGCCCTTGTTGGGAATATGCGAAGTCACCCGGGCGATGAACTCGCCCCCTTCCTCAATCCGCTTCGAATGGCAGGACGGAGAAAATCCGCGGGTGCGGCAGGAAAACATTAAATCAGGAAGTCTTGATGGCCGCCGAGGCTGGCAGTGAACGAGGTAAAAAGGTGACAGATACTAAAACAGCCCACCTCAGCTAAATCAGGTTAAAAAATCAGGACACCTGGATACTTAACTATCACCTCTCCGTCGGCGGCCGGACGTTCCAGTTGAAGACCGCGTTCCAGAGAAACCGGTAGTCCGAACGGTTCAGGTCCCTGTGGCCGGATCAAGAAAACCCTGGAGCCGTCCTGAAATGACGGTGAATCCTAGCTACTCTTTTTCCCGAGGAAGTCCTTCGCCGTGATGATGAGAGCCAGGAAGACGACCCCGATGCCGACGAGGTTCATAGCTAGACCCAGAGGGCTCTTGGAGAAGATGTGAAAGATGATGTTGACCAGCCAACCGCCCGCAGCCGCGATGAGGAAAAAAAACCAGGCCCACCGTTCTCCTTTTTTGAAAGCGCCGAAGAGAACGAATAAGGCTCCGACAGTAAGAGCCAAACCGAATGCACCGACCTGCCGCTCTAAAGCCCTGATGTAGACGGCGGTTTCGGGCGAAGCCGCGGTGATATCGGCCCAGGCCTGCCTGTGTACCCCGGGCACGATTTTTTGATGAAGAAATCAGGATAGGCCACAACAAAAAGGGTGTACACGAGAGCCAGAATTCAAAAAAATGGGGACGGTTCTATTTTTTCAAAAAAATGGGGACGGTTCTATTTTTTGAGGTAATTCAATTTGCGGTCAAAGGAAAATAGGACCGTCCCCATTTTTGAAATCGGGGGCCGGTGAGTTTCGCGCTGACGATGCGGTCAGGACTAATGACCGATTTCATCCCATTGCCGCAGTCCCGGGATCACAGCGAAATGGTCGTCATAGGTCACCAGGATCGAGCCTGTTTCCAGGGCATGCGCCGCGATCCAGACATCATTGACCGGAATCGGGTTTCCGGACTTTCTGAGAGAGACCATGATAAGCCCGAAGACATCCGCCGTTTCCATTGTCGCCTCGAGTACGGTTACCGTTGGTTTGAGAAGGAACCTCTCCAGAATCTGCTTATTATTTCTTTCTTTGCCGCCGGCTTTGAAGCCCGCATATAATTCACCCAGGACAAACACGGACATGTAGACACTGTCGGCCTGGGCAAGATAAGCCATGACTTTTTCATCCCCCCTCAAAAAGCGCACATAAGCGTTTGTGTCCAACAGAATTTTTTTCATTTCCAGTCCTCAGGGTGAACAGCTTCCAGGTCTTTGATGGCCTCCAGAAATTGCTTTTCGTCATCCTCCGTCCAGACGCCGAAGAGATCAAGGAACTCGTCCCGATGATCATTCTTGTCTTTGCCCAGGCCAAGCGCCTTAGATAGAACTTCCTTCACAATCTTATTGACGCTTGTGCCGGCGGATTTGGCTCGCTGGTTAATAAGTTTTTCTGTTTCCTCATCTATTCCGTGGACTGTGATCGATTTCATTTGGCCTCCATGATTCCAAAAATGAATCAGATTGATGCATATTATGAATCATTTTTGATCATTGTGCAAGCCCAGAAATTCGGGGACACGATCCGAATTCCAGAGAATTCGGTCATGTCCCCCGAATTTCGTATCCCCGAATTTTATCTTCGCCGCGGAGTCAGAATCCGCTGAGATGAATAGCTAACCTCTTTAAAACAATAAACTTGACATTGTGTCTTACATATAATATATGTAATACAGAGGTGACAAAGTTATGCCGGTCTAATCTATCAGGCTATCCGATGAAATCTCGCGGCGCTTGAACGCGCTGGCCAAAAAAACGAAGAGGACGAAGACGTCATTTATCAGGGAAATGGTTGAGGAAACACTCGCCGATTACGAAGAAACTCATACCGCTCTCGAGAGGCTGAACGATAAGAACGCCAGATATCTGACCACTGAGGAGCTGGAGAAAAAGCTTGGGTTATGAAGTCATCTGGCAAGAGAAAGTGCTCCAAGATCTCGAGGCGATCGACAAGAAGGACGCTGCCAGAATTGTGGAAAGGGTGAAGACCTACCTTGTCCAAAATCCGGCAGGCTTGGGCACACCCCTTAAGGGAATTTTTGAGGACTTGTTCAGATATCGATATGGTATGTATCGTGTTATTTACGCTGTAGACATGGTGGAGAAGAAGATTATCGTTCTCCATGTGAAACATAGAAAAGAAGCATATCGCTAAAATTCCGGAGATACGATCCGAAATCCGGAGAATTCAGAAATTGGAAATCGTTGTGTGCTAATATTGAACAAAAACTATTGACAATATTGTGCTAAAATTTATAATATTGTGTGCATAATAATGAGGTGTAACTATGAGGACTACTGTCACTATTGATAAGGGAATGATCGATGAGCTTCTGGACGAGACCAAGGCCAAGAGCAAAGCCTCTGCCGTTAGAGAAGCCGTTGGTGATTATCTTCGGCGAAAGAAAATTTCCAGGATAAAATCACTCAAAGGGAAGCTGGACTTCGACCACGAGACCGCCGCAAGAAGACATCATGAGCGCTGAGAGAGTCCTGGTGGATACGTCTGTTTGGGTCAGTTATTTCCGGGGAGGATCGCCGGTCATCTCCGAAAAAGTTGACAGGCTGCTTGCGGGGGCTGAGGTCTGCGTCCCCAAGATCGTTCTGGCCGAACTCATCCAGGGCGCCAAATCCAAACGGGAGATTTCTACGATCGAGGATTTCTTTGATGCCTTCACGATCCTGGATCAAAGTCAGGATACCTGGTTGAAGGCGGGAAAACTCTCCCGACAGCTCAAGAACAGAGGAAAAACGATCCATCTTCTGGACTGCTATATTGCCGTGATCGCCCAAGAGAACGCCTGCGCCATTCTCACTCTGGATGAGCATTTTAAGGAGATTCAGCAAGCGATGCCGATCACGCTCATTTGAGAATGAGCGCAGCGGATGAAAAATGGTGAAAATGGGGACGGTCCTATTTTTCTGAGATAATTCGATCCCCTTGGTTCGTCTTCTTATTTTGTCAGTCATGCCCAGAGTCAAAAGGATTATTCCCAAGGAGTTTCCTCTTCATATTATGGTCAGAGGGAATAACAGACAGGTCATATTTCCGGAAGATCGTGATAAGCGGTACTATTTAGACCTTCTTTTAAATCATAAATCTGACCACGAAGTCGATATATACCATTATTGCCTAATGGATAATCATCTTCATCTTTTGCTGCAGTCCCGAAAGCCCGATGCTTTTTCCGGGTTCATGAAGAAAGTCGATCTGTCTTATTTCTTTCTCTTTAAAAATGAATACGGATACGTCGGCCATCTTTTTCAAAACAGATTCAAGAGCAGTATCATCGATCATGATTCTTATCTGCTTCAATGCGGAAAATACATAGAATTGAATCCCGTAAGGGGAGGAATTACCGCCAGACCTGAGGACTATCCGTTCAGCTCTTATCGATTTTATGCGTATGCGTTCGGAAGCAAAAATCTTCTGGTTACATTAGATCCCCTCTACGTAGCGCTTTCAGATAGTGAAGAACGCCGAAGGAAGCTCTATAGGGAATTCGTTGCAGACAGCGCCATGATCTCTGCAGAAAAGATAAGAAATCATCTGTACATCGGGAGCGATGCGTTTGTCAGGAAGATGGAGGAAACATACGGATTGCCGAATGCACATCGGCCTCGCGGACGTCCGCGGAAGGGAAAATAGGACCGTCCCCTTTTTGCTTTTTGTCCTTGCCAAATTTCTGAACCTCTTCTCTTTTGACAGCACGCAGACATAACGATATTATTCCCCTGATTAGTTTTGCTTTAGCGTTCTTGAAGGCGCCTGATAATGTCAATCGCCGTCTTATCAGATTTGCACGGGATTCGCGTTCGGTTTGAAAAAGCGCGACGGCTCCTCGACAATCGGATCAAGATACTCCTTTTGGCTCTCTAAGGAGGATTACGCTATGAGAAATGTTTATTTTACGGCTGACACTCATTTCAACCATGCTAATATCGTTTATTTTTGCCGGCGCCCATTTGCGTCGGTGGGAGAAATGAACGAGGCCCTGATCGCCAAGTGGAACGCCAGGGTCGGGGAGGGAGACCTCGTTTATCACCTGGGAGATTTTGCCTGGGGGGACTGGGGGCCCGTCATCGAACGGCTGAACGGTGATATTATCTTGATTATGGGGGGACATGATAAGAAAGTGCAAGAAAAGTACGCCGGCCGGTTTCTTCATACGGCCGATTTGATGGATATTGTTATCGAGGGATATGCGATCGTCCTGTGCCATTACTGCCTGAGGGTCTGGAACAAAAGCCATTATGATTCCTGGCATCTGTTCGGGCATAGTCATGGGCAACTCCCGGCGCTCGGGAAGTCGCTCGACGTCGGTGTCGATGGCCATGATTTTGCGCCCTGGTCCTGGGGGCAAGTCAAGGTGTATATGGCTGACCGGCCGCATAATGAGAACTATTTGGGATTGAAGAAAAACGGGGACGGGGCATAACACATGGTAAAACACATGGGGGCGGCCCTCGTTATCCTGTTGATATGTTTATAATTAATCCCTGAATGGGCAGCTGTTTTGGCCTTAAACTCACGTTTTTAGCCGCAAAAAGATGATTTTTAGAATATTACGCTGATGCAGGATGCAGATAGTTAAATCCTCTTTTTTAGCCGCAAAAGCGCAATCTTAAGGCCAAAATCTTGCATCTTTAATATTTAAATAATTTAATATCAACTAGTGTAGTGTCTCATAAATAACTTGACTAATTGGAAGTGTGTTGGTATCATGGGCATAATCCCGAAGGAGGATGCCCATGAGAACAGGAAGACCAAGAAAGCCCATCGTGCTTTCCAAAGAGGAA
>Ga0315280_10012836_pt1 | contig 10050 bp, 8 predicted proteins | sample YL17G06_40_MG_FD_203697 | JGI IMG/M metagenome (GOLD analysis project Ga0315280, IMG submission 203697) | Sediment microbial communities from Yellowstone Lake, YNP, Wyoming, USA - YL17G06_40 | ecosystem: Environmental > Aquatic > Freshwater > Lake > Sediment | place: USA: Wyoming | collected...
AGCGTAACCCTTTTCGAAAAAACGCCCATTTTACGGGCCTTCGAGCATTGCGACTACCGGATCGATTTACCCGATACCTGTAACCAGTTGACTCTGTTCGGGTTATAGCCGGACAGCAGTGCGACGCCCTTCGAGTTCACGCTGTCTGTATTGTTCACGAAGCTCGCCGGTCATGCTCTGGTAGGCAAAAGTATGCCTGCTCCATTGTTGTCGGAGGTCGTCCATTTTTCTCCGTTCCGCAGCTAATTCTTGACGTGCCTTGGCCAAGCGTTCACGATAACCCCGTTGCTGTTCTTCGGAACAGTTCCGTGGTCCGTTGCTTTGGGACCTGGAGCGTGTAATGGTGCCGGAAGTGTTCAGATCATCGTTGGTGTAGACGTGGGTAGGCTTGGCCGCTTCGCGGTTCTTAGCGTCGGCCTTTTGCTGGCGTGCGACTGTGCCTAGCGACTGGTCACCCGTGACGGGCGTGAACCCCGGGATGAGCGTTGCTGCAACGAGAATATGGGGAAAGAAAGTCGCCGCCATGCTCATAGCCGGTCTCCGTTGACGACCTGCATTCGGGCAGCAGTGTTGCAGCTAAAATTGTAGCACCTCGCCTGGCGGGCAAGCAACCGGGAGGCCGGGTTTCGGCGCAGGACCAGGAACTCCCAACTGCTTCGTCGAGGGGGACTGAGGGTCGTCTCCTAGTGCCGACCGCCGGCGAGCGGTAGAACCTGCTCGCAATCAGGAGGAACCCGAGTGATACTGTCCGAGCCAAACCGGAAGGCAACGCTGAAAACGCAGGAAAGGAAGCCAGTGCGTCGTAAGCGTTTTCAGCACGGCAGTCTTCGCAAGATGAAGCTCGGCCGTCAATGGAAATGCGTCGGAAAGTGGAAGGACTCAACCGACGGAACAACAACGGAACGGCTCAACGCTCACTTGGTGCCCACCTTCGGGGAGCGCCAACTGCCGGAGATCACGCGCCTGTTAATGCCAGAATAAAATTCCTCGCGTTTTATACAAGTCAGGCGAGAGGAACAACTTTGGAGCTGCGGATGACCCGATCGCGAGTGACCAGCGGGACGTTATGCACCAAGCTTGTTGCGGCGATGATCTCGTCGGCCGGATCTCCGCGAAAATCGAGCCGGCAGGCGCCGCGGCAAACCGCCAGGTCCAGGGGCCAGACGTGTATCTGGGCCAAGGCCTGGGCCAGCTCCGGCGAATCGACATCCAGCACGATCCGGCCTATTTGGGAAAGCTTGGCCATCTCCCAGAGCACGATGGCCGAGATGCTCCATTGGTCCTCGGCCAGCAACCGCCTCTCGTGCCTCGTCAGTTGGCCCGCCCAGGCAGACAGCAGGATGTGAGTATCAAGATTCAGCATTCCACTTCAGGCCCGTCGAAAGAATATCGCCCTTGATCTCGATCTTTCCTTTCATGCTGCCGATCAAGTGAGCGCACCCGGAACCGATCGGGACCACCCGGGCAACCGGCTTGCCCCTCTTGGTGATTACCAGCCCTTCCCGGTCGAGGCGGTCGAGCAGGGAAAGGCATTGCTCCTTGAACTTGGAGGCGTTCACCTGCCGCATAATCGTCAATTATGCCATATGGTCGTCTGAGATGTCCAGTCGAATAAACTGACCTGGAAAGCGAACGGATCCTGTTCGGCAGCCGCGGGCCAGCACCCGAATCCCGCCAGGCTCGCTCGCATGGCGCCCCCTACCAGCTCAGCTTGCCGCCCACGTTGATGCGCCGCTGCTCGGTGCCCACGATCGAATTGATCGAGCCGAACAGCGTGTTGGCCGGCGCGGCGTTCGGCGCGGCGAACATGGCGTGGTTCAGGGCGTCCTGCATCTCGCAGCGAAGCTGGAAGTTGAGTCTTTCGGCGATCCGGATGTTCTTGAACACCGAGATGTCCCAGTTGTTGTAGCCGTCGGCCCGCAGGCCGGTCTGCCGGAGCGGGAAGGTGCGGATGTTGGAATTGAGCTGCTTGCGGGAGTCGCGCTCAAAACCGGCGCTAGTGTTGAACCAGCGCTCCACCGTGCGCTGGGAGCGCGGCAGCACCATGTCGCCCAGGTGGCCCGTGAAGATGATGTTGCCGAAGCCGATGGGCGGCCCGCTCTGGCCCTGGTAGATGGCTTGCGCGGACCAGCCGCCGGCCAGGGCATTGACTACGCGGCCGCTGGAAAGCCACTTGCGCTTGCGTCCCAGCGGCAGTTCGTAGATGCCGCTCACCACGATGTGATGCGGCCGGTCCTGCGGTGAAATGACGTGGTGCGGCTGCGGATCGGTCGGGTTCAGCTTTTCGACCGCCTCCATGAACTTCGACCAGGTGTAGCTGGCCTGCAAGGTGTAGCCGTGCGAAAAGCGCTTTTCGGCCCGCGCCGTCAGCGAGTGGTACCAGGAGAAGCCCAGGTCCGTCGCGGAGCTGACGCCCGTGAACTGGGGGTACGGCCGCAGCAGTTGCTGGCGGCCCACGGTGCGGGCGGTGAGGTTGCTGCCGGCGAACTCCGCCATACCGTAGAAGGGACTCTGCACGGTCTGACTGAGGTAATCGATCACCGGCTGGTCGCGCACCGGGGAACGGCTGAGGTACTGAGCGGGAATCGGGTTGTATTCCTCGCTCACGCCGAGACCGGTGCCACGATTGCCCATGTATCCAATCTCGGCCAGCACGCGGTGTCCGAACTCCCGCTGGAGAGTGAAGCTCCAGCGCTGCATGTAACCGCTGTGCCGATGGGGGTCGAAAAAGCCGGGCGCGCGGCCGACGTAGGTGGCCAGCCCGGCGGCCGTGCCCTGCGGTTCCAGCAACCCGTCCGGGAACGGGTTGGCCAGCGTGGCGCGGAAGGTGAGCCCGTTGTCCTGGCTGGGAGTGACGGCCGTGCGTTGGCTGAAGCCCTGCTGGTAAACGTCGTTGCGGTCAGCGCCGAGCGACTCGAAGTAGATGCCGTAGCCCAGCCGCGCCACCGTCCGGGGCCGCATGGTCCACGCCAGGCCGATGCGCGGCGAGAAGTTGTTCTTGTCGGTGTTCCACAGCCCGCGCTGGTTCCCGCCGATTCCGGCGAACTGCAGTCCGCCCAGCGTCCGGAACTGGCTGGGCGGAACTTCCGGAATCGGGCTGCGCGCGTACGCGGCCTGCGCCGCCGCCTGGATCGGATTCACCGCGGTGAAGTCAAACCCGCGGTTGGTACGGTTGTAGCGCTCGGTGGTGGGCGTATCGACCTCCCACCGCAAGCCCAGATTTAGAACGAGGTTCCGCCTCACTTTCCAGTCATCGTGGAAAAACAGGCCAAGGTAGCCGGACTGCTCGGCATAGGACGGGTTGCGGTCCACGTAGCCGCCGGTCGGCTTGCCGAAAAGGAACGAGGCCAGGCCCTGGCCGATGGGAGCGACCGACGAGTTGTCGAGCGGGCCGCGCGTCCACGTTTCGGCGAACTCGATGCGCGGGGCGACGTTGCCGTAGTTGTACGCGTTCTCCTGGAGAATGCGGTACTCGCCGCCGAAGCGCAGGCCGTGGTTGCCGCGCATATGGGAGGAGGTGGCGGAGAAGGTGTGGTAGTTGGTGCCTCCCCAGGTACCGCTCACGTAGCCGAGCGTCTGGTAGCCGTTAACCGCGATCTGCGGGAAGGCTGTGAGGGAGCGGTCGAGCTGGTTGACCAGCGGCGCCGGAAAGCCCAGCGACGCCAGGTCGAACCCGAGGCTCTGCGGCCGGTCATACTGAATGAACCGCGTAATCCCGTATCGCAGGTCCACCACCAGGTCCGGCCGCAGCGTGAGCACGTCGTCCAGGGCGAAGCCGCGGTGGAGCCGGTCGCGCTCCTGTCCCAGGGCGTCGTTGTGGAAGGCCTTGGCCCACTTGCTGTTCAGGAACGACCGCGAGAAGGTGCTGTACAGGCGCTGGCGGTCACCGATCACCTGGTCGACGCGGAAGGTGTTGCTGTGAAAGTCGATCCGCCGGGTCTGCGGGTCGGAGTAGTTGTCTCGTCCGTCGACGCTGCCCAGCGTATTCGGCAGCGGGAAGTAGGAGACGATGCGCTTGGCCATGGCATCCATGCGGCTGGCGGGAATCCGGTTGCCCGCCAGCGGCTGGCGGCTGAAGCGGCCGTTGGGAGCGGTGGCGATGGTTTCCGGGTCGTAGATCTGGTATTGGCTGCCCAGCGCCAGCAGTCCGGAGAAGTCGCCTTCCCGCTGCCGCGCGTCCGGCACGGTGAAAAAGGCCTGCTCCGGCCGGTTGCGGTCCAGCAGGTCGAACCCGTAGGTCCAGAAGGTGCGGTTGCGGCCGTCGTAGAGCTTCGGAATCCGTAGCGGGCCGTTCACGGTGGCACGATAGCGGTTGGTCAGCACCGGCGGCCAGTTCTGGTCGATCTTCTCCTTGGTCACCGGCCCGGTGGTCAGGTCGTAGATGGCGCGGTTGGTGAAGAAGTCGCGCGCGCTCAGCGGCCGGCTCAGGTGAGAGAACACCAGGTTGCCGTGAAGCGCGTTGGTGCCGGTCTTCAGCACCATGTTCACATGGGCTCCGGTGAAATGGCCGACGGCGGCATCGAAGGGCGCCGTCTGTACGCGGTATTCCTGAATCATTTCCGGTGGTGGTGAGAAGGAAATCTGGCCGTCCTGCTGCATGTTTGGGATGCCGTCCAGCGTGAACTCGCTCTGGCGGGTGCGTGTTCCTGCGGCGGCCAGGTTGGAGACCGCGTCGACGGCTTGCGGCAGCCAGCCGTGCGTCGGCGGGTTGGTGGAGATGACGCCCGGAGCGAGTTGCGTCAGGTAGGCGGGACTAGCGCCGGGCAGCGGCAGGTCCAGCAGGCGCCGGTTGTCGATCACCTGCCCGACGCTGGCCGTGGCGGATTCCAGCAGCGGCGCCTCGGCCGTCACGGTGACACTCTCGGTCAACGCGCCAAGCTCCAGGGCGATTTCCACCGTCAGCACGTCGCCCACCCGTACCTCGATGGGGCCGCGCTCGTAGCGCTTGAATCCGGCAACCTCCGCCGTGATGCGGTAGTGGCCCGGCGCGAGGTTGGCCAGCTCGTAGTTGCCTCCGCTGTTGCTGGTTGCCGCCGTGGCGACGTTCGTCTCGATGTGAACGGTGCGGATCAACGCGCCGGGCACCAGGGCGCCGGCCGAATCGGTCACCCGCCCGGTGATTCGGCCGTAGGGATTCTGTGCCAGCGCGGTGGTCAGCACCACAAACGCGGCGAGAACTCGTGTCATCGCGATCCTCCTCTCGTCACAGTTCATTGCACTCGACCGTAACTCCGGCGGCCGGTCAACTCGCGCGCGGTCAGCGCCGCGGGCCGCGACTGCCGCAAGAACTCAGCCGGAATCTCCATCTTGGACTCCCGGTTTCTGGACAGCATACCCGAAGCCGTAATCCTTTGAGCCGGAATTTCCATTCTGGACTCCCAGCTTCTGAATGCGCGGGAACAACTCGCCGAAGTGGAACTCCACCTTCGCCACCACCCGCCGCGGCGAAGAATCGTGGTCCATCGAGTACCGCGTCCTGCCCGGCGAACCGTCGGCGTCAGGCGTCTGGGCCGTTCTTGACGAATACCTCGGGCTTTGGGCCAAGAAAGCCTCAACCAGGATGGAAGTCTTTGTCGCTGGCATCGCAACCTCCCCTGTTTGGGTAGGAATCAGTCATACAGCGAGGAGGGCAGGGTGGGTTAGGTGGCGCACGGAGTGAACGGAGGAACGGGGATGGGCGGGTTTTCGACACAGTGATGGCGACTCCGATGTTGTAGGGTGTTGGTTTCCTACGGCCATCGATCCGAAAGCAGCAAGGGCTCACTGTGGCGTTCCAGAATCGGATATAGTCCTGGAATTGCAGGCCGGCCCGCGCCGCGCGGCCCGCAGCCGGCAGGAGGAGCAGTGGGCAAGGTTTCCTGGGACTTCCAGATTTTCGTCAAGCCGGCCGGAGCTGTCTGTAATCTCGATTGCCAATACTGCTACTACCGGGACAAGCGGAGCCTCTATCCCGAGACCGGCGCGCTCCGAATGCCGGAGAGCCTCCTGGAAGAGTACACAGTCCAGCACATTGAGGCCGCGCCCGGGCCGGAGATCAGCTTCTCGTGGCACGGAGGAGAGCCCACCACTCTGGGCGTGGACTTCTTCCAGAAGGCTGTCGAGCTTCAACGCAAGCACCAGCCCGCCGGCTGGCGCGTTCGGAACGGCATCCAGACCAACGGCGTCCTGCTGGACGAAGACTGGTGCCGCTTCCTGGCGGCGGAGGGCTTCAGCGTGGGTCTGAGCATCGACGGCCCGGCGGAACTGCACGACCCATATCGCGTGACCAGGGGCGGCCAACCGACTCACAGGCAGGTGATGCGCGGATACGACCTGCTGCGCAGACACGAAATCCACACCGACATTTTGTGCGCCGTGCACAACCTGAATGTCCGGCATCCTCTTACCGTCTACCGCTTTTTCCGGGGAATCGGCTGCCGGCATCTGGTTTTTCTTCCGGTTGTGGAGCGCGCGCCGGAGACCGCGGATGGCGTCAGCCCGCATACGCCGTCGGCGGAGGACTATGGGGCCTTTCTCTCGAAGATCTTCGATGAGTGGATCGCGCGCGACGTCGGCCGCATCATGGTTCAGGCTTTCGACGAGGCTGCCAGACCGGCGCTCGGTCTGGAACATTCGTTGTGCGTTTTCCGCGAGACCTGCGGCCAGATTCCGGTTCTGGAGCACAACGGCGACTTCTTCCCTTGCGACCACTTCGTCGACCGCGAGCACCGGCTGGGCAACATTCGGGAGACGCCTCTGGGCGAACTGCTGGCGTGCCAAGCGCAACGGGCGTTCGGAGAGGCCAAGCGGGATACCCTGCCACGCTATTGCCGGGACTGCGAAGTGCTTGCCATGTGCAATGGGGGATGCCCCAAGTACCGCTTCATCCGGACGCCAGACGGCGATCCGGGCCTCGACTACCTCTGCGCGGGATTGAAGCGCTTCTTCCTGCACAGCCGGGCGCCGCTGGCGAGAATGGCGTCCCGGCGGCAGGAGCCGGCGCCCGCACTCGGGACCACGACGGCAAAGGCGGGCCGCAACGATCCCTGCCCTTGTGGCAGCGGCCTGAAGTACAAGAAGTGCTGCGCGGCGAGATAGGCCATTCCCTCCTCTACCTGCAACTGTTTTTCTCCTTGCGCCGGCAGGACAGACCGTACCAGAATACCCGCAGAAAAAACGGCGCAACAGCAGTACGAAACTAAAGGAGCAGATCGAAAATGCGGAAAGTTTCAAGAAGGCGGTTTCTGGAAAAGAGCGCGAGGGGCGTGGCCGCTACCGGCTTGGGCGCGTCCTCTCTGTGTGCGCAGGATTGGGCCCGCCAGGCGGTGGACAAATCGCCGCGGCGGCGCGAGTGGGTCACGGTGAAATACGGCGGCAGGTCCGTTGAATCGATGGTCGCCTATCCACAGTCGCGGGAGAAGGCGCCCGCCATCGTCGTCATCCACGAGATTTTCGGAATGACCGACTGGGTGGAGGCCGTCGCCGATGAGTTTGCGGAGGCGGGCTTTGTGGCGATCGCTCCCGACCTCTTGTCGGGCATGGCTCCGAGCGGCGGGCGCACCAAGGACCTTCAGGCGAACGAGGTGGGCCAGGTGATCCGCAAGCTGCCCCCCGAGCAGATCACCGCCGATCTCAACGCTGTGGCCGACCATTGTAAGAAGCTCCCCGCCTGCAACGGGAAGGTCTGCGTGGTCGGCTTTTCGTGGGGCGGCGGACAAGCGTTCCGCTTTGCGACCAACCGTAAGGACCTCTCGGCGGCGTTCGTGTTTTACGGCAATGGCCCGGCGCCGGAGGCCATCGCCGGCATCCAGGCTCCGGTCTACGGTTTCTACGCGGGGAACGATGCGCGCATCAACGCCACCGTTCCGCAGACCCAGGAGCAGATGAAAGCGGCGGGAAAGTCCTTCGAAACGGTGACCTACGAAGGCGCCGCCCACGGGTTCATGCGGGCTGGAGAGCAGCCGGACGCGACGGAAGCCAACAAGAAGGCGCGCGCCGCCGCATGGGTCAAGCTGAGGGAGCTCAGGACCAGCTATAAGTGAGCCGCCTGCCGCGACGATGGCCGGGCCCGGAAGCTTCGGAGTGTCACGATCTTGGGTGCGCGCCGTCGAGGCCGCGTGGTAAGACGATGCCAGTCGCTGTCAACCGGCACGCTCGTGGTGCCAACCACCCAGCGGCAGCTTGCAGTCCAGGTTTGGCCGGCGCTCCGCAAGGTCGCCGGAAAATGAAAAGGCCCGCCACCCTATCCCTGTGTTTGAAACATGGAGCGGGAGATGGGACTCGAACCCACGACGTCCAGCTTGGGAAGCTGGCATTCTACCACTGAATTACTCCCGCCCGGCCTGAACGGTTCGACAAGGAAACCCAAAGGTGATCGGCTGGCTCTCGGTCGATCCCTCCTTCCACGACTATAAGCCTGCCGGCCAGTCCGGCGCAAGCCGCAAGGAGTGCGGAGTGCGGAATGCGGAATGCGGAGTGCGGAGCACCAGGGCGCGCCCGCTCGGTCTGGGCTGAGTTCTGCTGGCCAGCGGACCACGAGAATCCTTTAATGTTTGCTGACAAGCCGATCATGAGAAGCCCTCAACCTTCTGCCACCCAGAAGACCATGGGGTCTGTGAACGTCAAGCGCGGCGGCGGCAGCCGGTCGGGGGCTGTTTCTGTCATGTAATCTTCAGTTCTGAGCGCCCCGTAAAGGGGCAGGGAACTCGTTGCTGGCCTTCAGCCGGTCTAGTTCTGCCGGGAGAAGACCGCATGGGATTTGGCATCCAGCGTGCTGTCCATCACCGGTGTGCTGAGGAACAAGACTGCACGGTGATCGTTGCGGTGAGGACACTGATCTATATCCCGATCATTCACACCCAGGCAGACATGGGTGCTTTGGGAGAGGCGATTCGGCAACTCAGCATCGAGAAGCTCGGCCACCAGGAGTGGGAACGCAACGTCCAGGCCATCGGGCGGTTGTGGAGCGGCATCCGCGAGGCCATCGAGGGACAAGACCTGCCCTATGCGCAGGTTCGCGTCTACCAGGACGGCCTGCCGGACTGCGGCCGCGAAGCGACAATTGTCGTGGACCTGGCGAATGCGGGCAGCCGAAACCATCAACTGCTGCTGTACTTGATGGAGAAAGGGGCCAGGCTGATGGGCACCGAGTCGCCTGACCTGCTGCTGGAGGAATACCAGCTTGTCCAGCAGGTTCTGCATGCCCGCGAGCTGGGCGAAGCCGAGCAGGTGGAGAGCCGGCAAGAGGCGTTAAGCCAGTCGCTGCTGGAGCGGCGGGACCGCTACATCGCACGGCGCATCAACGAAACCCTGGGCGAGGGAGAGACCGGGATCCTGTTCCTGGGCATGCTCCATTCCTTGGAGGGACTACTGGACGGCGACATCCAGGTTTCCTATCGGATCCTGCGGCCGGTGGCGAGCGAAAGGAGAAGAAGTTGAAGGAGGCGCGCATCGAGGTCCTGATCGCGGCTGAGCCGGACCTGCGGGTGCGTCTGGCGGCGCTGCTCCGCCGAGAGGGGCTGGGCGTGCAGGAGGTCGAAGACCACGGCGCCTTGGACCTGATTCGGCGGCGGGCGCCCGACGTCGTGCTGCTGGACGCCGGGATGCCCGATGGGAGCGCCATGGAAGTCTTGCGGCGGGCGCGGGAGTTGGATTCCGGCCTGGGGCTGATCATGGTTGCGACGGCCCCGGACCTGCGGGAGGTGGTGGGGGCCATCAAGGCCGGCGCCTCCGACTACCTCCCCTATCCCTCGAACGGCGACGGACTAGTGGCCGCCATCCGCCGGGCCTGCACCGAGCGCCGCCGGCGCGCGCAATTGGGGCAGGAGGAGGCAGCGGAAACCAAATCCTCCCTGCTGGAGCGGATGGGGGGCAGCGAGAAGGTGCGGCGGCTGGCAGCCGAGGTAGCCCGCGTTGCTCCCACCAACTTCTCGGTGGTGATCGCTGGCGAAACCGGCTCGGGCAAGGAACTGGTGGCCGGGGCCATTCACGCCCAAAGCCATCGGACCTCCGGGCCCTTCCTGGCCTTGGACTGCGGTGCGATCCCCGATTCCCTGATCGAGAACGAGCTGT
>Ga0315280_10012837_pt1 | contig 10050 bp, 11 predicted proteins | sample YL17G06_40_MG_FD_203697 | JGI IMG/M metagenome (GOLD analysis project Ga0315280, IMG submission 203697) | Sediment microbial communities from Yellowstone Lake, YNP, Wyoming, USA - YL17G06_40 | ecosystem: Environmental > Aquatic > Freshwater > Lake > Sediment | place: USA: Wyoming | collected...
GGCCCACTTTTATCGCTTCCTTCAGCTTATTCAAATCGACTTCAACGCCTTCCGGCAAGATCCTAAGAGCCGCAACGACTTGATCCATTGAGATCACGTTCAAGGTCCGGTAAAGCCGCACTTATGCACTACGAGGGCGATATCCCCCGCACACTCCCCCTTTTTTTATTTTTGTTACTTATTAATCTTGATATTTTCGTCACAAACGCAAGCAAGAACACTCAGAGGTCTGTACGGTGCAGAGGGTGGAATTCGAACCCCACACATAGTGGGGATGTCACCCGCGATCTCCACTCCCCTCTTTTTTAGAATAGTTTATTATGGGCCTGACATCGCCCACCCATCTACATCCTTTTCTCTGCAGGAATTCGTTTGTTTAACCAATGCATAAAAGATGATTCTGACTTTATTGGCCAAGAGACCAACAGCGGATATAGCGATAGATGCATTTGGCATGCTATCGATGAATAAACCAGCTGGACGTGCGAAAGTGCGGCTAGAAATATGTGAACACTAATACAATTGCCATATATGTTTGTCATTACCATCTAAATGACTAGACTTTAGGGTGGCTCTTTGTTTAGGATTCCAAAATCTTTTCATGTTTTTTGGAATAACGTAGGTAGGTGGAGAATAGTTCTCTATCTCGCTGTTTTTTTCCTTTTGTTTAGTTCATTGCATTTTGCTTTTCTGGGTCAATGGAAAGTTTCTCATGTTAAGTCTACAATTTTCATCAAAACTGATTCAAATGTTTCTGGCATCTTCAACTTAAATTTTGAACCACAGCTAAATGTGTCACCCCCTAATTTTCACTCTAATCCTGAAGTGCCTTTCTCTATCGAGAAACCTACTATTCGGTTTCTCGTAACTGACTTTACTAAGGGCTCAGTCCTTGAAGTATCTCTAGACAATGTGCAACTTGAAAATAGAGAGGAAATATCACTAAATTGGCCTAATTATTACTTCTTTAAAATAGCTGACTGCGCTCCTCCTGAAGCCTTCAATGGGACCATATACTTGACAAATTGTGTAATTGCGACTACACCTCTTGGCAATGTGTCGATTTATCAGTTTTCCTTTGGAACAAGTTGGAAAAACGGAAAAAGCGAATATTTAGATGATCCTGATTGGATGCACAACACCTATAGAATACATGATCTGTTAGACGTATTTTTCGTCATCGTTTCTTTAATTGGCGCTAGCATTACTGGTTCAAGAATAGGCATTCCCTTCTGCAAAAGTAGATTTCCGTACTTAACTCTAGTTTCTTATCTCGCTCTTTTTGGTTTATATGTATTCATTGGTACGGGCTTCAACGTTCTCTATTCTCATTACGGGGAGATTTGGTACAGCCTCTTTGTAGTTTTACTTTCACCATTTTTTCACTGGGATTACAATCACTTGATCAACAATGCATTTGGATTTCTCCCCATTAGTTTGGCTATGGAAAGTAGCTTGAATTGGAAATCTCTTAAACATAAACTGTTTTTCTTTTGGGTTCCCATTTTTAGCATAAACTATCTTCTCATGCCATTTTGGCTTCTTAGTGGCAGGCCCAATTTCGGTTTGTCTTATTCTACCATCTGGCTAGTCGTAGGATACGGTGCAATTGTCTTGAATTACCGAAAAGAACTATTCAAAAACAACGCTAGTGCCAAATTCTTTCTTTGCGCGATTCTAATGGGATTTTCTTTATCAGGAGTAACATACAATTGGGTATCGAGCTACTTGTCCAGTCCTACTGAATACAGTCTAACACAGGCAATTTGTCATAATCTGACCTTTTTATTCGCTATAGTGCCCTCCGTTCTTCTCGCAAAAAAATGTAAAGAATGGGAGGCTGTTAAGGCTTAGTTTCTGTTGAACCCCATTATGAGTGAAGATATCATCCGCTAAACTTCACTCCCCTTTTCTTTTTTAATCAAGCGATTGATCTGCTCCATGATTTGTGCCCTTCCTGATTCTGTCTTCTAAACCTCAAGGAATGAAGCGATCTTTTCAAGTATGTCTCTCCTTAATCCCCTTTTTTGCCATTCTTCTATCACTTCTTCCTTGGGGGCCTCTTTTCGCCTTACAACCTTAGCCTTAAAATGAAGCGCGAAACTACGATAATCCTGAAAATAGACTGATAAGATTCCACTATTTTCCAATATTTCTTTAACGCGATTGATCTCAAATTTGGTAAGAGGCCCAAAGGCTTTCCATTCCTTTCTGACCAAGGTTATTCACCAGCAAAGTGAGGATAACAAATTCACTAATAAGACAAGACTTCCGAGACTTAAATTATAGTGCTTAGAGCTTCCAAGGGAACAGTGATACGTTTTTGTCTCAAAGAGGAAAGACTTGGGAAATAGAATAAATCCTATAATGGGGAAGCTATCGCCCCTAAACTCTCCTTTCTTTTCCTTTCTAGAAAAAAAGCATAAGTTTTGATGTTACTGCTTCTCGCATGTCACCCGATTCATTTTTTGGGTTTTTCCTCTTTGCGTTTGATGTTTGCCTTCCTGCATTCCAAAGCTGGGGTGCGTCACGCATATAATCTATCGACACGGTCATGGTAACAAACATCAAATGTTCGCATGAGCCTCTAGTCACCCCTTTTGGGGGATCACCTTCAGGCATCTCAGTGACACCGAAGATGTCCTCATCTGAATGAAAAGCTTGGTAAAGCTTGATCCGATTGCCTTTGCCCTTTCAGGGTTTTCGTTTAACAGAAACGTACACCTCTGTTACTGGAAGGGTTGATTCTGCAATACAGCGTTTTTGACCTTTTGCATGGCCTTTCCAATTGGCAAACCCTCAGTAGGCTTCTTAAGAACCATCTTGAATCCCGAGAAAGCCTCCGAAACAATGTCGGTGTAATCGCTTCCTCCCAAGGCTATGACGCTGTCAAATCTGTCAAGCTGTTTCTCTTGAACCTGTCTTCTCAAGACTGACAGACTTATCGGATTTGTTGAGGGGTCTTTGAACGCGACATTGTAGTTTCCAGGAATGATGAAGCTGGGATCGATGAACCCATATTTCGCCGAGAGTATAACCCACTTGTCACTAAATCTCTCTGCGTATTCACGATTTACCTTGAAAGGAGCACCCTGATACGCATCTTTCGCTTCCACACTACCAGTATCGGGCTTGATGTCCCAAATCTTTCTTCTACCGCAGGGCACGATGACGAGAGTGGTCACAATTGACAACAAGATCTCTAAAAAAGTCTCTCTGGTAAATATTTCTCTGCAATTCATTGGACATACTGCTCGCCTTCTTCCAGCATTCCATTTAGAGTATCCTTAATTCTATTTAATTCAGTTCTCAGAAGTTCCCTTATCTTGTTGTTCTCTTTTTTCCTTTCTCCGATCCCAATACTCTTCTATCGGCCTTCTGAGGATCCACGAAACAACTCCAGCAATTATGGCAAGCCAAAGCTGGTTGAACGGTACAACCAAGTCTCTTAGTGGGTCAGGGTCAGTAACTGCGATTTGTCCTATGTAGATTCTATCAGCGTATCCTTGCATCGTAATCTCGTAATTGGATTGGGAGTTTAGAAGAGTAATCGCTCCTCTAAATCCTTTCAAGTTCAGATTCTGACTTCCAGAAAGTTTCTGGATGGTGCTGGAATAAGATAGAAATCCTTCTGGAAAGCCGAAGAGCGCTTCCAGTGGGGAAGACCAGCATTCGATCTCCAGAGAGGAAAATGCGTTGCTTTCAACCGCAAATTTCCCTGTCACATCAATTTCTGTATCCACAAGAATTTGCATTTCAAGACGAATTGCTATTATGTCTTTCTTGTTACTCAAATTAAACAGAAGAGTGCCATCTGAAATGGAGATATTGCCGCCAACTATTTGAAAATAGACGATGGATATTCCCTTTGAAAACGGCACGTATGCCGAAGTCACATTTTCTATCAATAGACTTGTGCCAGCTTCAGCGATGAAAAAGGCACTATCCGCCTTCCCTGTATAAATCGAGGCGCTTAAGTTTTGTGGGCTTACGAACAAGAATTGAGGCTCGCTTATCTTGAGGGACACTGAACCGTTTATACTGAACAGATTAACATCATAAATTATCGGGTATTGTCGTATCGACGCATTGTAAATTGTGAGCTCTTTCACTTTCCACCCTCTCGTCGCTTCGATGGTAATGTTGAACTTGTCATCTTCTTCAAAATTCCTAATTACGAAGCTTGAAGCTGTGATTGTTGACCTTTCGAAGGATTTTCCTATGTTTATTCCCCTAGCTGAGAACCTTCCGCTAATCTGAAAATTATTAGGATAAGAATAATAGTAAAGACAAAGACACACGGAAGCGATAGTGACAATGACTATGATTATCAGGATAGCTGTCCGGAACTGTGTTTTGCTCATCCTTAACTTCATTAACTACTGATGGTAAACTACGGCTCAAAAACTTTTTGTGCAAAAGAGAAGGATGTCAAATTTTTTGACTTCAAGCTACCCATAAACTATCACCGATTTAAAACCCTTTCATGAGCCCTTGAACATATAATTTTGGGTTTTCACGTATCCTACTCTGAAGGTGTTACCTGTTAAACTCCACATCCCTTCTTTTATATGAGTTCCTGTAATGTGAACTCTCCTGGTGCACGCCGCTGTCATTGTTTTGATTCTAGTGCTCATCGCATTTTGTCGGCCGATTCTTGTTCAGAGATGGTTTCAGTTGATCATATAGCTCATTCTCAATGCATCTTACGCAATCGCAGTTCTCAGCCAACCGATGTACAGTTCTTTCGGGTTCATCTTTTCCTGCATACAATACCCGTGCAAAGTCTGGCCGCCGGAGTGATGTCCAGTTTCAGTCCCAAAGAAGCCAAACATATCTGCGATTAAATCACCAAGTCGCGTCCTAAAGCGCTTGGATTCCCCCGTGTTACTTCCGACATAGAGGGGGTCACAACCCTCGCTTGGCTGTCCTTCCCATGATTTTCTTGAGATGAGATAGACACCGCTGGATTCAGACGGCCTAGGAAAGGAGTTGTCAAGGCACTTTTTTAACAACTCCCCAATTGTAAATGGACCACTCCAACTCATAGCTCCGCAACTCTCCTACGTGTCTTATTTATCGAGTACGCATACTTCTAGTTTTTCTCATTCTTCTCGTTATTCTCATTCTGTTGGACTGGCTTAAATCAGCCTTCTCACTGCGTGTCAGCCGACTTCGCGTTGGCTATGACCTGCTTCTTCTCTCTCATAGACGGATGGTTCAATCTACTGAAGACGCTTCTGCTACTCGTTCCGCCACATCACATATCGTGCGCACACGCGAAGCAACTCTACACTCGTAACTCCTATACTTCCTAGAGAGAATAGAGGAAGTAGAGGAATGTTGAATCGCTTTAAATCAGGCTCGCCAATGTGATCATGCCGACTTCGTGTTGGCTAGGCTCTGCTTCTTCCCCTACATCGGCGGAAAGTTCAATCTGCTCAAGGCATTGTTGCCGTTGATTCCGCAGCACCATATTTATGTGGAGGTGTTCGGAGGAGCTGCCAATCTTCTCTTCAACAAGCCGCCTAGCCCAGTTGAGGTTTATAACGATGTAGACGGTGACATCGTGAACCTGTTCTGCGTAGTACGCGACCGTCGAAACGAGTTTGTCGAGAGATTCAGAGGGGTACTTTACAGTCGAAGGCTCTATGTGAGGTGGTTGGAGGAGCCTCCGCCGGAGGAGCCTGTGGAGCGTGCCGCGCGGTTCTACTATGTGCTTCGATGCAGCTTCAGCGGGACGCTCGATAGGGGCTGGGGATTCAAACGGAAAGCGCACAAACACGCGCCAGAGGTCTTCTGGAGCGCTCTGGAGAAGACCGAGCTGATCACGCAGCGGCTTAAGAACTGTTACATCGACTGTCTCGACTTCCGCGGATGCTTCAGGAACTGGGACACGCCTGAGACGTTCTTCTTCTGCGATCCACCCTACTACGGCTTAGACTACTACCGCCACAACTTCTCGGAGCAAGATCACCGGGATCTGCGCAGGATCCTCGGCGAGACCAAAGGGAAATGGCTGCTGACCTACAACGATCATCCGGCGATCCGCCGACTGTACGAAGGCTTCTACGTCCGCGAGGCAAGTCAAACCCTCACGGCGAGCAAGACGAAGAGCGGGGGAAACAGATCGAGCTTCACCAACCTAATTATCACGAACTATGAGGTCTGAGAAGATGGTTGAAGTCATCGAGGAAACGATCAGGGGCTTGAACTTCGGCGACCGGATCGATGTGTACTGGTACGATGCCAGCGAGGTGAGCTCCGGGAGGCCGAGTGAAGCGGTTGAGACGCACGTTCACAGCACCGGCTTCTACCTAGGCGTCAAGGGCCTGGCGAGAAAGCACCTCGTCCTAGCCAAGGAGATCATCGATCAGGGCTCAGCCTACCACTACAACGTGATCCTGTTCTCCATGATCGACCGGATCGAGATCATCCAGAGAGACGCGCTGGATCCCAAGCTGAAGAAGAGCCTCCGCAGATTCGTGAAGGAGTCCATCCAGGTTTTGCGCAGGAAAGACGGATGGGCGCAGAAAGAAAACAACCACATAGTCCTGAAGAGGTTTGCGGGTTCGAGTCCAGCCGAGAAGAAGCCTAAGAAGCTGACCAAGGACGAGAGGATAAGCAGTCTCGAAGTCAGGGTAGCGGTGCTCGAGGAGCGTCTGGAACACGCAGGCTTCTATCAGAAGATCATCTGGGTCCTCCTCGCCACGTCCTTGGGCAAGATCGTTCTAGACGTATTGGCGGCTTTGAGGTGATCGCGTGGCTAGAGGAAGACGCTGGACAGACGAGGAGAATCAGCTTATAGGCCAGCTGTACGCTGGAGGCGCGTCGGTCGAGGAGATCGCGGGGAAGCTTCCGCAGGACAGGACGTTCAACGCGACCGAGAGGCAAATCGATAGGCTCGGGCTGAGACGAGGCGGACGTTTGTCGGAACAATCAAAAAAATCCAATGTTCCGACAATCGAGGGCGCCGAGGTCATGAGCCGGGAAGAGGCGTTGAAGGTGCTCGCCGCCGTGATAAAAAAGCTCCAGTCAGGTGGCGAGATGAACGAGATTGACTTGGGATGCTTCAGAACCATCGTCTCAGCCGTAGGCCGATACTTCACGGTGTTCGACAGCTACGAGAAGTACGCGGAGCTGGAGGAGCGGATGAAGAGGATGGAGGCTATTGTGGAGCAGATTCGCGGTAAAGGTTAGGAAGAGCCTCGAAAAAGGCATGAGAAGGCTCGAAGACACGCTTAGCTCCATATTTGTCCAGCCTGACGTTGGCCAGATGGACCCCGTCGAGTTTGCCGAGAGCGTGTTGGGGTTCAAGCCGACCCCATACCAAGAGGCGCTTCTGCTAGACACGGCGGATAGGATCGCGGTCCGCTTCTCACGGCAGAGCGGAAAATCGACGACCATAGCAGCCAAGGCCATCGCGCTGGCAGCGATGAACCGGAACAAGTCGATTTTAGTGGTGGCACCTGGGCTCAGGCAGAGCATGATTGTCATGGACCGCATCGAGGAACATCTGAACCGCATGGATCTGGCCGTGAAGCGGGAGCTGATCGCTCGGCAACAGAGGACGAAGATAACCTTTAGGAACGGCAGCCGGATATGGGCGTTACCGTGCAGCGAGAACATGATCCGGGGTTTAACCGCCCACCTCATCTTGGCGGATGAAGCAGCATTCTTCGAGCGCGACGAATATATGTTTGACAACGTGCTTCTGCCGATGCTGGCCACGACAAACGGCGTCCTGATCGTGAGTTCAACGCCCTGGTCCTCAAAGAGTCAGTTCTACGAATTTTGTAAGGGGAGGCTCAAGGACCGTTTCAGTCAGCACTATGCGAATTGGCGGGAAGCCGTGGCCTCCGGCCTCATAACGCAACAATTCATAGACGATATGCGTAACTCGATGCTGCCCCAGCAGTTCACGATGGAGTTTGAGGCCGAGTTCGTCGAGGATGTGGATGTGTGGTTGCCTCAGGATCTCATCGCTAAATGCGTATCTTCTGAACCTCTCATCGAGGGTAGGGACTGGATATACTATCCTTTCGAGCACGCTGCCGTAGGCGTCTTCTTCGTCGGCGTGGACTTCGGCAAGCACATGGATTACAGCGTCGTGGCCGCGGTTGAGAAGAAGGAGAACCGCCTCCGCCTGGTCCACGTTTACCGGTTTCCGCTGAAGACGAGCTACGCGAGCGTGATAGGCTACATTAAGGCGCTCTCGGACCGTTGGAAGACGGTTCACCGGGTCTGCGTGGATCAGACGGGCGTCGGCGAATACATCACCGAGGACATGAAGAACGCCGGGATACAGAACGTGGAAGGCGTGATGTTCACGGAGCAGAGGAAAGAGGAGCTGGCCACGGTTCTCAAAGAGAAGATGCTCAGAAACGAGTTCAAACTGCCATACGATCGAGCCTTGATAAACGAGTTGAACGTCGAACGCTACGAGTTGACGAAGACAGGAAAAATAAGGTTCACGCACCCCGAGGGCAGCCACGACGACCGGTTCTGGGCCATCGCCCTAGCCGCCTACGCGACGGAGAAAGAGCCAAAGACAGGACCCATAGTCGCCAAGACTTTCTAGGCATGTAGGCTCTTTGTCGATATATCAGACGGTAATCTGAACTCAGTTTTTCAGAAGCAACGGAATATACCTTTAGTTGAGTTGGTTAAGGTTAGACTGCGGGTCTTAACAGGAAGGTTGAGGTAGTGTTGTTCACCGCCTAAGGCGTCTCTCAAGTGTTATGGGGGCGCGCGAGAGACTAGAGTTCAGTTATCAAGTGTTCTGTGGCTTTTCTTATGGCTTGTTCGGTGTTAAGCTTTAGTGCGTGCTTTAACGCTCTAGATAAACTTCATTGCGGTTCCTATCACACACAAGTCTAAACCTGTAAATGATGTCTCTTCCTAATAATGAAGGCATCCGCATTATCAGTAGTTTTTCTTCCGGGGAAAGTTTCGATAAATCGTGTGCACCAATGAATAGGACCAACTTTTCTTCAACAACTCGTCCATCCTCAGATTTAAAGAATAATGTAGCGTCTTCGATCACATAGGTGTTGATTAATCCACCTAAGCCGCCGATGTTTCTCTCAGCCCTTTTCAGCTCTCCTATGTCTATCCCAAGATAGCTCGTGTCTTTATCCAGCAAAACGGTTACCGACGCCCCGGTGTCGATATGAAGGTGGAGGGGTCGCTTTATCTTCTGGTTCTTTAATTCAATGGTGGTTCTTATGAAAGGAGCTGGAGGCTGAAACCTTACGTTAAAATAGCCTGGGATTCTCATAAAATCAACGTTAGTTTTTCGCTGCTAACGAAATCTACAAAAATGCGGTCTGCCGAGTATTTGGATTTAATCCTTTTCATTAATGCGTTTAGCTCTTTATCGTGGTCTACAACTTTTTGCTCATACACGGCCACGAATTCGCCGTCAAATTTTTCGACTAACTCATCGTAATGCTTCTCAAACCAAGACCAGTTCTTATCATGCTCTTCGAACAAGGTTGTAAGCTTAGACACCGCATTTCACCTATTAAGTTAAGGTTTTACGGTCTCTTATTTATGTAGTGCGGCTAGCCAGCGCACGCATGCATGCTCCGTTAGTTATCAAGTGAATAGAAAATGTTCAACTTCAAGGTTGGCTGGGCTTTTCTTTTTAAGCATAGTTGGAGGATTTGTTCTATGAGTTGTTAGCGCGCGTTAAGCTTCCCTTTCTGGTCCATTGTGGTTTGCAGTTGTCGCATGCTTTGTCGATTTCATCTTCGGTTGTTAAGCTTAGACGTTTCATAACATCTTCACGAGTGTCTTCAGCGCCATGGCTTATCTCTATGCAACAGGCGTAGCATATCACGTCGTTAAGTAATGGACATTTTACATACCCTATGTCATCGTCGCTGTGATCCACACACAGTAAGCATTTAACTTCATTTGACGTCACCTTAAACTTTGATGGGCTTGTGCGGGTTAGAGATGATTGTTTTTGTCGAAACGATCGCTTTGAATACGTTAGTGGTCACGTTTCATTTCCAGGTTAAACCAATCTTTCTTTTGGATAAT
>Ga0315280_10012839_pt1 | contig 10047 bp, 10 predicted proteins | sample YL17G06_40_MG_FD_203697 | JGI IMG/M metagenome (GOLD analysis project Ga0315280, IMG submission 203697) | Sediment microbial communities from Yellowstone Lake, YNP, Wyoming, USA - YL17G06_40 | ecosystem: Environmental > Aquatic > Freshwater > Lake > Sediment | place: USA: Wyoming | collected...
CAAGAAAAAGAAGTAGTCTCGGTAATCTCAACGCTGGGGGCGGCACCCCCCAGCGGCACTCATATTATTCATACTCCGTGGTGTTCGTCAAGGTGAGATTCGATAATTTTTTCAACACGGTTTTACAGGAGGTTTTGGCGGAAACATAAAGTAAATTGTAAAGGAATTTTGAACAAGTTTGACGGGCCGTCCATATATATTCTGGCTTGCTGGTGGCTTGTCTGATGTGTTAGTGTCCCCGCGTTGAGTCCTGCGGCCTCAAACCTTACTCCTCTTTCGCCCATGGGACCTCCCGTGGGCCTTTCATTTTCGCCCCGGAGGACGGAAGTTACCAAGCAAAACGCCGGGCGCCCGGGCGCCAGGCGTCCGCCGGTCTCGGGGAGGATAGGATCGAGTCTCCCCTGCTGGTTCGTTCCCGAGCGGCATGTCTCCCCTGTGGAGGATTGGGCGATGGCAGAGCGATTCCAGAACTTCATCAACGGCAAGTGGGTAGATGCCGCAAACGGCACAACCTTCGAGGACATCAATCCCGCCAACAAGACGGACGTGCTGGGCACGTTTCCGCGCTCGGATCACCGGGACGTGGACCGGGCGGTGGAGGCGGCCAAGGCGCATTTCGCCACGTGGCGCCGGGTGCCCGCGCCGCGACGGGCGGAGATCCTCTTCCGCGCCGCGGAGATCCTGGTGCGCCGCAAAGAAGAGCTGGCCCAGCTCACGACCCGGGAGATGGGCAAGGTGCTGCAGGAATCGCGCGGCGATGCGCAAGAGGCCATCGACATGCTCTATTACGCCGCCGGCGAGGGGCGGCGCCTGTGGGGCGAGACCACGCCCTCAGAGCTGCCGGACAAGTTCGCTATGACGGTCCGGGTTCCCCTGGGGGCGGTTGGCGCCATCACTCCCTGGAACTTTCCCCTCGCCATCCCGAGCTGGAAGCTGGCGCCGGCGCTGGTGGCGGGAAACACCGTCGTGTTCAAGCCGGCGGAAGACACCCCGTTGACGGCCGTCCGTTTTCTGGAGATCCTGCTCGAGGCAGGCCTGCCGCCCGGGGTGGTGAACCTCGTTCACGGCTACGGAGAGGAGGCGGGCGCGCCGCTGGTCCGGCATCCCGACGTGGCGCTGGTTTCCTTCACGGGTTCCTCGGAAGTCGGGCGCGAGGTGGCCATCGCCTGCGCGGCCGAGCACAAGCGCGTCTCGCTGGAGATGGGCGGGAAGAACCCGATCCTGGTGATGGAGGACGCCGACCTGGACCTGGCCGTGGACGGAACGATCTGGGGAGGGTTCGGGACCTCCGGCCAGCGCTGCACGGCCGCCTCGCGGATCCTGGTGCACAAGAAGGTGATGCGGGAGTTCGCCGATCGCCTCGTGACGAAGGCCCAGGCGCTGCGCCTGGGGGATGGCCTCTCTCCCAGCACGGACGTCGGGCCGATCATCAACGAGGCGCAGCTCAAGCGGGTCCATGGCTACACCAGGATCGGTCTCAAGGAAGGGGCCAAGCTGCTCTGCGGGGGCGAGATCTACAGAGAGGGCGAGTGCAAGAAAGGATTCTTCTACACGCCTACCGTGTTCGGGGACGTGTCGCCCAAGATGCGGATCGCGCAGGAGGAGATTTTTGGGCCCACCGTGAGCCTTCTGTCCGTGGCCGGTTTCGATGAGGCCATCGAGGCGGCCAATTCGGCCCGCTACGGGTTGTCATCTGCGATCTACACCCGGGACGTCAATAAGGCGTTCCGCGCCATCGAGCTGCTGGGGGCCGGGATCACGTACGTGAACGCCTCGACCATCGGGGCGGAAGTTCACCTGCCCTTCGGTGGGATCCGCCAGACGGGGAACGGCCATCGCGAGGGTGGGCGGCAGGCGCTGGACGTCTTCACCGAATGGAAGGCGGTCTATATTGACTACAGCGGGAAGCTTCAGCGGGCGCAGATTGATATGACCTGAGGGGTACGGGAGCGCTGGAGCAGGGGAGAGGGGACGGAGAGACTATGGCTAGCGAGTTACTCTACCTGTCGCGGGCGGATGTGGAAAAAGTTGGTCTCCCGATGGCAGAGATCATCGCTGCCGTGGAGGCCGTCTTCCGGGAGAAGGGAGAGGGACGGGTCGAGATGCCCGCCAAGATCGGGATCCATCCCGCCCCCGATGACTTCCTGCACGCCATGCCCGCGTACGTGGCTTCGCCGCAGAGCGCCGGAGTCAAGTGGGTGGGAAACTTCCTCAAGAATGCGGCGAAGGGTCTCCCGACCATCAGCGGGTTGTTGGTTCTCAACGACCCGGAGACAGGTCTCCCGATCGCAGTCATGGACTGCACGTGGATCACCGCCCAGCGGACCGGGGCGGCCAGCGCGGTGGCGGCGAAATATCTTGCCAGGCAGGATGCCGAGCGGTTGGCCATCATCGGCTGTGGTGTGCAGGGGCGGAGCCATCTGGAGGCCATGCTGACGCAATTTCCGGGCATTGTGCGTGTTCATGCGCATGATCGTGTGCAGGCGAACCTGATGCATTTCGTGCAAGAGATGTCGGGAACCCATCGGGTCAAAGTGCATGCCGAGCATGACTGCGAACGCGCCGTGCGCGGGGCCGACATCATCGTGACGGCCACGGAGATCCGGAAACACCCGACGCCGGTCATCCGGCCGGAATGGATCAAACCCGGGGCCTTCTGCATGACGGTCGATTTCGACGCCCAGTTCACTCCGGAGGCGATCGGGTCCATGGATCTCTTCCACACCGACGATGCGCCCCAGATGGAATTCTACCGGACGATGGGGTACTTCAGCGCCATCCCGAAGGCGCAGGGCGATCTGGGCGAGGTGGTGACGGGGAGGAAGCCCGGACGGACGCGCCCCGAGCAGCGGACGATGGCCATGCACCTGGGCCTCGCCATCGAGGACATGGTGACGGCGATCCGCATCTACGAGAAGGCCGTGGGCCAAGGGATCGGCACGCGCCTGCCGCTCTGAGGGAGAACGGTCTTCCGCCGCCAGCGTTCAGCAGCCAGAGCCTAACCCCGATCCGAAAAACACGGGAACCGCCGGCACCAACGGCATCCGCCTCAGGCCGATTGGCGGTTAGTCGTCTCGAATTGAGGCGAATAGCTGAAGGCGGAGTGCCAGCCGCCGCATTTCGTTGCGGAGATTTGCTTTACATTCCGCGCCCACCTGGTATAGCATACCACTGATGCGGCGGATCATATGTTGGGTGTTCTTGATCGCGGGTGTCGCGTGCCTGACCGGGCTCGCCCTCAGGCAGGAGCGCGGCGCCTCGGGGGCCAGCCCCGCTCCGCCCGCCCAGACGGCGCCCGAGGTCACGCTCCGCCAGATCCATATGATCGAGACCCGCGAGGGGGCCAAGCTGTGGGAGCTCTGGGCTGACCGTGCCGACGTGCACGATCGCGAGGGATACACGGTCCTGTCCCGCGAGCGCCGCCCCGTGGAGGTCACACTCTACTCCAGCCAGGGGCATCTCACCTGTACGGCCAACCGGGCGACGGTGGACCTGAAGAGCAAGGACGTACGGCTGGAGGGCGGGGTCATCGCGCGCTCGGATCAGGGAACGGAACTCCGGACGGAAGAGCTCCGGTGGCTGGCCGCATCCCGGCGCGTCCAGACGGATCGACCGGTCACGCTGAGCCGGGGCGCCCTGGTGAGCCGCGGTCGCGGCTTGGAAGCGGAAACCGACCTGGAGCAGGTCCGGATCTTCCAGAACATCACCTCTCAACTGCCGTCCCCGGCGAGCGTCCCGGCGACCGCGGGTCCGGGACCGGCCCCACGCTAGGCGGAGAGGACTCTCGCGTCATGCGACGTACCCGATGGTTGATCCTGCCCCTGCTGTTCCTCGCGGCGGCACCGGGGGTTCTCCGGGCCGCGGAGGCGCGCGCGCCCTTCACCATCTCGGCCGACAGTCTGGAGGTCAATCGCAAAACCCGGGTGGCGATCTACCAGGGGAACGTAGCGGCCAACGACCGGGGGCGCGGCCTCAGTATCCTGGCGGACCGGATCGAGTTCTACTTCGACGAGCGCATGGAGGAGATCGAGCGTGCGACCGCCGCGGGCAACGTCCGGCTGTCGTACGGCGAGCGGCGCGGCGTGGCCGAGCGGGCCGAATACTTCCCGCGGGAAGATCGCGTCATTCTCCTCGGTCATCCCAAGGTGTGGCAGGAGAACGACGTCGTCAGCGGATGTCGGATCACGCTGCTCCTGCGGGAGGACCGGAGCCAGGTGGAAGGCTGCGACGGGGAACGGGTCAACGCGGTGCTCTACCCGAAGCGGGACGAGGGGCGGCAGCCGGGTGGCCCGCGTCGGTAACGCCCCTCCGGCGACCCCGAAGGACGGATGGCAATCGGCGTGAAGGAGCACTGCCTGCGGACCGAAAAACTGGTCAAGGCCTTCAAGCAGCGGGTGGTGGTCTCGGAGCTCAACCTCTCGCTGAATGCGGGCGAGGTGGTGGGGCTCCTGGGACCCAACGGGGCCGGCAAGACCACGGCCTTCTACATGATCCTGGGGCTCACGCGCCCCGACTCGGGCCGGGTCCTTTTGGACGAGGAGGACATCACCTTCCTGCCTGTCCACCAGCGGGCGCGCCGGGGGATGGGCTTCCTGCCGCAGGAGCCATCCATCTTCCGGAAGCTCACCGTCGAGGAGAACCTCCTGGCGATCCTGGAGGCCATGGGCCTTCCCTCGGGGGAGCGCGCCGATCGAGCCCAGGCGCTGTTGCGCGAGCTCAACATCGCCCACCTGGCCAAGAGCCCGGCCTATACGCTCTCCGGGGGGGAGCGGCGGCGAGCCGAGATCACCCGAGCGCTCGCCACCGAGCCCCGGTTCATGCTCCTGGACGAACCCTTCGCCGGCATCGACCCGATCGCGGTCTACGACATCCAGGGCATCATCGGCCAGCTCAAGGACCGGGGGATCGGCGTGCTCATCACGGATCACAACGTACGAGAAACCTTGCAGATCGTGGACCGGGCCTATATCATTCATGAGGGGCGCATCCTGCTGTCCGGCACGGCCGCGGAGCTGGCCGCGAACGAGGTGGCCCGGGAAATCTATCTGGGAGAGCGGTTCTCCCTCTAAGCCGAGCGGGACGGGGATCCATGGCGTTCGACACCAGGCTCCGCATGCTCCAGACGCAGCGGATGGTCATGACGCCGATGCTGCAACAGGCGATCAGCCTGCTGCAGCTGTCGCGGCTGGAGCTGGTGCAGGAGCTCCGGCAGCACCTGGAACAGAATCCGGTGCTGGAGGAGACCCTGGAGGAGGCGGCGGACCCCCAGCTCTCCCAGGAGCAGGAGCCGCCGGAGCCGGAGAAAACCGAGGCGGAAAAAGCCGAGGATGACCGGGCCGACCGGATCGACGATTTCGATTGGGAGAGCTACCTGCAAGACGCCTCGGACTACCGCCCCCAGATCCCGCGGGAAGAGATGGAACGATTCGACGCGGAGATTCAGCTGACCAAGCCCCGCTCGCTCATGGACCACCTCCTGTTCCAGCTCCACCTCACCACCTCGGACCTCGAGCTCCTGCGGCTGGGGACGCTCCTCATCGGGAACCTGGACGAGTCCGGGTACTTGAGGGAGCCGTTGGACGCCGTGGCGGCGGGGGCCGGCGTGGACCTCGCCCGCATGGAGGAGGGGCTGCGCCTAGTGCAGAGCCTCGAGCCCACCGGGGTGGGAGCGCGCGACCTGCGGGAGTGCCTCCTGCTTCAGTTGGAGGGCCGCCCCGACGCGCATCCGCTGGCCAAGGAGTTGATCTCGGCCCACCTGTCGGAGCTGGAGGGCCGGCAGTGGGAGAAGCTGGCCGGGAAGCTGGGCGTGCCGGTCCGGGAGATCCAGGAGGGCGTGGGGTACATCACCACCCTGGAACCGAAGCCGGGCCGCACCTTCGGCACCGAGGATCCGCGCTACATCACCCCGGACGTCTACATCGTCAAGGTGGATGACCGCTTCGTCGTGGTGCTGAACGATGACGGGCTGCCCCGCCTCCGCGTGAGCCCCTACTACCGGGGGATCCTGGCCAACAAGACGGGCAACGGACGCGAGGTGCGGGAGTATCTCGAGGGCCGGATGCGCTCCGCCCTCTGGCTGATCCGGAGCATCGAGCAACGGCAGCGGACCATGTTCAAGGTGGCGGAAAGCCTGGTGAAGTTTCAGCGCAAGTTCCTGGAGGAGGGCATCACGGCCCTGCGACCCCTCACCCTGAAGGAAGTGGCCGAGGACATCGGCATGCACGAATCCACGGTCAGCCGGGTGACCACCAACAAGTACATCCACACCCCGCAGGGGCTCTTCGAGCTGAAGTACTTCTTCCACCGGGGTGTCCCCGCCACCAGCGGCGACGCCGTGTCCTCCCTCAAGGTCAAGGACCTCATCCACAAGCTGCTCACTGTCGAAGACAGCGGGCGGCCCCTCTCGGACCAAAAGATCGTGGAGGTCCTGCGCGAGAAACACGGGGTCGAGATCGCCCGCCGGACCGTGGCCAAGTACCGGAGCCAGCTCAAGATTCCTTCCTCCAGCCGGCGCAAGCGATACTGAGTCCGGCTTGCCGTTGCCCCGCACCGGAGGATGCGGGACCGACGCACGCACGAGTCTGGATTTCCAACGCCCTAGCCCCGGCAGGCTGGCGACCCCCCGTCCCGTCAGCCGGCCGGGCCGTTCAATCCGGAGCGCCCGCAGGTTTTGGGAGGAGCCAGCGATGCAACTCTCTGTGAAGGGACGGAGCCTGGAGATCACCCCCGCCATCCGCGCATACGCCGAGGAGAAGCTGAGCCGGCTTACCCGGTATCTGGAGAACATCGTCAGCATGCACGTGGTCCTGTCGGTGAACAAACACCGGCAGATCGCCGAGGTCACCCTCCGCGTGCGGGACCTGACGATCCGGGCCGAGGAGGAGGGCGATGACCTGTACTCCTCGATTGACCTGGTGGTGGAGAAACTGGAGCGACAGATCCTGCGCTACAAGGAGCGGATCATGGCGCACGCGAGTCGGGGCGGGAATCGGGGGGGCCGTGCCGACGCCGTGGCCCCGGCGGGCGAGGAGGAGCCCCGCGTGGTCAAGACCAAGCGCTTCGCGGTCAAACCCGCCGCGGTGGATGAGGCCATCCTGGAGATGAACCTCCTGGGCCACAACTTCTACGTGTTCCGCAACGCCACCACCGAAGAGGTGAATGTGGTCTACCGCCGCCGGGATGGCCACTACGGGCTGATCGAGCCCGAGGCCTGAGCGGAGGGCCGTGCATGGCGAACGAGGAGGGCGCGTCCGAGACCACGCTCCACGGGGTCCTGATGGACGTCTACGGGATCGGGGTGCTGCTCCTGGGGGAGAGCGGCACCGGCAAGAGCGAATGCGCCCTGGACCTGGTGACCCGGGGCCACCGGCTGGTGGCGGATGACGTGGTGGAATTGCTCCGGGAGAGCGACGGGATCATCATCGGGCGGGGCCCCGCCCGGATTCGCCACCACATGGAGATCCGGGGCCTGGGGATCATCAATGTCCGGGACCTGTTCGGGGTGGCGGCCATCCGCTACCGCAAGCGCATCGAACTGGTGATCCTGCTGGAGGTCTGGCGTCCCGACGAGGAATACGATCGGCTGGGGGTGGAGGAACAGGCCACTTCGATCCTCGGCGTGCCGATCCCCACGCTGCGGATCCCGGTGTCGGCCGGGAGGAACATCGCCATCCTGGTCGAGGTGGCGGCGCGGAATCATCTCCTCAAATTGATGGGGGTCCACGCGGCGCGCAAGTTTGCCGCGCGTCTCTCGGAGGGCGAGGCGGGCGACGCGGGGGGGCCCGCGGAGGCCGACCTCCCCCAGCTCAGTCGGGACGACACGGAGTGACGGCGCGCGGCAGGGCGGCGGGCCGCCCCGAGATGGGGCCGGTAGCCGTGGGCGTCCAGGGGCGCAAGGTTTCACAATGACGGGGATCGATTTCATCGTCGTCACCGGGATGTCCGGGGCGGGAAAGAGCGCCGCCAGCCGCTGCCTGGAGGATCTGGGATTCTTCTGCATCGACAATCTGCCGGTCACCCTGATCCCCAAGGTCGCGGAGCTCTGCGCCCAGTCCGAGAAGCGGATCGAGCGCGTGGCCCTGGTGGTGGACGCCCGGGAGGGGCGGTTCCTGGAGGGCCTCTTCGGCATCCTGCTGGATCTCCGCCGGGACGGCCACCTGGTGCGCATCGTATTCCTGGACGCCAGTGACGAGGTGCTGGTGCGCCGCTTCAGCGAGAGCCGGCGCCCGCATCCGCTGGCGCCCGGCGGATCGGCCTTGGAAGGCATCCGGGCGGAGCGGGAGCGCCTGGCGTCCCTCAAGGCCAAGGCGGACTTGGTGATCGACACCTCCAGCTTCACCGTCCACGAGTTCCGGAAGCTCCTGGCCACCTCCTTCCTGGATCTGCCGGCCCCACAGAGGACGGCGCTGTCCCTAGTCTCCTTCGGCTACAAGTATGGGCTCCCGGTGGATGCGGATCTGGTGTTCGACGCCCGCTGCCTGCCGAACCCCCACTTCAGCGATGAGCTGCGGCCGCTCACGGGCAGGGAGCCACAGGTGATCGGGTACGTCTTGGGGTTCGCCCAGGCCCAGGGGTTCGTGGAGGGCATCCAGGAGTTCCTACGGTTCACGCTCCCCCTGTATGTGCAGGAGGGCAAGGCGTACCTGACCATCGCCGTGGGGTGCACCGGCGGGCGGCACCGGTCGGTGGTCCTGGCGGAGGAGCTGGCGCGGCTGCTGCGCGAGGCGGGCCACGAGGTCACGGTGCGGCATCGCGACGTGGACCGGGCCAATTTAGGATGCTAAAAGTAAGTCCTGTTCCCGATTACCCTACAGAAGACGGATGCTTTTTGCGGGGTAATCATTATTCTCCAGTGGCCGTAGTGGTTCTCCTAAACGCTCCATATGGGACACTTCCTCCTGAAGTGCAGAGCATTCCTCCGGAAATCGACAAGTTGGTTAGAGTGGCTATAGAGATGGGAGCAGCTTTGTCCGGGACCTTACAGACCGAAAACATAGGCATCGAGAAAATCATTTGCAACGTCGTTGGCAATCCCAACATCCGACATCTTATCCTTTGTGGTAATGAGGTGAACGGACATAATCCGGGTAACGCGCTCAAAGCCTTGATAAAAGAAGGAATCAATGATAAGAGGACCATCGTCGGATCCCAAGCGCTGACTCCTTACCTTTTCAATATCCCTCTGGAAGCCATTAAAAGGTTTAGAGAGCAGATAAGCTTGGTAGATCTGATAGGCGAGATGAATCCAGAAATAATAGGGAAGGCGGTTTGGTCCTGCTATCAGGAAAACCCGACCCCTTTTCAAGGTTTTATTCTCTGCGATCCAGGAGCTTTTGCAGAAAACGGGCTTTCTTGCCGCCTCGGCTGGAGGGTCAAGCATCCGGAAGAAATTGAAAGGTGGGAAATTGATGAAGAATTTATAATGAATATTGAAGGATCTTTAGAGAAAACAGGTGGTGAATCGATGAAAGGAAATGAGAAAGTTTTATCTTTGACGAAGCGTCTTCTGAAGGTTACAGAAGAGTTGGCTGAGATTGCCAGACTCTGTATTGATGGACTGGAGAGACCTGGAGAAGGCCTAATAGAGAAAAGGTTGGAAGAGGAAAAACCAAAACCGATCATGCCCGTTAGAGAGGAGTTTCTGACAGAAGAGGAGTTATATTTTGCCAATCAATTGAGAGGTTATACGGGAGTTTTGGCGGCGTTTAAGGCTCTTGACCGAGATATCTGTCACGATGGGTGCAGCTTGCCAGCCGCCGTGATCTCGGCCAGCAAGAGACTGAAAAATATAAAAGCGTCCCTAGATAAATCATCTCTCTCCGAGAAAAAAAGGGAAAAACTCCGGCGGGAATTGGATGAATTTGAGGGAGCCCTCCAAGGCCTTCCTCAGGATACGAGTCATCCATGCCAAAAAACCGTGGGGAATTGCAGTATTGGCTCTGGATGCTTTGCCAATGCCTCACTGGACCTGTTGAAACTTATCACTGAGCCAGCATTACCACCAACCGTATGAGTGGAAGGCGGAAAATGCGCACTTATTTTACAAAT
>Ga0315280_10012840_pt1 | contig 10045 bp, 13 predicted proteins | sample YL17G06_40_MG_FD_203697 | JGI IMG/M metagenome (GOLD analysis project Ga0315280, IMG submission 203697) | Sediment microbial communities from Yellowstone Lake, YNP, Wyoming, USA - YL17G06_40 | ecosystem: Environmental > Aquatic > Freshwater > Lake > Sediment | place: USA: Wyoming | collected...
CAGGTATTAGCCAATTAGGCTATCAAAGGTCGAATAAACAAATAGGCACACGCCAAGCAGAAACCAACAAAAGAATCCGCTTTTTGTGTGCCAATAACATTTTAACAGAATTATGGCAAAAGAAAAAGAGAAAAAAGAAGAAAAGGTTAATTTTTACGACCCAGTTTTGGATGCATTTAGAGAAATATCATTGTCATTGGCTAAAAAATATCTTGAAGGATTAGAAGATTTAAAAAGACAAATTGAAGAAAATGAGAAATAAGGGTTGGCATCACACAGAAGAAGCAAAGGAAAAAATTAGTAAGGCAAGAAAAGAACTAATGAAAAAAAGAGGATATCTTAATCCACCAGAAGTAAGAAAAAAAATGACAGAAGGAATGCGGAAAGTTTGGGATGACCCAGAATTGAAAGCAGAGCTTATTAAAAAACACCCAATTTTAAGCGGAAAAGCAACGGGACCCAAAAATCCAAATTGGAAAGGCGGAAGAAATTGGAAAGAAATTAAAAAAGAAGCTCTGATTAGAGATAATTGGACTTGTCAATATTGTGGGTTAAAAGATCCTCAAATAATGGAAGTCGATCATATTAAGCCAAAATCTCTTTATCCAGAATTAGAATTTAATCTTGCCAATACAATAACGTTGTGTCCTAATTGTCATCGTCGCAAGACAATTCAAGACAGAATTAATATAAAATTATTAAAAGGTCGAAAATAAATTAAAAAAGAAGAAAAATAATATGAATTTAAAAGAATTAGGAAAAGGAGAAGAAAAATTGAATATAACTCAACAAAAAAGAATTTTAGAGAAAGCTTTTGAGAATGCGGTTTGGACAATCAGAAAATTTGCTAATGATGAAGCGGTGAGAAAAAATCAACCATTTGAGGTTGTAAAATTTAAAGGGAATTGTCTTTGTAATGGAGGGATAAACGAGTTTATAACATTAGGATGTGGAACTGGTGCAACAAAGTATGACAATACCAATGCAAATTTGATTGTAGGAACCGGAAGTGGAGCGGCACAAGCTACTGATACCGAAGCTACTTTTACTGCAGGGGTAAAAAAAGGAATGATGGCAGGTTATCCTACTTATGGGACAAGCCAAAAAATGACTTTTAAAGCCAGTTATGGTTCAGGCGATGCTAATCAAGCTTGGAATGAGTTCGGGACATTAAATGCTGCTTCAGCTGGAAAGTTATTAAACCGAAAAGTTTCGGCACAAGGAACGAAGACAAGCGGCCAAACTTGGGAATTAACATTAGAAATAACCCTGTCTTAATAAGGCAAGGTTATTTTTATTAAGATATGGCATTTTTGAATGTAAAAAATAGAGCTTTCTCTACTTTAGCTGCAAACATCACTGATACTGCTACTTCTTTAAATATTGCTACTGGTGATGGAGCCAAATTTCCTACTTCCAATTTTCATATCACTATTGAAGATGAGATTTTACTTTGCACTTCAAGAACTACTGATACCTTAACAGTTACCAGAGCCCAAGAGGGAACTACGGCAGCAGCCCATAGTGCAGGAGCAAAAGTAGAATTGAGGATTACAGCTGAAATAATTAGTCAATTACAAGCAGTAAGAGCTATAGCCGATGGTGGCACAGGAGCTTCAACCGCAGCAAATGCCAGAACTAATTTAGATGTGCCAGGGAAATCAGCTAATGAAACGATTACTGGGACTTGGACTTTTGAAAAAGATGGAGCCCAGCAAAGTATTTATTTTAATAGTTATAAGAGTGATTATCCTTATAATGAAATAGCAAGTAGAATAGCAAAAGGAAGTAAAGCCGAACCTACTATTGTCGCAAATGGTAATGAAGTATTGGGTCTTACTGCTTATGGGTATGATGGAACAGCTTTTAGGCTTCTTGGTTATATAATGTTTGCCGTAGATGGAACGCCAGGAGCGAGCGATATGCCAGGTAGAATTGGATTCTATACTACCCCCGATGGTTCAACTACTCCTGCTGAAAGAATGAGAATTGATAATGCTGGAATGATAGATTTTAAGAGTTTAGCTTATACAGCAGGAGACCCGGCAACTACTGGATATTTCACCATTAAAATAGCTGGAGTAAGTTATAAAGTGCCCTGTGTGGCGGTTTAATAAAATGAAAAACCTTATCATTTTCGGCTTAATTCTTGGATGTTTAATAGTTAGCTTTCTTTTCGTTTCAGGAATTTGGTTTTGGGTCAAAATTTTATTAAAGGTCGGCGGATAAATAAAATCTTAGCTACCTATGAATTTAAATAGAGTCATCTTAATGCCAGATGGCACTGAATCCTCCTTATCGTATCCAACTCAAAAAGATATCGATAATTTACCTAAAACTCCAAGTGGAAATCCTGATTTTTCTAAAATGCCAAAAGATACTGTCAAGAATGTCATTTTAAAATGCTTAAGGGTTTCAAACCCAAAAGACATAGAAGAAAGTATGATGGTTATGCTTATAGGACAGAAGATTGTAGAATCGGAAAGTGGAAACATTACCTTAAGACCAAAATTAAATAATTTTCTTATCGAATTATTAAAATCTCAAATTTATAAAGAAACCAAAACGCCAGATGGCAAAATTCAAGGAGAAGGTATTTACAAAGGTTGGGCTATAGTTCAAGTTTTAGAAGAGTTAGGTGTTAAAAATAAGATAGAATAAATATGTTTGATTCAGCTTTATTTGACCAAATAGTTTTTGATGGAATTAGGATAACATTTATATTAATTTCTGATTCTGGTTTGGGAAGTGAGACAATAGATGTCTCTGTTTGGCAACCCATATCAATTGCAGATTCGGGGATAGGAACAGAATTAATAAATATTTTAATTAAACAAAGTATAGAAATTTCTGACTTGGGACAAGGACAAGATTTAATTTCAGCTATTAAAGCAATGCTATTATTACAAGATTCTGGAATAGGAGCAGATGCAATACAATTGACAATGCAAGAATTTATTCAAGATAGTGGGTTAGGAACAGATATTATTGCCCAAATTTTGCGAGAGATTTTAATTCAAGATTCAGGAATAGGATTAGATCGAATAAAAGTGCCATTATTTTATATTAATAAATTTCCATCACCGGGCGATGTTTATACTGATAAATTTTCAAAAAAAGGAGATTCTTATTTAAATAAATTTATAAAACAGGGCGATATTTATCACGAGAAATTTTAAATATGGATGTTTATAAAATAAAATCTTGGCGTGGAGGAATTTCAGATGAAGAAGATAAAGGAATAAGGGGTTCTTTCAAATTTGGGCAATGTTTAGATATTCATAAAAAGGCTGATACTTTAAGTTGCCAACAGGCAATGAAAAAAGAATCTGGAATGATAGTGACAGATTTACCTCTTTTCTGCGTTCCTTGTTCAGATGGTAATTCTTATTGGTTTGGTGACACTGGGAAAATCTACAAAAGAACATCGGCTGGAGTTTGGTCATTAGTTTATACAGATCCGAATGGAAAAATAATGGGAGCAGAGGAATGGAATGGCTATCTTTATTGGGCTACTGCTACAAAATTAGGCAGAAAGCCTATTCCAGGGGCTTCTGATTGGTCTGATGCAGTTCCAGCTTGGCAAACAACATTGACAAGCGCCGATTGGCACTCAATGAAAGTAGGGGCAGGACTTCAAGGTGATTTATTTATCTGTAATAAAGATAAATTGGCAATGGTAGATTATGCCCACGTTTTCACAAGTGAAGCAGTGAAATTGATTCCGGGAAATATAGCAAAATGTTTAGAGGCTACTGATACAGACCTTCTTATCGGCACAACTAAAGAAGATACTGCCGAAGAAGGATATTTATTTGCCTGGAACACATTACTTTTAAGTTGGCGGAAAAGAAAAAGAATTCCGGTAAAAGGAATTAATGCTTTAATCATTTCAGAGATTATTATTGGCCAAGCAGGATCAGATGGAGAGATATTTTTCACCAATTTAGTTGATCAGTTGCCGATTCACGCTTTTCCCGAAGGCGGAAAAGTAAATCCCGGTGGAGTGACAACCAAAGGAAATCTGGCAATATTTGGAGTTTTTAATTCAACAAAACCTGGAATTTATTCTTATGGAAGGACAAAAAAGAATAGAGTATTTGCTCTGAATTTTGATTATATTTTAACGCCAGCAACAATAGATGAAATAGGAGCAGTTAAAATGGTGGGTAGTAATTTATTAGCCTCTTGGAAAAGTGGAACAACTTATGGAGTTGATGTAATTGATACTGCCAATAAAGCCAATGGAATTTATGAAGGATTGGATTTTGATGCCGATATTCCTTTTGCTGAAAAGACATTCCACCAGACAAAAATTAAAATGAAGGCTTTGCCTACCGGATGCTCTATAAAAGTTAAATATAGAATGAATAAAGATGGAGATTTTGTGGCAGCGAAATTAGGAGATGAAGCAGAAACTTTTAATATAGTTGGCGGGAAGAAAGCAATCTTCAATATAGAAGATGTAGGAGAGATTTTTGAGATAAGAGTTGAACTTTATCCAAATGGCAATAATACCCCAGAAATTATTTCAATTAATACATATTTTGAACCAGGAGAAATTTTTTAACTATGGCAAACGAAATTAAAATTTTTGAGAATGAAGAAAAGAAAGATATTAAATTTCCCGAACTTTTAGATTATGAGGAAATTTTATATACACCTCAACAATTAGAAGACATTAACAAGGATGAAGGAGATAAACTGGCCTCCGACTTAAATAAAATTACTGATACTTCTGACGATTTGCCACAAGGAGCAACGAATAAATATCTTTTAGATGGAGCGGTAACTGAATTAAAATTAGCAGCTCAAGCCGTAACTTATGCAAAAATAGCAGTTGGGGCTATTCACGATGATGTAATAGCGGCAGGAGCAATAACCGAGACTAAAATAGGAGATTTAGCAATTAGCACACCGAAACTTCAAGCAGGAGCAGTAGTTACGGCCAAATTGGCAGCAGGAGCAGTGACAGCGGAAAAAATATATGCGGGAGCGGTAACAACCGAGAAATTGGCAGCAGGAGCAGTGACAGCGGATAAAATAACAGTTTCGCAATTATCGGCTATTTCAGCGAATATAGGAGAAGTAACCTCAGGAATAATAACTGGAACTAAAATAAGAACAGCTACTTCAGGAAATAATAGGTTAGAACTTCTTGCTACTGGATACGCACATTATATTACTTGGTGGAACACAGCAAATAATTTACAATCCTTTATTGTAGATGATTGGTCTGGTCATTTAGCATTACACGCACCTACCTATGTTTATATAGATCCCAAACTTGAAATTTATGGAAATCTTAATGTAACAGGCTATATTACTGTTCCTACTCTTTCTCTTTATCCTTATTCAAGTATAGGTTATATTCAGCACGGAGATTACGCTTTATTTAGAACACCAGCTTCCTCAACAGATATTGAAGTAGGAGGGCATTTTTATCCTATCAATGATACGGGTCCTTATTTAGGAAAAAGCGATAGAAGATGGTATTCTCTTTATACACAATTCGCAAATATTGATTATTTAGGAAAAGCTTTAAATGCTAATACATACAATATCACGAATATAGGTTCAGTAGGTTGCGTTTCTGTAAGTGCCTCTGGAAATATTATAGCATCAGGAACTTTGCAAGGAGGTTCAGGTTCAAGCATTACGGGAACTTTATATGTATATTCATTATATTGCTCTGGAGCAATAACCGTTGATGAACTTAAGGCTTATCAATCAGGCAGAATAATTCTATATAATCACTTACTGCCAAATTCAGTTGCGGCACAAATAAATTTGGGTTCAGATACTCAATATTATAATGAAATAAATGCCAAATATTTTACTGATAGAGGTTGTTTAGGAGATTTTAGTGAAGGAGCGGAGTTATTAAATGGAGAAAAAGTTTCAGACCTTGAAGCTCTTAAACAAATTGAAAAGACAGATAAATTAACAAGATATGGAGTTCCAATGCTAAATTATAAAACTTTGCCAAAAGGAATTTATCGTGCTCCTAATACAAAAAATGGGGTAGATGGGGCTGATTTGTCTGCCTTAATTTCATTATCAATCGGAGCAATTAAAGAATTAGACGATAGATTAGAAAAGGTTGAATCCAATAAATAATTTAAAATTATGGCCAAAGTTATAAAAGAAAAAATAAAAAAACCAATGAAAATCATTGGCATTAAAGTAAAAGAATTAAGACTTAAAAAAATAAAAGGGAAAAGGAAATAGAATTATTTAGTTGGGGGTTGATAATTCTGTAAAACCTCTTCATCAATAGTTATTCCAGGAATTTTTAATGGTTCTTTCTCTTCTTCAAGAACTTTTGGAACTTCTGGTGGAGGAGAAAAATCAGTTGGAATTGGAGAAGGTTGATATGATTTCTGTAAAATTTCTTCTTGTTTCATTTCAATAATTTCAATCCGGCCAATCAAAGAATCGATTTGTTCAGCCAAAATTTGGACAGCCTCAGTGGGAGTCTTACCTTGAATAAGAGAAATAACGAAAGAACCACTAAGGGAAATAGTGGGAATTGCCACAACACCGATCAAAATACCAATTAAAAGAGATTTAACATTCATCAATTTAATGATAGCTTACCAAGAAATTATGTCAAGTTAAGTCAAAAGGTCGAATCAAATAATTAGTATAAAATTATGTTTGAAAAAAAATTATCAAAAGAGGATTTAGAGGAATTGAAGAAGCGAACCGAATTAATAAACCAGCATATTTTGATATCGCAGGCGTTAGAAATGCAAAAGCAGATTTTTCTTAAAAATATTCTGCCAAAATACAGTCTGGATATGAATAAAGATTATCAAATTAATTTAAAAACTGGAGAGATTAAAGAGCAAAAATCACCTAAACCGCAAAAATAATATGAATTATGAAGAATTAAAAACAGAATTAAGAAATCGTCTTTCAATTGCTACCGGCAATACTTTTTGGACTGATACAATGCTCGGAAGTTGGATCAATCAAGCCAATAAATGGGCTTGCAATTATAAAAGATGGCCTTTTACTGAAAAAGCCAAATATACTACCAGCCGGGCTGATGCCTTATATTATGATTATCCACTCGAATTCAAATCAGATAGTATTTCCAGATTAGAAATAGAGCAAGATGACGGAACAATGGAAGGATACAAGAAAGTTACTTATTTAGCCTTTATGAAATATATCAGAGATGAACCGGATGGCACAGATAAGATTTTTAGCGACTTTAGAAGGCAATACTTTATTAATCCTGTAGTAGAAGTAAATGGCAAAGAAATTTGTATTTGGGGACAGGAAAAACCAACTAAATTGGTAAATAGTTCTGATGAAACTCCATTTGCCGAAGGAGAAGAAGCTGGAGAGGAAGCAATCATTAAAAAGGCTCTCTCGATTGCTTTAAGGAAAGGAAAAACAGCAAGTTTAGTTCAACAATCACAAATTGAAGGAGGAGAAGCAAAAGAAATTCTTGAACAAATTTGGGCGAGGATCTCAGAAGAGCAGGCTTCCTATCAAACAAAAGAAGCACCGCTCTTTGATATACCTCGCTTTTTATAGAAACTTATGGCAAAACAAATTGAAGAAACTGATTTCACAGGAAAAATAGGAACTTGGATGTTGCCTGGAAATCCTAATGTAGGATATTCTGGCGTTTGGAAAAAGGGATATGTTCCTTACCAAGCTCCAAATATTGCGCCAACAGTTCCCACCGAGCCAGTAGCACCAATTATATCAGCACCAAAAACTGAAGAGGAAAGACTTAAGGCAGAAATTGAAAGGATTAAAGGAGAGATAGAAAAAATAACGCCGACATATAAAAAAGCAATGACTTGGTTGGAAAAATATCCGGGGGCAAAACCAACTGAAGAAATTCCAGAGTGGGTTTTGGCGGCCGAAACTCCTGAAGAAGTGGCGGCAATGGTAAAACCAAAAAGAATAGAGGAATTAGAGAAATTGGCTTTTGCTCCTCCGACAAAAACTTGGGATGAAGTTTATACAGAGGCTTATAATACTGCTGGATTGGGCGATATCAAAAAACAAATATCAGATTTAGATACCAAAATTACTAAAACCAAAGATGATTTATATACTGCCGAAGGAGAGATTAATGAAAATCCCTGGTTATCAGAAGCAGGAAGAGTAGGCCGAGTTAAAAAACTTTATGATGCGGCCCAAAAAGATATAAAGAATTTGGTTGAACAAAGAAAAACATTAGTAGATGAATATAATACTGGAATAAAATCTGCAGGAGATGCGGCAGATAGAGCATTGAAAGGATGGGAATCGCAAGGAAAACTTTATCAGGCCGAATTGAAATATCTTACTGAATCTGGAAAAGACGAAGTGTTATCGGTTTCTGATGCCAAAGCCCTGAAAGTGCCTTATGGAACTACTAAAGCAGAAGCGATGGAAAAAGGAATCGTTCCTGCAGCAACAGCAAAAGAATGGACAGAATTTTCTGATCAAGAAAAGAGAAAATTGACAGCGGCAGGAATTGATTGGACAACCCCGGAAGGTTATGCTGATGCCACAAATTATTTATATCCGCCAAAAGAAGTTATAAGCCAATCTACATTAAATAAACTGGCGACTTCTGGAATTCCAAACAATCTTGCTTTAGATATGCAGGAAATGTATGGCAAAGGCTATAATGATGAACAAATTAGAAACGCATTGAAAGATGCAGGATATGATCCAAAATTAGTTGATACATTCAAAGATATAATGGGGAAGGCAGGAGAAGCAATAGTAGTAATTCAAAAATAATAATCTATGGTAGGTTTCAAAGGTAAAATTTTGAATATTAAAGAAGAACCGATTTCTCCTAAAGTAGAAGCTGGCCAAGGTTTCAAGGGCAGGGTTCTTGAGATTGAAGAAAAACCCAAAGGAGCATTATATGTGCCTCCAGCTCCTGTAGCGAAAGAAACAAAACCAATAGGATTATTTTCAATGGAAACGCTTAAACAATTTCCTTCTGCATTGAGAGATACTATCCAAAATATAGGGAAAATGTTTCAGGAGACTCCTCTATTAGGAGTGCAACCAGCATATGCACCAACTACAGAAGAAGGAGGTGGGGTGGAAGATTTACAAAAAAAATACGAGCAATCTTTAATCGGAAAATATACCGAAAGAGAATTAGCAGTCACGCCAGGAATAATGAGTGGTGCCACTTTTGGATTGATAAATGCTCTTCCTGACGAAGCGAAGAAAATTGAGAAACTAAATATTGATTTAGAATCGCAGAAAACAAATCTTGATCCCGATATGCAAAAATTAGTCCAATTTAAAAATACAGGAAAAATAGAAGAATATAATAATTTAGCTCCTTCGGTAAATCAGAAGATTGATTCCTATAATCAAAATGTTGCCGCAGCTCAAAAAGAACTTGAGCAATATATGAATCTTCCTCAAGTGAAACACCCTATCTATAATTTGGTAGGAGAAACAATAGGAACATTGGCGGCCTATAAGATGATAGGAAAGATTTTTGCTCCTGTAGTTCCAAAAATTACCACAGCGCTTGCTACAAGTGAAATAGGTGGAATAGTGACAGCCTGGTCGCCAACTTTAGCCAGATATATTCCATATGCATTAGGATATGGTGCTCCTCTTTTCGCCACTTCATACACATTGAAAGAGGCAATTTCTCAATTTAAGGAAGAAAAATTCCAACCTGAAAAGATATTCGCTGAAGCCGGCAAAGGAACAGTTTTTGGGCTTATTACAGCTTATCCGGACATTATGGTTTCTCAAAATAAAGCGATGATCCTTCAAGCATTAAACTTCGGAGGATGGACTGCTGTGGATACTTTAATCAAGAAAGGGAAGATAGACAAGTCCGATATTCCTTCAATTCTTATTTCCAGTGGAATGGGTGCATTATTTGAGGGATTGAAGGGTCAAGACATTAGAGATGCCTATGCAAGAGAGGAACTGGGAATGAAGACTGATACAGAGTTTAGGAGATGGATTTTAGAAAGGAATCCAGATTTAAGTAATGCTGAAATAAATAATCTTTCGAAACTTTTTTATAAAAATGAGGCGGCTT
>Ga0315280_10012841_pt1 | contig 10045 bp, 9 predicted proteins | sample YL17G06_40_MG_FD_203697 | JGI IMG/M metagenome (GOLD analysis project Ga0315280, IMG submission 203697) | Sediment microbial communities from Yellowstone Lake, YNP, Wyoming, USA - YL17G06_40 | ecosystem: Environmental > Aquatic > Freshwater > Lake > Sediment | place: USA: Wyoming | collected...
CAAGAAGGGGTTATTCCTGGGCAGGCATCTGCTGCTCAGATTCGTGCCAGGCGCTGATTTTCAGACGGCGGCAGACCCAGCAAAGTTGCTCGGAAGAGGTTGGCGAGCACTCCCCCCCGCAGACCACACACTTCCCCGTCCGCCGCTTGAGGCGGTCGCTCTGGACCGCTTTCTTGGCCTGTTCCAGGATCTCGCTCGGAACCACGCGGTCCGAGGCGGGAATCCTCTTTCGTCTCATCTCAAACCTTGGCTTGCGCTTGTCTTCACTTAAGCACACTTCCCGCCCGAACTGCAAGCGTCAAGCGCCCCAGAAACCCGCTCAGGCCGCTGCCAGGTCTCGCAGGACCGACGCCACCTCGAGCGAAGACCCACAGCGCGGGCATTTCTGCCCTTGCTTCACATAAGCCGACTTGCCCGCCCGGATCACCTGCGCCTCGACCGTGCGAGTGCAAATCGGACAATAGGCCCAGCCTTTGGATTCCCTTCTGATTTGGATGCTGCCAAATCGACTCATCATCCACCTCCCCGTTTCAACAGATAGGACGCAGAAACCGGCGCGGAGGTTGTAAAAAGTTTAAAATTTTTTTTGATTGCGGGCTGTGGGCGGCCGGCCGGTCTTGGGGGCGCGTTCGGGCCCACAACCCACAACCCCCTAGTCTCCGACGGCCGGCAGGGGAGCGCGGACGGTCCGCCGCCGTGCCAGCCAGGCTTTGGCGTCTTCCACCAGGGAATAGCTCACGGGTACCACCAGCAGGGTCAGCAGCAAGCAGAGCAGTTGCCCGCCGATGATCGTCACCGCGATGGCCGAGCGCTGGGAAGCCCCCGCGCCAATGCCGATTGCCGTGGGAATCAGGCCGGCCACAATCGAGAAGGTGGTCATCAGGATGGGCCGTAGCCGCACCCGGTTGGCCTCCAGAATCGCCTCGTGCAGAGGCAGTCCCTGGCCGCGCAGCCGGTTCATGTAGTCGATCTGAAGAATCCCATTCTTCTTGACGATCCCCAGCAGCAGCAACACTCCCAGAGCGCTGAACAAGTTCAGAGTGCGCCCGGTGGCGATCAGCGAAATGAGCGCGAAAGGAATCGAAAGCGGCAGCGTCAGCAGGATGATGAACGGGTGGACCAGGCTCTCGAACTGGGCGGCCAGGACCATGTACATGAAGACGGAGGCCAGCGCGAAGGCCAGAATCATGTTGGCGGTGGTCTCCTCCAGGATTTTCACCTGCCCGGAGAAGGTCACTCCGTAACCCTGGGGAAGCCCCACTTTTTGGATGACCGCGGTGGTGGCTGCGGCCGCCTCGTTCAGCGAATACCCCGGCGCCACGTTGCCGTACAGGCTCACCGAGAACTGCCGGTTGAAGCGGTCGATGCGGCTGGGGCCCTGGGCCCGGTTCAGGTGGGCGACTGAATCCAGGCGGATCAGGCCCAGCCGGGCCGAGGGCACCAGGATGCGGCTCAACGCGGCTGGGTTATCCCGCTGGCTGGGCATCAGGCGCATGGTGACTGGGTATTGCTCGGAACCTTCCTTGTAGGTCGAGATCTCGTCGTCCCCGGACATCAGCAACCGCACCGCGCTGGCAATGTCGGACACTCGAACCCCCAGGTCCGAGGCCCGCGTCCGGTCGATATCTACCTGCACCTCTGGGCTGTTGAGATTCAGGTTGACTTTAGGGTCCACCACCGAGGCAACGTTCAGGAGCTCCTTGTTGACTTCTTTGGCGATGTTCACCAGGGGCCGCATCTCAGGCCCCAACAGCGAGGCCCGAATGGGAGCGAAGGTGTCGCGCCCGCCCAGAGCGCTCGGGAAGCTGATGCGGGGCCGCACGTAGGACCACCCCCCCCTGCGGATCACCTCCCGGACCTGCTGGCCCATTCGGGTGATGTCTTCCCGCTGGTCGGCCGGCTTCAGCAGAATGGTGATATTGGCCATGGTCACCCGCTCCAGCATGCCGTGCGTCTGGGGGATCACCGTGGTTACCCCGGGAACCTTCTGGATGTCCCGGGCCATCCCCAGCGCCACCCTCTCGGTTTCGTCCGCAGAAGTGCCTTCCGGCGTCTCGATCGAACACGACAACTCGTTCTGGTCCTCCTGGGGCATCCAGTCACGGCCAATGTGCCGGTACACCACGAAGGTCGATGCGAAGGTAAGAACAGCGGCCGCTACGATCGCCCAGCGGTGGCCCACGGACCAGTCCAGCACTCCCACGTAGATTCGATCGAAAAAGCCCCCTTTGTGCGCGCCATGTACCTTGGGGGTCTCTTTCGAGCTCGTTCTCTTCTTCAGCAAGCGGGCGCTCAAAGTGGGCGTGAGCGTGAAGGCCACCAGCATCGAGACCATGATGGCCATGGCCATGGTCCAGCCGAACTGGTTCAGGTAGCGCCGCGCGTAACCAGTCATGAAGGCGATTGGGACAAAGATGATCACCAGCGATAGCGTGGTGGCCATCACTGCCAGCGCGATCTCCTTGGTCGCCCTCACCGCCGCCTCCATGGGCGGCACGCCCTTTTCGTCAATGAACCGGTAGATGTTCTCCAGCACGATGATGGCGTCGTCGATCACGATTCCCACGGCCAGCGTCAGCCCCAGCAGGGTCATCGAGTTCAAGCTGAAATCCATGGCCCGCATCAGCGTGAACGTAGTCACGATCGAGGTCGGGATCGCGATCGAGCTGATCAGCACCGTCCGCCAGTTGCGGATGAACAACCACACAATCATGGAGGCCAGCAGGCTGCCCAGGATCAGATGCTCTTCCAGCGCCTTAACCGAATTCCGGATGAAGGTGGCTTGCTCTTTGATCACGTCCAGACTGACGCCCGCCGGGAGACGCCCCCGCACACGCTCCAGGCGCGCCCGGATCGAGTCCACTACCCTGACCGTATTGGTGCCGGTCTGCCGGCGCACCTCCAGAACCACGGCCGGCTTGCCCTGGTAGAACGCGAAGCTGCGCTTCTCGGTCATGCCGTCTTCGGCATGGCCCACGTCCCGGATGCGAACCGGAACTCCGCCCACGTTCCGGATGATGATGTTGTTGAATTCCTCGACATGTTCGACGCGCCCCAGGGTTCGGACTCCCAGCTCGGTGGCGCCGCGCACAATCCGGCCGCCGGGCGCCTCGATGTTCTCTGCTTGTAGAGCGTTTTGTACATCCTGTGCCGTCAGGTTGTACCCGCTGAGCTTGTCCAGATCCATAAAGACATTGACCTGGCGCTTGCGCCCGCCGGTGATATCCACGCCCGCCACCCCGTCCACGGTTTCCAGGGCGCGACGAATGTCCTTGTCGGCGACTTCGGTCAGCTCGCGCACCGGACGGTTGCCATGCACCGCCAGCGTGATCACCGGATCGCTGTCCGGATCGGCTTTCTGCACCACCGGCGGCAGCACGTTGGGCGGCAGGTTGCGCATGGCCCCCGAGACTTTCTCCCGCACGTCCTCGGATGCCTCACCGATGTCCCGCTCCAGCACGAAGGTCACGATGATGTTGGCGCTACCCTCCATTACCATGGCGCGCAGCTCGTCGATGCCGCTGACCGACGAGATGGCCTCCTCCAGCGGCATGACCACCTGCGAGGTGATCTCCTCGGGACTGGCCCCGGGCAGCTTGACCCGCACATACACCGTGGCCGGGTCGCTCCGGGGGAACAGATCCACCCCTAGTTGCGTGAAGCTCACAATCCCCATCACCGTCAGGAACAGAATGAGCATGAATGCGAAAACAGGCCGTTGGACGCAGATTTCAGATAAACGCAAAGGTGTGCCTCCTTACCAGGGCTTCAGGCTGTTCCGGCGTGAAACTCCACTCGAAAGTTACCCTCCATCGTACAATGAAAGCCTTGAGCATGAAAACCGCCTTCCTGTTTCCCGGGCAGGGCTCCCAGTTCCCCGGGATGGGCAAGAGCCTCTGGGACGCCTATCCGGTGGCCCGGTCCCTCTTCGAGCAGGCCGACCAGACGCTCGGTTTTTCGCTGTCCGCTATGTGCTTCCAGGGTCCCGAGGAAGCCCTCAAACTCACCGAAAACACCCAGCCCGCCCTGCTGGCGGTCTCCCTGGCGGCCTTGGCGGTACTGCGCGAGCGGGGCTTGACCCCCGACTACGTGGCCGGACACAGCCTGGGCGAGTACTCGGCCCTGGTGGCGGCTTCGAGCCTGCGCTTCTCCGACGCCCTCGAACTGGTGCGCAAGCGCGGCCGCTACATGCAGGAAGCCGTGCCTCCGGGCGTTGGCGCCATGGCGGCCTTGCTCAAACTGCCCCAGGGCGCCCTCGATGCCGTCCTGGCGGAAGCCGCGCAAGGCGAGATCCTGAGCGCCGCCAACTTGAACTCGCCGGACCAGGTCGTCGTGGCCGGGCATGCCGGCGCGGTCCAGCGGGCCATCGAGCTGGCCCGTTTCGCCGGCGCCCGGCGGGCCGTCCTTTTGCCCGTCAGCGCCCCGTTTCATTGCCCGCTCATGAAACCCGCCCAGGAGCGCCTGGCCGCGGACCTCCACTGTACCGCCTTCGATGACCTAACCTGCCCCCTGGTCAACAACTGGCAGGCCCGCGAGATCCGCACCGGGGCCGAGGCCCGGGAAGGCCTCATCCAGCAGGTCTCCAGTCCCGTGCGCTGGAGCGATTCGATCCGCTACCTGGCCTCCCAGGGCGTCGAGCGCTTCATCGAGGTGGGCGCGGGCGGCGTCTTGACGGGCCTCCTGCGCAGCATCGACCCCTCTCGGAAATCCCTGAAATTCGGGGAAGCCGAAGATCTGGACAATATCCTGAAGGAGTTGCCCTGAAATGCCTGACCCCACCGGGATCCTTCTTGGCCGGACGCACCAGGCAGTGGTCCATCGCTCGGGCTGCCTGTGGCGCATCACCGCCGGCGCGCCGCCTTCCCGAATCGCCCAAGAACACCCGGAGGTCCAGTTTCTGACCGCCAGCCCGGACGGCCAACACCTCGCATACTGGCTCCAGAAGGACGAGTGCTTCCACCTGGCGAGCGCCGCCGGTCAAGAGCTCTGGAAGCGCCGCATCAACACCGACCGGGCCATGGCGCACGACATCCGCTTCTCGCCTTCCTCCGACGCTCTGGCCTGCATCGATGATTACGATGGCGGTCACCGGCTGCATCTGTTCGATCTGGGCACAAAATCCGTCTCGGAATGCGGACCCTCCCACCACCCCATCGGCTTCGACGCAAGCCTGCAACGGTTCGCCTGGACCCGGTTTTCCCCTGAAGGTCCCCAACTGCCGGTTGTGGACCGGAATGGCAGCGTGAGAGACCGCATCTACTGGCGTTTGGATGGTTGGAGCTCGCTGGCCATCCAGACCAGCCTGCACGAAATCGTGGTGTTCCGCGAGCGCAGCCTGTTCTGGCTGCCCATTCATGCCTCGGAGCCCTCGACGGCTGTTGCTGACTGCGTGCCCAGCGAGGGCTGGGAGTCGTGGACCGGCTGCACCCTCCAGGTCAGTGGCGGCCTGGCTCTGATCTCGGTACCGGATTGGAGGCTCGCGGTCCTGGCCCACCGGAATCTGGGCGTCCTCTGGAAGGCCACCCAGGTCCTGAGCGCCACCCTGCACGGCCACCGCACTCTGGCCCATTTCTCCAGCGGGGCGCTGGAGGTGTTAGGGGGCGATGGCTCGAAACACCTGAGCTACGCCCCGCCTCCCGGCACTCACACCGTCGCCGCCAGTCTCACGGAAGGGGACCTGTGCGTTTTGGAATGTTCCGAGGCCGGCGGCGAATTTTGCTTCCGGGACCTGCCAATCCTCAATCGGCAATGAGAGAATCGTTTATGGACCACTGTATGCCTGCTCGTCGCTTCCTCTGCCTGCTGCTGCCTGCTTTTCTGTTTATGGGTGGCTGCAAGAAATCGCCGCCCGCCAATGTGGCCGCCACGGTCAACAACCGGGTCATTACTTACGAAGAGCTGGACAAAGCCTATCGCGCGCAACTTTCCTCCCCCGCCGAGCGCTCCAGCGACGATCAGGTGATGATCCAAAGGCTGGAGGTGCTCCGCAGCCTGATCGACAACGAGATCATGCTGCAACGCGCCGAGAAGCTGGGCCTGATGGCCGTAGATTCCGACGTCGAAGCCAAGTTCAATGAGCTGAAGGCGCCCTACACCCAGGAGGAGTTTCAGAAGCAACTCCAGGCGCGCAGCATGAAGGTCGAGGACCTCAAAGCCCAACTGCGGCGCGACCTCAGCATCCAGAAGCTGTTTAACAAGGAGATCACCTCCAAGATCAGCATCACCGACAAGGATGTCACCGACTTCTATAACGCCAGCAAAGAGAGCTTCAACCTGGCTGAGCCGCAGGTCCACATCGCGCAGATTCTGGTCACCTCCGGGCCGGACCCCAACGTGCGCAACCTGAAAAATGACAAGGCCCAGAACGACGCCCAGGCCCGCAAGAAAGTCGAGATGCTGCAAGCCCGTATCCGGCAAGGCGAGGACTTCGCCATGCTGGCGCAGAACTACTCCGAAGACCCCAACTCGGCCCAGAATGGCGGAGACCTGGGCTTCGTCCCGCAATCCTCACTGGAGAAAGCCAACCTCGAACTGCGCAAAATGGTGATGTCTCTGGCCCCGGGCCGGGTTTCGCCCGTCATCCGCACCCAGGAAGGCTACCGCCTCCTGCGTGTCATCTCCAAGGAGCCGGCCGGCCAGCGCGCTCTCAACGACCCGCGCGTCCAGCAGACCATCCGGGAGACCTTACTGAACCGCAAAGACCAGCTTCTCAAGGCCGCCTACTACGAGGTCGCCCGCAACGACGCCGCGGTGATCAACTACTTCGCCCAATCGGTTGTCGACAAGAGCGGAAAACCCAAGTAGCACAGGCATTCCTGCCTGTGTTCTTTCAGCTCCCAGGCCCGCACCAACCCAGCTCCGGCAGGAACTACCGCAACAGACGAGGCCCAACGCCTGTGAATCAGGTTACAATGAGAGCACGATGCTGACACGCATCTACATCGACAACTACCGGTGTTTCGTGAACTTCGAGTTCCGGCCCCAGCCGAAGCAGCTTATCCTCGGCGTCAACGGGACAGGAAAATCTGTGTTCCTGGAAGTCCTTGGGCAACTGCGGGATTTTGTGATAGTGAAGCCTGGTTACAGAGCCGGCGAGCTCTTCGGGCCAGAGACTCTCACAAGATGGGAGACTCGGCCCCGACAGAGCTTCGAGCTGGAGGTGACCGGGAACGGTGGGACCTATTCGTACACGCTCTGGATCGAAGTACAGGACCGCCAGCCTCGCGCACGCGTGATAAAGGAGGCTCTCGACTTCGACGCCAAACCTCTAGCGCTGTTCCAAGAGGATCAGGTCCAACTCTTCGATGACGACCACATCCAAACGGCCAACTATCCTTTTGACCCGGTCCGATCGGCCCTGGCGATGATCGGGCCCAGGAAGGCCAACTCCAAGCTGACCTGGTTCAAGGAATGGTTCGAGCGCCTGTATTGTCTGCGCATCAACCCGTCTGAGATGGGGACGGAGGCGAAAGGGCAGGAGCAAGATGAAATCCTTGAAGATAACCTGTCGAACTTCGCTGCTTGGTACGGCCACATCATTCAGGAGCAGACCCATTTGATCCCTGACCTGCAGGGGTCCCTTAGAGAGGTACTCGACGGATTCGACACCCTGGACCTTCCAAGGTCGGGGCGAACCGCCCGAGTCCTGGTCGCTGCTTTCTTCAGGCCTTCCGGCAACGACGAGAGCGCCCCAAGGAAACAGTCCCTTCCGTTCGACTTCAATGAGCTCTCCGACGGCCAGAAGGCTCTGATTGTCCTCTACACTTTACTCCACTGCGCGGTCGGGCCGGATACCACCATTTGTATTGACGAGCCGGATAACTACCTGGCGCTTGCGGAAATACAGCCCTGGCTATTCGCGCTGAGCGACCGCATCGATGACGAAGGCGGCCAGGCCATTTTGATCTCCCACCACCCCGAGCTGATCAACCTGCTTGCGCCGCAGCATGGCGTACTCTTCTCACGAACCGGCGGCGGCCCGGTCCGGGTTGAACCGTACCGCCCCGATGCGCTCGGCATACTCTCCCCTTCCGAACAGATCGCACGGGGATGGGAACGTGACTGATCGGAACGCTGAGGTCATTGTCCTGGCTGAGGACCTCAACCAATTCAACTTCACTCGGCGCTATTTGCTGCAGAAGGGATACGACCCCCATAAGATTCACCCCCACCTGGCGCCTCCAGGCCAAGGCTCGGCCGAGCAGTACGTCCGTGAGCGGTATCCGAAGGAAGTGAGACTTCATCGAAGTCGATCCTCCCACACCGGGGCTGCACTTGTGGTCGAGATTGACGCAGACATGAAAACTGTCGTTCAGCGAGAAAATGAGCTGGAAACGGCTCTCCAGAGCGCCGGCGAACATGGACGCGAACCCGACGAAGCGATCGTCCTGCTAATTCCCAAAAGACACATCGAAACCTGGATTCTGTGTCTGCTGGGCGAGCGCGTCGATCAAATCACGGACTACACGAGCCGCGCGAACGTTCAGCAGCAGATCAGGCCCGCAGCGGAAAAGTTTCTCGAGTGGAGTCTGCCGAACTACCGACTTCCGGATCACTGCGTAGAATCTCTCCAGCGAGGTCTGCGGGAGGTTCGGCGAATACCTTGAACTCAAGTGGTGCAGCGCGGCTGCATCCTCCAATCGGAGCTTCCTCAGATTTCGCGCTGGCTGTTGCGTTATTTGCACAGCGATCAATCGCGTCCGCCGCCGGTCTGAGCGGCCTGCCCCAGCATTCCGTCGTATCTTTCCAGGTCCGCCAGAGAGGCGGAGACCAGGGTCTTCTCCATGTCCTGGCCGGTCTCGATCATGTGCTGGATGTGGAGCGCGGCCAGCTTCATGCACCAGGGATCGGTGATGGGCCGGCCGGTCTTCCCTCCCAGCGCCACCAGGTCAGGATGCCGCAGGGCCACCACTTTCTCCATCCGCACCTCGCCGCTGGCCAGCAGGAACTTCACATCCACCGAGTCGCTGTGCCTGATCGAGATGGCCGTTTGCAGCCACAGGAAATTGACCTCCCAGGTTCGGCCAGAGGCATCCGGGCCCACTTGGAACACTCGGGAATTGGGGAGCATCTGCGCCCATCGTAGCACTTCGCCGTGCATTAGAATGCAGGGGAGGCTCCTATGCGCACCAAACTCTGTCTCCTGTTTGTGGCCGTAGTGTTTGTGGCTGCTGTGATCCTGCTGGGCAGGCAGGCCATGGGTCGATCGCGCCCCATGGCCGGCGCGGACGATTTGGTGGTCTCGTTTCGCATCCGGTTCGGGGTCACCGATACGGAGCCCAGGCCCTGGGACGGTATCTTGAGCGTTGACCGGGGCGAGGTTCTGAACCTGCGGAACTGGCATCCGCGGCCGGGCGACAAGATCGCCGGAAAGACCGGCTGGTCCCTGGCCACCCGCAAGGGGCCGAATTTTGTCCTCCGCGCCTGGGAGCCGGAGCGTCTGACCGCCCCGGAGCCGTACCTGCTGGTTCCCGGTGTGGTCGTTGATCTGAAAACCGATCCCGGCTCGCGCGTGGATGTCGAAACGCGCAACGGCAATTTCCAGATCAACCCCCGAGAGCTTCAAGCCGGCGCGCCCCTGCGGCTGTTGGGCGGCAGCGTGATCGTCGACCGGGCGCCCGCCGCCGAGCTGCTCTCCGATCCCGGCTACCAGAACGATTTCGCCGCCATGCTGGGCGGGTCCGCCGGGGATGTCTGGATCGCCTGGGTCGGCTATCGAAACAACGGAAACGAGGTCTTCGCGCGCCGTTTCGACGGCGCCAACTGGGGACCCATCCAGAAGCTGACCGACAAGCCCGGCGACGTCTTCCTGGTCAAGCTGGGGCGCGACCGCCAGGGGCGTCCCTGGGCGGTCTGGTCGGCCCAGGTCAACCGCAACTGGGACCTGTATGGGCGCCGCTTGGAAGGCCCGTCCTGGTCAGCCATCGAGCGCCTTACCGACCGCCCGCAGCCGGACATTTACCACAACCTGGCCAGCGACTCCAGCGGCAACCTGTGGCTGGTCTGGCAGGGCTTCCGCGACGGCCACTCGGACATTTTCGCACGG
>Ga0315280_10012845_pt1 | contig 10042 bp, 7 predicted proteins | sample YL17G06_40_MG_FD_203697 | JGI IMG/M metagenome (GOLD analysis project Ga0315280, IMG submission 203697) | Sediment microbial communities from Yellowstone Lake, YNP, Wyoming, USA - YL17G06_40 | ecosystem: Environmental > Aquatic > Freshwater > Lake > Sediment | place: USA: Wyoming | collected...
AACCGAGCCAGATTTCGATCGAATCCCGGCCGTGCTCCAGCAGCTCGCCTTCCAAAAGCCAGGCGATGTCGATTCCCCGGGTGCCCGCGTAGCAGTCCGCCCTGGAACCGAAGAAGTTGTGGGTCTGGAGCGTGAGCTTGCCCCCCAAGGCGAGCTTGTCGTCCACCAGGATGGCCCGCACCCCCAGCTTGGCCAGCTCGATGGCCGCCGACAGCCCTGCGGGGCCTCCGCCGATGATCAGGCACTCGGTATGCACGGTCTGGACCGGCGCCATGTCGGGCAGGTTGTCGTCGGCCGGAAGCTCGGGCAGGCCACGGCAGCTCTGGACCGACATTCCCGGGCGCACCGGCGTCATGCAGGCTTTGACCGGCCTGCCGTCGGCGATCACCAGGCACTGAGCGCACTGACCGTTGGCGCAGTATATTCCCTGCGGCGCTCCATCCCGATGATGGTGCCGGAACACGCTGACGCCCTCCGCCATAAGGGCCGAAGAGATCACCTCTCCCTTCCTGGCCGGGACCCTGCGGCCCTCGAAGCTGAACTCGATGAGCTCGGCTTTCGGGATGCTCAGGATCGGATGCTCTTTTATTCGTGCCATAAGCTATTCCTGAAGCAGCTCTCCCGCCAGAGCCACGAGATCGGCGACCTGCACGCGCACCTGCCGCCAGGCGCTGGAGCGCATGGCGCAGCGGAAATGCAGCGCGCATTCCCAACAGGAGGTGACCAAGGTAGCGGCGCCGGTGGCGGCCGCCTCCCTGAGCCGGCCGAGCTGCATGAGCTTGGAGTAGCGGTTGCAGCCCGTCCAGCAGGATGTGCCGCAGCACAGCGACCGCTCCCTGGCGTGCTCCATCTCCACCAGCCGCACTCCGGGTATCGCGCGCAGCAGCTCCCGCGGGGGGTCATATACAAGCATACCCCGTCCCAAGCGGCAGGGGTCGTGATAGGTGATCACCGCCTTCCATTCCTTGAACCTCAGCCGGGAGAGGTTTTCGGCGAGCAGCTCCGAGATGTGGCAAACTTCGAAGCCCAGGCCGCCGAAGGTTTCCCGATAGCTTACCGCCAGCGTGTAGTAATCCTCGGGGGAGGAGACGATGAGCTTCCTGGCGCCGCTTTCCCGGATGGCCTCGAGATTACGTTCGGCCAGTCTGCGGAACGCTTCCACGTTCCCGGTCCACAACAGGTCGTGCCCGGAGAAGCGCTCGCTGTCGAGCACCACGGGCCTGATTCCGAGATGGTTGAGCAGGCGGAGGGCCGACCGCGCCGATTCCACCGCCGTGGGCTGCAGGTCGGGCAGGGCTGCGGCGAAAAACGGCGCCCCGCCTGCCCAGTAGAGGTATTCCCCCTTGCTCCGGCTCACCTGCAGGGAATCGCTGATCCAGGCCGCACGTTTCGGACCGAAGGCGCAGGTGGAATCCAGGCGCTGGGCCGCCATCAGCAGCCCGCCGTGGGTCTCCGAGCCGAGGGAACCCGCTTCCGCCGCCAGGATGCGCGCTTCCCTTACAAAGCGCGACATGTCGACGGCGCCCGCGCTCAGCTCTTCGCACAGGCCGCAGGCCAGGCATTCCCAGATGGCGGAGCTTCGCAGGAAATGTTCCGGGTCGCCGGAAGCCAGGACGGCGATCTTCTCCGGGGAAAACTCCTTGTTCACCCGGGCCACCGGGCAGGCTGTCCTCAGCTCCTCGGCCTGCCGCCGCGCCGCGTCGATGCCATATTGTTTGGCGAGCTCCGTTACCCGGCTCACCTGTTCCCGCCTTCCGATTCGAGCATCTCGACCCTGCGGCGAAACTCGCCGGCCTGCGCCTGGCCCTGCGCGCCGGCGCGGATCATGGCCAGCCGTTCCCGCTCCAGGCCCAGGAGCTCCATGAGCTGCCCCAGCTTCCGCAGATTGGCCTCGGCCTGCCGGTGGCCGAATCCGTAGTGGCAGTCCTGCTCCGAGCAGCCCAAGACCAGAATCCCCTTGGCGCCCCGCTCGAACGCTTTGAGTAGTTGTCCGGCAGAAATTCGCCCGGCGCACATGACTCGGACCAGCTCATCGGGCAGGGACTCGGACGCGGATCGCAGCGCCGGATTCCAGTAACAGCTAAAAACCGCGACCTCCCCTGAGCGGATTTGGCCGGCCAGGCGGTGGTCCGTGAAATAACCCTGATCCATGGCTCCGGTCGGGCAAACGGAAACACAGCAGCCGCAACCGCGGCAGGCATCCGCGTCCACCGCGGCGCTGAAGAACCCTTCCCTGCGGTAGGTTACCCGCACGGCATGATAGGCGCAGAGCTCTTCGCACAGGCCGCAGCCCCGGCAAAGGCGCTCGTCGACGCTTACTGTGAAGGCGGTTCCCTCGCTCGCTTCGCCTTTCCAGGAGGCCGGAGCGCCGCCCCCGGCTGCCAGGGCCCTGTGCAGCTCCGGCGTGACCCGCAGCAGTCGCGGCGTTGCGCTCCCGGGAATGAGCATAACCTGTTTCTTGTCACATACGCCGACGCAGGTGGCGCATTCCCAGCAGGGGCCGCAGCGCAGGCAGCGCTCCGCCTCGGCCACCGCCTGGGCCGGAGTGAATACCTGCTCGATTTCCTCGAAGGAGGTCCGCCTCACTGAAGCGGGGAGCTTCGCTGGCCGGACACGAGCCCGTTTGGCGGCGATCGGAAGCTCGATGGTCGTCTCTTCCAACGACGAGGAAGCCCCTGCCGGGGAAGCTCCAGTCAGGAAGCGGTGAATGGAGCCGGCAGCTCGATGGCCGGCGGCAATCGCCTCCACGACGCTGGCCGGCCCCGTGACCGCATCGCCTCCGGCGAACACGCCGGCCCGCGAGGTGGCCATGGTCAGCGGGTCAGCCTGGATGAGATTGCCCTCGGTGAGGCGGACATCGCTCGTGCCCTCCAGCACCGACGGATCCAGCTCCTGGCCCACGGCAGGGATGATTGCGTCGCAGGGAATGATGAACTCAGAGTCCGCCAGGGCTACCGGCGAGGGGCGGCCGCTCGCGTCCGGCTCGCCCAGCTTCATGCGGGCGCACTCCACGCCGGTCAGCCTGCCCCTATCGCTCACCAACCGTACCGGAGAGCAGAGCAAGACCAGCTCCACGCCCTCCTCTTCGGCGGAGGCCACTTCCTGCGGAAAAGCGGTCATCTCGCCCCGGCCGCGGCGATAGAGGATCGTGACCTTCCTGGCGCCCGCCCGCAGCGCCGCCCTGGCGGCGTCCACCGCCGTGTTCCCGCCGCCGACCACGGCCAGGCTCCGGCCCGCGACCGCTCCGGGAGTCTCCCCGCGGCCCAGGGACACCTCTCTTAGCAGGTCGGCCCAGCTGATCATTCCCTGCCTGATCTGCCGCTCGCCCGGAATGCCCAGCTTCCGGAGCGCCTGCGCGCCGCTGGCCAGAAAAACCGCGTCGTACTCAGCCACCAGGGTGGAAAGCGCCGTGCCGCGGCCCACCGGAGTGCTCAAAGCGATCTCTACGCCTTGAGCCTTTATGGCCTCGATTTCGATGCTCAGGATGTCCTTGGGCAGACGGTAGGCCGGAATGCCCACGGCCAGCATGCCTCCGGCCACTGGCAGAGCCTCGAAGACGCGCACGGCGTAGCCCTCTCTGGCCAGATCGGATGCACAGGTCAGGCCGGCCGGTCCTGCGCCCACGATCGCCACACGCCGCCCGCCGCTTTCCGGCCGGCCTGGTGAGGCGCCCGCAAGCCGCGGGATGATGCCCCGCCGCAGCTCGTAGTCCGCCAGGAATCTCTTGAGCCCGGCGATCGAGACCGGCTCCTCTACCTCGCTCCTGAGGCAGGCGGCTTCGCAGGGATGCGGGCAAACTCTACCGCAGACACCCGGGAAGGGGTTGGTCAGGCGTACCAGCGCCAGCGCCTCGGCGAAACGGCCTGCGGCGATCAGGGAAACGTAGGCTTTGACGTTCGTGCCCAGCGGGCATTCCCGGGAGCAGGGGGAAGGATAGAGGGGCCTCAAGCCTCTGGCTTCGCCGGCCAGTAGCGAGCCCTGCGCCTCCGGCTTTTGCTGCACGGCCTATCGTAATGTCTTATAGCCGGATGAATCAAGCGCGGCTAAAATGTGAGAAAATACTGGCGCCTTGCATATTTATCAACTATAATGCTCACGGTGGTTGCTTGTTCTTGATCATCATACTAAGGAGGTAAGTAATAATGGCAAGAAAAGCTGCGCTCCTTTTGTTGCTGGTGTTCGCGGCTTCCTCTGCGGGGGCCGTGGAGAACGTGGCTGTCATCAACGGCATGCCGGTCATTCTCGCGGACCCGGGCCTGGCCACGGACTGGTACGACGCCCAGGTGGCCTACAACCTGTACAGCCCGCTGGTCTATCCTACTCCGGACGGCAAGCTGCGGCCCCACCTGGCCCAGAAGTGGGAAGCCGTGGGTGGCAAGGCCGACCACTGGCGCTTCACCCTGAGGCAGGGGGTAAAGTTCCACGACGGCAGCGAGCTTACGGCGGAGGACGTGGCCTTCTCCATGAAGAGGCTCCTGGACATGGGCAAGGGCTACTCAGGCACCGTGGGAAAAGTGACTCCCAAGGTGGTCGGCAAGTATGTGGTCGATTTCGTCCTGGACAAGGCCAACGCCGTATTTCCCAACACGCTCACCTTGTTCTGGCCCCTGAGCAAGAGCCTGGTGCTGAAGAATAAGGTGGCCGGCGACTACGGGGAGTTCGGAGACTACGGGCAGAAGTGGCTTGCCGACCACGACGCAGGCACCGGTCCCTACATGATGGTGAGCCACAAGCCGGGCGAGCGCCTGGAAGCCGTGCGCAACAAAGCATATTTCCTGGGCTGGGAGGCCTGGAAGCCGAACCAGGTGCCGATCGAGAAGCTCATCTTCATCATGAACTGGGAGACTGCGACGCTGATGATGATGCTCAAGGGCAAGCAGCTCGATCTGGAAATCAACGGCGGCTTCAGCAGGAAGACGCTGCAGGAAATCCAGAATACGAAAGGCCTGACGCTGCACCCGATGTGGGCCCAGGACTGGACCATATGGCTGAACACGACCAAGCCCCCAACCGACGATGTGCATTTCCGAAGGGCGCTGCAGTACGCGTTCAGCTACGAAGCGATCATGGATGAGTACAAACCCTTCGGTGCCGGGGAAGCCGGGATCTACTCCTCGGCGCTGCCCGGCTATATAAAGGTCCCCCCGCAACCCAGGAGGCAAGACTTATCGAAGGCAAGGCAGGAGCTGGCGCTGTCGAAGTATAAGCCCGAGGATGCGGGGGTCGTATTTCACTACTGCGCGGGCCTGGAGGCCGAAGAGGAAATCGCACTGCAGCTGCAGGCTGACCTAGCCCAGTTGGGGATCAAGATGGAGATCGCCGGTCCGCCCTGGCCCCAGTACTCCGCCGAGTGCGGCGCCGCAGATACGACGCCGAACATGACGATCTTCATTTTCCCCGCGGTCTATCCGTCTCCTGATGCCTTCCTCTTCTACATGTACCACCCAGACAACATCGGAGGAATCTACAGCGCTCACTGGTACAAGAGCGCGGAGATCGGGGCGCTGATCGACAAGACTCGAAACACCCTGGATTTCGATGCCAGAACAGCGATCTACCGCCAGCTCCAGGAAAAACTGTCCTCTCTGGCTCTTGCGCTCTATCCGTATGAAATCCCCGCGCAGTTCACCGGCCAGGACTACATCATTGGTCCGAAAGAGCTGTTCCCCATGGTGGGGCCGACCGAGAACATGCACAACTGGAGGATCGATCTCACGAAGAAGTAACCTGGCAGGCGCCTGATACCCATTACGGTTCGTCCGGGAGGATGAGAGCCCATCTCATCCTCCCTTGTGCTACTGCGATGATCAAATACATCCTGCAAAGGCTGCTACAAGCTATCGTTATCCTCGTAGGTCTTTCCCTGCTCATCTTCTTCATCGCCAGAGTCGTGCCGGGGGACCCGGCCCGGGTGGCGCTGGGCTCTTTAGCCACCAAAGAGCAGGTCCAGAGGCTGAGAGCGGAGCTTCACCTGGACAAGCCCTTTCCGGTGCAGTACTACTTCTGGCTGCGGGGCGTAGCGCGGGGGGACCTGGGCATCTCGCTGTACACGCGCCGCCCGGTAATTCAGGACCTGAACGACTACCTTCCGGCGACCCTGGAGCTGGTGTTCTTCTGCTTCCTGATCACCCTCGTCGTCGGGCAGGTGACGGGGGTGCTCGCCGGTTATTTTCGAAATTCCTGGTTCGACGCCCTTTCCCGCCTCATCTCCTACGGCGGGATCGCCACGCCCCCGTTTGCCGTAGCCATCTTTTTGCTGTTCATATTCTCTAATTTGCTCGGCTTGACGCCGGCTGTCGGGCGGATCAGCATGACCTTGAGCCCTCCGCCGAGGATCACCGGCTTCTTCGTTTTCGACAGCCTGATCACCGGCCGCCTTGGCCTGGCGCTGAACGCCCTGAGCCACATCCTCCTGCCGGCGGTAAGCCTGGCCATAGCCAACCTGGCCCAGGAGAGCCGCGTCACGCGGTCTTCGATAGTCGACAACTTGCAGAAAGACTATGTGGCGGCGCACACCGTGTACGGCATCCCCAGGCGATCGATCATCTTCAAATACCTGCTCAAACCCTCCATGATACCTACGGTCTCCATCATGGGCCTGGACATCGCCTTCATCATCGCCAACGCCTTTCTCGTCGAGCTGGTGTTCATGTGGCCGGGATTCGCCCGTTACGCCGTCACCGTCATGCTGAACAAAGACCTCAATGCCATCGTGGCGGTGGTCCTGGTGATCGGGGTCGCCTTTGCCGTGGTGAATGTCCTGGTCGATATCGTGGTGTCCTTCCTCGATCCCCGGATACGGCTCCGGGGAAGGGAGGAATAGGCCTTGGCTGATCGGGAGCTAGCGCCGGCGGCCTTGAGGCGAAGCAGCCGCAGGCTTTCCAAAGGGTGGTACAAGTTCTCCCGCAACCGCCTATCCGTGGTCGGGCTTGCCATCATCATCGTCATCAGCCTGGCCGCCATCTTCGCCCCCTACATCACCCCGTATCCCTCGCATGCCGGTCCCTACGCCAACTTCAAGGAGTCCAGCCAGCCTCCGAGCGCCAAGCATCTGTTCGGGACGGACACGGTGGGCAGGGACGTGTTCAGCCGGGTGATTTTCGGCTACCGCTATTCCCTGATGCTGGCGGTGGTAGTTATCAGCCTGAGCGCCCCGCCGGGGATCCTCCTCGGGCTGATCGCCGGATACTACCAGCGCACGAAGCTTGAGACGGTGATCATGAGGATCACGGACATCTTTCTCGCCGTTCCTCCCCTGATCCTGGCCCTGGCCATAACCGCCCTGCTCACTCCCAACATCACCAACCAGATGATGGCCGTATCGCTGATGTGGTGGCCCTGGTACTGCCGCCTGGTGTACGCGATCACCGCTTCGCTGCGCAACGAGTACTTCGTGGTGGAGGCCGAGCTCACCGGGGCCCGCAAGGCGCATATCCTGCTGCGGTCGATCCTGCCGAACTGCGTGGGCCCCATCCTGACCAAGGTCACCCTGGATATGGGATTCGTCATCACCCTGGGCGCTTCGTTGAGCTTCATAGGCCTCGGAGTGCAGCCTCCCAAGCCCGGGCTGGGGACCATGGTGGCCGACGGAGCCAAGAGGCTGCCCGCCGAGTGGTGGATGACCATATTCCCGGCACTGGCCATCGTGCTGGTGATCCTGGCCTTCAACCTGGTGGGCGACGGCCTGCGGGACATGTTCGCCGTGGAAGAGATCTAGTCGGGAAGAGATGGAACCGCTCCTGCAAGTGAGGAACCTGCACGTCCAATACAGGACCTTCGAAGGCCTGCTGAAGGTGTTGAACGGCGTAGAGCTGACCATCGCCGAGGCGGAGAAGGTGAGCCTGGTGGGCGAAACGGGCTGCGGCAAGACCACCACGATAAAGTCGATCCTCCAGGTTCTGCCCAAGCCCGCCGCCGAGATCAGCGCCGGCCAGATCCTATACCGGGGCAAGGATATCCTCGCGATGAGGCCCCGCGAGATCCGGGCTCTGCGCAAGGGGGAGATAAGCGCCATATTCCAGGATCCCCTCTCGGCCCTGAACCCGGTTTTCACCGTCGGCTACCAGCTCCAGGACATAGTGAGGCAGCTCGACCGAAGCAGGGGCCGCTTCGAACGCTCCAGGAGCACGATCAGGGATCGGACCCTCAGCGTGCTCAGGGAGACCGGCATGCCCGATCCGGAGCGGATCCTCACCAACTACCCCATACAGCTCAGCGGAGGTATGAGGCAGAGGGTATGCATCAGCGAGGCGTTCAGCACCGAGGCCAGGCTGCTGCTGGCCGACGAGCCCACCACGAACCTGGATGTCACGATCCAGGACCAGATCCTGAGGCGCCTGGATGAGCTGGTCCAAAAGACAGGGACCTCGTTCCTGCTGATCAGCCACTCGCTGGGCGTGGTCAGGAACGTGACCGACCGGGTATATATCATGTACGCCGGAAACATCGTGGAGGAAGCCAGGACCAAGGAGCTCTTCGCCCAGCCGCGGCATCCATATACCGTGGCGCTGTTGAGAACGGTGCCCAAGCTCACCGGCGAGGGGGTGAGCAAGGGCATTCCCGGCAGGATCCCCAACTATCTGAATCCTCCGGCCGGATGCAGATTTCATCCGCGCTGCGGCCAGGCCATGCCGGTCTGCGCCGAGAGACGGCCCCCGTTCTTCGACACCGGCGGCGGCCACCGGGTCGCCTGCTTTCTCTGGGATAGGAGCTAGCCGGTTTGCCGAAAGACATCGTCACCGTCGAACAGCTCAGGAAATACTTTTCCACCAAACAGGGCACGGTGCGGGCGGTGGATGAGGTCAGCTTCTCGGTCCGGGAGGGCGAGACCTTCGGCCTGGTCGGCGAATCGGGCTCGGGCAAGACCACCGTGGCCCATACGCTGATCGGCGTCTATCAGCCTACCTCGGGAACTGCCCTGTTCAAGGGCGAGAACATCGGGGTGGCCTCCAGGAGGCGGCCCATGTGGCTGAAGAGAGACATCCGCATCGTGTTCCAGGATCCGGGCTCCTCCCTGAACCCGCGCTGGAGCATCAGGGAAACCCTGGAGCTGCCGCTGAAGGTGCACCGGATCCGCGGCAGCGCCGGCGACCGGCTGAAAAGGATCAGGGAGCTGCTCACGATGGTGGAGCTTCCGCCGGATGAGTACCTCTACAAGTACCCCCAAGCCATCGGAGGCGGCGAGAAGCAGATGATGGCCATAGCCCGGGCCCTGGCCTCCGATCCCTCCTTCGTGATCCTGGATGAGCCGACCTCGGCCCTGGACGTGTCGGTGCAGGCCAAGATCATCAGCCTGCTGATGGGCCTGCAGAAGCGGCTGAACCTGACCTACCTGTTCATCACCCATGACCTGAGCCTGATGCGCAACATGGCCGACAGGGTGGCGATCATGTACCTGGGCAAGATCAGCGAAGTCGCCCCGACGGTCGAGTTTTTTCGCGGGCCCCTTCATCCCTACACCAAGATGCTGCTCTCCTCTATACCGGTGATCTCCGACGAAGAGGAAGCGCTCAAGCCCAGGAAGGTGGTTTCCAGAGGCGAGATACCCAGCCCGGTCAACATACCCACGGGATGCAGCTTCCACCTGCGCTGCCCGGAGAAGATAGCGGTATGCCGGCAGGTCGATCCTACGATGGTGCAGGTGGGAGACGGCCATCTGGTCAGGTGTCATCTGTTCAACGCTTGAACTCGGGAGGCATGAATGTACAGGCTGAGCACGGATGTGGGCGGGACGTTTACCGACGGAGTGCTCCTCGACGAGGCGACCGGCAGGATCCAGGTCGGGAAGGTTTCCTCCACTCCGAGGGATCCCGCCGTGGGCACGATCGAATGCATCGAGAGCTTCGGGGTTCCCCTGGATGAGGTCTCTTTCCTCGTCCACGGAACCACCGTGGTGATCAATGCCTTGATCGAAGGCAAGGGGGCCAAGACGGCCCTGATCACCACCAGGGGTTTCAGGGATGTACTGGAGATCGGGCGCAGCAATCGGGTACAGATGTACGAGGCACTCTACCGCAAGCCGCGCTCCCTCGTTCCCCGGCGC
>Ga0315280_10012846_pt1 | contig 10040 bp, 8 predicted proteins | sample YL17G06_40_MG_FD_203697 | JGI IMG/M metagenome (GOLD analysis project Ga0315280, IMG submission 203697) | Sediment microbial communities from Yellowstone Lake, YNP, Wyoming, USA - YL17G06_40 | ecosystem: Environmental > Aquatic > Freshwater > Lake > Sediment | place: USA: Wyoming | collected...
GCAACCCGGGAGCTGGAGCGGCGTGCCTTCATCTGCGTGTACTATAGCACATAAGAAGTCGCGCACAAACAAACATCTGACCCCTCACCCCCCTCCAAGCCGACTTTTTCAACAGCCTCATTTCTTTCGATACATGCAGTTCTAAAACCACGCAGATACCTCGCGAGTACGTTCCGCATCTTTGCGTCCACAGCTCATCTCTAGTTTAGAGTGAACTGCCAACGCGCATAGCGATTATCTCGGACGTTCCCGCGGGAAGTCTTCATACTGCGGAGTTCGGACGACCTCCCCAATGGGATCGCTATCATTCCGACATTTCATCGGGTGTTTTCCTGACACAACGCAGATCGTTCTCTCTCTACCACCCCCTCATCGCCTCACATGACTGTTCGTTTTCGGTGCATTCCAATCCCCGATCCGAACACAGTCTGTCCGTTCCCTAACAGCCGAGCTGCCGTAAGTCCTATGGATTCTATAAATTAGACGACTGGAAAAAGTGGCCCTCCTCTTGCCTTCTTAGGTTTGGAGGAGTCAATGGACGTCTCACACGCAGGCGAAACCTACTTCCACCTCGGCCAGCGCGGTCGAGTTCGTGGCGAGTCTGAACCCCGCCGACAGGCAGTCCTGCCGGACATGCCCGCATGGGATGCTTTTGATTCGACGCTGCAGAACTAAGCTGCTGGTCGTTAGCAGTCAGCTGACACCTGATGACGTAGAGCGAGAAGCTTATGGCTAGGCGTCGAGGCACTGCAACAAGGAGACGACGATGAGTTCAGTTATTGAAGTTAGCCCTCAAGTAGCGGACACGATAGAAGCGATGGCGATACAGAACGGAACGCTGATCCACCTTAAGGGTGTCACCAAGGTTTTCTTCACAGATGACGTGGAGACACACGCCCTCGCAGGCATCCACCTGGAAATCCGCCGTGGAGAGTATCTCTCCATTGCTGGTCCTTCGGGATGTGGCAAATCCACGCTGCTTTCCATTTTGGGCCTGCTTGATTCCCCTACGGAAGGAGAGTACTCGCTAAACGGCAAAGCCGTAGAGGACCTCTCCCTTTCGGACCGCACTCATATCCGCAACCGGGAGATCGGTTTCATTTTCCAGGCCTTCAACCTGATCGGCGACCTGACAGTCTGCGAGAATGTTGAGCTGCCGCTCACGTATCGTGGCATGCCCGCCGTTGAACGAAAGCAGAGGGTGCAAGAAGCCCTTGAGCGCGTGGGAATGTCGCACCGCGTGAAACACTACCCGTCGCAGCTTTCGGGCGGCCAGCAGCAGCGCGTCGCTGTGGCGCGAGCGCTGGTGGGGAGGCCCTCAATCCTGCTTGCCGATGAGCCAACTGGGAACCTGGACTCGAAGAACAGCGAAGCGGTGATGCAGCTGCTGCGCGATCTCCACCAGGATGACGCGACAATCTGCATGGTGACGCACGATCCGCGTTACGCCAAATTTGCCGATCGCACGGTACAACTATTTGACGGGCAAGTTGTGGAGGAGAGCGGGCTGTGATGGGTTGGGTCATTGAGTGGTTGAATGGCTGAATCGTTGAACTTGCCAATCTGCCGCGAATCTCTCAATGGATCGATGACTCCATCAACTGAAGGGGCTCGATGGACACACTAATTCAGGATGTACGCTACGGTTTCCGGACACTGCTGAAGAACCCGGGCTTCGCGGCAGTGGTCGTGACCATCCTGGCGCTCGGTATTGGGGCTAATAGCGCGATCTTCAGCGTCATGAACGCCCTTCTGCTCCGGCCCTTGCCCTATAAGGACTCCGACCGGATCGTTCTGGTCATGGGAGATAGCCCTCGCTTTTATGGGGACGAGGCTGCCCCCGTTTCTTATCCCGACTTTACGGATTGGCGAAGTCAGAACCACGTCTTCGAGGAAATGGCGGCGATCGCGCCCAGCAAATTCAATCTTGCCGGGGAAGCCGAGCCGGAACGGGTCGAGGGGTTCAGAGTTTCTGCAGGGTACTTTTCGGTCCTGCGCGTGGATCCCTTGCTGGGACGCACCTTCCTGCCTGAAGAATGTGCACCGGGTGCGAATCGTGTCGTTCTTCTGAGCTACGGCCTCTGGCAGAGCCATTTTGGTTCACGACGCGACGCTGTTGGAAAGACGGTGGCTCTGGATGGCTACACGCAGACGGTGGTGGGCGTGATGCCTGCCGGCTCTGAGCCATTCTTGGAGCCCGCGTTGTGGACTCCACTGGCTGTTCAACCCTTCGAGTCGGGCCGTGGTTATCACTTTTTGAGGCCTATCGCACGGCTCAAACTGGGGGTCTCGCTTGCGGAAGCACGTGCAGAAATGGCGACGATCGGCCGCCGTCTGGAGCAACAGTATCCGGACTCAGATAAAGGCTGGGGTATTCGGGTCGCTAAGTTTCACGAGGGCTTATATGGGCCCGTAGAGCCATTTCTTGTGATCCTGTTGGCGACTGTCGGCTGCATTCTTCTAATCGTTTGCACGAACGTGGCTAATCTCCTGTTGGCCCGGGCGGCCGGACGGCAAAGAGAGATCGCCATCCGGACCGCTCTGGGTGCGAGTCGGATGCGCGTGGTGCGCCAGTTGCTGACGGAGAGCTTGTTGCTTTCGTTACTGGGGGGCTGTCTCAGTCTGTTCGTTGCTCTTTGGGTGTCCGATCTCATCAGCACATCCATTGCCGGGGCTGGCCTCCCCATCCGCTTTCCGCAAATCCAGATCGTTGTCCGGGTTCTTGCCTTCACATTCCTGATCTCGCTTTTGACGGGCGTTGTATTCGGATTAGCGCCGGCCCTCCAAACATCGAGAGCCAACTTGAATGAATCCCTGAAGGAAACTGGCAGCAGTGTATCTGCCGGTGCTGCCAGGCGCCGCTTCAAGAGCTTACTGGTGGTGTCGGAAGTGACGCTGTCGCTGGTGCTGTTGATAGGGGCAGCGCTGCTGGTAAAGGGTTTCCTGCGCCTCTCTCGGATTGAGCCCGGTTTTCGCGCGGAGAACGTTCTCGCCATGGCCATTCCGCTCTCGCCCGCACAGTATCCGGAGGGCCGGCAGCAGACCGCTTTCTTCGGGCAGTTGCTCAGTCGGCTCTCGGCGTTGCCGGGGGTGCAGTCGGTAGGAATAACCAGCAGCTATCCAATGTCTGGGCACAATTCCTCTCTAGTCTTTACCATCGAGGGGCGTCCCAAGCCGGCTGCTGGCGAAGACCTCAACGCGAGCTACCATGTGGTGAGTCCCGAGTACTTCCGCACACTGGGCATTCCTTTGAAAAGCGGCCGATTCTTCACCGAGCAGGATACTAAGAGCGCTCCACCCGTCGTCATCATCAACGAGACGTTACCTCGAGCGCAGTGGAGCGACCGGAATCCTGTGGGGGAGCGAATCAGCGTAGCCGGTGGCCCACGGAGCACGATCGTCGGAGTCGTCGGCGACGTTAACTATTTCGGCCTCGGGAACCCAATCGCTACAGAGTTGTGCGTGCCTCACGCTCAAGCCCCCACCGGTGATATGGAGCTGGTAGTCCGCGCGAAGATGAACCCGGTGAGCGTTGTAGGGGCCATCCGGAAACAAGTCCATGCTTTGGATCCCAGTCAACCCGTAACCAGAATCCTGAAGATGGAAAAAGTCGTCGCGGACAGTGTCTGGCTACAGCAAGCTATTTTGTACCTGATGGGCGCCTTCGCGGCGATGGCTTTCATCCTGGCGGTCCTAGGAATTTACGGAGTCGTTTCCTATAGCGTCTCCCAGCGGACGCGTGAAATCGGCATTCGCATGGCCATGGGAGCTCAACCAGGGAGCGTGTTGATGTTGGTCCTGAAACAGGGGCTGACTCTGATTCTGACCGGAGTGGGCTTGGGGCTGGCTGCTCCTTCGGCGTGATGCGTATTCTCTCTGTTTTGCTATACGGGGTCAGTCCAACGGATCCTGCAACCTTTGCGGGAGTGGCTACTTTGCTGACCGGCGTGGCCTTACTTGCCTGCTACATCCCCGCGCGTCGTGCAACCAAGGTCAATCCCATGGTGGCGCTGCGCTACGAGTGAGGAAGGAATCCACTTGAGGTTTTCAATGGGTACGCTGCTACAAGACCTCCGCTACGGCTTCCGGATGCTGGCGAGGAATCCCGGCTTCACGGCCGTGACCGTATTGACGCTGGCACTGAGGATCGGGGCCAATACCGCCATCTTTAGTGTCGTGAACGCGGTGTTTTTGCGTCCGCTTCCCTACCAAGACGATGGCCAGCTGGTCGTGCTGACCGAACGCACTCAGCAAGCCCTTAGCTTTCCCGTTGCGTATCCGAACTTTCTAGACTGGCGACAGCAGAACCAGGTTTTCGATCAAATGGCGGCAGTTCAGTGGTGGAACTTTAACCTGACTGGTGTTGACGCGCCTGAGCCCATCACAGGCAGGAACGTTTCTTTCAACTTCTTCCGGACGCTTGGGGTGAGGCCTGCCTTGGGACGGGATTTCCTCCCTGAAGATGACCAGCCCGGCGCCACTCCCGTGGTGATGGTAACCCATGGCTTGTGGCAGCGGCGTTTCGGGGCTGACCCTGGGTTGATTGGCCGTACCCTAATGCTCGAAGGGCGGAGCTACACCGTGGTCGGAATCCTTCCCCCTCGCTTCAGGTTCTACGAGCCCGCTGAACTGTTCGTGCCCATCGGGCCTCATGTCCAAGAGTACTACCTGGACAAGCGCTGGAACCACAGTGCGATGAACGTCCTCGCGCGGCTCAAGCCCGGGGTCACACTGCAGCAAGGCAAGATTCAGATGGAGACAATTGCCCGCAGGCTCGAGCAACAGTATCCCGAAACGAACGCCAGGGAAAGCGTGAATGTAACCCCGCTGCGGCAGCACATCGCGGGACACGTCCGTTCGGCGCTCCTCATTTTGCTGAGTGCGGTCGGTTTCGTGCTGCTGATCGCCTGCGTCAACGTCGCCAACCTGCTCCTGGCCCGGTGTGCCTCGCGATACCGGGAAGTCGCCATCCGGGCGGCGCTGGGCGCCAGCCGCTCGCGCGTAATCCGCCAACTGCTGACTGAGAGTGTGCTGCTGGCGCTCGTCGGGAGCGCCCTGGGATTACTTCTGGGTGCCTGGGCTCAGCAGGGATTGGTCGCCCTGGCCCCGCAGCACTTGCACCAGGTTGTGGTGGGGGAGATCGGCACCGACTACCGTGTGCTCGGCTTCACATTGCTGGTCGCGTTGCTGACCGGCACGTTCTTTGGTCTTGCTCCGGCTCTCCAGGCATCAAAACCGAACTTAAACGAGTCGCTGAAGGAAGGCGGCCGAACCTCCAGCGCCGACTCCAGGCATCATCGCCTCCGGAACCTGCTGGTAGTTTCGGAAGTCGCGCTGGCCCTTGTCCTTCTGATCAGCGCGGGCTTGATGATCAGGAGCCTGCATCGTCTCTTCCAGGTCAACCCAGGCTTTGATCCCCAGAACGTGCTGACTGTCCACTTGCCTCTTTCTGGAGAGAGGTTCCGCAACCTCCCGACATCCACCATCGTGACGCAGGTCACGGCTTATAACTCGGAGCTCGTGGAGAAGATCAAGGGGCTTCCCGGCGTGGAGTCAGCCGCCACGGTCTTCCCGCTTCCGCTGACCGGCGATAGTTGGACGTTACCAGTCTATTTCGAGGGACGGCCCATTCCGGCCACCGGCGACTTCCCCCAACCCTACATGCATTTGTGCAGTCCTGATTACTTCCGTGCCATGCGCATTCCTCTTCTAAAAGGGCGGTTTTTCTCTCAATCGGACAACACGAGTGCTCCTCCCGTTGCCATCATCAGCGAGAGCATGGCCCGCCGGTACTGGCCGATTGAGGACCCCATCAGCAAGCGCTTTCACCTCGGAAGGCCGGACATGAACTTCGAGTGGCTGCCCAACGGTCCTTGGTTCACGGTTGTCGGCATTGTGGGAGACACTCGTCCGTTCGGTTTGGATAGCCCGCCTCCTGCGGCGATCTATCTGTCGTCGCTTCAGTAGCCCAATGACATAAACCTGGTTGTGCGGTCCGCTTCCGACCCAGTGGCTTTGGTTGCCGCAGTGCGCGACCAGATTCTGGCCATCGACAAGAATCAGCCGCTTGACAACACTAAGACCATGGAACAGCGCCTCTCAGCCTCGGTGGCGGGTCGCCGGATGAACATGCTGTTGCTGGGCAGCTTCGCTCTGTTGGCCATCATCCTGGCGAGCGTTAGGATTTACGGGGTCATGTCGTATTCGGTCGCGCAGCGCACGCATGAGATCGGCGTCCGGATGGCGCTGGGTGCGGAACAGCGCGATGTCCTGGTTATGGTCATAAGTCGTGGGCTGCTGCTGACGTTGGCGGGTGTGGGGATTGGCTTGGTCGGAGCCCTCGCTATGACACGCTTCATGGCCAGCATACTATACGGGGTGCGGCCGACGGACGCGATAACCTTTGTGGGTGTGTCATTGCTGTTAACCGGCGTGGCGGTCGTGGCCTGCTACATCCCGGCCCGCCGGGCGACGAGGGTCGATCCGATGGTGGCGCTGCGGTACGAGTAGCGAGTCCAGTTACGTGGTTGAACCGGGGAGTCCAGACCACGATGTAGGACTAAACATGCTCGGGGAGGCCGTTGGTTCGCTGGCGCACCAAACCACATCGCCCGGTACGACGAAAAACGAACCAGCATGGGTCACATTTAATCAGAGGTATGCGGGAGCATTCGGCCAGACCTTTCGGGACGTCCATCGCGACGCACACTAGACATCAAAGCCCGCACACAACAGGCTGGTTGCAGTGGACGGAGTCTTAGGACCGACGCCGCCCTTCTCAGGGCTATTCTTGCCGATCGGTCCCGATAAGTCCCCTTCTCGGCATTGAATTCGTATGAGAGATCGCACTTGTGCTCGTTAACGAATTGTGCGCAGTGCCAAACTATCCGGGAAACTTGGTCGCCCAAGTGCCCTGGTACAAGCTGCTGGGATCCGGATGTGTCGTTGGCAACCATGGCGGAAACAACCAGCGCATCCTGAGCCCACTTCCAGCCTTGTCTCTGAGGCAAGATTGCCGAGACGGATATCGGCCTTTATTAACGAGCAGTGCCTCAACAAACTTTGCGCCTCGACATCTCGATACATTCTTCACACCAGCAACTGGCTTAGCCCCGGATTTTCAAATTGAACTACAGCTATGAACCTTCGGCCGCCATCCGTCATCTGTGTTTATGCAGGTTTGAAGGCGATGAAGCCGCCGGGGGCCAGCGGGGCGGGAAACTGAGCTGGAACGTTCCAAAACGAGGCTGCGGGGTATACACTCGCAGTCACCCAAGATTCGAAAATGGAAATCCCGGCTAAGAGGAAAAGCCATGAGGGAATTCTGGCGTGAATCAGCAAGACTTGCGGGGAGATTCCTTCTGCTCGCAAGCTCCAGCGCGTTGCTGGCGATGTGCTTTGCACAGGTCGCGAGCGGCTGGCAGGGGAGCGCGGGTGCAACATCTTCTGCGGAAGGGACCAATGACCCGAAGGAAGTGGAGGCGTTCCTCGACCAGTTCTTCAAGACGAAGATGGAGGAGTTCAACTGCCCCGGCGCCGCCGTGGTTGTAGTGAAGGATGGAAAGATACTGCTGGCCAAAGGCTACGGGTATGCGGACGTCTCGAAGCAGATTCCTGTCGATCCCGAGAAAACGCGTTTTTACATCGCTTCCGTCTCCAAGCTATCCACGGCCACGGCGGTCGTGCAGCTTCACGACCGCGGTGTGCTCAGGTTGGACGATGACATCAACCGCTATCTCAAGCACACGCGTCTCGACAACAACTACCCGCAGCCGGCCACACCCTTCAACCTCTTGACGCACACGGCTGGCCTTGAGGACCCCTCCTTCCTGATGGGAGGCACGCCCCATCGCGTGTTCCCGCCGAGGGCAGTGATCAGCTACGCCAATTACGGGTTCGAACTGGCGGGTCAGATGGTGGCGGACCTCACCGGCACCCCCTTCACCGAGTATGTCGAGAAGAACATCCTCCAGCCACTGGAGATGACCCACAGCAGTTTTGTGCCGCCTCCGTACTTGGCTCCCCACGTCGCGCTGGGATACACGTTCCAGGGAGGGAAGTTCCAACCCGTCGGCCAACCGATGGGAGGCGTGTCTCCTGCCGGTTCGCTCACCAGCACCGCCACCGACATGGCGCACTTCATGATCGCCCACGTGCAGAACGGGCGTTACGGAGAGACTCGCATCCTGAGTGAGAACGCCGCGCGGATGATGCGCCAGCGGCAGATTTCCAACCACCCCAAACTGCCCGGCATGGGCCTAGGCTTCTGGGAAGAGTTCAAGAACGGCCAGCGCGCCCTACACCACGGGGGCGATCTGCTGGGGTTCCAGAGCAGACTGTATCTCCTGCCCCACAAGAATCTAGGCCTCTTCGTAGCCATCAATACGGCAAGTCGCCAGTTGCCGTTGGATCTCACCAACCAGTTCATGGACCGATTCTACCCCGCGAAGGAACTGTTGCTTGCCTCTGCGCCGGCACGGAGAGACTCATTGGCCCGCTACGCGGGCGGCTATCTTTGGACCCGCTGCCCTCGCTCGACCATCGGAAAGGTAGCGGCGTCGAGTTTCGAAATCAGGGTGACGCCGGATGCGAACGGCACCTTGACGCTCACTTACCCGTTTGTCTTTCCTTGGGGCCAGATTCATTACACCGAAGTAGAGCCGCTCCTGTTCCAGCCTTATCCGGGCTCCGCCAACCCCGATGAAATCGGGTTCCGCGAAGACAGCCAGGGGCGCATCACGTTCCTGTTCCAGGGTCCGCTGGCCTTTGAGAGACTCCGCTGGCGGGAGACAACGCCCGTCCAGCTCGAGCTCGGGGCGACCCTGCTGAGAATCTTTCTTCTGGCCTGCTTGGGCCTCGCGGGCCGTTACATCTTCCGCCGGTGGCGAAGGCTTCCCTCCACCAGCACCTCACCGCCGGCGCGAGCGGCCAAGCGGCTGGTGTGGATTGTGGGGCTGCTCAACCTCTGTTTTGTGGCAGGCACGGCGGTGACCTTTGCCGCGGTCGGGCCTTACGGGCTGGGGCACGGGGTGCCGACGCCCATCAAGAGGCTGCTAGTTATCACGCTGGTGACGGCAGTTCTTTCGGCGGCGTTGTTCGTCCTGGACGTGTTGCCTTGGAAGAATGCGTGGTGGTCGCTGCCCACGCGGCTTCTGCACTCCGTGTATACGGTGGCGGCCCTGGGTTTCGTCGCCTACTTGAACTATTGGAACCTCCTGGGGTTCCGCTATTGAACCCTGCTCTTCCCTTTTCAGCTGGGTGACCTCCCTCCAAAATAAAAGGCTAAGTCGTTGAAAAATAAGAGGACAGCGAGCGATGCTAGGCGGCGCAGGGCGGGTGCGGGCCTGCCATTTTGGTTATTCGTTGTGAGCCGAAGGCTCATGAACATCTGCCCCCCATGTTGTACCACTTTCTATGTTAGTCCGTACGGCGTTGACCCGCCCCGAAAAACTCTGCCAGGTCGGGGTTGAGTTTCCAGTTGCAAGTAGTGCCTCGCTGTGGTTGTGATCGGCTCCCTGGGCGTAATCGGCCGGAGGCTGATCGCCCAGGGAGCTGTGGGGTCTTTCAGTGTTGTAGTCCTGCCTCCAGCGTTCTAGCTTGGCTTTCACATCGGCTAGTGAGAAGAAGACTTCGACGTTCAGGCATTCGTCTCTCAGCCGGCCAGTAAAGCTCTCGATATAGCTGTTCTCCACCGGCTTCCCAGGCCAGATGAATTCCAACTGCACCCCATGCCGGTACGCCCAGGCGTCCATCGCCTTGCTGTAGAACTCCGAACCATTGTCCACCGTGATGATTTTCGGCAAGCGGCCTTCTTTCCCAGCCCGTTCCAGGGCTGATGCCACCTTCTCTCCGCTCAGTGAAAAATCTGGCTCCAGTAACGGGCATTCCCGACTAAACTGATCGACCACCGTCAGCGCCCGAAAAGCTCTCCCCTCCACCAACCGGTCCGTGACAAAGTCCATGCTCCAACGCTGATGGGGCCCCGTCGCCGGCGGGGGGCTACCACCCTCGCCCGGCTCGCCACTTTCTTCCGCTTCTTC
>Ga0315280_10012848_pt1 | contig 10039 bp, 7 predicted proteins | sample YL17G06_40_MG_FD_203697 | JGI IMG/M metagenome (GOLD analysis project Ga0315280, IMG submission 203697) | Sediment microbial communities from Yellowstone Lake, YNP, Wyoming, USA - YL17G06_40 | ecosystem: Environmental > Aquatic > Freshwater > Lake > Sediment | place: USA: Wyoming | collected...
ATTACGCCTGGGCGAACCGCGGCATGTCCCAGATGACCGTGTGGATACCACTGGCGGAGTGAACGAGCCGTGGCGAAGAGTCCGGCAGCAAATCCTGCGGCGGGCGCGGGCTCGATAAGACGCTTGGCACGGAAACGGAAGTTGAATTCGCCGGCCCCGGCCGCCGCTTCGTCGCGCCACGGCCACTAAACCCAACCCTTCGTGTACTTCGCATAGTTGTACTCGTCGATGAGCTTCAGGAGGCTCTTCGAAGTATCGAGGGTCTCCATCCGACCGACCAGCTGCTCGGCAACGTGCTTCGTTTTCTCCGTGAAAAGGAGGTACTTCTCGGCCGGCTTCTCTGAGTAGCGGCACTCATACGCATTGGCAATCTTGAGATCCCAAAGCGGAAAAAACCGTGGGGCAAGCAAGTGGAGAGCTTTCGCCACGGCTACCGGACTGCGGGTGCCCTTCTTGGTGCCCTCGCAAAGCTGGAGGGCGGCCAGGAACTGGTGGAACAGGGGCAGGATGATTGCGTTGTCGCCGGCGGAGTAGCTGAGGATGTCCCGCGCCCGGAACGCTTCCAGCTGGCGCTGATTGCCGGCAACAGCATCTTCGAGTCGCTGAAAGTCGAAGGGCCCGTAGCGGTAGAACGCCTGGTTCCACGTGAGAAGGAGTACGCCGAGACTGTCTGCCATCTCGGGCGCCCTGCCCCAGAAGTGGCTGACGAGAAACGTGGCCGTCTTGTACATCGCGTCTCGTCTCTCCCTCGCTTCGAACGCCAGATAGCCACGCCGGAACTCGTCGAGGGTCGGTGCTTGGGTCATGGGAAGATCCTTCATGCCAGAAGCCTAACGCTTCCGGCATCAGCTGCGGCGCGAAGCGCCGTCAGCTGCATGCTGTTGTTAGACGGCTGCCCTACTCACGTGGATCCCTTCGGCCTTACGGACTTCCAGCCCGTCCGTTGGCCTTCCTTGACCGCCTTCTTGATCCTGGCCACGCATCGGCCGGGATTCTTAGTAAGCTGGCATTCCCAAGTCCGTATGACACTCCATCCGCGGGTGCGTAAAGAGGAATTCGCGCATCTATCTCGCCTCTTGTTACCTGCAAGCTTCTCCGTCCAATAACGCACGTTGCTCTTGGGAGCCTGGTAGCAGTGCGGACAGCCATGCCAGAAGCACCCATCCACGAATAAGGCTACCTTCTGCTTTGGCCAGCAGAAATCCGGAGTGCCCGGCAAAGGGACATGCCGCCGCCATCCCGCAAGGCCGTTCTCGCGTAAAACACGGACCATCCTCGCTTCCGTGGAGAGATTCGCGCGCGACTTTACTGCGGCCATGTAGCGCGATCTTGTTGCTTTGTCTACCGTATCGGGCAACGGTTTCCCCTCCGCTCGCTTTCACCTTTTTCAAATCAGCGCCGAAAGGCGGCCTCAATCGAAGAGCAGTTCTCCGCAGCGAACATCTTCGCGCTGGACACGAGGAGCCGGAGCGGCACCTTCCTGTGTTGGCCCTCCATCGCCCCCTTGCCGTCCAGTTCAGCGCGGGCATGCGCCGAGCGAGCTCCGCCTTCGTCTTCCCGCCGCTTACGGCACGGCCCTCATGAAGTAGGGATAGTACCGATGGAAGTCGGCGTATTGCTTCAACCTGGCCTCCGTACGCTCCTTGTCCTTGTCAATGAGATACCCCAAAGCCTCATGAAGAGTCCTGCCTGCGCTGGAAGGGCAGGGAAGGAACTTCTGGAGATGCAGTCGTTCCTGGGTGCTCAGGACGGGAACGTTGATGAGCGTCGGCTTCGCCCAAGTGAGATTGCGGAAGTGCAGGTCTTGGAATACCTTCCTGATGTCCGCCGCCGCATCCCTTCGGCAGACAACCCCGGTCAGCGTGAACATCCCCGTTACGTCGGAATAATAGAAAGAGGAAACTGGCTGGAACATCAACGGTACTGCGCTCGGCAGCGCTTTTTGGGCGGCCACCTGCACCATGTCTTGAAGCAGACATACGAAGTCCCTGAAGCCGAGCGGGGGGGTGGCCGCCGAGTCGGGCATGACTGCCCCGAACTGCCGCCTGAAACTTTCCGCACCGCTGCCCAGCGTTTCGTTCTGCTTGTCCAAAAAGTCGCGCGGCTCGGCGCGTAGGGTTATCTTGACCATGCTGTTCTCCGACACCTTGCCGAGCAACGCCATGAGGTCCTCGAAATTCCCGTAACCGAGGCCCGTGTAGTCGAGCCAAAAGATGCTCTTTTCGTCATTCGGCTCGTAGCGCGCCAAGAAGGACTTGAATTGCGCTCTCTCCAAACGCAGGGTTCCGCAGGGCAGATGGAACTCCTGACGTTTGTATGTATCCTCGTCCTCCTCGATGGACACCATCTTGATCTCGGGGAACAGTTCATAGATAAGGCGGAAATCATCCAGATAAGGCCCGCCGAGACCGTAATAGGTAAAGTCCGAGAGCCTTTCCAATCTGTCCATACGCCTGATCGCATCGACGAGTAAGAGGCGATCCACGGCCTTGTTCAGACGCAAATGATAGGGAGGATGTTTCATCTGCGGGCCTCCTTAAGAATAAGGTCGAAGCACCTCTCGCCGACGGAAGAAGGGTCTGCATCCCTGCCGTCGAACAGGTACTCCGCCACGCATTCAACATCTTCCACGTCCTTCACGAAGGAAATGCGCCTCTTCCTCGGCTCCAGCTTCTTCGGCAAAGGAAGCTCGGGCTTGTACTGATCGCCTTTCGGAACCGTTCTCGTCGTCGAGCGGAACGACAGCTTTCCGGCCTTGGCCTTGACCTCGTCGAACGGGATGGCCCTTTCCCCTTCAATGTGCTTCTTGGCCTCCTCCACGCGGCCCTTCCATTTGTTCGTGTAATCGATGAATATCCCCATGCCCTCGCGCATCTTGTTCCTGATCTGCAGATAAAGAGGCGAAGCTGCATCGATGCCGCGCTTGGTAGTCGTAGTGGGGAGCTTCGACGCGTCGTCGCACCTGAACTCCACGATACCCGAAATGCCTATAAACTGCGTGTGATAGCGCGGAACGCCCGCCTCTCCCCACCCAGTCAACTCGCTGCGGTCACAATACAACACAGCCCTATCGTTGCAGAGGACCGTCCAGCCGGCATCTATCGACGAGTATCGAACTTCTTCCTGCTCAGTTGCTATTTCTTCCTCGGTGGGCATGGGCCGCGTGAAGCCCACCGCCAAGAACACGTCGACGCCGTCGTCGGTTCGACTTTTGAAGATAAACGGCCGTATTCTTTTGGCCTTTCTGTCTCCCGTGGCGAAAATGAGGCTCACGGGCCGCGGCGCAACCGCTTTGTTGTTGATGATTACTTCGAACCCCTTGTCGATGATGAAAGCGTAATGGGTTGATACCGTACGCCTCAGTTCGCTCTCGAATTCTTTCGCGTCCACGCTGAAGCGCGCTGCTATGCCCGGATAGAGGTTTCCGATTACGATGGTGGTGCCGTCTTCATTCATGGACCTTCTGGCTGCCGTGACGGGGATTTCCCACGTTTTCTCGTCGTCTATCCACTCCGGCTTTATCTCGACGTCGTATCTGTGCTCTTCGTTTTGAGTGGAGATGAGGCAATCCCTGCCCATCTTGAATAAGGCCCGCTTCATTCCGATGCCGTACACGCCGACGGTTCCCGGCGTGTCCGCAGGGCGGTCGCTGGCGCGGCCCATCCTGAAAGCGTAGCTGTGCAGGCTCCAGGGAATCCCTCCGCAGTTGTCGGAGATCATGAACGAGTCCTTCTTAAACTCGATCTCCGCCTTGAACCCCTCGTAAGGCTTCTTCCCGCCGTTTCGTTTCTTGCTGCGCAATATTCCGTCTACGCAGTTGTCCAGCAGGTCGAGGATGGCTTCTTCCAACCTGATGTCTCGCGTGAGCATCGTTACGAAGAACGACTTCACGGGAGACGCGTCGACGGGCTCGTATTGGATCTGTTTGTTTTTGCCCATTCGGTTTCCTCCTATCGCCCGCCGGTGAGGGCGTTTCGAATGATCGCGAGAACGCGCTCGGCGAGGACTGGACTGACGCTGCTTCCGATTTCGCGGAAGCTATGCCACTTCGTCGGCGAAAACTGAAACCAGTCCGGGAACCCCTGGAGCCTCGCCGCCTCACGCGGAGTGATCACGCGAGTCTGTGTCGGATGCAGCGGCCTGACTGCCTGGAATCGGCCGCGATCATGTCCAGTCCCGGCTCGAACAGTCGGGCAGAACCCGTCTAGGTCCAAGCGGTGCGACTTGGAAACGGGATCGCGCTTCCCCGGCTCGATCCCAGAGTATCTGCGAGCGACCTCCTCCGAGTGGATCGTGCCCAAGCATCCGGATGCCCGGCTTTCGCTTCTCAGGCGCGCCAGAGCACGCGGATCTCCGACTCCGGGCGGGACGCGCCCATGCAGCCGGAGGGCAAAAAAGCCCCTTCCATGAACCCGGACAACCCTCCAACCTTCCTCTTCAGTCTGCCATCTTGGATCGATTCTCGTCGGCAACCCCTTTAACGCATCCCTAACTGTTACACTCTCGATGTCAGCAGGAGGAATGAAATCCTCGGGTGAAAGGCGCTGCATTTCGTCCTGTCGGTAGCCGAAGAAGAGCACCCGCGTTCGCGTTGTCGGAGCGCCAAAATCCTTCGCGCAAATGGTCATCGGCGGAAGCAGGACGTAACCGTCCTCGACGTATGAAAAGGCTCTTTTTCTGATTCGAGCGTTGCCGTCGTTGAGGATGCCGGGGACGTTTTCCGCCAAGAAGAACCTCGGCCGGGCCTCGGCCACTATGCGAAAGAAATCCACGAACAGCCTGTTGCGAGGGTCAGATACGTCGTTCTTGCCAATGCAGCTGAATCCCTGGCACGGCGGCCCGCCCACAATCCCGGCAAGCTCGCCATTTCTCAGACCAAGCGCGGCCTTCAGCCTTCTTCCAGTGAGCCGGGACACGTCCTCTTCAATGTGTAGGGTTTGGGGGAAGTTACGACGATGCGCCGCTGCGGCATGGGGATCGATTTCAACCGCGCAGCAGACCGAGAAGCCTGCTCGCGCGGCCCCGAGGCTCAAGCCTCCCGCGCCGCTGAACAAGTCGACGACCTTATCGGCTCCCCCCGGTATGGTCGCTGCGGTTCGGTTGCTTGCCTTGGTCATCTTCTCTCCCAGCGCCGTCTAACGCTCGCCTTCAGCGGCGCGCCGACAGGCGCGGCCGCTGCAAGGCGTTGTCAGGCAGACCCCTTTGCATCTCTCCCATCCAAGTCGGCCCTAAACCTGTCTGCGAGAGCCTGCAGGAATGCCGTTGCTGCCAGATGCGAGCCATTCCAAAGGGTGTACGGAATGATGCGAATGTTCATGTCTTCGAGCCAGTATCTCCGCGCGATCTCTCCTGGGTCGGGAAGTAGCGCGTAGTGCGGGCGCGACATACCCTCGTAGAGCGACATGATCTCTTGAAGAACAAAGTCCACATTCGGGTCCGTGAAGGAATAGCCATAGAAAAAGATGGTGGCATCGGTGAACAGGCGGCGCAGGAACTCACGATACTTGGGGCGAGCGAATAGACTCCTGCGGAAATCTCCCCGGGTCAGCACGATCGAATCAACATCGTGAATCGAACCGTGCATCTTCACTATCGGGAACACCGCTCTATCGCCCAGGAGGGATTCCACGCCCGGCGCACCAAGTCTCTCCATCATTTCTGGCAAAACTACCTGAACAGGATTACGCGAGTTCTCTAGAAATGAGTCAAAGTTCGTGGTGACCGCCGCTCGGAACGGAATGTTCGCAAGAATCCTGTGCGTCCGGGACGCGCGGTTCAAGTCAGATAGACGCTCTTTCAGGAACTGCGCGAACTCGAACTTGCCGAGTTGATCGCGACAGAAGGCAGCTAGGACAAGATGATCGCCCCGTTGGAAAAGACCGGCGAGTTCTCCTAGCTGCGCCTCGCTAACAGTCCCTGACTCTCGAACGCGTTCGACTAGATCGCGAAGAAGCTCCAACCAACTTGGGAGCTTAGCATCGATTGACGCCCCCGCGCCGGCGAAAAGAATGCACTGTCCATTCTGTATGGCCGTGACTAGCGCAGGCGGAGGTTGCGGAACTGCCGGCTCTGGCTCCGGCTTCGGCCTCACGTCAGGCGGGGTCGTCTCCGCCGTGAGTGTCGTGAGTTGATCGCGCGCCTTCGCGAGATCTGGTTGCTGCGGTTGACGGGTCAACCGCTCCGGAAGCTTTACACCAATTACACCCTCGGGCGCTGCGCGATACATGGTTGTGTTGGCCGCCCAGAATCCCCCTCCTTGGTCGGCGTATCGCCGGATAAATACTTGGAAGCGACCAACTGAAAGGTCAGCCTGTAGGATGTTGTAGCTGAGCCGTTCACTTCTGCCTTCGTAACTCGCGCCGGCAGCTAGATGAAACACTTCGCTGTCTGGGGAAGCAACGTTCACAACACCAAGCGCGTGCAAATGCCCATGGAGAAGAAAATCGCATCGGGCATTCAGAAGACCTTGGACGTCCTGGGCATCGAAGTCAGCAAGATAGGAGAAGGGATGGTGCATCAGGGCTATGACCAGGTGTGGTGCGTCGGCTTTGCCTAGCGCTTTCCTTACCTGCCTTTCCCCCAAGAGAATGGCGCCTTTATCGGAATCTGCACCCGCTACCCACGCGGAGTTCAAGCCAATGACCGAGACCCTTGTTCCATTGATTTCGAGGTTCTCTGTGTATGACAGGTCCGCGTGTTGAAGAGCGCTTGCCCAAGCGAATGTCGAGTTGAGGAACTCGTGGTAAGGGCGATGACGATCAGTGAACAGAGCAATCTCTTTGGGAGTGCCTATCACCTGCGACACCAGGTCCCGGCTGGTCAGTGAGCGCGCGACATTGGCGATGAAGGGCGTGATTCGCGCCCTATCTACATCGTGGTTTCCGGGGACGCAGAAAACACGGTCGAGGGGGACAGCCGCAGCAACCGAGAGTGCTCTTAGGAACTCGCGGACAACGGCATACTCCTGGCTCTTGCCGGTAAATGCGAGGTCGCCTGTGACGAACGCCATGTCAACGTGCAGCTGGTTCGACTCCACTACGTTAGCGATGTCTTCTAGAAGAGTTGACAAGACAACAGTCTGGTCGTACTGATCGCCCGCACGGAGATGCAAGTCAGAGAGATGCAGCCAAGTGAGCTTTCGTTCCATTGTCGCTAACCTCGATCATTCCTGACCGGCGAATCGCCGTGAGACTTTGTCTGCCTAACTCCTGTTCAGGCTGACCTGCATAAAACCGGCTCCGGGCGGCCTAAATCGGAATCATCACCGCACGGCTTGACCGATAACCGCTGACGCTATCGTGACTCGGGCCCCATTTTTCATTTCGCCTCCGCCGTGTTAGGCCGGCCGGCCTAAATCCGCCCTGTCGGTCGCCATAGGCTTTCGCAGCCAGTCCGGGGATGCACGAAGAGGCGGCAACGTCCCCGATTACACTCCCGCTCGACATGCAAAGTCAAGCTGCGGGCAGGCGCTTCCCAGGCACGGGCCGGCACTTTCCCGAGGCTTCGCCGAAGTGTTTCCACAAGGAGCATCCGGCACCCCTGGCGGCCCGTTTCTGTCGGGAACCCTCTCAACGCACGTATAGTCGGCTTTTCGGAAACTGACCCGCCACCCGCCCGCAGAAAAGGCTTGACAAGCGTGGCGGGATGTTATAGCTTGTTGGAATCTACAGTGCTGTAGTTGATAGCGGTTTGATCGGGCCAGCGCGGCGACGCCGGGCCCGTTTTTTGACAATTGGAACACCGGGAGGACGGGCGGGAATGCCCTGTCCCAGAATTGCGATACGTTTGGCTGCTTTTCCTGTTTGGCACCTGTATTAGCAGGTGGCGCTGCCGGTGGCACCTAACTGCTTGCCTGACAGTGGGTTACACGCACGAAGGCGGGAAACCAGCGGGCAACGGAGACTGCAAGTCATTGAAAACGATGCACTTGCCACGCACCTGTTATCTGCGGATAAAAAGCTCTTTAATTCCCGTATTTCGCCTGCCGCCGGTCATGAAGCAAGATTTCGAGCGGTCGCAGATGGTGCGCTGATGAATCCGTCCGAACCAGCGTCTGGGGTGTCATGAGGCGGCGTATCCCAGGCTGCGATCCTGGCCCGGGTCGTCAAATCCGCTCACCTCGGCGCTGTCCGGGCGCATCCCTACACCGATCAAGCCCAGCGGGTGCCGCCCGCCCCGGAAGTAGTTGACAATGGAGAAACGCGCGGAAGGGAGATTCCCGGCCGGATCGAGGATTGCTATGGCCAGCACGTAGCTTCCTTTCTTCAGCGTGCGCGGGCACTGGAATTCCCCGCCGGCGGTGTACGTCTGGTTGTCGCCGGGCAACCACCGGCGCACATCCAGATCCGGCACCGTGCTCTTCCACCGGGGTTCCCTGGTTGCCGGGTCGAGCAGACTCACCTCCACCGGCCAGTTGTAGTAAAGCGGTGTGGAGCCGGTGTTCCGAACGCTGAAGGAGAATCGGAAGCGCCGGCCGGGGGTCACTACAGCCGGGTAGCGGGCGCTGTCCAGCACAAAGCGGTAGCCGAACGCCTTCTGAATCAGCGCGCCGTTGCGTGAAGCAACCTCGTCCTTCTCGTCGTAATCGCTGAGCCATCCCAGATGATTCCAGTGCAGGCGCCGGATTAGGGACACCACTCTGTCCGAGTTGTGCATGACGGCATCGGTCGGGCTTTTCCCCAGGGGCGTTCCCCAATCGAACGCAGTCTCGCCGCCCATAGGCGCGATCCTCCAGCGGCCGGCCATGGGCGGGGATTCGAGCAAGGGAATGTGCGATTTCTCCTCCTGGGGATGGCCGAACGAGTCCCAATGAATCCCAAATTGACAGTCCGTGAAGTCCTTCGGGTAACGCACCATGACGAGCTTGTTGCGAAAGGCCGATCGAAAGGCGTCGCCCAGCAACTTCTGCATGTCTTTGTCGGGGCGTGGCGAGTGGTGCTCGCCCCAGAATCCGATCAGGCCCATCTCCATGAAGGCGACGCGCGGGTCGTTGTCCCAGGCCTGCCCCATCTTGCCGACCAGCCGGGTGACGCGCTCCTTGAATTGCGAACTCGAGTAGTCGCCCTCGGTCATGTCGGCGGGCCAGTACTTGCCGCGCTTTGGATAGTCCAGGAAGACCCGGGGAATCACCTTGATATTAAGGTCGGCAAGGCGCGCCCACCTGGCGGCCGAAACCGCGCGGACCTGATCGACGCCGTCCGCGGCGCTGGTTTCGATCTCGTTCCATTTCACGTAGTCGCGCGCCAAAGTCGCCCATCGGTGGTTTCTGGCACGGTCCGGATTCGGCCGGAAACCCATCAGCGGATTCCGCAGCGCTTCGGGATACTCAGCGGGCCGCACCTCGAGGTCCGGCGGCGCGGCGGCTGCCAGAGGCGCCGCGGCCAGCGCGAAAAGGACTTGCCGTCTGGTGATCCTGATGCTCACGCCCCGTATTATCGTCGGGCGGCCACGCGGCGGCAAGCGGGTCGCGGAGCGTGATTTCCGCGGGTGGGGCTTCGCGCAACATCGCGGAACGTGTCGAAACGTCCATCGTCTTGCAAACCTTCCCGCCTGTCCTGTACTATCTCTCTCGTTTTCGCACAGCCCGGCACCGGCCGCGCGACCACTGTGCGACGCGCTGCCCCTCCCGCCGGGCCCCGGTGGAAATCGCGGCCTCGGAACAAAAGGTATGCCTTCAACACACCCGTCATCCCGCTGGATTCACCGGCGCACGCTCTTGACTGCCGCCGGCGCGTCGCTGCTGGCCACCCAATGCCGGTCAGGCTCGCCGGGAGCTTCGCCGGAAGCCGCCTCCGGCCGGCCGAGCCTGTGTCTGTTCTCCAAGCACCTGGAATGGATTACGGACCCCGCTCAACTGGCCGAAACGCTCGCCGACATCGGCTTTGAGGGCGCCGATCTCACCGTGCGGAACGACGGGCATATCGACCCGCCGAAAGTGGAAGAGGAACTGCCGAGATTTGACGAGGCCTTGAGGAAAGCGGGGTTGCGCACCTCGATGATCACCACTAGGATCGACGATGCGCGCAAACCCGAGACCCGG
>Ga0315280_10012849_pt1 | contig 10038 bp, 6 predicted proteins | sample YL17G06_40_MG_FD_203697 | JGI IMG/M metagenome (GOLD analysis project Ga0315280, IMG submission 203697) | Sediment microbial communities from Yellowstone Lake, YNP, Wyoming, USA - YL17G06_40 | ecosystem: Environmental > Aquatic > Freshwater > Lake > Sediment | place: USA: Wyoming | collected...
CGCATCGGAGGACGCAGCGCACGATCGCTGCGTCGAGCATTTCGTGGTCCCATCGCAACTCCTCGCCATCGAGGTGCTGCGACGACCGCTTGAATTCACCGTGTGCCGGCCGATCCCAGTGCGTTCCGGGCAAGGAGAAGCCCGCCGCAGCTTGGGAGATTGCAGACAAGCCAGTCATGCTAAGACGTTCGGGTCTTGTCGCGCCTCGACATGTCACGCCAAGCCCGATCCGGCCTGCCGTGCCACGCCTCGCCATACCAAGCATCTGCGACGGGCACCTGTACTCTACCAGCGCAGTCGTCGAGCGGCACCGTTGACCGTGGCGACGCCGAAGACACCGAGCTACGGGAACGACGAGGATGACCGTCCTCGTGAAAGGCCCTCTTCATGGGGAGGCAATGCGAAGTCCCGGTTGAACGGGATCAAGTCCTGTCGCCGGCTCGTGTCCATCGTGCCTTCGCTCCTTCGTCGCGCACCCGCCTGTCGACTCACGCTCCAGCAGCACGATGTCCGCCTCGGGTACCCGTCGCTCGATGTGGGACGCACTCCGCAGTCCGGCGAAGCTGCCGCCGAACACACCTGTCTGTCGTGGTGGTGATCGTTTGCGGCGTGACGTTCTCGGGCGGCGTCCAGCGCGGATCGCCGTCGAACCAGAGCACCACCACCTTCGGCGCCGCTGCCGTCGACAGCACCGTCACGACGGTGCCGTGGCGGCCGCCTCATCGATAGCCGCCTCCATCACGGCCTGCTGGTCCCCGTCGAGCAGTGGACCCCTGCCCTCGGCCGCCGCCAGTATCTCCTCGACCCGCTCGCAGGCCACCGCCAGCTCGTCCTTGCCGACGGCCTGCCAGTGATCGTACGAGCTCCTGTCGGCGATCAGCGGCAGGAACTGCTCGCCGGCGCGCAGCCGGCGGCGCGTCTCCTTCTCCTTGAGGTAGGCGGCGGAGAAGCTCAGCCGCTCGATATCGGCTGCCATGATCGTCTCGGGCGTGATCTCGATGCCGCCGAGGAGACCGTGGATCATCTGCGCGATCTCGTCGTCGATGACGATCTGCGGCAAGGAAGCCAGATTGGCCGACTCGAGCATGCCGAGACCGGTCATCAGGTCGCAGCCGGTCGAAGTGACGACCAGTCCTTTGAGCGCCTTCTCGAAAGCCGCCTGGATGCCGGGGTGCTTGGCATCGGTCGACAATCCAGGGGCTTGGACCGGCAGACCGAGGTCATGCCCGATCTCGACCGCCAGGGCTGCCTGCAGGTGAGCCTCCAGGGCGCCGTACGCGAAGGTGGTCTGACGCATGTCGAGCAGGCCGGGCACCATGCTGAAGAACAGCTTGGCCTCTGGGGCTCGCAGTTTGATGGCCGTGATGGTCCCGAGGATCTCGGCCACCCCCACCGTTACCGAACCGGCGACAGTGATCGGCGTCGTGCCGCCGGCGATCGGCATCGACATCACGACGAGCGGGAGACCGGCGGCCGCCAGGTCGGTCGCGGCATCCAGCATCTCCGGATGTTCCTGCAGCGGCGAGGCGGTGCAGAAGATGATGCTGACGCGCGGCCGGGTGTCCAGGTCGCCGCCGGCGGCTTCCGCCATGCGCCTGGTTCCCGGGACCTGCCAACGGGCCTCCACGTCGGTCATCACGTGCTTCTGCGTGTGCGCAAGCATGGTCGACAGATGGGTGAGCTGCCACCGCTCCTTGGCGCAGTCGGTGATCGTCAGGAGCGGCCACACGATGCTTGCTGTCGGAATCACGTCGAGGATCGACGTCGCCTCGCGCAGGTCATCCGTCGTCGCCGAACGACGTGCGCCTGTGCGATGGTCAAGAATGATCGTCGTCGCCCCGGAGTTCACGTGGTGAGGCATGCCGTCGACGATGTGGCAGTCGTGCTCGGGCGTCGCCCCGCCGAGCACGAACTCACGTGGACAGCGGGTAAGCGCATCCTCCACGAGCGCTGATGGAATGCGTGCCACACCGGTCTCGCGATCGACGTGCGCCCCCGCTTCAGCCAGCGCCTTCAGTGCATCTCCATGGCCGAAGCGGATACCGTGCCGCTCCAGCAGGCCCAAGGCTTCGTCGATGATCAGGCGCCGCTGTTCCGGCGTTGTCCACTCGATACGCGTGTTCACCGCTTCTCCTTCCCGGAGGCCAAGGCGTCTTGGCCGCTCCGATCGCTGGCGGCCGCACACAACCCGAAACCCTCGTGGATGCATGCATCAGACAGTGCAGTGGCCGAATCACGGCCGAGACAGCCCTTGCGAACGAAGTCAGGGAGTCTCCTTGAGCGTCCGCATCTGCTCCTTCTTCTGTTCGCCCCGACACGCCGTGCCCGACCTGGCGGTGCTCGCAGAGCTCCCTGACGTAGGTGTCGGTGGTGACTCCTCGGATACGGCCGGCCGCTGCGCCGCTCTTCCTCGTCGGCGGCCATCATCCGGGTGGCGAAGTTGGCCCCCAGCCAGCGGAACGGCTCCGGCTCCCACGGCCGCGAGCGGTGCTGCACCCACGGCAGCCGCACGATGGCCGAGTCACGGCCGAGGATGAGGTCGGCCAGCGTACGACCGGCCAGATTGGTGGTCGCCACGCCGTCGCCCACGTAGCCGCCGGCCCACCCAAGCCCCGTGGCACCGTCGTAGGTCACGCCGGGATACCAGTCGCGGGGGATGCCGATCGGGCCGCCCCAGCGATGCGTGATGCGCGCCCCGCGGGTCGCCGGGAACAACTCGGTGATGACCCGGTGGATGGCGTCGAAGACCTTCGGCTCACACTCGAAGCGGTTGGAGATCGCCGAGCCAAAGTGGTATGGAGCGCCGCGCCCGCCGAGCGCGATGCGGTCGTCCTCGGTGCGCGAGGCGTAGATGATCAGGTGCCGGCCGTCGGTGAAGGTCCCGCGACCCGACCAGCCGATCTCGGTCCAGACATCCTCGCCCAGGGGTTCGGTGGCCAGCACCACGACGGGGGCACGCACGGTACCGCAGGTCGTAGTGACGCGGCCGGAATCGACACGACCGCCGCGGTCGGCGCCGCCACCCCCGCCGCCCCTGAACGAGAGGACCGGCGTTCGCTCGTAGATGGTCACGTCGCGGCGCTCCACCGCCGCGGCGAGACCGCGCCAGACGCGCCGGGTCGACGACGGTGCACTCGGGTGTATAGAGGCCGCCCAGAGAGCCGGCGACCCGGATGTGCTCGTCGGCTTCTTCTTTCTCCAGCAAGCGGAACTGCTCGGCGAAGCCCCAGGAAGCGTGCCAATCTGCCTCGGCTTTCAGCGAAGCCACGTGCGCCGGGGTCGTGGCCGCCGTGAGGCAGCCACCCTTGTGAAACCCGCAGTCGATGCCCTCGGCTGCCGCCGCACGGCCGACTTCGTCGACGGTGTGGAACATCTCCTGCTGCATGGCGATGGCAGCTTCACGACCGGCGTGTTTCGCCATCTGCTCATAGGTGGCAGCGAACGCCCACGAGCAGAAGGCGCCGTTGCGGCCGGAGGCGCCGAAGCCGGCGATCTCTCGCTCCAGGACCGCGACGCGCAGCGCCCGGTCGGCGTCGGCCAGGTAGTAGGCCGTCCAGAGACCGGCGTAGCCGGCGCCGATGATCGCCACGTCCACGTCGATGTCGCCGGGCAGAGATGGTCGCGGCTCGAGCGTTCCCGGTACTCCGTCGAGCCACATGCTACGCGAACGGTAGTACTGCTCGAGAGAACGCATGCCCCCCCTCGTTGTGCCGGTGGCAGGCGGCCGGCCGGTCACGCGCGTTCGGGTGTCCTGTTTCCGGCGCCTCGCGCGGTCCGCCGTAGACAGCCAGCTGGGCCCGAGCGTCCCGGCGACGAGCGCGGAACGCCGCGCGCGGCCGAGCGACTCACCCCACCTTTCTTCCGTCGGCGGGCCCCCTTCGGGCAAGGGCGGGCGGCAGGTTTGCGCAGATTCTCATGGCGCCGGTTCAGTCGGCGCTGACGTGCTCGCGGATGCGCTGCTGTTCGTCCCCGCTCAGCTACTTCGCCCCTGAGTACCTCGAGCACCTCGATGGACTGCTCGCCCAGGCCGTACTTGAACGTGGCTCGCTTGAGCCCCTTGCCGATATGGCGAAGCAGATGACCTCTACGTGCTACACGTTCGCCATCTCGACCGGCCCGATCTGAGCCGCCTACACCTCCTCTGCCCGGCGGCGCCTTGCGCGGAGCACCAGGAGTATCGCGACCACCGCAGCGGCAATCGCGATGCCGACGATGACCAGGATCAGGGTCGAGCTTAGGCCGCCCCCACTCGCCGTCGCGGTCCTGGGCTCCAGGTTCTCGTAGATGTACGGGGCGCCGGCGAAGAAAGCGGGACCCTGACCGTAGCCGGCGCGCTGCCAGCCCGTCCACTTGTCGGTGCGCCAGGCCTCCAGCGCGTAGGAGTGGGCGAACACGATGCAGGGGCAGTCCTCGTACATCACCTCTTGCATCTGCTTGACGACCGCGGCCCGCTTGTCGGGGTCGAGTGTCGTCATCTGCACCTCGTCGAGGCGGTCGAACTCCTTGTTCGACCAGCCAAGCTCGTTGTTGTTCTCGATCTGCGAGGTCGTGAAGCAGCTGAAGTTCTGGCCGGCGTCGACGTAGCCGGCCCAGGACCAGACGTACATGTCGAAGTCGGGCACGAAGGTGTCGCCCTCGTAGTTCCAGATGCGGTCGTAGTAGACGCCTTCGTCCCAGACCGCCAGCTTGGTGCCCACGCCCACCTGGCGGAACCAGCCGGCGATGAGCCTGGCGGCGCGCTGGTGCTCCGGAACGGCATTGCTTGACCACAGGCGCAGCACGATGGGCTTGCCGTGCTTGTCGAGACGGATGCCGTTCGGCCCCATCTTGTAGCCGGCCTCGTCGAGCAGCTGGTTGGCCTTGGCGAGGTCGAAGTCGCGGCGCACCCCGGCGGGCGGCTGCCAGCTGTAGTCGGGGTTCTTGTATTGGCCGGGCGGCAGGAACGTGTAGCCGGGGATCGCGTAGCCGTAGTAGGCGACGTCCACGATCTTCTGGCGGTCGATGGCGTACTCCAGGGCGGCGTGGAAACGCTGGTCGCGCAGCACCGGGTTGCCGCGCGACTTGCCCGTGTAGCAGTTGAAGGCCAGGTAGTCCCAGTTGAACCAGGTGTACTTCGCGGTCGCGACGCCGGGCGTGTTCTTGAGCGACTCGAACTGGGCGGGCGGAACCCCGTAGGCGGCGTCGAGGCTGCCGGCCTTGAGGTCCTGGACCATCGAGTCGGCGTTCTGGTACTGCACGAAGAGCAGCTCGTCGATCTTCGGCGGCCCGACGGACCCGACGTGGAAGTCCTTGTTGGCGGCCAGGCGCACGTAGTCGTTGCGCTTCCACTCGACGACCTGGAAGGGGCCGGCGCCGATCACCGGCGGCGGGTTCTGGAACTTGCTGGCGGCGTATTGCGGCGAGATCTTCGACCAGATGTGTTCGGGCAACACGTACAACGTCGCCGTCAGCAGGTTCGCCTTGGGCTGCGTGCAGATGATCTTGACCGTGTAGGGGTCGACGACGACGGCCTTCTTGATGTACTGGGTCGCCGTGGTGAACGCTGACATGTCGTTGTCGACGATGTAGTTGATGGTGAAGGCGACGTCCTCGGCGGTCACCGGCTCGCCGTCGTGCCAGGCGAGGCCCTGGTTGAGGTGGCAGGTCCAGGTGAGGCCGTCGGGCGAGACCTCCCAGCTCTTGAATACGCCCTGGCCGGGTGCCGGCTGCATCGTCTCGACGTCGCGCCCCCCGAGCCTCGGGTACTCGAGGACGTAGAACTCGTAGGCGATGTCGCTCCACCCGATGAAGGGGTTCATATTGTCGGGCGGCTCCAGCAAGCCGATCTTGAGCGTCACCTTCCCGGAGGCCGGTGAAGGCGAAGGGCTGGCCGCGGTCGCCCGCGACGAGATGAGGCCGCCGATCAAGGCGGCGGCCGCAGCTGCGGCAGCGATGAGGAGGACGACTCGCCGGGTCCAGGTAACTGCGTCCATGCTTCCCATCTCACTCCTCGATTCTCGATTGTGCCCCGACGCTCCCCCGCGCATCTGGCGCCGGCGCTGCTGCGCGTCGGCCGCGCCGCGCGCCACGTGCGGGGGGAACTCCCCCAAGCTGTCCCCGCATGAGACCAGTCTGCACGGTCCATGCAGACTCCATGCAGGTTGTCGCTTGTCCATACAAGCGACTCGGAGTCTAGCAGTCACCCCACGCTTGTCAACGGTGCGCCGCAAAGGAAGTACTCGAAAGCGATTCGTTGCGTCAGCTAATGATGCTCCGTTAGCTCAGGCAGGCTCAGCCGCTGCGGTGGCGGACTCCGGCGTCGAGTATGCTCTCGACGCAGGAAGCAGATCGTGCACGGAAGAGCACAACGATGAAGCCGAGCCGACTCGCCGAGGTCCGCGCCGACCTGCTCGCCTTCGCCGGGGGAGATGTTCGCCTCGTTGCCCCGCAGCGACCAGCGCCGCTGGGGTGAGACCTACCTGCGCGGCCTGATGCTCGACGGCCGGCGCAAGTCGATCGAGCCGATGGCGGCCCGGTCGGAGGCGTTTCCCGGGAAGGTCCAGCAGCGCACCGGGACGCCCTCGCGGGTGACCGCCATGCCGATCACCACCTGGGGCAGGTCGCGACGCCTGTCCTTGGAGTGGCGGCCGAAGCGTCGCCCGGCCTGCTCACGGGGGCCGCCGCCCTGCTCACCCGCCGCCGCGAGCGCTTCGCGCGTCTCCTCCTCGGCCAGCGCCTCGGCGAGTCCCACTGGGCTTGACCCGGTCCGACAGACACCCAAGATAGGGCGTCAGTGCCCAGAAAGGATGTCGAAGCATGGAGAGCCCGGAGCAGGGACGACGAGCACGGCGGTCATTCACCAACCAGCACAAGGCCGAGGTCGTCGACCTCTGTCGCCACAGCGGCAAGTTGATGGCCGAGGTCGCCCGTGACTCCGAGAAAGCCGGCGCGCTTCACTCCCGCAGATCCGTGCACATGTTGACGGTTCACGCGCTGTCGGCGCTGTCGTTCTTCAAGCGCCGTTTGGCCAGGCAGTCCTGCAGCATTCTCTCCCATAGGCGAAGCGCCCCTTCGACGTCCACATGCGCTCCTGCCTGACGACGTAGCTGCAAGCCCTCCGCAATCGCGAACGTCAGCGTTGCGATTCCTTCGAGATCCTCACACTGGTCGCCTACAATCGGTGCAACCACGAATTCATTCAGTTTCACATACCAGTCGGAGTAGGATTTGAAGAGAGGACGAAGATCCTCATTGCGAAGAACGGCTGCGAGGACATCCATGAAAGCTTGGTGCCCCTGCGAATCGCTCGCTTCAGTGTCGATCTGACGAAGCACAGCACGAAATCGTTCGACTCCTGAAGCATGTGATCTGACCAATTCCAAGTACTTCCGGCAATCGAGGTATAGCTCTGATTGAATCAAGGCACGGAGAAGACCAGCTTTATCACCAAAGTAATACCGAATCAGAGATAGAGTCTCCCCTGACTCCTTTGCGACTTTCTCGTATGTGACATGTGATAGACCATCGCGCAGCAAGATCCGCCTCGCAGCCTCCAGCAGAACAGACGCTTTCGGAGACAGATTGGGAGTTGGATCACCTAGAGGTGGTGCAGAATCGAATGGAGTCATTCGCGTAGAACTCGGAACACCGCGCGACAAGCCCGTATCGTCGAGCCGAGACGGTTCCACACACCGGGATGCAGGCGGGTTTGGGCGTTTACCGTTCATCAGCCATGAGGAAGCTCGTCTTTCGGTGTTTGGGCCCTCTAGCAAAGAGTGTAACATCTCAAGAGCCGGAGAATCGACACCTCGCCAAGAAGGCCAACAGGCAGGACCGGAATCAGTACCTACGAGGGCGGTCATGTCCCAGAGTGTAGTGCGACTCTCACTCGTCGTTCCGGTCGGTGTCAGCTCCTCGTCGGCGTCACCACCCCGAGCGCCGGTCGCGCGCTGACGCCCTGCAGCACCGAGCCGCTCGGATTGCTGGCAGTCCGGCTCCGACAGAAAGGCCTTGGCGAATCGTGAGGTGGAATGCGCGCCCACGAATGAAGCAGACCCGCCACCGGTGGCCTCATCGGTCACGCGTCCCACCCTCTCGCGATCACCTCGCAACCGGCGAAGCCATTCCTCCCGAAGCGGCCACCATCCGCTGTCAAGCAACCAGTCGGTTCACGACCTGAAGCGCTGCGCTGGTCCCGCGAAGCGTCAAGACTGTGCCGGCTCAGCGCCCAATCAGACGCATGATCGTGTCTGCCTTGCCGGACGGCACTCCGGTGCGGCGCTCCTCCTCGTCGGCGGCAGCCATCATGCGGACGGCGAAGCTAGTCGCCAGCCAGCGGAGCGGCTCGGGCTCCCAGCGCCGTGACCGGTGCTGCACCCACGGCAGGCGCACGATGTCCGTGTCGCGCCGCAGGATGAGGTCGGCGAGCGTGCGGCCGGCCAAGTTGGTGGTCGCCACGCCGTCGCCCGCGTATCCTCCGGCCCAGGCGAGCCCGCTCGCCTGGTCGAAGGTCACGCCGGAGTACCAGTCGCGCGGGATGCCGATCGGTCCACCCCAGCGATGCGTGATCTGCGCCTCGCGTGTGGCCGGGAAGAGCGCATGAATCACCCGTCGGAGAGCCTCGAAGACCGCCGGGTCGCGCTCAAAGCGGTCGCTGATCCTCGAGCCGAAGTGGTAGGGCGCGCCGCGGCCTCCCAGGGCGATACGCCCGTCCGGCGTCCGCGACGCGTAGATGATCAAGTGGCGGGCGTCGTCGAACGTCTCCCTGCCGGACCAGCCGATCTGGGCCCACACGTCATCGGGCAGCGGCTCGGTGGCCACCATCAGCGAGTACATGGGTAGCACGTCGCGGTGATGGCCGGGGGCGCCGACCGTGTAGCCCTCGGTCGCCAGGACGACGACCGTGGCGCGCACGACGCCGCGGGCGGTGGTCACCGTGCTGCCGTCCGCGCCGCCGCCGAAGGAGAGCACCGGCGTCCGCTCGTAGATGATCGCGCCGCGCCGCTCGACGGCCTCCGCCAGCCCGCGTGCCAGACGCGCGGGGTCCAAGGCGGCGCACTGCGGCGTGTAGAGGGCGCCCAAGCAGCCGGCCACGTGGAGGCGCTGGTCAGCCGCGTCCTTCTCCAGCCAGTGGAAGTCGTCGCCGAAGCCCCACGACGTGTACCAGTCGACCTCCTTCTTGCGCGAGGCCACGTGCGCCGGCGTGGTTGCGGCCATGAAGGCGCCGCCCTTGACGAAGCCGCAGTCGATGCCCTCTTCGCCGGCGACGCGGCCCACCTCGTCGACCGTGCGGAACATCTCGCGCTGCATAGCGATCGCCGCCTCGCGGCCGGCGTGGCGGGCCATCTGCTCGTAGGTGGCCGCGAACAGCCACGAGCACCACGCCCCGTTGCGCCCGGATGCCCCGAAGCCGGCGATCTCGCGTTCCAGGACGGCGATCCGCAACGACGGGTCGGCGGCGGCGAGATAGTAGGCCGTCCAGAGGCCGGTGTAGCCGGCGCCGATGATCGCGACGTCCGCGTCGGTGTCGCCGGGCAGCGACGGGCGTGGCTCCAGAGAACCAGGCAAGCCGTCAAGCCACAGACTACGTGCACGGTAGTACTTGTCGAGAGAACCCATGCGTCCCACCCCTCTCGCGACGGCGGCCCGGCGCGTCCCGCACCACCTGTTCATCCTTCTCGTCCTTCCATCTCACAGACAGATCGAAAGCGGCCGACCCGTTGCTCGCTTAACCTCGGCCGGTCCGCTACGGCTCGCCTGCTCACACCTCACACCTGTGCCAGCTGCCCAAGCTCTCCCGTACCTGCACGGTCCTTGACTTGGATCGACCCTGGGCCTTGACACGATTACTGGGGCGCGGCAATACTAACAGTGATTGCTTATACAGACAAGCAGACACGAACCAGTCGCCCCGGAGTGCAGATAGACCATCGGTAGCGGAGTTCGAGTGTCGAGGTGCGACGACTGCACGCCACGTCCGACAGGCGACTCGGGTGATGGGACGATGCCCGTGAAGGACGACGGGTCAGCTTCATCCGCCGGATGAGAGGCATCAGGCGA
>Ga0315280_10012850_pt1 | contig 10038 bp, 6 predicted proteins | sample YL17G06_40_MG_FD_203697 | JGI IMG/M metagenome (GOLD analysis project Ga0315280, IMG submission 203697) | Sediment microbial communities from Yellowstone Lake, YNP, Wyoming, USA - YL17G06_40 | ecosystem: Environmental > Aquatic > Freshwater > Lake > Sediment | place: USA: Wyoming | collected...
TCAGAAGCTCCCTTCCAACGGGTTCAATTCCCTGAGGGAGAGGTTACCCAAGTGGACGCTAATAATTCACCTCGCTGGGCTTGTGTATTTCCCTGAAGAAAAAGTTGCTTATGAGGAAGATGATTTAAGGGCTACCTGTCGTGGAATGGGCTTGTCCTTAGCGCAAACTCTAGCCGGAGAAGACAGCCTGGAGCGGACTTTACTGGACTTAATCCTGCACCCATGGCTGTCACTAAAAAAGGCTAACTTTGAGGGCTCTTTCCACCCGGTGACCTTTCACACTACTCTGGACAGGGTTCCGGAATTTGAGAAGGCGGTCTTCGCACTGGCGCAGAAACATGGATATCCGCTTAGCGATATTGGTGGATATCTTTTACCCATAGAAAGAGGCAGGAATTGCTATTATGAAATTGAGTTTCACTGCGATTTAGCTAACCCTAGTCAGGTTCAAAGGGTTAAGAATCTATGGCTAGAGACAAATGAAGTTTGTGCCAACATGGGAGCCGTACTGGACAAACCCTACGGTTCTTGTGCTGATATCGTTTATCGGCGGTTCAACCCAGCTTATGTATCGCTACTAAAAAGTTTGAAGAAGGAATTAGACCCAAACAATATAATGAACCCTGGACAATTATGCTTTTAAGGGACACGATGGAAAAGTAAAAGGGGGAATAAATGGCGACGGAGCAGGTAAAAGTAATTCCCAAAAAGTTATCCCGCGAGGCTTATCATGCCTTGGAAAGTGTGGTGGGGAAGGAATGGGTTTCCGAAGACAGGGCAACAATTGAGGCGTATGTGGTCAACTGCATTGATATTGGGGTAGCAATAGGACTGGCGGGCAGGAGTGCCAGAATCAGACCGGCGGCTGTTGTCTTACCGGCAAGCACCGAAGAGGTCCAGTGGGTCGTCAGAGTAGCCAATAGATACCGATTTCCCATTGTGCCCTTTTCCAATGGTCAGCTAAATAGTGGACCCACTGTGCCCGGGACGGTACTGGTTAGTATGCGACGGATGGATAAAATCCAGGTAGATGAGAAAAATATGTCGGTGACTATAGAGCCCCTTGCCGACTACGGGTTAATCCATCACCAGGCGAGCAAAAAGGGATTATGGCTCGGGGGAAGTGGTTGGCATGGGGCAATTGCTAAGCCCTGTTCCCAGGTCAGTACTGGCGGAATATGGCAGTCAGACCTGAAGTATTCTGGGCTAACAAGAAGTCTCATTGGGGGGAAAATAGTTCTAGCTGATGGCAGTTTGTTAAGGCTCGGCTCTTCAGCAATAGCCGGAACCGGCGATACACCCTTCACCGAAAACCTTCCCGGACCAAACCTCTGGGGGATGTTTAGACAAGCGATTGGGTCTCGAGGAATAGTTACCGAACTAACCCTCAAACTCCGTCCATGGGTTGGTGGGCACCCTTTTCCAGAGGATACGGAGCGCCCTTCTATTGAACACTACTTCGAGGAAGCGAAAGAGAAGAAGTTTGACCGGCCGCCAACTCATCCGAGGCATAAGATATTCTGGTTTGAATATCCTACTTTAGAAAGCATTACCGAGGCAGCAGCCAAGTTGGCGAGCTCAGGGATAGGAATAGCACTCAACATAACTGGAAATTACAATTCAATGATGTGTTCCTACACAATTGACGAGGCTAATAAGCGCTCCAGAGATTTCTTCGGCATCACCGGCTATATGGTTCTTGCCGGCATTTCCTCCGAGAAGCAGTTAGCCTACGAGGAAAAGGTGCTAAGACACATTGTTGAGGAAACAGGGGGCAAATTGCTCTCAGCCGAGTATAAGCCCGAGCTACTGGATGCGGTATCTCCTTGGAATGTGGAATATGTCCTGAATACTGAGACCGGCATGCGAACCGTCCGTAGTAATTATATACCTCTATGTCTTCCCCCCTACGGTACATTTGACGAGGTTATTGAGGCGCCGGAAATTTGGCAAGACATAGGCAATGATGTAGGATTCGTGGGCGAAGATAGGGGAGAGTATTTTAGCCGGATGCCGATTGATTGTCCTTACGGTTACATTGTAGACCGTGGTCATCACATCACCATTGAAATGGATCAATTTCCGGAACGCAGCAGTAGAGCAGAACTGGTCAAGTTTTTCGATGGCAATTTCTATGGTTTCGCTCGTTATATGAAGGCGGGATATCCCGGTTCTTGGTTTGCAGATTTTGGCGAGCCATTCCTGAGTATTTTCCCGGAGATAGGCCCGGATAGCTACCTCATTACGAGAGCCCTTAGAAAGATAACTAACCCTGATGGAGTTCTGGCTCCGGGAAGGATGGCATGGACAGAGGAGGAATTCAAAGCGGCGGTAGAGAACCCATCCAAAACAATGCAAACAATGTGGCACTGGAGAGAGCATTTCGGCTTCCCTAAGTTGGAGCTAACCGAAGAAGGGGATAGATGGAAGCCTATGGAATGAAATATGCAGGCAAGTTTATAAGGTAACCCAAAAATGCCATTAGGCGACGAGAAACATAAGCAAATATATAATCAACTGGTTAATATCCTTGGTTCAGATTATGTTTCTGACGACCCGGCAGTAACGCAATGCTATACCAGAGAATCACAGACACCGAGTTTTGCCACTAAAATGAGGGCGGAGGTTATCGCCTTACCTGGAAGCACTGAGGATGTGCAACAAATAATCAAACTGGCGAACCACTATCAGTTCCCCTTCTCCATAGTTGGCTCGGGGCTGATGGGTGTCACTATGGCGGCAGCTAAGGATTATTGGTGCATAATTGACCCCAAGAGGATGAACCGGATAGAGATAGATGAGAAAAACATGCATGCCATAATTGACCCCTATGTTACCCATGCCCAACTACAGGCTGAAGCGATGAAAAAGGGGCTGTATACAGGCACTCCCGAGGCCGGTGCCCAATCATGTAGCCTGGCAAACCATGTTTTTGCTGGATTTCAGGGTACAGCCTACAGAACCGGATATGCTACTCGCAACGTACTAGGAGTGGAATGGGTCTTACCCAACGGAGAGGTTTTAAGAACAGGCTCACTGGCTATCCCAGGGGCAGGATATTTTTGGGGGGAGGGACCAGGGCTAGACCTCAGAGGGTTACTGAGAGCTACTTTCGGACACCTAGGCGCCTTCGGGGTAGTAACTAGAATAGCAGTTAAGCTCTACCCTTGGCCCGGTCCTCGTGTCTTCCCGGTGGAGGGTGTTGCCCCCGATAAGAAAAGTGAACTGCCTTTAGCCAGATTTAAATGGTATCTCTTCACCTGTCCCACCCTAGAAGAGGCAATTGAGACAATACGTGAGATTGCTAAGGTTGAGATTGGAGGGGTGGTGCATAAGTGGCCCACGGTTTACTTTGATTGGTGGTGGGCAAAATCTCGGGAAGAATACTGGGATACCTGGTTAGATGAATACTGGCAGAAGAATGTAAAAAATTGCGTCTCAGTTTGCCTCTGGGGTTTCACTTCGGAGAAACAGGTAGCGTATGAGGAGAAGGTTCTCAGGGAGATTATTGCAGAGACCGGTGGCAAGTTGATACCGGATGAGGTATACGAGAGGTGGGTTCCATATTGCGCCAACAACTGGATTAGGGATACCAATGGTTGCCGAATGATGCGAATTGGTGGTGGCTACTCCTTAACTAATGCCTCGGTCGACTCGCTGGATGATGCCTTAAGAGCTTCCAAAGCGGCATGGAAGAGGCTAGATGAATATACCCCGCCTGTGTTAGATTGTGACCACCCCGATTGGATTGCTCCCTTCGACTTTAGCCACTTTGCCCTCGCTGAAACTGACTACCCCCGTGAAAAGACGGATGAGAACGATCCAGTCCATGGACAAGGTATAATGGTCATGTATAAACCAATAAATGAGAGAGGTCCGGGCTTTGCTAATCTCAGTCTGATAGTTGCCCGGATTAAGAAAGCCCTTGACCCTAATAATGTCGCCAACCCCGGCCGCCTTATAGATATGGAAAAATTGGAGAAAGCTGAGAAAGAAAGCTACCCCTATTGGAAATGACCAGTAACCCGCTCAGTATGTTACTCTGCGAGTAGTGAAGCAGTGGTAACCCACCTAGCTGCTGGATTGTGTCGATTGTGTTTCAGTCGTGAAGGTAGAGAACGACCATGTTGACTTTGCGACAGTTCGGTAGTAGTATATACCGCAAGATATTACTAAGAGGAGGTGCCAAATGACTATCAAGATCAAGAAAATTCAGAGGATTGCCGTAGCAGTCAAGGACTTGGATGCTTCCATTGAGAAGTGGAAGAAGATGTTTGGTATTGAGCCCTTCATCTATGGTATCGCTAAGAAGGAGAAATACCACTGGTGTGCCTTTGAACTTGGCGAGGGTGATTGCACCATTGAGTTCCTCTCTCCTTGGAATGACCCTAAGGGTGAGGTTCTCATTGGTAAGTTCATCAGGACGCGTGGTGAGGGTATCTACATGATTACCTTGCAAACTGCTGGAACCGCTGACGAGACCGTGGATGCTATGCGTGAGCTTGGCATTGAGCCATCGTGGGGTAGCGTCGCTTGGAAGGATATTAATTTGAATGCCTCTGGTGACAGCGCAGAAATGTGGCAGGAGCACTATATTGCTCCTAAAGATGCTAACGGCGTTCTAATTGTCCTAGCTACAATCAAGAGAAAGTTAACCGGGGTTGTGAAACCACCACCAGAGTTTAGACTTCCTGTTGCTGGCACCAAGAAAACCAAGAAATAAGATACGCATTCTAACTGGGATAGAGCCGCTTCAAGATTGACATCTACGAATCCTTATACTAGACTGGAACCGTGGAAGTTTGGGGGAATAAGTATTGCCCAGGTTAGTCTTTAGATAACCTAACAGGCGCACCAGCTGACAGTGAAAATCAGGCTAGCGAAACCTTCACCATTAGACCACGAAGGGAGGTAGTAGAGAGTTGAGTGTTTCCAATGATGTCCTGCTTCAGAAGCTGGCAGGCATAGTTGGTGCTGAGAATGCATCCGATGCCCCTGAGGTCTTGGAACATTACTCCTCCGATTATACCTTCGTTGCTCCAAGGAAGCCGAACTATGTGGTGTGGTTATCCAGCGTCGATGAAGTGCAAAAAATTGTAAAGCTAGCCAATGAGGAGAACCTCCCCCTCATCCCCCGCAGTTCGGGCGTTGGATTTACCGGTAGCACCGTTCCTAGCCAAGGTGGAGTGGTGATGGACATGTCACGGATGAATAAGGTCCTGGAGATTGACCCTCGCAACCGAATGGCCCGAATCGAACCAGGTGTTACCTATGGGCAGCTCCAAGCAACCCTGGCTCCTCAGAGCCTGATGAGCCTGAATCCGCTTTTGCCCCATGCCTCCAAGTCAGTGCTCTCCAGCCATTTAGAGAGAGACCCTATGCTCATCCCTAAATTTGAATATGGGGACCCCGTGCTCACTATGGAGCTCGTCTTGCCTACAGGGGATATTTTCCGAACCGGGTCTGCCGCTACTCCCGGTGCCCCTGATGACACCCTGGCTGACCTTGTGGGACCCCATGGCCCAGGTCTGGACTTCTATCGCCTCTTTCAGGGAGCCCAGGGCACGTTTGGCATTGTCACCTGGATGGCTATTAAGGTGGAATATTTGCCTAAGGTTCAGAAGCTCTTTTTCATCCCCTTTAATACCCTGGAAGAGCTGGTTGAGCCCACCTACCGTATTCAGCGGAAGATGCTAGGCAATGAGTGCTTTATTCTGGACAATAACTACCTGGCTTCCATTCTAGCTAAGGACGGACAGATAGAAGAGCTTAAGGCACGTCTGCCTTCCTGGACGCTGACCATCTGCCTGGCCGGAGGGCCCAGACGCCCTGAGGAAAGGATAGAGTATGAAGAAGAAGCCCTCAATGAGGTGGGTGCCGACTTCATTCTGGGTATCTCGCAGACCCTCCCCGGTGCCCCAGGTCTGGAGAAGATAATCGCCCAGAGGTTGCGCCAACCTTGGCCTGAGGATATCCTCTACTGGAAGTTAAGAAAGAAGGGTGCCTGTAGTGTCATCTCCTTCCACACCCTTCTGGAGGCAGTCCCTGACCTAACCCAGGCTGCCCGTGACTTTGTAGCCTGTGCTGGCTATCAGGTAAAAGACATGGGCTGCTACCTGCAACCATTAGAAAGAGCCCGGGCCTGCTTCTGTGAGTATGGACTAAGCTATGACCTGCAGAATCCGGAAGAAGTGGCGTTAGTGAAAAAGCTTTATGCAGATCTCAGCGAGTTTCTATTCGACCAAGGGGTGCTCTTTACCAGACCTTACGGCGCCCAGGCGGAGATAGTTTATGGGCGTGCCGCAGCATATAATAGCACCTTAAGACAGCTTAAGAATGTCTTCGACCCCAATAACATTATGAATCCAGGCAAGCTTTGCTTCTAAAAATCATAGCGAGGATATATTCAGAGAAGCGGCAAGAGCTAATGGTTACCGGATGCAAATTCTGGATTTAGTAGAGCTGGTCTCCCAGGCGATTTAGATTAGGAGGCATAAGATGGCTTTCCCAAAATTAGCATATGAAGCATTGAAGGGTATTGTTGGACCTGAGTATATAAGTGACGACCCTGCGCTATGCCGGGCATATCTGCGAGGTGGCGAGGGGGTAGGAATGTGGGATAGGGATAGGGTCCCCCCGGGGGTGGTGGTCCTTCCCGAGAATACAGAGCAGGTTCAAGGGATAATTAGGGTAGCCAATCGCTATAAGTTACCCTTTGTGCCTATTGGCACCTTCATGATTGCCTTCTGCTCCCCCTCACGACCTAATACTATTATGATCGATCCCAAGCGGATGAACCACTTGGAGATTGATGCCAAGAACCAGATGGCTGTCGTCGAGCCCTATGTTACCTATGCTAATCTTCAGGCGGAGGCCTTTAAATATGGACTCTACACCGTGTCTCCCCTCTGTGGCTCCCAGGCCTCAGTGCTGGCTAATCACCTCGTATTTAGCATAGGCCAACCTGTGCACAGAGTAGGGTATGGCCCACGCCGTATTCTGGGCTTAGAATGGGTGTTGCCCAGTGGCGAGCTTTTGCGAACTGGTTCCATGGCTGTCCCTGGGGCTGGAGCCTTCTGGGGGGAGGGTCCAGGTCCTGACCTGAGGGGAATGGTGAGAGCTCAAATGGGGCACCTTGGGGGCATGGGATTCGTCACCAAGATGGGGGTTAAACTCTTCGCCATGCCTTACTGCCAACCAGAGCGCCAGGGTGTTAGCCCATATGCCACATTTTCTCTGCCCGAAGACCGTTTCCGCTGGTATGTCATTTTCTATAACAATGTAGACCAATGTATTGAGGCTCTCTACAAGGTTGGCCAAGCTGAGATAGGGCTGGCCGCAATGAGGGTTCCTGCCCTGTGGCGGCCACTGAGAAAGGCTATATCAAGGGAGGATTTCTGGGAACGGTGGAGTAAAGAAGCTGAGGAGAGCAAGAAGAATCAAACCAATGTATTTCGGGTTGCTTGCTGTGGCTTTGCCTCGGAGAAGCAGTTAGAGTATGAGGAGAGAGTACTCAAGGATATAGCTGCTGAGACTGGTGGTGTCTTTACCCGCGTCAAGCAGACTAGCGCCGGTGACGCCTTCCAGAACGGCATCGCAGCCTGTGCCTATAAGGCTACCGGGGCTTACATGTCGCAGAAGATAGCTATAGAATCCATTGACCATTGCCGAAAACAAGTTAGGGCAAGCATCCACCTGAAGTATGCCCTTCAGCCTGACCTTCTCATTGAGGATGCTAAGGAAGAGGCAGGCTGGATATTGAGCTATGACTTCGGTCACTTATCTCATAGTGAGGAAACTACTTACTTTGACAACACTGAAGAGGATAACGACAGAGCTGTGCAGCATGAACTTGAGACTATTAAGTTCGATGTGGATACTCACTCCTGGACCGGTTGGCAGCTAGGCTGGAATCATGCCTTACTTGGTCCTGAAATGTGTAACTACCATAAGCTAATAGAGAAGGTTCGAAATACCTTCGACCCTAATTGGGTATCTAATCCCCCCAGAGCTTATATCAGCCTGGAGGAGAAAAAAAAGGATACCAAAACCTATCCCTACAGACCGGGCTGGGCATAAAAGAAGGAGAGACAAATGAGCCTTGAAGATTTCAGATATGATGCTTATAACTGCATCAGATGCTCTAACTGCAAGTGGTTAGACCCTATTTGGATGCAGAGCCAGCGCTATGCCAAGATATGCCCCAGCTCAGCACGCTATCTGTTTGATGCTTATTCGGCACAAGGGCGCATGGACTTGGCTCTGGGGTTCATAGACCGCGAGCTAGACTATACGCCTAAGTTCCTCGACATTGTCTATAAATGCACTATGGGCGGGGCTTGCGACACCATGTGCAAGCGCAACCTCGACCTTGAGGTGTGGAAGGTCCTTCTCGAGACTAGGGCTAGGTTGGTTGAGGATGGTCAACTTCTTCCCGCTCATATACCCGTGATTGAAGGGCTGAGGAAAGAGGACAACATGCTGCAGCGATTAAAGGCAGACAGAGGTAAGTGGGCTGAGGGGCTGGACGTAAAGGATCTTACCAAGCAGAAGGCTGAGGTTTGTTATTACGCTGGCTGTCGGTTCAGCTATGATGAGGACCTGTGGAAGGTAGCCAGAGGGGCATTAACCCTGCTTAACAACCATGGTGTTGATGTTGGCATCATGGGAAGGGAGGAGGCATGCTGTGGTGGTAGGGCTTACGAGATGGGATACTGTGGGGAGCTCACCAAATATGCTGAGCATAACACCGAGGCCTGGGCTGCGGCTGGTGTGAGGACGGTGGTTACTTCCTGTGCTGAGTGCTACCATGCATTCAAGGTTCTCTATCCCGAGATCGGTAAGAAGGTAGAGGTATTACATATAACAGAATATCTCGACAGGGTGATAAGTGAGGGAGAAATCAAGCTGAGCAAGAAGGTCTCGATGAAGGTAACCTATCACGACCCCTGCCATCTGGGGAGGATGGGTGAGCCCTATGTGCACTGGGAAGGAACCCGGGGCAAGTTTGGCCTGCTAACTCCTCCCAAGGAGTACCGACGTGGTACCTACGGGGTCTATGAGCCACCAAGGAATGTGCTTAAAAGTATCCCCGGTCTCCAGTTGGTAGAGATGGAGCGTATAAGGGAGAACGCCTGGTGCTGCGGTGCCGGTGGTGGGGTAAAAGAGGCCTATCCCGACTTCGGCCTCTGGACTGCCGGGGAAAGGATAGAGGAGGCCAAGTCCACCGGGGTTGAAGCCCTGGTGACCGCTTGCCCGTGGTGTGAGAGAAACCTCATTGATGCTATTAAAGAGAGGAATGATGCCATTAACGTTTATGATGTTGTAGAGCTCACCATCCAGGCAATTTAGGGTATGATGGTCACTGTCTTGAGTTCCACTATATCTTGATGATAAGTAGCCCTTTAGGATATGAGAATCCTTTCCCCGGTAAGCAAAGTAGATGAGGTTGAGAGGCTTATCCAAGCAGGGGCGGAAGAGCTATATTGTGGCCTCCTCCCCTCAGATTGGCCCTACATTGCTTTTTCCATAAACCGAAGACAGGGGCCAGAGGCCAATTTCCAGAGCTTCAATGAGCTTAGAAGGTGCATTGATATTGCTCATACCCACAGTGTCCCGCTGTTCCTTACTCTCAACGAGCACTATTACACGGACAAGCAATACCCCTATATTCTAGACTATGTGAAGCGGGCGCTGGATGTTGGGGTAGATGCCTTCTTTATCTCCGACGTTGCCCTTTTACTTACCTTCCGAGAACTGAAAATCGGTGCCACAGTTCATATCAGTACTGGTGGCACCACCTTTAATTCTGTTTGCGCCCGCTTCTATCAGAGCCTTGGAGCAAAAAGGATAATCCTCCCCCGTCACCTCACCCTCGATGAGATCAGACAAATAGTAATGAAGGTGCCGGGCTTCCCCTTCGAGGTCTTTATCCTCAACTCCAAGTGCCCTAATGTGGATGGCTTCTGCACCTTCCATCATGGGCTGGCAGAAGTTGTGGATAAGGGAAAAGCTAAAAGATACCGAAATGCTTGCATG
>Ga0315280_10012852_pt1 | contig 10036 bp, 4 predicted proteins | sample YL17G06_40_MG_FD_203697 | JGI IMG/M metagenome (GOLD analysis project Ga0315280, IMG submission 203697) | Sediment microbial communities from Yellowstone Lake, YNP, Wyoming, USA - YL17G06_40 | ecosystem: Environmental > Aquatic > Freshwater > Lake > Sediment | place: USA: Wyoming | collected...
CCGAATGGCTTTTCCCCGCTGCGACGGATTCTTCGCGCCCGGTGGCCAGCGTAGCAGATGCCCACGAGGCAGCTATTCGTCGTTCGAAGATTGAGCGTCCGTTCAGGCTATACGACCTGCGCCACACGGCCTTAACCCGCATGGCAATGGCCGGCGTAGACCTGCCGACGCTGCGCGAACTCGCCGGCCACGCCAGCATCCAGATGACCATGCGGTACGTCCACCCGACGCCTGAACACAAGCGGGCCGCCATGGAAAAGCTGGCAGTGTTTTGCGCGTTGAGGGCAGCAAATTCCAGCGACGTCCCTGGCGGCAGCGCGGTCGTCTCGACCGGCGGTTTTCGGCGCTGAGGATGCCGCCGACACAAGAAACAGTATCTCCGTACCGTTCGATTCTCGGCAGGGAGCACTATTCCCACCTGTGCCGCCCCGCCTACTCTCCTCCAATCCCGGGAAGGTTTGACTTGCCTCAATCCACAACACGGACACCTCCCGCCAGCCGGCGAGGGCTGCTTCGCAAAGCTGGTTGAGAGACTTGGCAACGCGAGCCGCCCACGCGCTCTTCTCGATAGCACCTCACGAGCCTCGATTGCTAAAAGCGAAGCCAACGATTACAATCCGGGCAAAGGACTGGAATCATTATGAGCTTCTCAGACCTCCTGACGCCCCGCAAAGAAGTCTTATCGGAGCAAGGGATTGAAGGCATCATCGATCTCGAAAATGCCCTCACGCCTCGGAAAGGCAAAATCGAGGCGGACCCTCGGCGATTCTTTGCCCTGACCTACCCGACTGCGGATATCCGCCGGGTCCTCCGAGAATTTCACAATCGCTTCAACACAGCGCGCGAGTCTCCCGGCCTGTATCTCTTTGAAGGTCTCAAGGGATGCGGTAAGTCTCATCTTCTCCTGTTGTTTTATCATTTGTTCAAGAATCCCGAGGAGGGACGCGGCTGGCTCCGGCGACACCAGATTGAGTGCTCGTTGCCTCCCGACATCGCGGTGATCGTCAACAAGTTCACCGACATGCCCCTCGTTTCCATTTGGGGATTCATCCTTGACGGCCTGAAGGTTCCTCGTGTCGAGGGCCAGCCTATCCAGCCGGGCAGGCGTGAAATGGAGAAGGCTCTGTCCGGCAAGCGTGTGCTCATCATCTTCGACGAGCTGGAGCAGGGCATTAAATGCTTGCAGGAGCCCTACCGGTCGCAAAACATCGCCTTCCTGCAAATGCTCTCGGAGTGGGCCAACCAGACGAGTGACGTAACTGTCTGCGCCAGTCTCTACGGAGAGACGGAGGAACCCGGAGCCACCTTGAAGCGCGTCCCCTGCTGCCGGGTGCAGTTTCGCGAGACAACCGATCGCGCTAAGGTGGTCCTCCACCGATTATTCGAGAAATACGAAACCTTCAATGCCGAGTCAGCCTCGCCCGTGGTGGACAGCTACATGAACGTCTGGCAACGGCACACCCGGATCGGGCAGCCAGACTACCGGTCGCGATTCCTCACCAGTTACCCTTTTACGCCCGAGCTCATGGAGTTGCTGCTCGAGCGCGTGCCGTCACGGGGAGGCTTTCAGAATGTCCGCGGAGCGCTGGGATTTCTTGGCAACCTCGTGCGGCTGACGCATCAGCGAGCCGATGTCGTCGCCCCCGGCCAAGCCTCTTTGGCGGACCGCGAAGTTATGGAGCGCCTGCACGACCTCGACGTCAGCGGCGATTTGCTCCGCAAAGCCCAGAGCAATTACGCGGAACTTAAGAACCAGCCTCTCGCGGACGAGATTGCCGCCGCGGTGCTTCTCTACACCGTAACCAGCCCGCGGGGCGCTCGGACTTCCGGCTGCACGCGCGATGAACTGATGAGGAGTGTCCTCCGACCGGAAACCGACGTTAACACTTTCGAACAGACGCTCAGTGCCTTCACTCGTTTCGCCGCCAATTTCCATTCCACCGAGGGCAGGTATTATTTCGACACCGAGGACCAGCCCGAAGCCAAAGTCGAGTTTCGAGCCCTCAAGGTGGAGGACGCGGAAGCCCGCGACTTCCTGCGTCAGTTATTTCTACAAGAAATCTTTCGAGAGCTCAACGCGGTGTTTTTCGACGAGACGGCCGCCACCCAGGAGGCTCTGAACGCCTTGGCTAAAGATCGCGTCCGCTTTGTGCTGGCCCCGAAGCGGCTCAAACCTGAAGATCGTCACGCGCTCTTTCATGGACTGGAATTTCGCAACCAAGTCCTTTTGCTCGAACCCCGGGACAAGGAGTTTGATCTGAATCGGAACGCCGACTTGCTTCACTGGGCCAAGCGACAAATCGCGGTGGATGCGCTGCTCGTCTCCACCGAACAGCCCGAACTGCGCGACACTTATGAGCGGATCAAACGAGCCGACCGGAAGTATTGTGTGGATGCCATTCGCCGCGCCGGATTGGTTTACATCAGTTGGCAAAAGTATGGCGCGACCGCCCAGGAGGATATTGTTGAAGAGGAAGAAATCACCAGCCGCGACCTGAGTGCCGCGGAAGTCGTCCGCGCCATCCACGATCGCCTGTTTCCCGTGCAAGTCGTTGTCGAACACTTAGGCAGCCGGCTCTCTTCTCTCCTCGGCAAAAGCGTGCGGGCCATCGAGCGCGATTACAAGTCAACGCTCACTTATCCGGTGCCGTTGTACGAGAGTGTTGTGCCGAAGGCCGTCCGCCAACTCGCGCGCGACGGCGTGCTGAGCGTTCAACACCCGCGGGGGAACTATAGCCATGAGGACCCTGACTTGAGTGATACGGAACTTCTGGAGGCGACGGTCGGCCCGCCATTAGAGAAAGCCCCAGCTCCGAAGCCATCCCTTGGACTTCCTCCTTCAGGCGCACGGCCGCTGTCTCCCGGCGCAGTTCCTGTCACAACGACGGCGCCGGCTACCTCGGCGCAGCAACCTCCTTCGGCATCCCTACTCACCGAAGAAGTGCGCTGTCCGCCCCAGCTTTCGCCCGGCGAGCTAAGGCAGGAGATTGCTCTGCGCCTCGCCGCTCACGCTGACGCCGCAGTGGAGGAGGCGGTTTTTCAGATATTCCTGCACGAAGAGACCGGTGACCTGAGCAGTTACCCGGCCGGCTTGCGAGGCGGTCTCACCGGCCCAGGGACTCTCGAGGTCGAAATCAAAATCCGACGTCCCGGCCCCTTGACCAAAGCGCAGGTTGAGCAGTTGGCCGAAAGCCTTCCGAACATCCCGCAGGCCCATTACCAGGCGACCCTGAAAGTCGCCGCCCGCAAGGAGGGCGTAGCCAGCCGTGGGTGAAGAGTTCAGAGATCTCTATCGTTATCTCGTGCAGCCGGGCGAGCGGTTCCCGCAGCTCGGCAATTGGCTGATCGAGAAGGTCTGGTCGCGGGATTCCGCCACTGCCGGGATGACTACCGACTACCTTTCCGCTGGCGAGGCGAGGGTCAACAGCCTGGAAACGCTGGTCGCGGCGGCCGCGCCGCGCGCCTACGACGAACTCTGCTTCCCGCCGGACGAAAGGCGCGACTTGCTCCACTTCCTGCTTCATCGCCGCCCCTCGGCCGCTGTGGTCTTTGATGGCATGTCGCTGCGCGAGATTCCCGCCGTCCTGGCCCTTGCCGCGCAGAGCCGCCTCCGCGTGGCCGAGGTGGGTTTTTCCTTCGCGGCGCTGCCCAGCGAAACGGTTCCCTTCATCACCCAGCGCCTGGGCGTGGCGAACTGCTCGCCCTCGCAGTTGCCGGAACGCAAGGGGCTGCGGGACCAGGGTATCGCTGCCTACTACTACTCCCACCCGGCGGAGCAGCACACGGTGGATTCCGCCCAACCCGCCCTGCTGCTTTGGTCGGCTTTCCCGGATAACACCTACCGCGACAGTGGCGCGCGGTTCGCGAATCACTTTGCCGAGCTTGGGAAGCGGCTTGAAATCGCCTGGCGGTTCACGGTGCAGCAGATTCCCAAGGGCCGCGCGGTTGTCATCACGAGCGACCACGGCTATGTTTTCTTCGGCAGCGGGCTGAGCGCGCTTCGCTCGAACGACGAGCTCCGCCCGCTCACCCGGCTCCTGGGCGGCGAGCGCCATCTTTACCTGGACGCCGGCACGCCCGATCCGGTCCATCCTGATCTGGCCATCAAGCAGGCGCCCGACGGCAAAAGGGTAGCGATGATTCGCGGCCGCGTGCAAACCCATCCTCCCGGAGACGCCGCCAACAAGCTTTATAAACACGGGGGCCTTTCGTTGATGGAGATGCTGACGCCGTGGATTGTGCTCGAACCTGAGCGGTAGCGCCGGCGTCACGCCGGCGACCAGCGACGAGGACCTTGCTGCTACAACGCAAAGTATTGATGGTTATGAGCAACGATTCGATGCCCCCAGTCGAGAACTCCACCGCCGCCGGGCGCGCGCCCAAGCGCGCCATCGAGGAAGGCTTCCCGATTGTCGAAATCAACCGGCTGGCCGAGCCCGAGCGCAATGCCTTCAAGCCCATCTACCAGATGCACAAATGGTTTGCGCGGCGGGCGTCGTGCGTCTTCCGGGCGATATTGCTGGGAGCGCTCAAGCCCGCCGGCACCGACATTATGGAGGAGTTCTACAAGGACCACACCCACGATCCCGATACCAACGGCAAAGTCATTCTCGATCCCTTCATGGGCGGCGGCACAACGGTCGTCGAAGCCTTACGCTTGGGCTGCAAGGTGATCGGAATTGACCTGAATCCCGTCGCCTGGTTCATCGTCAAGACGGAAGTCGAGCCGGTGGACCTTGACGAACTCCGCGCGGCTTTCGATCGGCTGGCCGCCCGGCCGACGGCCAGCGGCAAGCCGCTGCGCGAAGAACTGCTGAGCCATTACAAGACCGAATGCCCGGCGTGCGGCAACCCGGACGCCGACATCATCTACGTCTTCTGGGTCAAGTCCGCCATTTGCACCGACGCCCAATGCCGCAAGCAGGTCCCGCTTTTCCCCAACTACCTGGTGGCGCAGAAAACGCCTTCCATCCGCTATTACGGTGACGTCCGTTGCCCGGACCCGAAGTGTGGGAAGAAGTACGATTGGGAGATCGAGCCGGCGGCGCTGGTGGGGGAAGCCCGGCTCATGGTAGCGAGTGGATCGGATGGCGCGGGTGAAACGCGAAGCAACCGGCGGTGGAGTTACGCGCCGGCGCCGGACCCGAAGGCGCCCGACGCGCGAGCGCGTGAAGCGCGCGTCACCTGCCCCTGGTGCCATCAGACTGCCGCGCCGATCCTGAGCCAGAAGAAAGCCGAGAGGAAGAAGGTCAAGCTCTCGGTGCTCTACTGCCCGCACTGCGCGGAGGTCTGGCAGTATCGCGGCACGCCGCCCGAAACGGTCACCTGCCCGGCCTGCCGCCAGGAGTACGCCTGGGAGAAAGGCAACGTCCCGGATAAGGGCGCGTTCGTGTGCACTTGCGGCAACCGCGACAAGATTATCGAATCCATCCGCAAGCTTCCCGCCGACCAGCTCCTGCCCATGCGCATGTACGCCCTCGAAGGTTACTGCGCCCGCTGCGCCGAAGGCGAGGAGGAAGAAGACGTGGCAGAGAACGGCCACCTCTGGGCCTCCCCCCTCCCCCCTTCCCCTCTCCCTCCGGGAGAGGGTGGCTCGCCACTGGCGGGACGGGTGAGGGCCGGCATGCCGGTCCCGCTACGCGGGACCGCCGCTACGCTGCTGGCAAAGAACCACGGGAAATTCTTCAAGCGCGTTTCAGTCGCCGACGAAGCCCGCTACCAGCAGGCCTGTGAGCGTTGGGAGAAAGAGAAGGAGACGTTGCCGTATGCCAAGCAGGAAATTCCGGACGGCCAGGAGACGCACCGCCTGCTTGAGCACCACTACCGCTCCTGGCACCAGATGTTCAACCCGCGCCAGTTGCTCTGCCTGGCCACGCTGCTGAAGGCTATCGACGAGGAACCGGACCGGACTCTGAAAGATATGCTCCTACTGGCATTCTCGTCTTCGCTGGAAAACAACAATTTGTTCTGCCGGTACACAATCGCGGGCGGAAACAAATCTCAGGGGTTGTTTTCCAGGCATGACTTCCAGCCGAAAGCAACGCTGACCGAAAACAACGTGTTTGGGGCCAAGTTTGGGCACGGAACGTTCACAAGCAAGGCGGACATTGTGAATAGCGGAAAGCGGGATTGCCCCTTGCCCCACCCCGGCCCCACCGACGCTAGTGGCCACACCGCGCGTGGGAATTCGGGCTGCCAGTTGTTAGGCGGCTCGTCCCGGAGGGTTGAAAGCGTTTCGGAGGTGGCCTACTGCGTCACTGACCCTCCATACGGGGGTAACGTAAATTACTCGGAGTTGTCCGACTTCTTCTACGTGTGGCTCCGGTTGGTGCTGGCCAAGGCCTACACTCAGTTCGCGCCGGAGGTTACGCCAAAAGCGGACGAAATCATCGAAAACCCCACCCGTGGCAAGTCCGCCCAGGACTTTGAGGACGGCCTGCGGCAGGTTTTTGCCGAATGCCGCCGCGTCTCAAAAGACGACGCACTGATGGTGTTTACGTTCCACCATTCCGAAGACCGCGCCTGGGAATCGCTCCTCCGCGCCGTCTGCGACAGCGGTTGGGAACTCGGCGCCGTCTATCCTCTCCACGGCGAGGCCGAAACCAGCCTGAACGTCATGGCCGGGACGAAGGGCATCACCTACGACCTTGTCCACGTCTGTCGCAAGCGTTCAAGCGACGAGATAATGCAGAAGCGCTCCTGGGCGGGAATTCGCCGGGAAATTCGCCGGCGGGCGCGGAAAGAGATCGAGCAGATTGAAGCGGGACGCTATGGCCGTGGGCTGAAAGGCCCGGACGTCAACCTGATCCTTATCGGCAAATGCCTGGAACTTTACAGCCGCCACTACGGGGCGGTGGTGGTGGAAGAACACGGGGTCGAGAAGCCGTTTTCTCTGCGCGAGGCCTTGGGCGAAATCCGCATGCTGGTGGACCTGCTCGTCTCACGCGAAAAGCCTCTGCCCTCCGAACTCGAGGGCATTGACCGGGAAAGCTACGTCTATCTGACCGCGCTCTGCGAGAAGACTGAAATCAAGAGCGATGATGTCCACAAGGCCACGCGGGGGATTATCGAAGTGGACCGCTTGCTCGAGGCCGGCTTGATGAAGCGTGGCCGGGCCAAGCGTGGCCGCACCTATGAGGTCTATTCGCCCTTCGAGCGATACAAGGACCTGGCGGAAAAGTTCGCGGACCGCCGCAGCCCGGCGAGCGCCGCCGGCAATCTCTTTGGGGAAGACGTTACCGCTCCGCGCGACTCGAAGGCACTCTTGGTGGATAAGCTCCACTTCCTGATGGGACTGGCGGAAGCGCGGGAAGACGTGGGGCCGTGGGTCAGCCGCTGGTCGGGCGATTTGCCGCAGCTTCGCGCGGCAGCAGAATACCTGGCCAAGCGTCAGGAAAAATTCGCGCCAGTGCTCAAGCGCGTCCTGGGGCGAATGGAGGTCGGGCCCCTTCTTCGGGGTACTTCGTAGCGCCGCCCTTTAGGGCGGCAGCAAGGAGTGCCGGGCTAAAGCCCGGCGCTACAGGTGGGATTCTATGCCGGGGTACATCCTCATTGAAGAGTCCGCGATGGCCCGGTATCGTGAGGGCGGCGTCCCCCCGATCGCCGACGAACCCATCGGCTTCCTGGATTTCCTTCGCGAGCTTGCGCAAGACGTTCTGCCCTTCAGCAAATACACGCAGCTTGTCGTCGTGGGTTTGGAGGAAGTCCTATTTGCGACCGAGGCAGGACAGGAGGAGCGCGAAATCGCCCTGGACATTCGCCGGCGATTGAAGCACGCGGCCAGCGACCTGGAGCAGCAACTCGTCACTGCGCAGGTAGTTCTGAAGGGGAGGCTCGTCCGAGGTGACACGCTTTGGCTCGAATATCGTGGGCGGCGGATCCCTGTCGATTTGATTTTCGGTAGCCCACTTCCCCAGACGGACTCCCACGGCAACAAGTTCTATCCGGTGAAATTCGGCTTAACCAATGGCGGATAGCCTCGAGACCGTAGAAGTGAACCAGCGCGTGGTGATCCAGGGGCGCGAGGACCTGGGGGCCGGCCAGGTGCTGCGCGTCGAGGACGTCGGCGGCATTCAGCAGGCCGACGTGCTCTTCGAGCAGGGCGGCGAGCGGCGGCTGGAAACGGTGGAAATCAGCCGTCTGCGTCCGGCGCGCGATCTCTGGGAGCGTCTGGCGGCGGGCGATTTCGACCCCCCGCTGGACTTTCTGCTCAAACAGCTCGCCTATCAGTTTCCCCTGGAGAACTCCGGCGGGCAGCTCTCGAACAGTCGCACCCAGTTGCTTCCTCACCAGATCCTGCTCACCTATGACGTGATCAATCTGCCGCGGCGAAGGCTGCTGGTGGCCGACGAGGTCGGTCTGGGGAAGACCATTGAGACCGGGATGATCATTCGCGAGCTCATGGCGCGGGGAGAAGCCGAGCGGGTGCTGGTGGTATGCCCGGCGGGCCTGACGAAAAACTGGAGGGACGAGCTGGAAGGGTGTTTCCGCCTGCACTTCGAGATTCTGGGACTCGACTTCACCGATTCCCAACCCGCGACGTGGGAGCGGCACAACCGGGTGATTGCCTCCATCGATAAGCTCAAGGTTTTGGCGCGCATGGAGCGCCTGACCTCCGGACCGGCGTGGGACGTAATCGTCTTCGACGAAGCCCACCACCTCACCCGGCGGAAGTCCGGCGGCAAGGTGTCGGTGACCCAAAACTACCGGCTCGCGGATGCCTTGCGATTGCGCGCTCGCGACCTGCTGTTTCTTTCCGCGACGCCGCATCAGGGTGACTCGTTCCAGTTCTGGTCGCTGCTTCGCCTGCTGGATGATCAGCTTTTCTCAGGCCCCGAGGCGATGCTCGACCACCGCGGGTTGCTCAACCGCGTGATGGTGCGGCGAACCAAGCGCGAAGTGACCGACGCGCGCGGCCATCCCATCTTCATGCGTCGCCAAGTCCAATCCCAGATTTTCACCATGGGGATGCGGGAGAGGCGGTTTTACGAAACGCTGACCGAGTACCTGAAAACCGGCTACGAGACCGCCGGCCTGGGCCAGTCCAAAACCACCAGCGCGCAGCGGGCCATCGGCTTCGTGATGACCACGTTTCAGAAAATCATGTCCTCGAGCCCGCGGGCGATCAAGCAGGCCCTGCGGCGGCGTCTGCTGGTGCTGCTGGCGCGGCAACAGATGGCGCTGGAGGCGCGGCAGTCCACGGGAAGAGTGAGCACGGAACTGGCGGCTACGCTCCTGCGTCTGACCACGGAGATGCGCGCGCTGGCCGCCGAGATCGAAAAGATCCCGCGCTCGCCCAGCCAGACGGCAGAGTCCGACGCCGTGATCGCGCGGGTGAAACAGCGCCTTGCGCGCCGGGCGAGCGAAGAGCTGACGGAATGGTCGCTCGATGCAGAAGAAGATTTGAGTGAGGCTATCTTTTCGGACGTCGAGATCCCCGACGAAATCCAGAAGGTGCGAGAACTTCTCAAGCTTGTCCCTGACGGGACCGACCGTAAGTTTGACACGCTGATCCGGGCGGTCGAAGCCATCCGCAGAGAATCGCCCCGGGAGAAGTTTCTGATCTTCACGCAGTACCGGGAGACGCAGGAATTCCTGTATGACGAAATGGCAAAGCTCTACGGGCCGGAAAAGATCGCGCTGCTGCACGGCGGCCCGCTGGAAGACAAGATCGCGGCGGTGGAGAAGTTCTGGGAGAGCGATGGTGCGCAATTCCTGGTGAGCACCACGGCAGGCGGCGAGGGCATCAATCTTCAGGTCTGCCATATCTTGTTCAATTACGACCTGCCCTGGAATCCGATGGCGGTGGAACAGCGCATCGGGCGGGTGCATCGCTACGGGCAGCAGGACACCGTCCAGGTGTACAACCTGGTGGCGGAAGATACCGTAGAGCAGCGGATTTACCAACTGCTGGAAGAGAAGCTGCTCGAGATCGCCCAAGCCATCGGCAGGGTAGACCCCGAGACGCACGAGGTCACCGAAGATTTTCGTTCGGAGATTCTGGGCTTTCTGGGCTCCTCGCCGAACTATTTGGAGC
>Ga0315280_10012853_pt1 | contig 10035 bp, 6 predicted proteins | sample YL17G06_40_MG_FD_203697 | JGI IMG/M metagenome (GOLD analysis project Ga0315280, IMG submission 203697) | Sediment microbial communities from Yellowstone Lake, YNP, Wyoming, USA - YL17G06_40 | ecosystem: Environmental > Aquatic > Freshwater > Lake > Sediment | place: USA: Wyoming | collected...
CACCGCCACTGGTCGTCGAAACCCTACCCAACTTCGTTTCGGAAGGCGCCACTCAGGGTGACCTCGAATTACTGACATGTGGCCTATCAGCTTTCAGATTTGAGATTTTGGATTTCAGATTCCATCTTCCTGACAAGTGATGGCTCATAGCTAAGGGCAGATAGCTGACGGCTGATAGCTGAAAGCTGATAGCTGACGGCTGATAGCTGCGTTTTCACTGGAGGATCATCGCCATGTTGGAAATCCAAGGTTCAAGGGTACGTCGCACTTGTGACGGCGCGAGCCGCCGCGATTTTCTCCGCGCGGGGGCGGTGGGGCTGCTGGGCCTCACGCTCTCCGACTGGCTCAAGGTGCAGGCCCACGGCGAGACCAGTGGCGGCAAGGCCAAGAGCGTGATTCAGCTTTGGATGGGCGGCGGCCCGACGCACCTCGACACGTTCGACCCGAAGCCGGAAGCCGGCCAGGACTATTGCGGTCCGCTGAAGAACCCCGTGGCGACCAACGTGCCGGGGATCCGCATTTGCGAGCTTTTGCCCCTCATGGCGAAGCAGGCGGACAAGTACTCGATCATCCGCAGCTTCACCCATCCTTCCTACGCCCACGAGACCGGCACGTACATCGTCCAGACCGGCACCATGCCGACTGCCGAGGCCGTCTATCCGTCGATCGGCTCGGTGGTGGCCCTGAAAAAAGGATTCGAAGGGGACTACAAGGGCCTGCTGCCGCCGTACATCACGCTGACCTCGCCGCTGGGCCGGTATTCGGACTCGGGGTTTTTGGGCACCAAGTACAAGACGTTTGCCCCCGGCGGCGACCCGAACGACAAGGGCTTCCGCGTCGAGGGGCTCGCCCCGCCCGGCGGCGTGAGCGAGAAGCGGCTGCAAGACCGGCGGACGCTGCTCCAGGCCGTCGACTCGCTCGACAAGGAAATGGAGAAGGAAGGGCTCTTCAAGACCATGGACACGTTCCAGGAGAAGGCCTACGGATTGCTGCTGGGCGACGCCAAGAAGGCCTTCGACATGGCTCAAGAGAAAGACGACCTGCGGGAGCGCTACGGCCGCAATCACTTTGGGCAGTCCTGCCTCTTGGCCCGGCGCCTGGTGGAAGCCGGAGTGCCCTTCATTACCATCAACATGGGCGGCTGGGATACGCACACGGACAACTTCGGGGCCATGAAGAGCCTGCTGCCCGTGTTGGACAAGGGGTTCTCCACGCTGCTGGAGGACCTGGCTCAGCGGGGGCTCTTGCAGAGCACGGTCGTGGTCTGGTACGGCGAGTTCGGCAGAACGCCCAAGGTGGACTATAACGCCCCGTGGAACGGCGGACGCCACCACTATCCGGAGGTCTACTCGTGCGTGGTCGCGGGCGGCGGATTCCGCGGCGGGGCGGTCGTCGGCTCTAGCGACGACAAAGGGGAGAAGGTCAAGGACCGGCCGGTCCATGCGTGGGACCTGGCGGCCAGCATCTACAAGCTGCTGGGGATCGACCACACCGCCCGGCTTCCGCATCCCCAAGGGTGCGTGGCGTACGTCACGCCGCTGGCCAGCGGGACGCTCCCGAGCGGAGGGCTGTTGAAGGAGATCATGTAAGCCAGACATGCAATGCGTACGTGGAACGCCGAATGTCCGTAAAGCCCAGGGGTTGCAACCCCTGGGCTTTGGATCGCTCACTTGAGGTTGCTTCGCATGAAGATCGTTAACGCATTCGCCAAAGCGGCGTTGGCGTGTTTCTGGGTTTGTGCGTTTTTGGCAGCGGAGGCGCCGGAGAAGAAGCCTGCTCCCGCACCGTCGGCGCCGCCAAAGGTTGAGTCGCCCGCGCCGAAGCCTTCTGCTGCGCCGCCCAAGGCCGAGCCGCCGAAGCCTGCGCCGCCCAAACCCGAGCCGCCGACCCCTCCCGCCCCGGCTGGGCCGCCTGCCATTGCCCCGCGAAAACAATCCTTGGCGATTCCGGTGGTCGCGGCCCCGAGCGGCCAGCCTGCTCCGTCGGTGGACTGCGTTGTGGCCTTCGGTCCGGTGGTCCCGGTCTCCGCGGTGGCCTTCAGCCCGGATGGAAAGATCCTGGCCGCGGCGGGCTATCAGGAAGTCCTGCTTTGGGACCTCGCCGACGCCAAGCTTCTGAAGCGGATCGACGTGGGTCAGTTGGGCGACTCGGTGCGCGCGATGGCCTTCAGCAAGGACGGCCGGCTCCTGGCGGCGGCCGAAGGGACTCCCTACGCCTCGGGCGCGGTCAGGCTTCTCGACGTTGGAACCGGTCAGGCGGTACACAGCTTCCAGGAGCCGAAAGAGGTGGCTTGCGCGCTGGCGCTGAGCCCCGACGGCAAGCTGCTGGCCGCCGGCGGGGCCGATCGGACGGCCTATGTCTGGAACCTGGACGACAAGAAGCTCCTGGCGACCCTGAAGGAGCAGGCCGATTGGGTTCTGGGCGTTTCCTTCAGTCCCAACGGCAAGTTCCTGGCCACCACCAGCGCCGACAAGAGCTTGCAGATCTGGGAGGTGGGCACGTGGAAGCCGCTGGCGAAGGTGCAGCAGACCGAGGCCGTCTGCGGCGCGGCCTTCAGTCCTGACGGGGAACTCCTGGCCCTGGCGATCGGCGGCCCCGAGGAGCGGGCGGTCCGCATCCGGCGAAGGGACAACGGCCAAGAGGTCCGCGTCATGGACCTGGCCGCCAGCCTGCCCTTGGACGTGGTCTGGGCGGCGAAGCCGAACCGGATCTACGTCCCTTCGAGCGACAAGACCATCAAGGTCTTTGACGGCGGCAACTTCAACCTCGTGGCGAACCTCAGCGGGCACGGGGACTGGGTCTACCGCGTCGCATTGAGCGCTGACGGGACGAAGCTCGCCTCTTCAAGCGCGGACGGGACCGTGAGGCTGTGGAGCACGGCCGATCACCGGCTTCTGGCGACTTTTTATCAGCTTTCCCCGCGCACCGAGGAGTGGCTCATCGTGGCTCCGCAAGGATACCTCGCCACGTCTTCCCCGGGCGCGATCCAATGGAAGACCGCCAACGTCAAGACCTCGGCGGATAAGCTGCCGGGCCTCGTCCAGCGGCCCGAGTTGGTCCGGGAGGCGATCGCGGGAAACAAAGTTGCACCCTTGGCTTTGCAGTAGAAAACCCTAGCATGATCGCGAGTTGATCTGGTGACGCCATGCCTGTCTGTCGGCTCTTGATTGCGGAAATCCTCTCGCTGCTGCTCTGCGGCGCGGCCCTGTCTCGTGCCCAGCCGCCTCAGCCGGCCATCACTTCGATTTTCCCGGCCGGCGGGCAGAAGGGCAAAACCGTGGAAGCCACCATCACCGGCACCAATCTCCAAGGGGTCGCCGGCGTCCATCTCAGCGGGACCGGGATCACGGGCAAGGCAACCCAGGTGGTCAACCCCAACACAAAGGCTGTCGATCGCAACACGGTCCGCGTTTCGCTGGCCATCGCCCCCGACGCCGCGTTGGGCGAGCGGGACATCAGGCTCTTGACGCCGGGCGGCCTGTCCAACCGCTTCCGCTTCATCGTGGGCGACGTCCCCGAGGTCAACGAGAAGGAGCCGAACTCCGAGCCGAAACAGGCCCAGCGCCTGGAGTCGCTCCCTATCGTCGTGAACGGGCAAATCACGCAGCCCGACCGCGACTTCTTCCGCTTCACCGCCAAGGCAGGGCAGACGCTCGTGTGTGAAGTGGATGCCCGAAGGCTCCTGCCGTATATCCCGGACGCCGTTCCCGGCTGGCTCGACGCCTGCCTGACCCTCTACGACGCCGCCGGCAAGGAGTTGGCATTCATCGACGACTACCGCTTTTGCCCCGATCCCGTGCTGATCTATAGCGTCCCCAAGGACGGAGAGTACCTCCTGGAACTGAGGGATATGCTCTATCGCGGCAGGCCGGAGTTCGTTTATCGGCTCAAGATGGGCGTCCTGCCGCACGTCACGCACATCTACCCGCTGGGCGGGCAGAGGAGCGCAGCGGCCCAGATCGAGCTCTTCGGCGCTAACTTGCCCGAGCCCACCATGAACCTCGCCGTACACGGCGACAGCCCGCCCGTGCGGTCCGTGGAGCTCAACCACAACGCAGTGACTTCCAACGCCCTTCCGTTTGCGGTGGGCGAATTGCCCGAAACGCGGGAGGCCGAGCCGAACGACACGCCGGCGCAGGCCAACCGAGTGGGGGTGCCGGTGGCGATCCATGGCCGCATTCAGCGGAGCGGCGACAGCGACTACTTCATCTTCAAGGCCCAGGCCGGGCAGACGCTGGTGATGGAAGTCTACGCGAGGCGCCTCGACTCCCCGTTGGACTCGATCCTCACCCTGTTCAACTCAAAGGGGCAGGAACTCGCCGAGAACGACGACAACGTGGACGCGACCGAATCGCTGGTCACCCATCATGCGGACTCGCGATTGGTCTACACGTTCCCGGCGGTCGGCGACTACGGGCTCAGGATCCGGGACGTTCAAGGCAACGGGGGAGAGGAGTATGCCTACCGGCTCGTGATTGCGCCGCCGCGGCCGGATTTTGTCTTGCGCATCACGCCCGATGCCGCCCGCATTGCGCGGGGCGACACGGCGGTGATCGCCGTGACGTCGGTGCGCAAGGACGGCTACGGCGGCCCGATCCAACTGGCGGTGCAGAATCTGCCGCCGGGATTCGCGGCCAGCGACGGCGTGATCCCGGCCGGTCAAGACCAGGCCCGGCTGACGATCACGGCCCCGCGCGACGCATCGGTGCCGCTTTTTTCCCCGACGATCGCGGGGACGGCCACCATCGGCAAGGAAACCGTGGCGCGCAAGGCCGAGGGCGCGGAATCGGTCATGCAGGCGTTCAGCTACACCCATATCATTCCGGCCAAAGAATACCTGGTGGCGGTCTTGGAGCCGACCCCGCTGGGGCTCTCGGTCCTCGGACCGCCGAAGGATGGCCTGGAGATTCGCCAAGGCGCCGAGGCATTGGTGATCGTGAGGGCGTTCCGCAAGGAGGGGCTCAAGGGGCCCGTCGACTTGGCCGCGGACGCGCCTCCCCCGGGCGTGACGTTCAAACCGGCTGCCGTTCCGCCGGACAAAGACGAGATTGCCGTCACGGTGGCGGTGGCCAAGGAAACCGCTGTTGGCACGCGGTACAATCTTATCCTCACCGGAACGCTGAAAACCGGCAAAGAGACCTTCACACGCTTCGCCCCGGCGATCCCGATCAAGGTGATTGCCCCGAAGTAGCCTGACGCGGGTAGTTCGGACTGTAGAGGATCGATTGGGGACGGAGTCCCAGATCGCCCTGGGTCACGAACGGCTCGCCCCGCTCGGTGAGGTGTTCGATCAGCCGCTGGCGCCACGTCTGGAGTTCCGCGCGGTGCTCGGCCAGCGGGGCCAGATCGCGGGTCTCGCTCGGGTCCTTCTCCAGATCGAACAACTGCTGCCTCCCATCCGGGGCAAAGTACACGTACTTCATCCGGCCGTCGGTCAGCGCCGACCAGTAGTTCTCCGGGGCATAGCAGGTGGCGTGCTCCAGGTCGATCCACTTCCGCCACGATCCGCTCCGGCCGCGGACCAGGTCCAACAGGCTGCGGCCGTCGAACCACTCGGGTTGGTAGGGCGCCGCGGCGGCGTCGAGGAACGTGGGAAGGAGGTCGCGCAGCTCGACGGGCTGATCGAGCACCTGGCCGCGCCGGGCCGCCACGAGGTTCTCCGGCCAGCGCACGATCATCGGGATCCGTGCCGAGGATTGGTACGGGTACGTCTTCCGCCAGAGGTTGTGGTCCCCCAACATGTCGCCGTGGTCCGCGGTGAACAGGATCAGCGTGTGCTCCAGCCAGCCGCGCTGCTCCAGCACGGCGAGGATTCGGCCGATCTGCTCGTCGACGAAGGAGACGTTGCCATAGTACCCTTGACGCGCGGCGCGGACCTTTTCCGGCCCCAGGTCGCCTTGCCACAGGTCGTTCGGATAGGGCTTGCCTCGCCGGGCGTGCCGCTCGGCCCAGTCGCCCACCACGGCCGGGGGCAAAGACGCCTCCGCGTAACGCTCCCACCATCGCAGCGGCGGATCGTACGGACTGTGGGGCCGGGCAAACGAGACCTTAAGGAAAAACGGGGCCGCGCCGTCATAGTTCGAGAGGAACTTCACCGCTTCGTCCCCCGTCCAACGCGTCGGGTGCAGCTCCTCCGGCAAGGCGTACGGCTTCGCGCGGTGGTCGTTCCAGCCGATGCCCGTCGCGTCTGGGTTCAGCCCCGGCGCTGCCGACTTGAACCACTGCCGGTACTCGCTCACAAACCCCGGCGATTCCGCGCGCCCGGATTCGTCGAGGATCGTCTTGAGGAAGCCGTGCCCGTTCCGCTGCGGAGCGTAGTGCATCTTGCCGATCCCCAACGTGTAGTAGCCGGCGTCCCGCAGCAACTGGGGCATCTCCCGCGGGTATTTCCGGGCCACAGCGCCGTAGCCCAGCATCCCGTGATGCCAGGGAGAAAGGCCCGTGAGGATGGTCGCCCGGGCGGGCGTGCAGGAGGGAACCGAGGAGTAGGCACAGCGGAACCGGGCGCCCTGGGCGGCCAGGCGGTCGAGGCTGGGCGTCAGGATCGCGCGGTTGCCGTCCGCTCCGGTGCAGTCGCCTCGGAACTGATCCGCCATGAGGAAGAGAATGTTGGGGCGGCCGGACTTCGGCTCGGCAGCCTGTCCGAGAAAGGCTGCCCAGGCCACGGCCAAAGAGAACCCACTCAGAAGGGCCTTCTTCGCAGTGCATCCGAGGCGAGTGTCTGGGCGATGTTTGGTCATGCTCGTCTCCCCTCAAGGCGTCGCGAGATTGGCTCCAGTGACACGGCCCATTATCCATCTCTCCGGCTTCTATCACAAATCTCGCGACCGTCGGAAGGTGGATGGGATGAGGTTTCCGGGGCTTGTCAGTCGGCGATTTTGTGATCTTAGTTCTACTGTCTAATCTCAATTGACTTGACGTAAGTTGTTGTGTACAAACTCCTTCCGCATGGATGTCCCAAGGAAGGAGAGAATCGATGGAGCGGCGTTTTGAGAGGCGTCGGGAGGAGGTCTTGGCGGACTGCCAAGTTCCTCCGGCGGTGTTCAATGGGATGATGGAACGGCTGCTGACCTTTGCCGCGCCGTATGTTCAGCGGCTCTGCCGCCCGGAACAACGGGAGCACGCCCGGACGTATTTGCAGGGGCTGTTGTCGGATTTGCAGCGGAAGAACGCCGAGGCGATCGCCTATCGCCACGACGAGGAGCGTCAAGGATTGCAGACGTTCATCGGCACGGCGCCATGGGATGACCAGCCCTTGCGAGACGAGTTGGCACGCCAGGTGGGCCGGGAATTGGGAGAGTCGGACGGAGTCTTGGTCTTCGATCCCTCGGCGTTCGCCAAGAAGGGGAATCGCTCGGTGGGCGTGGCGAGGCAGTGGTGCGGCCGGCTGGGCAAGACGGAGAACTGCCAAGTGGCCGTGTTTCTGGGCTACGTCTCGCGCAAGGAACGTGCCTTGGTGGACATGCGGCTGTACCTGCCGGAAGCGTGGACGAAAGACCGGCCGCGATTGAAAGCGGCCGGCGTCCCGCGAGAACAAAGACGCTTCCGGACGCGTCACGCACTGGCACTGGAAATGCTCCGGTCGAAGGGGCCTCTGCTGCCCCACGGCTGGATTACCGGAGACGACGAAATGGGCCGTCCGGCCTGGTTTCGCCGGGAATTGGCGGGCATCAGCGAACGTTACCTGTTGGCCGTGCCTTCCAATACGACGATCCGCGATCTGGAGGCGGAGCCTCCGGTCTACCGTGGCCGCGGGCGTCGGCCGAAAGTCGGTTTTCAGCAGGTCGCCAAGTGGTGTGAGTCCTTGCCGGCCGGCGTGTGGACGAGGCTGGAGGTGCGCGACGGAGCGAAAGGGCCGGTCGAAGTGGAGATCGTACAACGGCGCGTGCGGGCCAAGATCGATGGTAAAGTCGGCCCGGAGGAGACGCTGGTCGTGATCCGCAGCCTCGACGAAGAGAAGAAGGTGAAGACGGACTATCACTTGTCCAACGCGTCGCCCGGGACCCCGCTGGCCGAGTTCGCCCGTGTGGCCAATGCCGAGCACCGGATCGAGGAGTGTATCAAGCGTGGCAAGAGCGAGGCGGGCATGGCCCAGTACCAAGTGCGAAACTGGCGGGGATGGCACCATCATGTCACACTTTGCCTGATTGCAGTCTGGTTCTTGTTGTGCGAGGCGCGGCGGGGGAAAAAAATGGACGCCGGCGATCATTGTGCCACAAGTCCGCCAACGGTTCGCCCAGATCCTGCGCGGCGTCTGTGGCTGCGACACGCCGGCCCGGATTCGCCGCGAATGCAAGCGGTGGCTGGAACGCAACGAGCTTGCCAACCTCGATCATCACAACGCACATAATCCCTTACCACGTCGCAAGTTCCATCCGCGGAAGTAGTCAAGACAGTAGAACTAGTGAGCCTCACCCCTGGTCAATGGGGGGGCCCCCGGGCGTCACCTTGTCCGGCCTGACCATACTCCACGCGTAGGTATGCGCTACGACATACTCCATACCGTATACGGGTGTTCCGGAATGGGAGGGTTGCGCAAAATCGGCCCCCCGCTGGGGCTGACGCATCGCCCAATGGGCTAATGCCCGCCGGTCCCTACCCCTCCTGTCCCAGTCCCGCTGAGCCATCTTACCGGTTTCTACCTCCCTAGACCGGTGTTGCGCCACGCGACTTTTTACCACCTATGGCCAGCGCTGCGCCACGATAGCGGATAGCCATTGCCAAACCCGCGTTGCCCCACTTTGGAGTGGAGACCTACCATTAGCGGGGTCCAATTCTGAAAACGGCGTTTGACGCAAGTCGTTTACCTGCAACTTGTTGCGTCAACATAACCCCTCGGCAGACTAGTCACCACCGCCGTTGGGTCCGCCGTCCGTCTTGAATTATGGGAATCGTTGCAAGTCATTGCATTGCAACGGTTTGCGACACCCGGTCTATCGGACCGCACGCACGCACGCACGCGATCATGCGGCAGGCCGATTTTTCGACCCGTCGCACGTCCCGCAATTGCAACGGGTTATGTCAGTTCTCTGGCCCAAAGGAGAGTCTCATGGTTCCACTTTCGCCCAATCCCAGTGATCGGGAGCTTGTGCTGGCGGTAATCGCCGGCAAGACAACGCCCGAAGCCGCCATTCCCCTGCTCAGGGGCAATGACCCGACGGTCAAGGGGCTCATATTGGAGCAGCTCGCCAAGCAGACGATTCAGGTCGCCCAGGCGATCGGCTTGGTCAACCGCTTGGATGAGCTGGCCATGTCGAGGGCAAGAGCGGTCAGCGGCGGTGGCGCGGTGCTGCGCTGCAAGGTAAGCCCGAAAGGGCACGGTGAGCGTCTACGGACTGTCCCAATGGCCCGTCACGCCCTACGCGGAGCAATGGGAACGCCTGTTGGGCTTCGGCGATGAGCTGAAGGCTTTCATGGCGGCACAGAACGGCAGCCTGAGCCGGAAGCGGGCGCCGGCGGCAGCGTAGGGGCTACCCTACTCCGCTGTGGGGCAACACAGCGGTCGTGACCACTCTCCTGCCCGGCCCTGCCAAGCCAGAGAGTTACGGTCTCTGATTGGCAGCGAGACGGAAACCCTGTCCTCGCCATCGGCCGGGCCATGCTCCAGATGCTCTGCGTCTTTGCCGAATGGTCTCGCTCCACGATCACAGGTCGGTCCACGGGCCGCTCACCGCAAGCACGTAGTCCAGCGGATTGATGGTGTGCTTGTTGTTGGGACCGCTCGGCGGGATGAGCGAGCCGTACAGGTGTACGGTGTCCTTCGCGGGATCCTGCGCGGCGTTGTCCAAGCCGGTGACCCTGAAGTAGTAGCCGGCGGCGAGAGTGAGGTTTCCGTTGGTGAGATCCAAGGTGCCGTCGCTCAAGACCGCGTCGTGCAGGTTGCCGAAGAAGGTGTCCGCTGCGGTGCCGTTGGAGTCGTACAGGTTGGCGACGTCCTTGTTGCCGGTCTTCATGTCGGCGTAGACCTGCTGGAACGCCTGCGCCAGGATCCAGTACCCGGTCCCCGACAACTGGGCGTTCCCCGCCACGACGCCC
>Ga0315280_10012855_pt1 | contig 10035 bp, 8 predicted proteins | sample YL17G06_40_MG_FD_203697 | JGI IMG/M metagenome (GOLD analysis project Ga0315280, IMG submission 203697) | Sediment microbial communities from Yellowstone Lake, YNP, Wyoming, USA - YL17G06_40 | ecosystem: Environmental > Aquatic > Freshwater > Lake > Sediment | place: USA: Wyoming | collected...
AGGCCTGCCGAACTGCACCCTCTCCTTGGCATAATTAACTGCCATATCCAATGCTGCTTGGGCACCACCGACCATCTCTGCGCATTTAGCCACCGTAGCTTTTTGGAGAATATCTTTCACTATTGGCCATCCCTTGTCCTTTCTGCCTACTATGCTTTTCTCTGACACAGTCACATTATCAAAGACAACTTCACATTGCTTGTCACGTGCCAGAGTTTTAAGTAGAGTACACTTGACCCCGGGGCTTTTGGCATCTACAAGAAAAATGGTTATGCCGTCTTCTGGGTTTTTTGTCTCTTTTGTTCTGGCGACATACAGAATGTAGTCGGCAACATTGGCATTAAGGACAAACAGCTTGGTGCCCTTGATGACATATTCGCCATCACGAGCTATAGCTTTAGTCTTAATTGATGCCGCATCATAACTAGCAGTGGGCTCAGTTAAGGCGAGGCTAAGAATCATTCCCCCACTGGCGATTTTGGGCAGGAACTCTATTTTTTGCTCTTCGCTTCCTGCTGTCAGTATAGTTAGTCCACCGAGGACTACGGTGGAGAAAAACGGGCCAGGAACGATATTGTATCCCATTTCCTCAAGAAGGATTGTCAAATCCAGGAAGTTACGTTCGCTGCCCCCATATTTTTCAGGAAACACCAAACCCATCCAGCCCAGTTCTGCCATCTTGTGCCACAACTCAGAGGAATAACCCTCGTCACTCTCATCCAGTTGCCTGACTAATCGTTTAGGGCATTCTTTTTGCAAAAAGTCACGAGCCAATTCCTTTAGCATTTCTTGCTCTTCGCTCAGACCAAGGTCCATATTATTCTCCCTGTCTTATGAGTTCATCTAACATACCGGGACTCACTCACTTTCGCGGCAAGCCAAGACCTCTCATAGCGATGATATTGCGCTGAATCTCATTGGAGCCGCCGCCAACGCCAATCGAAAGTGAACTCAGACACATGCGCATTATTCGTGCATTCATGACAGCCCATTTGGAATCTCTATCCAGTTCTCCATAGTGGCCGAGAATTCGCATTCCAGCATTGGCTGTATGCCGCATCACCTCGCTAATAAAAACCATCGACATAGATGCTTCATAGCTGGGATGAAGACTCTTACTGAACATCCAGGCGATGCGATATGCCATCATGCGCGCAACCTCATTTTCCACTGTTAGCTGTGCCAGCTCGTTCCTGATTAGAGGATCGTTGGCAAGAGGCTCTCCATTTCTCATGGTTTCTTTAGCATACTTGATCAGTTCTTCAATGATTCGTTGGTTTGCGGCAGCATAGCCTATAGAAGAGCGTTCAAAATCGAGAGCTATCACCAGTTGATACCACCCTTTGTTCTTCTGCCCTACCAGGTTTTCCTTTGGGATGCGCACATCGTCGAAGAACACTTCGTTGAAAGAGTGGCTATTCAGGATGTTTATCAGGGGGCGTATAGTAATTCCCGGCGTCTTCATGTCCACAATGAATATGCTGATCCCTTCGTGCTTGGAAGCATCAGGATCAGTTCTGGCAGCAAGCCAGCAGTAGTCAGCAAGATGGCCATAGCTACACCATGTCTTCTGGCCATTAATCACATATTCATCACTAACTTCCACAGCGCGTGTTTGAAGCGAGGCAAGATCAGAGCCAGCATTTGGTTCGCTATATCCCAGACAGAAGATTATGTCCCCTTTCGCTACACTGCTTACATAGTCTTTCTTCTGTTTCTCAGTGCCAAAGAGCATGATGGAAGGCGCCACCCAATTCACTGTAACTTCCACCTCGATGCTTAATGGAGCCCTGCTGTAAGCCAACTCCTCGGCAAGTATAAGTCGTTTCATGTGGCTAAGTTCCAGGCCTCCATATTCCTTGGGATATGCTGGCGCCAACCAGCCTTTCTGGCCCAATTTACGCTGGAACTCGCGTGCAAGTGCCCAAGATTCCTCGGTTTCCTCCCAAATCCCGGGGGCAAGTTCAATCCACCTCTGCGGGATTTCTTGCTCAAGCCATTGGCGAACCTCTCGTCTAAATATTTCCTCGTCTTCGGTAAATTTGAAGTCCATATTGCTTATACTCTAGTCTGCAAATTGCGATGGCCATTACTCAATAATGGCAATGACGTCATCTTCGAGGATAGAGTCACCTTCCTTTACCCGGATTTCAATCACCCTCCCATTATGTGGAGACTTCACCCGAATCTCCATTTTCATAGACTCAATGATTACGATGGTTTCGCCTTCACCAACTGATGCTCCCTCTTTTACCAAAATCTTCCAGACACTGCCTGTAATAGGTGATGGCACTTCTGTCATATCTGGTTTACTTTGCCTCTTTAGTCCTCTCCTCTGCTTGGTACAACTTCAGGATAGCTCTAGCTTCTTCCACCGTTGCTGGTTCCCTGCCGATGTCCCGTGCCATCCTTGCCGCCTTTTCCACTAATGGTCCATTTCCTTCAGCCATTTCCCCGGGCGATAGATAGAAATTATCCTCAAGGCCCACTCTAATATTTCCGCCCAGTGCTAAAGCGGTGCTTATCAAGAGCCATTGCTCTTGACTAATACCTATGACCTGCCAGGCTACTCCAGAAGGAACTACACTAGACACATGTGCCAGATTCCTAGCTGTAGCCCCCATGCCTCCAACCACTCCCATTATGAGGCTGACTTGAAAATTCTTAAGCAGTCCCATATCCATTAGAGGCAGAATGCTCTCCACATGCCCCAGGTCAAAACATTCACATTCTGGCTTCACGCCATTCTGGTTCATGGTATCCAAAAAAAACATTATATCATCAAAGGGATTTTGAAAGACCACGGAGAAGACAAAGTTCCTCCGCTTCGGGCTATATTTGGCATAGTTCATTGTTCCCATGTTCAATGCTGCAATTTCCGGTCTCATCTCTCGAATATGGCCTATTCTGGTATCCCTGTCCACGCCGACAGCCCCTGTGGAGAAATTTATTATAATGGGGCACCTTTTCTTGACTTCTTGCATGATTTCGCGAAATATCTCTACTCTCCAGGATGGTGTGCCATCATATTCCCTGCCATGAATATGTACTATTGCAGCTCCTGCATTGTAGGTTCTTAGTGCTTCTTCAGCAATCTCCTCGGGAGTATAGGGAATCCATTTGCATTGCTCTCTGTTAGCGGCTACGCCGGTCAGAGCAGCACTTATTACTACTTTATCTGCTAATCCCATGATGGTGCCTCTTCTTTATTTATTTTCCTTTCCACTGTGGTTCACGCTTTTCCAGAAAAGCGGTAATGCCCTCGGCTACATCCTCAGCCATCGTATTTATCGCCAGCACTGATGCCAGATACTCCAATGCCTTCTCATATTCCATGTCACGCATTGTGTAAAAGGCTCTCCTGCCCAGTCTTAAGATAGCCGGGCTTTTGCTGGTTATTTTCTTGGTCATTTCATCCACCTTTGCATCCAATTGTTCTCTGGGCACAACATGGTTTACCAAGCCAAGCTGTTGCGCCTCTCTGGCATCGAGTCGTTCGCCAGTCAGCATCAATTCTAGAAGCCGTTTCGGAGCTGAAGTAGATCGGAGCAAGGTTGCCATAATTACATAGGGAAACAGCCCAACGTTTATTTCCGGCGTGCCAAAACGACAATCTTCAGCAGCGATCACTATATCACAGGCACAAGCTAATCCAAGACCGCCTCCCAAGGCATGACCATTAATCCGTCCTAGCAACGGCTTGTGTAAGTCCTTGATCACCTTGAAAAGCTCAGCAAATCTTCTTTGTTCTTCGTGGCGGTCGAGTAAACTTGCTGTGGCGCTCATGGCTTCACCAAAGTCAGCTCCAGCACAAAATACTTTGCTACCAGCCCCAGTCAGCACGATGGCAAGAATGTTTGGGTCATCGTCATATTTTTTCAGGGCATCAAAAAGTTCGATTATCATGGTCGGTGATATAGCATTCCTTCGTTCTTCGCGAGACAAAGTAATTATGCCTGCTTTGTCTTTTGTTTCAGTTACTATTGTCTGGTACATTAGTTTTCTCCTTATACAGGATAGACCCCATGCTTCCGGGGATGCCGAAATATCTTTTTGTCCTTGGTAAACTCAAGAGCCCGGAATAATACTCTCTTCGTTTCCCTAGGATCAATTACATCATCTATAACGCCGGACTTGGCTGTTTTAAATATGTTAATTTGTGGTCTTATCTCCTCGGCAAGTCGCGCTAACATCTCCTTCGGGTCTTCAGCCTCAGCAAGTTGCTTTCTGGCAAAAATGGATACCATACCCTCTGGTCCCATAACCGATATCTCAGCTCCGGGATAAGCAATTAGCAAGTCAGGGTCGAAGGCCTTGCCACACATCGCATAATACCCGGCACCATAGGATTTTCTGACGATCAGGGTAAATTTTGGTACAGTAGCTTCAGCAACTGCATGAATCATCTTGGCTCCGTGCCTTATTATGCCCGATTTTTCTGCCTTGGAACCGACCATGAAGCCGGGGACATCAGAAAGGAAAAGAAGCGGGATGTTAAAAGCATCGCAAAGCCATATAAAGCGGGCGGCTTTATCAGCGGCATCAATATCAATCACGCCTCCATAAAACATTGGGTTGTTTGCTATAATTCCAATCGAATAACTGGCTATACGCCCAAAGCTGATAATAATGTTTCTCCCCCACTTCGGCTTCATTTCAAAGAAGTAGCCATCGTCCACGATATATCTTATTAAATCGTGCATGTCGTAGGCTTCCCGTGGGTTGTCCGGGATAACATTAAGTATGCCATCATCAAGCAAGGCCATGGGGTCTCCTGACCACTCCTTTCGCTGCGGCTTCTCTTCGCAGTGCTGAGGAAAGAAAGAAATGTATTCTTTTATAGCTTTAATACATTCCTCATCTGAATTCACCTCCAGGTCTCCACAGCCACTAATCTCACAGTGGATTTTGGAACCGCCAAGCTCGTCTTCAGTGAGTTTCTCCCCAATCACCGATTTGACAAGAGCTGGTCCACCTAAACCCATAAAACTCGTTCCTTTAACCATGGGCACGAAATCGGAAAGGCCGGGTATATAAGCAGTACCTGCGTATCCTGGCCCCATCATAGCCGCAATTTGTGGGATTATGCCTGACATCAGAGATTCTTCCTTAAAGAGATAGCCTGTATCAGCAAATAGTGCCACTCTTTCGCCACTGAAGCCACCACCACTTACCCGGGCACCCCCAGAATCACTCAGCCATATCATTGGTATTCTTTCTTTGAGAGCAATCTCTCTTATCCTGGTCACCTTGGTTTCGTTGACAATTCCCATAGAGCCGCCTCTCACTGTGAAATCGTAAGCGGCCACGGCCACGTCCCTAACGCGGACACCATCATCTAGCTTGCCATAGCCTGTAACAACACCATCAGCCGGCACAAGTTCATCCACACCAAACTCGCTACCAAGCATGCCAGTTTCAACGAATGTTCCCTTTTCAATCAAGAGGTCAAGCCTCTCCCTGGCAGTCAGTTTTCCTCGTCCATGTTGTTTTTTGACAGCCTCTTCACCTCCCATCTGTTTAATTTCCTGGCGGAGGCGTGCAAGGTTTTCAACTTCCTGTCTCATTTTGTTATCCATTTTTCCCCTCCTTTAGTTTCGATATGAAATGAGTATCATAGTTCCCTGATTTGAATATCCCAGACTCAAAAGCTTTTCTGAGAAAAGGAATATTGTTTTTGATACCTGTAATTTCATAGTTGTCCAGAGCATGTTGCATCCTTATTATAGCTTTGTTTCTATCTTCGCCCCAGATGACTAGCTTGGCAATCAAGGGGTCATAAAACTGACTCACGGTGTCTCCAGCCTGATATCCAGAGTCCACCCTTATTCCCTCACCACGTGGTTCAATGTATGAAACTATCTTGCCGGGTGATGGATAGAAATTCTCCGAATCCTCGGCATAGACACGAGATTCAATGGCCCATCCCTTCCAGCCCAAGCTGTCTTCTCTGAGCAATAAAGGTTCGCCTGACGCAATTCTGATTTGCTGCTTAACCAGGTCAATGCCGGTTATCATTTCACTAATCGGGTGCTCTACTTGAAGCCTCGTGTTTATTTCCAGAAAGTAAAACTTCCGATGCCTATCAACGACAAATTCAACGGTGCCAGCATTTGTATAGCCAATTCCCCGAGCCAGGCGCTTAGCCGCATATCGTAGTTCATGCCTCAATTCAGCAGTAGCGAAAGGAGATGGTGACTCTTCAATAACTTTTTGGTGCCGTCTCTGCACTGAGCATTCTCTTTCTGGGAAAGTAACCACGTTGCCATCTTTGTCTCCCAGGATTTGGATTTCTATGTGGTGGGGTGATTCCAGATATTTTTCGACATAAACTCTCTCATCACCAAAAGCCAGCCTGGCCCGGTTTGTGGCCGTATCAAATGCTTCGGCAACCTCTTCCATTTTTTCCACCTTCATCATGCCGATCCCGCCACCGCCAGCCGATGCCTTGAAGATAACCGGGAACGAAAGTTTAGCTGCCCACTCTTTGGCTTCTTCGACACTGCTCAATATACCACTCCCTGGCGGAATGGGTATGCCCAAACTGGTAGCTATTTCTCGTGAACGGTACTTGTCTCCCATTTTGTGAATGACTTCAGAGCTCGGCCCGATGAATATCAGCCCCTCTGTCTCACACCTCTGAGCAAATTCCCACCGTTCGGACAAGAAGCCATATCCGGGATGAATGGCACTTGCGCCTGACTCTCTAGCCACTGCAATAATTTTATCTATATTGAGATAACTGTCCTTGGGTTTAGCTTCCCCAATCCTCAGTGCCTTATCTGCCTCCTGAACAAACAGAGATTTCTCATCTATATCTGAATACATCGCTATGGTCTCGACACCTAATAGCTTGGCGGTCCTGATTATACGCCGAGCAATCTCTCCTCGATTAGCAATCAGCACAGATTTGAGCATATGATAGTTTACTCAATGCGATGATTTGGTATAAAAAGCAGTCCAGAATCCAACCCAAAAAACGCATTACGAAGACTATCACTCAGTTTCTCCATAGGAGGGTGGCAATCCGCCAAGTGACTAGAACCGCAAAAACTCCCCACCACGGCTTTCGCTAACCCAGAAATGTATCTTATTTGCTCGAATTCGTCAATATTCTGGGCAAGCTTCGCTACGTGATGCCACATACCTTATGATACTACACCCCCACTGTCAAGCGCTTCCTAGGCTCACTGTCGAGGATTACATCAACCTAGTAAAAGAGTCAGCAAATTTGTGAGTGTAACCACGTTATATAGGCGACTCGACTTCCGTGTTTTTCTATGCTAGCATGCATGAACCACTGAAACACTACGTGAATTTTGTCAGGAGGTGAATTAGTTATGGCTGGAGAAAAGGAAAAAAAGGCGATAAACCGGCTGAAATCAATGCACCCACTCAGGGCTAAAGTAAATGAAACATATCTAAAGAGTGTTGAAGCTATACAAGCGGGCAAACCTGCCGTTTGGGGTATGCTCAATTTCTACTATGGCGACCCCATCCTAAAAGCCATGGATATAGAAGTGGTCTATCCCGAAAACTATGGCGCCATTGCCGCAGCTACAGGAGTTGCCCGGCAATACTTGGACCGGGCTGATGCCGAGGGCTTTCCCACCCATCTTTGCGGTTACAGCCTGACTACACTCGGCTATGCGTCCAGGATGATGAAAGAGTTGAAGGGGCAGATACCCCCGGAAGCGCCCCTGGGAGGAATGCCCAAGCCCCTATTTCTAATGTCTTCGGCCGCCATCTGTGATGCTAGGTACAAGTGGTTCCAGGCGCTGGGGCGTTACATGGATGTCCCTGTATGGCCACTGGAAGCCCCTACCCCCGGCATCAAAGAATTCTTCATCGAGGGCTATTACGACAGAATGGTGAAACTGGGAGTCCAGCACCTGAGGGACTTTGTTACTTTCGTGGAAGGCATGGTGGGCAAGAAGATGGACTGGGACAAGCTGGATAAAACAGCGAACCTCATGATAGAGGTTAACCGCGTTTGGCATGAAGTCAACGAACTACGCAAGGCAAAGCCTTGTCCCATGCACAGCCGGGACTTCTGGAGTGCCATGCCCGCCGCTCTGTTCCTAGCTGGCGACCTCGAGGACTCACTGAGACTCTACCAGGATATGTACAAGGAGGTCAAAGATAGAGTCAATAGCCACGCAGGCACCATCCCCGAGGAGAAATACCGGCTGGTATTCGCCGAGCTCCCCCCCTGGCATAGCCTGGGCTTTTTCAACAAGCTGGCTGAGAGGGGATGGAACTTCGTCATCGAGAGCTTTGGCTACCATCCACCTATACCCATTGACCTCAGCAAGGTCAATGACCCACTGGAGCGCATCACCAGGTTCAGCCTCCAGTTCTTTGCCGGCTACTACGAAGATGCCCGGAAACAGAATGTGCTCGGCGGCACATCCGCCTATCCCTACCTGAAGTATGCCAGGGAATGGAAGTGCGACGGGGCAATGCTTCATCCCCTTATCACCTGCCGCAGCGCCTCTACCCATCTTCCGTACGTCTCAGACATGCTCATGGAGAAACTGAAGGTGCCCTCATTGAGCATCGAAGGCGATATCGTAGACCTCCGTTTATTTAATCCGGAAGATGCTTTGGCCAAGGCAGAGCCATTCGAGGAAACCATGGAGCACTACAGAAACATAAGGAAACAGGCAGGGTTCAACTGGTGAAATAATCCAGAATTTCCATCTAACAAGGAGGCAGCGATGTCAGACAAAAACAAAGGTCTCAGCAAAGCCCAGGAGATCTATTTAAATAGTTCACAGAGAGCCAGGGAGCTCAAGGCAGCGGGCAAAAAGATAATAGGCTATCCCTGTGTCTACATCCCATTGGAAATGCTTACTGCCCTTGACCTTGTCCCCTACCGGACATGCGGCGATATAAAGGAACCAGTCATTGAAGCAAACAGGGTTTTGCCTGGTTCATTCTGCCCTATTATGCGCACCTGCCTCGATTGTGCCCTGAAGGGCAAAAACGATTTCCTCGATGGTATGGCGACCATTCACTCCAGCGACCCTCAGGAAAAAACAGCTCGCATTTGGGGATCTTATACCAACTATCCCTATTTCCACTTCATAGACATGCCCATCACAGTTCGTCCCGAGGCCCTGGAATACTTCAAAAGTCAGCTAAACGATTTTAGAAAGACTCTGGAGGCTTTCACCGGGAAGAAATTGTCCAAAGACAAGCTTGAGGCAGCTATTAAATCCCATAACCGGCAGCGGGCTCTGGTGAGAGAACTATACGAGCTGACAAAGTCGTCTCCACCCCGTATCTCGGGAACGGAAATCGTTCAGGTAGTAAAAGCTCTGACGAGCTTGCCTGTAGTTGAAGGAAATGACCTGCTAACTGAGACCATAAGCGAAGTCAAAAACCGTACCGATGGACCGGAAAAGAAATCAGCACGTCTCCTCATATGGAGCAGTACCCTTGACGATACCGACATCATGCAAGTATTTGAAGCTAAGGCAAATGTAGTGATGAACGAAAGCTGTGGCGGCATCAGGGCTTACAGAGCCGCGGTGAAATTCACCGCTGACCCGTTGGAAGGGCTGGCCAACTACTATCTCAACGAAATCACTTGCGCCCGCACCTTCAGACAAGCTACCCTCGGCGAGACCAGAAAGGACTACGCCAGAGACCTGCAAAGCCGTTTCGGCTATCTTAAAGGCATCATCAAAGACTGGAAAATCAACGGCGCCATAATGCTGCTCGTCAGATATTGTGACCCCTTTGCCTTCGAAATGCCATCACTCAAAGACTATTTCGACAGTCTCGGCGTCCCCAGCACCTACATAGAATACGACTACACTACAGGAGCCCTGGCTCCATTGAGGACCAGGGTCGAAGCCTTCCTTGAGACAATCAGCTAAAGCAACCCACCAGGAGGTCTCCTTGTACTTCGCCGGTGTTGACATAGGTTCCACCATGACCAAGGTCGTGCTCATGGACAAGAGCGGCAATTTAGTTTCGGCCATCAAGGGCCCCACCGGTCCGGAGCATCGCCAGCTTGCCAATGAG
>Ga0315280_10012856_pt1 | contig 10034 bp, 5 predicted proteins | sample YL17G06_40_MG_FD_203697 | JGI IMG/M metagenome (GOLD analysis project Ga0315280, IMG submission 203697) | Sediment microbial communities from Yellowstone Lake, YNP, Wyoming, USA - YL17G06_40 | ecosystem: Environmental > Aquatic > Freshwater > Lake > Sediment | place: USA: Wyoming | collected...
CGTCTGACCCGACTCCTTCAAAGCAGTGAGGATGGTGAACACGTCACTGGGGTTCTTTATCTCTGCAAGCATATCAAACTGCTCGGCTATGGCGTGGAAGCTCGGACTGAGGGGATCGCCCCCCTGCCAGAAACAGAAGCCAGGGGCTTCATGAGTTCCCTGCTCAATTTCTATCAGGCCGAGGGGATCTGTGAACCGGGCTGGATTATTGCCACAGTACCGGTACAGATTAATGCCTGCCGCGTAGCCTACTGGATCGGTTTGGAGGAAGCGGCCGATGTAGGGGTTGTAGTACCTGGCACGGTAGTAGTACAGGCCGGTCTCGCTGTCGAACTCTCGGCCGGTGAACAGGAAGCGATTCGGATGGTTCGGATCGCTGGCACTGACCTCGCCGAAGATGCTGTACTCGTAGAGCTGCACGGCGTCGCCGCTGCCGTCGGTCAGGGCAATGACGCTGCCGAGGCCATCGAAGTGATAGTAGTACGTCGCGTTGGCGTCGGCCACGTCGATCATGCAGATGGGCTGATCGACGCCCGGGCCGTAGATGTACTTGTGCACCAGGGCCCCCGTGGCGTCGTACTCCGCGATAATGTGGTCGCCGTCATAGAGGTACTTCATGACCACGTGGCCGTCGTAGGCTTTGGCGATTCGCCGGCCACCAGGGTCGTAGGTGTACGAGACCGTATCCCAGCCCGTCAGCATCGTGGGCCACTGCACGTAATCGACCCAGCCGCAGTCGCTGTAGTAAGAGTCGCTGCCATCCTTGGTGTACTGCCATTGCAGGGTGTGCGTGCCGCTGCCGGTGATGCTGATGACCTTCTTCTGCCATTCGCTGACGCCGCTGATGCTGGCCTGGCGGACGCCATCGACGACGAACTCCAGGAAGTCCGGGCCATTCTGGGAGGAGACCTTCCAGTAGAAGGAGATGATCCCTTCGCCCTGGACGGTGGTCTGCATCCAGGACTGGCCGTTGTTGGCGATGGCCCCACTCTTGGCCGCATCGCCGCCGTAGAAGTACGTCGTGGTCTGCGAGAACCAGTTGCCTCCTCCGGCGCCGCACGATGTGACATCGCGCCCGATATCCGAAATCGATTCTCCCGCGCATCGCACCATGCCAGAAGCCTACCCGCCGGACGGTGACAAGTCAATATGGGGCCCGCAATTCACATCCGCCACTCGACGAAGGGGGACCCAATCTGCGTTGCTAACTCGCAAGAACTGAAAAACATTTCCAGATCATTCTGGCGCGAGAGTGTAAGCCATTAGAGCAACAGGATTTATGTCTCTCGCAAAGACGCAAAGATCGCCAAGGGAAACACATCCCCCCTCCTTCCTTCTTTGCGCTCTTGGCGTGCTTGGCGAGAGGAAGCTTTGGTTGCGGCCGAGCGCGGCGAGGCCGCGCTGGGTGAATCGGCGAAATCTGCGGGTGAAAGGCAGTGGCCCTTAGATCGATGATTGATGATTTGCGATTGATGATTGGAAAGCCCGGAGTCAGATGTCAGGGGCCGGGGAGATCGTCCCGCGCTCCAATCTTCGTGCTCTTCGCGGCCTTTGTGGTTGGGAATTGGTTGCTGGTTGCTCGTTGTTGGTTGTTGGCAGGGAATTCTGGTGTTCTTCGTGGTTTAGATATGTACGTGTGGGACATGCCTGCGCGAGCGCGGGCATGGCACGCGGTTCAAAGCAAGGGACGACCCGTAACCCTCTGTTGTGCCTGGAGTCCGGGAGAACGCCGGACGGCGTCGGTACAAACGGGGCTTGCCAACGAGGGCGGGCGGGGGTATAAGCATGTGCGTCGTGGCGGGCGGAGTTTGTCACGGCTTTGGATAGGTGTGATATGGGTCGCAAGCAGGGAACGCCGGAGCAGAAGGCCGATCTCTCGGATGCGGCGTTGTGCAGCCTGGCGTCGGGCAAGGCGGGCGTGAAGGCGGCGAAGATGATCCCGGCGTCGGACGTGGAGACGGCGGCGTGGGTCCGGCTGAAATGCCAGTACGGCTGCGACGGGTACAACCAGTGCCTGGTCTGCCCGCCGTTCACGCCGACGCCGGAGCAGATGCGACAGGTCCTGAATGGCTACCGGCGGGCAATCCTCATTCACTTCGAGCCGCACGCGGACACCAAGGAAGTCGTCGTCGAGCTGGAGCGCGAGGTTTTTTTGCGCGGGGCGTGGAAGGCGTTCGGGCTTGGGGCCGGGCCGTGCTATCTGTGCAAGTCGTGCGTGGCGAAGGTCGGCGAGTGCCGGCATCCAGAGGAGACGCGGCCGGCGATGGAGGCCTGCGGGATCGACGTGTTCACAACGGTGCACAAGGCCGGGTTTCCCATCGAGGTCATCCGCAGCACGCGGGAACGGCCGAACTATTACGGGCTGGTACTGGTGGACTGACATTTTTGGAGAGCAACTATGAAGACAGGTGAATCGGGTTGGGGTTGTGGTTGTTGCGGGATGAGCCGCCGGCGGTTCCTGGCGGCCGGTTGCAGTGCGTGTGCGGGTGCGGCGGGGATTCTGGCAGCGCCCACGCGGGTGTTCGCCGCAGGCGGCACCGCCAAGGCACGCATCCGGATCATTTATTCGCTACACGCGCCGAAGCAGCCCGGGCCGGACTGGCCCAATGTCGGATTCGACTTCGTTCCCGTGATGGACCGCATCAACCGCGAGCTGGCGCAGCGCTGCGTGGCCCTCGAATTCACCTCGTCGATGGCCACCGGACCGGAGCAGGCCCAGAAGATCCTCGATGACGACAAGAATGCCGGCATCGACGGCTACCTGGTCTGGCAAATGAACGCGTGGAACAGGGTGGTGCAGACGATGGCGGCGTCGGGCAAGCCGGTGTTGTACGCGGATTTCCAATACGGCGGCAGCGGGGGATTCCTCGTGTACACGGCGGACTTCATTCGCCGGCAATCGCCGAACGTTGCGTTTATCGCATCGTCGCGGATCGAGGACCTGGCCGACGCGGCTAAGTGCTTCAACCTGGTGAAAAAGGGCGGCTCGACATCCGATTTCGTCACGGCGGTCGCGAAGCTGCGGCGAGCCCAGACCCCGAAGCCCGGCGACCTCACGGTCACGACCGACCCCGCGACCACCGTCTCGCCGCAGGAGTGCATCGGCCGGCTGAAAGACTCGCGGATTCTCGCGGTTCGCGGCCAGGAGTCCGGCCCCGCCGGCTCGATCCTGGACATCCCCATCGAGCACGTCCCGTACGCGGAGGTCAACGACGCCTGGAAAGCGGCGGACAAGGCTCAGGCCGCCGCCGTCGCCGACCGCTGGCAGAAGAACGCGACCGAGGTCATCGGCGTGTCGCGCGAGACCCTCGAAACCTCCGCCGCGATGTACCTCGGCATGAAGGAGGTCCTCAAAAAGCACAGTGCCAACGCCATCACGATCAACTGCCTCGGCGGCTTCTACGGCGGGTTCATCCACGCCTACCCGTGCCTCGGCTTCCACGAGCTGAACAACGAGGGCTTGGTCGGAGGCTGCGAGTGTGACACGCGCTCCACGGCTACGATGCTCATGATCAACGCCCTGACCCAGGGCCGGCCCAGCTTCATCTCCGACCCGGTCATCGACACGGCCAAGCGCCAGATCATCTACGCCCACTGCGTCGCGCCGAACAAGATGTTCGGGCCCAAGGGCGCGACTAACCCCTTCACGATCCTGACCCATTCCGAGGACCGCCAGGGCGCCTCCGTCCGCTCCATTCTGCCCGTCGGCTACATGACGACGACGCTCGAAGTGGAGCAGGGCCGCAAGGAGATCCTCTTCCACCAGGGCAAGGCGGTGGGCAACGACCCCGACGACCGCGCCTGCCGGACGAAACTCTGCGCCGAGCCGGTCGGCGATATCGAGAAGCTCTTCACGATGTGGGACCAGTGGGGCTGGCACCGAGTCACCGGCTACGGCGATCTGAAAAAACCAGTTTTCGCCCTGGCCGACGCGATGGGCTGGAAAGTGATCGAAGAAGCGTAAGGAGCAGCCAGTTCGCAGTTCTCGGTTGTCAGTTCACAGTTGACAGTTCGGAGCTGGGAGCCGCCACCTCATGCCCATCCGAAACCAACAAGGGCCTGCGCCGTCCGAAACGGATCGCAGGCCCTTCTTCGCCTCTCACGCCCAAAACTAGTTAATCAAAGATGTGACCCTGCCTCTGCGCTCTGCCCGAAGGCTTTGGTGGACACCTACCTGTGAGCACCCTGAAGACCAAGATCATCTCACGCAGGTAGGCCGCGCCACGCACCGACTTTGTCATTCCTGCGAAGCTTGTCCTCGACCTGATCGAGGAGCAGGAATCCAGTTCGTCTCCTCACGCAGAGACCGCGAAGACCGCCAAGAGACAATCTGGGAACTGCCAATTGTGAACTGACAACTGCCTGTCAACCACGAAGAGCACGAAGCCCGCGAAGATTTCCGACCATCAACCAACAACTAGCAACCGGTGTCCCTTTGCTTCTCACGCCCAAAACTAGTTAATCAAAACCACCGGCGGAGCCGGTGGTATGAGGAAGGCCCCTAAAAGGGGCCGTATGCCTGATCTTCTGATACAAGTTCTCGTGGATGACTCTCGCACGACAATTCGATAGAACAGGCGCATGGCACTTGCACTCCCACTTGATGTGGGCCACACTCTGCCATTCTTTCACGGTGGTCCTCCTTTGGCCCGCCGGTCTCTTTCTGAGAGGACTATCGTGAAGAGGACGCACGAAACGGCAGAGCCTTTTCAATTCTCACCGGTGGAACCGGTGGTTTACGCAACTGAATTAAAGACGCGGCCCGCCTCCGCCACGAAGGAAGGCAAACAGGAATGAGACACAAGCCGCAGGATGTGCCGTGCACACCTTCTCTTCTACACGTTGAAATCGAGTAGCGTGTGATAGATCGTGATTGGAGCGTGCCCAGTTGACCTCCTGTGACAACTACGGTACGTCATCGCTGGCCCATCACGAAAGGCGTAGTGTTGCCAAGTGCCGGTTGGCTCAATGGAGTACTCATCGGGCGAAGCAGCCAGGCTGGATTCGAGAGCCCTACACCAATCATCCGGCGTTTTCGACTGAACGTAGCCGAGCATCCCCGCGTCATCGTGCTCCTTGGCATATTCGCACGAGATAAATGCCCCCAGACCCTCGGGACCGAGGTATATCCTTATGGGATGCCTTGGCCCCAATCGCTTCGCCTCTATCACAAAACGTGGGTGTACGCCACGTCCCGTTCGCTCAAAGACGATGTCCAACTCAAGGCGGCTGTTGCCCTCAAGCTGGCTGTCGTCCTGTCTCCGCTTTTCGTGAATCGAGAAATGGTTCGCCCACCGGGGTCCTTGCATGTCCTCTGTCACTTTGCGAAGAGCCACTGCCAGATCCTGAGTAATGAGATCTTCGCGAGCGGTATGGTACTTCGGAGCATCGAGACGTGCGTATCCCAAGGCGAGCAGGCGGTGAACATTACCAATGAAAGCGAGACGCATCATGGGATCTGATGCATCTTTCGTGTCAACATAACTGGCCGCAGAGCGTACCGACATCTACTCTTCCCTCTCACCGGCCATATCTGCGATAACCTCCCCCGCGTCAATCATCGCTTGGCTTCTCAGCCAATACAGGCGCTGCATCGGTCTCAAGAGGTATACCTCGCCTGTTGTCCTCCTATAGCTTCTCAGAGCCCGCTCGAAGTAGAGCCACTGACTATGCCTTCGCAGCAGGTCTTGACGAATCTGGCGGAGTGAATGGGCCTCATGGGCGTTCGCCGGGAGAATCCGTATCGATGCACGTAACGGCTGGGCCCGCGCACGATGAACGATGACCATCGCGCTATCCTTTTCGTAGACTACATCGACCAGATGTCGATCATCGGTAGCGACCTCGATCAGAGAATCCAGTTCATCCTTGAGAACCTCGCAATACGCGCGCATGTCCTTCTCTGGCGAAGGGGGGCCGACGGCAGATGGATCTATCTTTCCTTTGGTGAGTTTCATGCGAACGTGAACTAGGTCCGAGATCAGCCAGTCATTGGAAGGTCGTAGGCTAAGTCCCAATGTGTCATTGACCATTTCATTGAGCTCTTGCTCCAGACGGCTAACGCCGTCATCCGACTCGCGTTTGTCAAACAATGACGGGGTCGATGTGGCCTTAGGCTTTGTCTTGGCTCGGACCGAAGCCGCCACAAGCGCGGCGTGGAGTTTCGACCACCGTGCGAGTCCACCACGCATTATTTCTTCGAGAGGAAATGGCAACTGCTTCAGAGTGTTCAGATCGGCTATAGACTTATAAATGCCCATTTGTGGAGATGCTAGGAATTGATGGTAGAGAGCAAAATCAGACATCAGATAAAGAGATATCGCCTTGAGGAGATCACTCTGCCCAGGTCCGCCTGCGATGCCAATATAGCGAGGCCGGACTGCCACGAAATCCTCCGAATACACCGCAAACCGACGAGCTGGATCAACGATGATGTGTGGCGGCTTCGATACTTCAAATCCCAGTTCACCTCCACGCAAACGGAGGAAGGCGCGTTCCTTTGTGATCTTTTGGAGAGTCCCTTTCGGAAAGTCATATATCCTGCCCCAACGTGACAGCTTGGCGGAATTAATCTCCTTCTTTCCTACGAGTTCCTTGATAAACTTCACCGACTTGTCAGTAGGCCTTTCGCGGTTATCGCCAGATTGGAGTCTCTCACGAAGCTCGAACCCTTGATGCATCTTGATCCCGATTTGTCTGCAGGCCGCCTCAAGGGAGTCAAAACGATTCGCAATTGAACTGAGGAGACGCATATCAAGGTGACTGCCCCACATGGCGATTTTCCAGATGAGTGCATCGCCTGACGAAGCTTCCTCAACGCCAATCTCACGAATTTCAGAACTGTTGACCACAATACTCCATGTGTCCTTCTTCGTGGTGGCCCTCTCCGGTCTGTTTGCTTCTTGGGTGGCCACCAAAGGCGAGTAACAGAGAATCCTATGATACGGTTCTGCTCGCTCTTCTTTACGGTTCGTGGAGTAGAAAAGCGCAGCGGCGGGTGTCTCAGCACGGCCGGCAAACAGCGTGTACGCAAGATTGGCGAAGTTCGCAACGCACCAGACGTTCTGGCTTCCAAAAAAGCGTTGGCGAAACGCTGTTGATTCTTCTTTGAACAGCGTCATGGCCGGTACGAGCATTGCGGCAACGCCGCCCGGCTGAAGTTGTCGCGACACCTTCCAGAGGAATGCTTCCGCAAGCTGATTGCCCCCGATGGGCATTTCTCTCTTGTTAGCAGGGTCATCTATCCAGTCACGCGCCTGCTTGTTCTTGTCGTGGGCTTTCTCTTGTTCATCTTCCTTGACTGGCTTCAGTTCCACCCATGGAGGATTCCCCACCACCCAATGGTAGCGCTTATCATGTGACGATCTAGCCCATGTCGAATTTGGGTCAAAGAAATCAGCCTCGAAGATATTTCTGTTGTGAAGATCAGGCAGCTGAAAATTGTGGACTGGTGACAGATCGGGCGGGTCGACATAGTCCAATAGCGTCAGAATTAGGCTGAGCTCGGTCACGCGGCAGGCGTCGCCATCACGATCCATTCCGAAGATGTGTTTGAGAAGCAGTTCGTCGCGCAACTCGGCCGGGCGTCGGATGACCTTGCCATCCTTGCGGATTCGCCTCTCGATGAGACGCCGGTAGCATTGTACGAGGAACGCACCTGAACCACAGGAGGCGTCAAAACATGTCATCCCCTCTTTCAACGGTCGGTGATCATTCAATTCATCGAGCATGAAATTGACGACAGGAACGGGTGTATAGTAAGCGCCCAGTTCCTTTCCACGTGGGCGTTCCTTCTTGGGTTCGTGAGCATGCAGGAACTGCTCGTAGATAGCCGAGAGTGTCTCGACAGGGATGATCGAGAAATCATAGGCGTCAAAGGCGAGATGCAATTGTCCGTCAGGAGCATCGCCGGCAAACAGGCCAGCGACCTTGCGGAGGTGTTCTTGCCTGGGTGCGGACGTTCGGTCCCAATTGAGAGGAAAGACTGAGCCATTGAGCCAGCTCTCTAACTCATCCAGAAGAGACCTGAACGCAGTGAGTGTTGCATTCCTGCTGAATATATCGTTGGGATCGATTCTCCACGAGTCGAGCCGGCGATTGGAAAGGATATCTCGTTGGCGAAGATACCATAGGTACACGTACTTGCCAATCAAAGCGTGTGACGTGCGCCATTCGAGGCCAGAGCCAATCAGCACGTCATCAAGTCTCTTGAGGCTTTCGAGGAGACTCCAATCCACACGTCCCTTGGGCGTGACGAACCTACCATAATCTCGCCAGATAGTGCCGTTGTCGATGGATTCGCTGGTGAATGCGTGCAAGACGGAGGCAATCTCCTGAAAATCAACGCGCCGATCCAGAACAGTCTTGGAGGTTCCACCGTTTGATATCCTGCCGGCAATATGGGGGTAATTGAAGGTCGAAAAGAGGCGGATGTTGGCCGGTGTCTTAATGATGAGAAATGGAGCCGCGTTCTGGTTCCATGTCAGACGTCGGAACTCACTGGCCTCTTTCTCGTCACTAGCCTCACAGACATAGACGACTGGGACCAAGGCACTACGATGCGGTTCTTTGGATGACGGTTGCCGAAGAGCGTACACGCCGCGCAACTCCATTCTGCCTTGTGCGCGACGAAAGATGTGTGCATAATCAACTGCTCGCCCCAAATCATCTCCCTGAACGAAATTGGGGTTCTCCTTATAGCCCAGCCTGTCAATCAACTCATCTACCCGCATTCCTTGTCGGTCTCCAGGGTCACCCGATTCAACGACATGCTCCGATTTTAACTAGGTCTGCGCCGCAGGCAAGAAGGAAAAATGGCAGTCAAGAGCCGGCCAAGGGTGGCCGGAGTCGGGGATCAAGCCCGCACTCTTCACATTCTTGACGCGTTTGGGAGGCGCGGATTCCTCTGATTGCGGACTGGAGCCTAGCGGTCAGGGGTTGAGGCTCAGGGGTCGGGGGCATCTGGATTTATGATTCACGATTGACGATTGAGAACCAGTTGTCAGTTCACAGTTGTCGGTTCCCAGTTCTTCTCCGCGGCCTCGGCGCTCTCTGCGTGAGAAAAGGAAGTGGATTCCTGCCCTCGATCGGGTCGAGGGGGGACCTTCCGCAGGAATGACAAAGTCGATCCCGGCGTGAATCGGGGTTTCCATGTCCTCTGCGTGCCTTGGCGTCCTCTGCGGTTGAAGGGGACTGAACGCGTGGGTTGAAGGACCCACCCTACATGCTCGTCATCCGCTATGTTGCACCACAACCTAGCAGGGGGGCTCTTCCCTCCTATCGCCTGCGTCCCGGCGTCTCGGCGCGAGGGGACTTCGGCTGCTCGTTGTTCGTTGCTGATCGGCAATCTTCGCGTCACTTCGTGAGCTTCGTGGTTCAGAGGCAGTTGCCGGTCGGAAGCCTCCTCGGACTTGGCGCGGAAAGAGACTGAACAGTCCGTTGGAAAGGATTTGTGTCTCCTGCAAAGACGCAAAGGTCGCCAAGGGAGACACGGGGATCGGTGTGCACGGCACACCCTGCAAAAATCTGCGGAAATCGGCGCAATCTGCGGAAGAAGACAGGTTGCTGGTTGTTCTTTGTTGGTTGTTAGTGGCAAACCTCTGCGGGCTTGGCGGTCTTTGCGTGAGGGAAAGAGCTGGATTCTTGCTCCTCGATCAGAGCCTGCCCTCGACCTGATTGGGGGTCGAGGACAAGCTTTGCAGGAATGACAAAGTCGGTGCCGCCGTGAGTCGGCGTTTCCATGTCCTCTGCGTGCCTCGGCGTCCTCTGCGGTTGAAGGGGACCGAACGCGTGGGTTGAAGAACCCACCCTACGGGCTCGTCATCCGCTAGGTTGCACCACAACCTAGCGCGGGCGGTGGAACGCGAGGCTATGCGGCTGGCTCCTTGCTCCTGTCCTCTGCGTCCCGGCGTCTCTGGAGCGTCAGGAAAAGCCTGGCGGACCTTGTAACCTGAAAGGAGGTTGCCTTGCGAATTGCTCGTTCAGCAGGTAGCGGACCGGGCGGTGTCGGGAGTAATCCCGGCGTCGAAGCCCCG
>Ga0315280_10012857_pt1 | contig 10033 bp, 10 predicted proteins | sample YL17G06_40_MG_FD_203697 | JGI IMG/M metagenome (GOLD analysis project Ga0315280, IMG submission 203697) | Sediment microbial communities from Yellowstone Lake, YNP, Wyoming, USA - YL17G06_40 | ecosystem: Environmental > Aquatic > Freshwater > Lake > Sediment | place: USA: Wyoming | collected...
GGGATACTCAAGGAGATGCGGCTGCCCCTCTCGGTGGGAGTCCACCTCGTCCCGGACGAGGAGAAGGGGGCCACCCACGGCACACGCGTCCTCCTCTCCGAGGTCTGGAAGGGTAACCTCAGGAAGCCAGACTACGTCGTCATAGGCGAGAAGAGCGACCTCAAGGTCAGGATAGCCGAGAGGGGCAGCTTCGGCTTCAAGATCAGGTTCAAGGGGAGAGCCACCCACACCGCCTACGCCAGGGTGGAGGGCGTCAACGCCATCGCGAGGGCCGCGAAGGGAGTGCTGGCGCTCGAGAAGCACATAGACAAGTTCCACCCGTGGATCGGGAGCCCCGTCCTCAGCGTCAACAGCATACAGGCGGGGACGGCCTCCAACCAGGTCCCAGACGAGTGCGTCATCGGCGTCGACAGGCGCCTTATACTAGGCGAGACGGCGGACACGGTCGTCGCCGAGGTGAAGGCGGCCTTGGACGAGGCCGGGAAGGGCGACCCCTCCTGGAGCTGGGAGATCGTGGCGCCCAAGGACGAGAAAGGCGACTGGGTCTACAACCCAGCAAACTACACTTCGCCTGACACAGAGCTCGGCAAGGCCTTCTACGCGGCGATACCCGCGGCGCTCGGCAGGAAGCCCGAGATATTCGTCGAGTGGGCAGGCGGCACGGACGGCGCATACTACAGGAGGGCGGGCATCCAGACGATAGGCTTCGGGCCGAAGGGAGAGCACGCGCACGGCCCCAACGAGCTCATCTACGTCGACAACCTCGTCGACCAGGCAAGGGTCTACATCGCCCTCGCCGCGGAGCTGGCAAGGAAGTAGTCTTCCTCATCCTCCTCTTTAACATGAACCGCGGCGGGAACGTTTTATACAGCCTAGACGGCACATCATACCCGTTCTGGAGCTGCAAACTTTGAAGGAAGCCGGATATTTAGGCTTAAACCCGGCGCAGCCCATAAGTATCCTTACACTAATCTAAACCTGATAGCCTATGGGCGAGGATCAGGCCCGGCGGGACTACGTCAACCACTTCATAGACACCGCGACCCAGCTCTGGGGACGGGAGGCCGTCTCCGAGATAAGGACCATCCTTGAGCGGACGGCGGAGGCCATCTGGGCCCTCGGCAACGTGAAGCTCGGCCCTGAGGACGAGCCGGAGACCGCGCCGGGACGCAGGAGGGGGAGCTAGGGGACTTGGAGCCTCACAGCCTGACGATCGTTGAGGCGTCTAGCCTCATAAGGGGAGGAAAGCTATCCCCCGTCGACCTCCTCGAATCGATCCTCAGGAGGATCGAGGCCCTGGAGCCCAGGGTCGAGGCGTGGGTCACCCTCGACCCCCACGGCGCGAGGGCCACCGCGGAGAAGCTGGCCGACGAGGCCGGGCAGGGCAAGATCAGGGGGCCTCTCCACGGGATACCGGTCGGCCTGAAGGACATCTACGACACGGCTGGGCTGAGGACCACGATGGGCTCCCCGCTCTACGCGAGCCACGTCCCGGAGGGCGACGCCGAGGTGGTCAGGAGGCTGAGGGAGGCGGGGGCCGTGGTCGTCGGCAAGACGGAGACGACGGAGTTCGCCTACCTCGACCCCGCGCCGACGAGGAACCCCTGGAACCTCGGGCACACGCCGGGAGGATCGAGCAGCGGCTCAGCCGCCGCCGTCTCCTCCCTCATGGTGCCCCTCGCGTTCGGCTCCCAGACAGGCGGCTCAACCATCAGGCCCGCCTCGTACTGCGGCGTAGTAGGCGTCAAGCCGACGTACGACCTCATCGGCAGGGAAGGCATATTTCCACTCGCCTGGAGCCTCGACCACGTCGGCCTCTTCACGCGCACGGTCGAGGACGCCGCCCTCGCACTCGACGTCGTCGCCGGGACCCAGACGTCGAGGATCGTGAAGGCTCCGCCGCCGAGGGTCGGCGTCCCAAAGGAGTTCTACGTGAGAGTGGCCCACGACGAGGTCAAGCAGGGCTTCGACGCCGCCCTGAGGCGCCTCGAGGGGAGGGGCGCGGAGGTCGTCGAGATGAAGCTGCCCGCGAGCTTCAAGGCGGTCCACGACGCCCACAGGATCATCATGGCGGTCGAGGCCGCGGCCGTCCACGAGAAGAGCTTCAAGCAGAAGATGGCCGGCTACCGCCAGAACATCCGAGGCTACGTCGCCTCCGGCCTCCTGGTCCCGGCGACCTCCTACCTTCAGGCGCAGAGGGTGAGGAGGAGGTTCACGGGCGAGATGCTGGCCGCGATGGAGGGCCTCGACTGCGTCCTCACGCCCTCGACCACGTCGCCGGCGCCCCAGGGGCTGAGCTCGACCGGCGACGCCGCCTTCAACTCTCCCTGGAGCCTCACCGGCTTCCCGACGGTGACGGTGCCTTCGGGGCTGAGCAGCCAGCGCCTGCCCCTCGGCGTCCAGTTGACGGCTCCGCCGTTCGAGGAGGCGAGGCTGATGGGCGTCGCGCGATGGTGTGAGTCGGTCCTCGGCCCCATAGGCTCGCCCGAGATACAGGTAGAACAGGGAGCTTAGCTGGCGGAGGATCACCCTATCGTCTTTATCTCCCTGCCGTTCTCGATGGCGACGAGCTCGACGAGGTGCTCGATCCCTGAGGTCCTCACCTTCTTCCCTATCACCTCCTCGATCTGGAAGACGCCGGCAGGGTTGGCCATGTGGACCCTTATACTCACAGGCTTCTCCTCGCCCCGCTCTATGTCGACGCGCTTTATCGCCATCGCCGATATGCTGTGGATGTCAACCTTACCGGCCCTGTAGGGTATCCTCGCCCTCCCCTCGGCCATGTCCGTGCCGTCAGCGACCTTCGCCGAGCCAGCCTCGACGCTGAGGCTCTGCACATCTTCCTCATGGGAGTAGATGGTGTGGAGGGCCTCACACTTGACGCCGAGGATCCTTGCTTCTTCGCCCGGGTAGACCTCCGGGAGGAGCCTGTCGAGGATGGGGGCCGCGAGGTAGCAGCTGTGGAGGAAGTGGTCGTCCCTGTGGACCGCGTTGCCGAGGTCGTGGAGGTAGGAGCCGCAGAGGACGACGAGCTTGGCCCCCTCGTAGTCGCAGACGCCGTCCCTCACCGTCGTGGGCTCCACGCTCGAGGCGACGAGGTCGAAGATCTCCAGGGCGCTACCGACGGCTATCCTGGCGTGAACTGGGCCGTGGTCGTTGTAGTGCATCCTGTTCACCACCATGATGTTTGACTGCCTGAGGTAGGCCTGGACTTCGGTGTCGTTCTCTAACAGGTCGAACATTCGTCTCACCCGCGGCTCCTCGAGGTGGCTGAAGATCAGTCGGCTTGAAACGGTGACCAAGTGCTGTGACCAGTATATGACTGAGCCATACGCCGTTAATTGTCTATCGAAGACGTGGGTGGTCCGGGGAGGCGATGGAACCGGTGGCTGGTTCAGGCTGGGATCATTGGGGCGACGAGGGCCGCCATCAGGAGGGAGACGGCTCCGGCCGCGACCGCGACCGTGGCGGCGACGGCGAGGGGTCTGGCTCCTAGCCCCGCTATGCTCCTGAGCCTGACCTTGGAGCCGACGCCGACGAAGGCCGTCGCCAGAAGGAAGGGTATCACCCAGCCGGAGAGGGCTGCCTTGATCGACGCCCAGTCGAAGCCGGCCGCGATGAGGCCTGGGGTGTATGAGTCGAGGAGGGCGCAGAGGAGCGAGTTGACGACGAAGGCGACGGCGAAGAGGGGAACCACAAACTTCGTTTTCCTGCCGCCTGACTCGCCGGCTAGGAGGGTGGAGAAGAGGAAGACTATAGGCCCGATCATGAAGATGCGGACCGATTTGATGAGCATCGCGGGCCTGGTCACGTCTGGGCCGAGTGCCCCCGCGGCGGCTATCACCTGAGCCGTCTCGTGGATGCCGGAGCCGACCCAGACGGCGTAGACGTTGCTGTTCTGGGCGAGCCAGCCGCCGACGGCGGTGTTCAGGAAGAGGTATGGGTAGAGGAACATGGACGCGAGGCCGAAGAGGGTGATGCCGCTGACGGCGAGGCCCGTCTCCTCCTCCTTGGCGCCGACGGCTGGCGCCAGCGCCGCGATCGCGGAGGCGCCGCAGACGGCTGTGCCGACGCCGATTAGGGCGGAGAGGCGCCTGCTCAGGCCGAGCCTCCCGCCGAGCCAGAGGCTGAGGGCGAGGGAGAAGGCGATGACGGTGAGGGCGTTGACGACCCCGACGCCGACCTGCCCCCAGATGAGGGCGCTCGTCACGAGGCCGAGCAGGGCGACGGCGGCCTTAAGGAGCTGGTTCGAGCAGAACGCGACGCCGGCCCTGAGCCGCTCCGGGACGCCGAGGAGGTTGACGAAGACGATGCTTATGATGAACGCCCACATCATGCCGCTGACCGGCTTGTACATTGTCCAGGCGGCTATCGATAACGCGGCGAGGGCTACGCAGAAGAGCACCCCGGGGAGGATCTGCCTCATTCTCAGCTCGGTTTCTGCCCCCATACGTCTTCGTCCAGCGCTTGATGCTCTTCTGGGATGGGGGCGGGCTATTAACTGTTTCTGGGCCCCCAATTGAATATGTCAAGGGGGGCTTCAGGGTAGATGTAACAGAGACGGCCAAAACCTTAAATCCCAAATGTGAGAACACTTCGATCCCGCTGAACGGGTACTGTTAAGTTAAGTTACCTAACCCGGAATAATAACTATGCCCCCCACTTTGACTCTCCGGTTGTTTATCCTTGCGCTTCCCATTATACCATAAATTATGGGACCAATTTCTTTTAAAGGTTCAAAGACATTATTTCCTCAATGTCTAATTCGGATTTCGTGAATACCCTTTTTTACGGCGATAATTTACCTGTTATGAGGAAATTCATCAAAGACGAATCAATTGACCTCATTTACCTAGATCCGCCATTCAACAGTAAAGCCGATTATAATGTTCTATTTAAAGAAGTTACGGGAGAGGAATCGACAGCACAGATTCAGGCTTTCTCAGATTTTTGGATTTGGGATACCGAAGCAAGAAAAGCCTATGAGTATCTTACAATTCAAGCACCTAATGATGTCGCAAACCTTACGGGTGCATTTTTCAATTTTCTCGGAAAAAACGCTATGCTCGCTTATCTTGTGATGATGGGTGAAAGATTATTAGAACTTCACCGAGTCCTTCAACCCACTGGCTCGATTTACCTACATTGTGATTCAACTGCAAGTCATTATCTAAAATTAATAATGGACGCGGTTTTCGGAGTCGAGAATTTTAGAAATGAGATCGTGTGGAAGCGTTTTAACTTCCATGCTGATGCTCGAAGATTTGGCAGAGTTTCAGATAGGATTTTATTCTATACCAAAAGCGGAGATTATAAGTTTAATAGACAATACGCTCCTTATAAAAAGGAGTATATTCAAGCTAAATTTACTCATAAAGACGAGGATGGTAGAGTATTTCGTTTATCAGATTTGAATCCTCCTGGTGGAAGAGGCCCAGTTTATGAATTTCATGGCATCACACGTCCTTGGAGAATTACAAAAGATAAAATGCTACAATTAGAGGCGGATGGGCGAATATATTCAGAGTCTAAGGTTCCACAATTGAAGCGATATTTAGATGAACTCGAAGAAAGGGGGGGAGCTGCTGTCCATGAGATTTGGGATGATATTTCAGTCGTAAATTCACAAGCTGATGAAAGGATGGGGTTCCAAACACAAAAACCCGTTCAACTATTGGAACGAATCATTAAAGCAAGCAGCGATGAGGGAGACATTATTTTAGACCCATTCTGTGGTTGTGGAACTTCAGTTATCGCAGCCGAAAAATTACATAGAAAGTGGATAGGAATAGACATTACCTATCTTTCGATTAATCTAATTAAGAATAGAATTAATGATACCTATCCTAATGTCAAATTCAAAGTAGAGGGAGAACCCAGCGATTTAGGGGCTGCACGAGAATTAGCTAGTACAGAAGAGGATAGATACCAATTCCAATGGTGGGCATTATCCCTAATTGGAGCCAGACCAGTTGGATCGACATTAACCAAACCCTCAGTTGGTAGAAAAGGAGCCGATGAGGGAGTAGATGGCTGGTTAAGATTTGCTGATGTTTCGGAAGGTCATGTCGAGAAAATAGTAGTCCAAGTAAAAAGTGGCCATGTCAATGTTAATCATATTCGAGAACTGCGAGATACGATTAATCGACAAAAGGCAGCAATGGGGATATTCCTTACTCTCGAAGAGCCTACGAGTGAAATGATTAAGGAAGTAAAAGCAACAGACCCTTACAAATCACCAATATGGAATACGGAGTACCCAAAAATTCAGATTCTAACCATCGAACAGCTTCTAAAAGGTGAAAAACCAAATAGACCACCAATTTCAAATATGTTTAAGGAAGCCCCAGAGATAAAACGTGAAAAAGACTTAATTCAAAAGAAATTTTAATAATATGAATCAGTATTTAGAAACTAATTTTCATAAATTTTATATAGGTGTTTTGGGAAACTTTTCATTGGTATATCCTCAAACCCGAGGGTACATCGTCGTGCTGAAAGGGCACACTAAATAACGCTATCGAGCTAAAGCTTTGAAGGGAGTAGAAATTTAGGAATACGACGACCGAAGGTTTTTAGTTTAGTAATTTTTTCTTTTTCTTCTTCATCTAATATAATAATTTTGTCTTTTTTTACATCCCATAAATTTTGATCTTTAGGTTCATATTTTTTAATACATCCATCATTATTTAAGGCCATTTCTTGAATTTTGATGAATGTTGGGGTTGTCATGAACTCTTCAGGCCACTTTCCTAAAGTGAAAAAAATTGGGTGTGTGATATATTTATTCAAATTCGCTTGTAATCTTAATCTGGGCGTAGCATAACGTTTTTCTTCGGTATTTCCTCCCAGATTGTAATAAATAATTTTTTCACTAATAATTTCGCATCCAGGTAGCAGAGCTTTTCTGAGTGATATTTCATCAACTCTCCCTCTCATCCTTTCTTCAATTAATCGTATTATTAGATCAGCAGTTGAAATTATGGGATTACAAATATCCCCTGAAAAATAGAGTTTTGTATTACATTTTGAAGATTCTAAGTATTCCCAAGCAGGAGTTTTCCCCAATTGGAAGTGATCTAATTCTAAATTTTCTTCTTTTCCATATTCTCTAACATATTTTGCTGCACATATATGTGGAAAAGAGTATCTATTAAATGTAAAAAGTCAATTGGTAATAATGTACTTGGCTGACTTTCAGCATAAACTGACATGGGATGTATATAATACGCACAATAAAGACATATTTTTTCTATATCATTACATAACAGAGTAAGTAAGCGTGGTATAATCTCTGTTATTTTATAGCCTGTTTCAGAAACTAACAACATAGAATCGTATACATTTGTCTTCGGTTCGAATCCAGCAGTACTAATGGATTTTTGTAGGGATTCTATATATGTTTCTTTAAATTGCTTTTTATCTTTTACAGTAACAGATGCTCCGAGAAGAAATTTAAAAACTCTTTTATAATCTTTAGATTGCGATAAAGGCTCAAATTGTTCGAGGGGGATCCCTTCTGGAGGTGAACGTAAGGGTTCTTGAATTTCATAGGGTATTAATTTTGAATCAAACCCTACAAACATTCCCAAACTCATTTGATTAAGATATATTTGAAATATAAAGATTTTTTTAATATTTTTAAAATTCACCAGTGACCACTCATCAATTTTAAACTTAATTCCTCAAACGCGCGAATTTGTAAATATTTATTATCTTTTCAGTGATCCGACGAATTTTTACAGTTTCCACGACCCGACGGAGACTTGACAGAACCTTTAGGTAACTTAACTTAACAGTACCCGCTGAACGTAACCTATAAAAGCAGGTAACAGTGTGGCTTAGGGCTATGAATAAGGGAGGGTCGGCGGCGATTGCCGTCGTCGGGGGCTTCGGCGTACTGGGGCTGAAGCTCCTCGCCTTCTTCATATCGGGCTCCGTAGCCCTCCTCTCCGACGCCCTCGAGTCGATAGTGAATATCGCCGCCTCCATAATGATGCTCTTCTCCGTCCGGATCTCTGGGATGCCCGCAGACACCTCCCATCAGTACGGCCACCAGAAGGTGGAGAACATCTCGGCCTTCGTCGAGGGGGCCCTAATCCTCGTGGCGGGAAGCCTCATAGCTTATACCGCCTTTAGCCGCCTCTTCTCCCCCGTCGAGCTTGTAGACCTCAGCCTCGCCGTCGGGGTCTCGTTTTTTGCGACGGCGTGCAACTTCGGCCTGTCATGGCTCCTGTCGAGGTCGGCGAAGGAGACCGGCTCCGTCGCCCTGGAGGGCGACGCCAAGCACCTCCTGAGCGACGTGGCGTCGACAATAGGCGTTAACGCCGGCCTCCTGGTCGCAGGATTCACTGGCTGGAACATCCTCGACCCACTGCTCGCCCTGGCGGTCGCCGTCCTCGTCGGCAGGATGGGCGTCCAGCTCGTGACGAAGGCGGGGAGCGGGCTGATGGATCAGGCCGCCACGGAGGAGGAGAGTAGGATCAGGAGGGTCCTAGAGGAGCACAGGTCCAGGTTCGTTGATTATCACGAGCTGAAGACGAGGAGGAGCGGTAACCAGGTCTTCGCCGAGCTTCACCTCTCCGTCGACGAGGCGCTGACCGTCGGGGAGGCCCATGAGCTGACCGACCACCTCGAGGAGGAGCTCCAGGCGAAGCTTCCCGAGGTCACCCTCACGATCCACGTCGAGCCGACCGAGGCCGACGAGGTCCCGGAGTAGCCTGTCAAGTCCTCAGCCCCTTAGCCACGCTTGTATGAGCTCGTGTAGGGAAGTGGCATCTCGGGCACTATGACCTCCGATAGACGGAGGTCCCTGCGGCCGAGGCTCCTGATCCCCTCGGCTGCCCTCCCGATCTCCGTCTTGGTCCCCGCGGCGACGGTCACATCGGTGCCTTCATCCGCAAATGTGAGGGCGGTCTCCCTGCCGAGCCCCCTGCCTCCGCCCACGACGAGGGCGACTAGACCATCCAGTCTTCCCATGGCTATCGGTCTGGGCGAGCGCATTCAAACCAGAGAGGCTGACCAGGGTCAAGCCGCGGCGAGCAGCCCACGGATGGGCTGGAGCACGAGGGTGATGGGACTCGCCGACGAAGACCCCGCGAACAGCCAGTCGATGAACGACGTGAGCCACGACGCCGCCATGTAGAGGAGCGCGGCCACGGCGACTATGCCTATGATGGCGACAAGCTTGGGGACAAGTTGCCCTTCGCGCCTCCGCGGCGCGATTACCGGCGCTGTCATCACGATGTACTTACACGGCGAAGGCTTTGAACCTTTCCGGGGTTTCTCACCATGAGCCGCTTCTCGAGGACACCGTAGGCGGCGCCGAGTAGCAGGAGGCTGCCCATCCCCTTCCCTCATCTTACCTTCAGCTCCCTGCAGAGGACGCCGCCTCAGCCGTAGAGGGCGGTCATAAAGGTGGATCCGAATGGGGTGAAGAACTCGGCGGGCACAGATGAGCCTGAGAGGAGTTCGCCTACCGCGGCGGAATGAGGTGCGAAGCCTCACGTTGCGGATATCCGTGTTAGGCGATAATGACCGAGAGCAACCACGCGCGCCGTGAAGGGTGAAGAAGGGTGGCTGTCTGGCTGTCGGTTCATCGGTCGTAGCTACCCTCATGGTTTCGGGCTGGGCTCACTTCTCTCTTCGTCTAGCTCGACGACCTTGCAGCATCTCCTGTCGAGGTGGCCCATGAGGTCCACGCCCGCCCTAGCCCTCTCCTCCTCTTCCTCAAGGTGCCTCTCGAAGCCCACCTGCTTGACCCTCTCGTAGTTCTCCGCGACGAAGGGGTACCACTCCCTCTGGTACACTGTGTCCTGGCAGGTCATGTAGGAGTCGCAGAGGAGGCAGCTCCTCAGCCCCTTCCCCTGGGCACATGGCCTGTTCTTGCATGGGGCGCCGTCGCCGGCGAGGCAGCCCCGGCACTGGGCCTGCGAGAACCACTCGAGCCCCCTCCTGAACTCCCTGAAGCTGAAGGACTTCACGACCTCGTCCATCCAGTCGTACCGGACGGTGTCGACCAGCCTCTTCAGCT
>Ga0315280_10012858_pt1 | contig 10032 bp, 8 predicted proteins | sample YL17G06_40_MG_FD_203697 | JGI IMG/M metagenome (GOLD analysis project Ga0315280, IMG submission 203697) | Sediment microbial communities from Yellowstone Lake, YNP, Wyoming, USA - YL17G06_40 | ecosystem: Environmental > Aquatic > Freshwater > Lake > Sediment | place: USA: Wyoming | collected...
CGTCTCTGGAGCCCAGGGCGCTGCTGGAGGCGGTGCTGGCCATCGAAACCCTGATGGGCCGGGACCGGCGGACGACCAGGCCCAAGGGCCCGAGGGTAATCGACATCGATATTCTGCTCTTCGCCGATCAGGTCATCGCTGAAGATTCCCTGAAGGTGCCCCATCCGCGGATGACCGGCCGGCGCTTCGTCCTTCAACCCCTGCTGGAGCTCGATCCCCAGTTGCGCCACCCCGCGAGCGGGGAGCCTCTGGCCCGCGCCCTGGAGCGGCTCGGGGAGCAGGGCGTTTACATTCTCGGCCCCTGGGACTATACTCTGGCGGTACCGGAGCATGACCGCGGGCGCCCAGGGCCAGAAGCAAAGCTTTAAACTAGCAAATTTCGAAGGACCCCTCGACCTGCTGCTCTTCCTGATCAAGAAGGCGGAGGTCAGCATCTACGACATTCCCATCGCCACGATCACGGACCAATACCTGGAGGTGCTGCACTACGCGACCAAGATCGACCTGGAGAGCATCACCGATTTCTACCTGATGGCGGCCACACTGCTCTGGATCAAGTCGCGCATGCTGCTTCCAGTCGAGCTCAACCTGGAGGAGGAGATCGAGGACCCGCGCCGCGGCCTGGTCGAGAAGCTGATCGAGTACCAGAAATACAAAAAGCTCAGCGAGCTCATGCAGGAGAAGGAGCAGGAAGCCGAGTGGGTCATGGAGCGAAAACCGAGCCAGATCGTTCTGCCCTTCCTGGACGAGGAGATCTGGGAGTCGGTGAGCATATGGGATCTGTTCAAGACCTTCTACTCGATCATTTCGGCCCTGTCCGCGGAAAAGACCATCGATCTGTACGAGGAAGTCTCGATCAACGAGAAAATCACCCTGATCGGCGAGCACCTGGAGGCTCGCGGACAGTTTCTGTTCACCGACCTGCTCACCAGGTCTCGTTCCCTGATGGAGTTGGTCTGCTGCTTCCTGGCGGTTTTGGAGATGGCCAAGGCCTGCCAGATCCAGATTTTCCAGAACCGCCTGTTCGGCGATATCCTGATTCGGGCCCGCACGGTCGAAGAGAAGCATGGAAACTGAAAGGGATGCGGCGCTGATCGAATCGATCCTCTTCCTGGAAAACGAGCCCCTGGAGATGACGGCGCTGCAGAGGGCCACCGGCATGGGGCGGGATAGGCTGAATCAGGCGATCGCCCTGCTCAAGGAGGAATACGGCAGGGACCGGCATGGGATGGAGCTGGTCGAAATCGGCGGTGGGTACGCCTTCGCCCCGAAGCAGGCGCTCTGGGGCGAGCTGCGGGGCAGATACGGAAAGAAAAATGAAAACCGCCTGTCCAGGGCCGCGCTGGAGACCCTGTCCATCATCGCCTATTCGCAGCCAATAACCCGGCAGGAAATCGAAAGCATCCGCGGGGTTTCGGCCGATGGCATGATCAAACTCCTGCTCAGCCGCAACATCATCAAGGAGGTGGGCAAGAAGGATGCGCCGGGCAGACCGGTTCAGTTCGGGACGACCCGGGAATTCCTCAAGCTGTTTCGGCTCGCCAGCATCGCCGATCTGCCCAAGATGGACGAGCTCGACCAGGAGCGTTTCGAGCGCAATGAGTGACGCCATCCGCCTGCAGCTATTCATGGCTCGCTGCGGTGTCGCCTCCCGGCGCCGCTGCGAGGACTTCATCCGCGAAGGCCGGGTCACCGTCAATGGGCAGAGGGCCTCCATCGGGACCAAGGTCGGGCCCGATGACCTGGTGTGCCTGGATCGCCGCAAGCTTTCCCTCGAAACCGGTCTGGCATATATCGTGGTCAACAAGCCGCGGGGGTACCTCTGCTCCAACGAAGACGACCGAAACAGGCCTCTGGTAAAGGACCTGCTCCGGCGCATCCCCTACCGGCTTTACCACGTCGGCCGCCTGGATCTCATGTCCAGCGGCCTGATCTTCTACACCAACGACGGCCGATTCGCGCGCCTGGTGTCCCACCCCTCCTCGGCGATCGAAAAGGAGTATCTGCTGGAGGCTTCCCAGCCGATCCCCGAGGAGCTGCTGAAACGCTACCAGAGGGGCATCAGCGTCGAGGGCCAGCGCTACCGGCTGAAACGCTACCGGTACCTGAGCCCCAAGAAGGCGGCCCTGACGCTGATCGAAGGCAAGAACCGTGAAATCCGCAGAGTCTTCGAAGGCCTTCGCCTGCGTCTCGACGGCATCCACCGGACGCGCATCGGCTGCGTCACGGACAAGGGTCTGGCCCTCGGCCAATATCGCCGCCTGCAGCCCGCCGAAGTGGAATGGTTCTTCAAGAGGGGCGGAGCCTGAGCATGGTGGTCGCGGTGGACGGACCGGCCGCCGTCGGCAAAAGCACCGTGGCCTCCAGGGTGGCAGCGGCAACCGGGTTCCTCTATGTGAACTCGGGCTCCTTCTACCGTTCGATCTCCAAAGCCGTCCTGGAATCCGGCGGCGACCCGAACGACGGCGAAGGCGTCGTAGCGGTCGCCTCCCGCTGCCGTTTTTCGTTCCACGGCGGGGAGCTCTATCTCGGCGGCCGGCCGGCCGGCGCGCTGCAGACCGACTTGATCGACCGCTGGTCACCGATCCACTCGCGCCTGCCCCAGGTGCGGGAAATCGTGAACCAAAACCTGCGCCGCATCGCCAAATCACAGAACGTGATCGTCGAAGGCAGGGACATCGGCACCGTCGCCTTCCCCGATGCGGAGCTCAAGATTTTCCTGGACGCCAACCTGGCCGCCAGGGCGGTGCGCCGCTTCCGCCAAGGGGTAAGCGCGCTCAGCCAGGAGCAGGTGCAGCGGGGGCTCGAGGAACGTGACGAGCTGGACCGGAACAAGCCGATCGGCCGGCTGGAGATGGCCGAGGATGCAGTTTATATCGATACATCGGACTTGACCATAGAGGAAGTTTGTGACAGAGTAATATCGGAAATCCGCAAACGCCAATCAAGCGGGAGAACATAAATCAGATGAACTCAGATAGTAAAAACAAACCTGAGCCGAAAAATGAGAATCGCCTCCAAGAGGAATATATCCAGACCTTCGCCCAGGTCGAAGAAGGGCAGATGCTTCCGGGCCGCGTCGTGGAGGTGACCGGCGACTACGTGTACGTCGATGTGGGCTTGAAATCCGAAGGCAAGATCCCCATCCAGGAATTCCAGGAGCTCCCCAAGCGCGGGGACACGGTGTACGTGATCCTGCTGATCAAGGAAAGCCGCGGCGGAGAGGTGATCGTATCCAAGAAGAGGGCGGATGAAAAGCTGTTCTGGAAGAACCTGCGGATCGCCTTCGACCAACACCAGCCCGTTTTCGGAACCATAGCCCGCAAGATCAAGGGCGGCTTCGAGGTCGATCTGGATGACGAGGTCAACGCCTTTCTGCCCTTGTCCAAGGTGGACATCTCCCGGGTGGTCGATCCCAACCAGTACCTGGGCTTGCGCACCCAGTTCTACCTCGAACGGCTGTACCACAAGAGCAAGGTCAACATCGTGGTCAACCGCAAGGATTGGCTGGAACAGGAAAACCGCAAGAAACGGGAGGAGTTCTTCAGCCGGACCCAGATCGGTGATGAGGTGGAGGGCAGGGTAAAGTCGTTCACCTCCTTCGGGGCCTTCGTCGACCTCGGAGGCTTCGACGGCCTGCTCCACATCCACGATATGAGCTGGGGCCATATCAACTCACCCAAGGAGGTCGTCTCGCTCGGCGATACCCTGCGGTTGAAGGTCATTCGCCTGGATCCCCAGGAAAAAAAGATCAATCTGAGCCTGAAGCACTTTACCGAGGATCCCTGGACCCACTTTGAAGAGCACTACCACGCCGGCGATATCCTGAAGGGTAGGGTGACCAAGCTCACGGATTTCGGCGCTTTTATCGAGATCGCTCCCGGGATCGAAGGATTGGCGCACATCTCTGAGCTCTCCTGGGTGAAAAAAATAAGACATCCGAAGGAATTGCTCAAGGAAGGAGATATCGTCGAAACCAAGATCCTCTCCTACGACATCCAGCAGAGCAAGCTTTCCCTAGGGTTGAAACAGGTCCTGCCGAACCCATGGGACGACGTGGACAAGCGCTTCCCGGTGGGGATGCGGCTCAAGCGCAAGGTAAAAAACCTCACCAACTTCGGCGCTTTCCTGGAGCTGGAAGAGGGGATCGACGGGCTGCTGCATCTCGATGACCTTTCCTGGACCAAGAAGGTCAAGCACCCCTCGGCCGTGGTCAAACAGGATGAGGAAATCGAGGTGATGGTCATCGAAATCGACAAGGAAAACCGCAAGATCAAGCTGGGGATCAAGCAGCTGACCGAAGACCCGTGGAAATCGCTGTCCAAGGCCTTTCCCCGGGGAAGCTCGATCGAGGGGCAGATCACGAGCATCACGGATTTCGGCTTTTTCGTCAGGGTTCAAGGCGACATCGAAGGCCTGATCAACAAGAGCAACCTGTTCGATCCCGCCACGGAAACCCTGGAGGACGTTCTGGCGCGATACAAGGTGGGGGACACCATCCGCGCCGTCGTCACCGAGCTCAACCCCGAGAAACAGAAGTTGGGGCTCTCGCTGCGCGAGTACAGCCGGAAGGTGCAGCAGGAGACCATGGTGAAGTACATACACGATGACACCACCGAGGAGAAAGCGACCCTGGCTGAGCTGTTGAAGGAAAAATCGAAGGAATAAGGGGATACTGCCGACCGCCGCCTCCCTATGCTCAAGTTCGAGATAGACCGAAATAAATTCGAAACGCTGATCGAAATCAACACCCTGATCAATTCCGACTACACCGACGTCAAGGTGCTGTTGAGCAAGATCATCGATTCCGCCACCCGCTTGATGGAGGCCGAGTCTTCTTCGCTGCTCCTGGTCAACCCGGAGAACAACAAGCTGTACTTCGAGATCGCCCTGGGCAGCAAAGGGGCGGAGGTGCAGCGCTTTTCGCTCAACATGGGCGAGGGGATCGCCGGCTGGGTAGCCGCCAACAACCGCTCCCTGATCGTCAACGACGTGCAGGAGGACAGCCGCTTCTACGCGGATATCAGCAAGCAGATCGGTTATCCCACCAAGGCCATCCTGGCCGTTCCCATGCGGGTCAAGGAACGCTGCGTAGGGGTCATCGAGATCATCAACAAGAGCAAAGGCGGCAGCTTCACGGAAGAGGATCTGCAGTGGCTGGAAGTGTTCGCCACCCAGGCGGCGATCGCCATTCAAAACGCCCGTTCGTTCCAGCGGGTCCAGGAGGAAATCTACCTGCTGCAGGACGAGATCCAGAAGGACCGCGGCTACCATACCTTCATCGGCAACAGCAAGGCCATCAGGGAGAAGCTGGACATCGCCATGCGGGCCGCCCAAACCGACTCCTCGGTCTTGCTGCTGGGCGAAAGCGGCGTGGGCAAGGAGCTGTTCGCGGAGCAGATCCATCTTCACAGCCCTCGGGCCAATGCGCCCCTCATCCGGGTGAACTGCGCGGCGCTTCCGGAGAGCCTGCTGGAGAGCGAGCTGTTCGGCCACGTGAAGGGGGCCTTCACCGGAGCCACCAGCGACCGGCGGGGGCGGTTCGAGCTGGCCGACGGGGGAACGATCTTTCTGGACGAGATCTGCGACCTTCCCCTGAACCTGCAGGTGAAGCTGCTGCGGGTGATCCAGCACAAGACTTTCGAGCAGGTTGGGGGCGCCGAACCGATAAAGGTCGACGTGCGGATCATCGCCGCCACCAACAGGGACATCGAGCGGGAGGTGGAAGAGGGCAGGTTCCGGGCCGACCTGTACTACCGCCTGAACGTACTGCCCATCTACATTCCGCCTTTACGGGAGCGACGGGACGATATCCCCCTGCTGGCCGATTTCTTCTTGAAGCGCTTCAACCGGGAAATCAAGAAGCAGATCACCGGCTTCACCCCGGAGGCTATGGATGTCCTGCTGTCCTTTTCCTGGCCCGGCAACGTACGGGAGCTGGAAAACGCGATCGAACGGGCCGTGGTGACGATCCAGTCCGACAGGATCACCCCCGAGGCCTTCGCCGCAGCCGGCCGTTCCAGGCCGCAGGAGGAGCAATACGCCGGCAAGCAGCTCAAGGAAGCGATCAACGTGTTCAAAAAGCATTACATCCGCCAGACCCTGGAAATGAACCGCTGGAACCAGACCAAGACGGCCAGGATACTGGGAATTCAGAGGACCTATCTGTCCAGGCTGATCAAGGAGCTGGAAATAAGCCACTAACTCGAGCAAGGCAAGGAGCTATTCATGTCGACTTCGCAAGGCGAGGCAAAAACCCGATTCATCGATCTGCTATCCGGTTTTCTGCATAGATTCCGCATCGTCTTCCTGGTCCTGCTGGCGGTGCTGCTGGCGGCAGTCATCGCCTACTTCGCCTGGTCGGAATGGCAGAGCGCAGCGCGAGAAAAATCCATTCTCTGGGCGGAAAATGCCCAGAACCTGTACCAGAAATGGGCGAATGAGCCGGACCTGACCAAGAAGCAGGCCACGGAGAAAGAGCTTAATGAGCTCCTGCAGCGGATCCTTTCCAAATACCCCAGGCAGTACGGAGCACAGCGGGCGCAGCTCATCATGGCCGAAATGGCCTACGAAGCCAAGGACTGGAGCAAAGCCGCGGGCGACTACCTGGCTTTGGCCCAGAGGTTCCCCCGTTCCTACCTGGCGCCTCTGGGCCTACTGTACGGGGGCGTGTGCTGCGAGGAGCAAGGCGATGCCCAGAAAGCGCTGGCCGCCTACGAGCAGCTCACGAAACGGTACAAGGATTCCTTCCTGCGGCCCCGGGCTCTTTTTGCCACTGGACGGTTGCTGGAGCAGGGGGGAGATTTCGCGGGCGCGAAGAAAGCCTACGACCAGATGGAGGAGGAGTACCCGCTCAGCAATTGGACAAAGGCAGCCCGCAACCGTATAATCGAGCTCGGGATCAAAGGCAAGATTTCGGAGTAATCCCCTCGCAGGAACCCCAAGCGCCCAAGGAGGCGGCCGATGGCCAAAAAAGGAGCCAGGCTCTTAGAAACGAGATTTTTCGGCCTGATCATCGGGGTTCTGGTCTTTCTGCTCCTCCTGCTGCTCTCCTCCCAAACGGTGCTCATCACCAACCTGGAGCAGAGCGTGCTGAACTTCAACTTCCGGCTGAAAAATACCGTACGCCGGACACGGGTGCAGGAAGGGGTTACCGTAGAACAGAGAAACCCCAAGCTCTCATCGGATATATTAATAGTTGGCATCGACGACAAGAGCCTGGACAGCTTCGGCCGCTGGCCCTTTCCCCGCTACACCCATGCCAACCTGATCAATGCCTTTTCCCGCATCAAGGAGCAGAACGATCGCGAAAGGGCTCTTTTCCTGGACGTCTTGTTCAGCGAGCCCTCCAAGCCCGTAGATGATGCTCTGCTGGTGCAGAGCATCCAAGAGAATGGCAGGGTTTTCCTGGAAACCATCCTCGAGCGTCCCCCGAACCCTTCGGGAACAGAACAGGAGTACCTGGAGCGCCAGCAAGCGCTGTACGATCGGTATGGGAAGATCACCGAGATCAAGGGTGACTGGATGAAGGTGGAAACGCTGTACGGTATCTACCCTCCGCTGAAACCGTACGCGCGGGCGGCCTTTGGCTACGGGCACCCTGTATTCGTCGAGGACGAGGACCAGGTCTACCGCCGGCAACCCCTGGTGGTCAAATCCTCGGTGCTCCTCGAAGAGCTCAGGCTCGATGCTCTTGGCCCCGGCAACCTTACCGAGGAAGAGCATAGGGCTTTCACGCGTCTTGCCTGGATCGACAAACAGAACGAATTCCATAATGTGCCCTATCCGCTGACCGAAGAGGCCCTCGAAGACCTGAAGCGAACGATGGAAAAGAAGGCTCCTTTAAAGGCGGAGGACACGAACGCCGACGGCGAGCCAGACACCTATTACTACGTGCTGAGGAAGTATAGGGACAGCTTCCTGCCCTCGATCACCCTGTCCCTGGCCCTGGAGTATTTTCATAAAAGGCTGTCGGATGTCGAGGTGGTGCTTGGCAAATACATCCTCATCCCGAATCCGATGATGTATAATCCTGAAAAGGAAAGCTGGGAGCCTTCCACTCTGATCCTGAAATCGGAGCAGGTAGATTCGGAAGGGAACGTGCTCGCGCCGGCAGTGACTCGTGAGCTGCGCGAAATCCGCATCCCGATCAACGAAAAAGGCCAGATGCTCATCAACTTCATGGGTGTCGCCTCCAGCGCTTCCCAGCAGGGACACCAAACCTTCCCGATCCGATCTTTCGCCGGGTATGCCGGCAGGATCACCGGTTCGGATCCCTCCAAATGGCCGCGGACCATGGCGGTGGGCAATAAGCTGGTAATGGTCGGTGCCTTCTCTAAGGGCATCGCCGAGGATGAGAAGACCACCCCCTTCGGCTTGATGTACGGGGTGGAGATCCACGCCAACGCCCTGAACACCATCATCATGAACAACTTCCTGTACGAACTCCGGCCTTGGGCCAATGCGCTTATCCTTCTGGCCCTGGCCCTGATCACGGCGTTCATGGCCTCTCGCCTGCCCACGGTCTGGTCCCTGGTGCTCTCGCTCGTTCTGATCATCCTGTTTTTTCTGGCGGTGACCCTGGTGTTCGATTTGTACAACCGCGTGGTCCAACTGACGACTCCGATTTTCGGCATCCTCCTTTCGTTCCTGGCGGTGATCGTCTACCGGATCATGACCGAAGAAAAAGACAAGAGGCGGATCCGCGACATGTTCGGCAAATACGTCAGCCCCAAAGTGGTGGACCAGATCCTGCAAAACCCGCCTGAGCTCGGCGGGGTGGACAAGGAGCTGACGGTGTTCTTTTCCGACATTCGCGGTTTCACCACGCTTTCGGAGAGCATGACCCCCCAGGAGCTGGTCAACCACCTCAACGTCTACCTAACGGCGATGACCGACGTGATCCTCGAATATCAGGGCACGCTGGACAAATACGTCGGGGACGAGATCATGTGCTTCTGGGGCGCGCCACTGCCTCAGGAGGACCACGCCATGCTGGCCTGTAAGTGCGCCCTGCGCCAGATGCAGGTCCTGGCCGAGCTCAACTCCGGCTGGCCGCAGGAGCGGCGGATCAACATCGGCATCGGGCTGAACTCCGGGATCATGACCGTAGGCAACATGGGCTCGCTGGGCCGGATGAACTACACGCTGACCGGCGACAATGTGAACCTGGGGGCCCGGCTGGAAGGCACCAACAAGCAGTACCTGACCAATATCATCATGAGCGAATACACGCACGGCCTGGTCAAGGACCGGGTGATCGCCCGCGAGCTGGACAACATCCGCGTCAAGGGAAAGAACCGGCCGGTCCTGATCTACGAGCTGATCGACGTAATCGATGGGTTGGAGCCCCCCGCGCCGCCGACGGCGGAGAAGGGCAGGGTGCGGTAGCTGGTCTTCAGAAGCCGCACTCCGATCAGCGCTGTCCTCGCCGGTGCGCTGCTGCTGCTTTCGGGCTGCGGCCTGGAGAGCTTCGTGGTTCTGAGCGCTCCGGCAGCGATCTACACCGCGCCGACGCTGACTTTCCAGTTTACTAAACAAGATACAAGCGCAGATTTGAACCAAGCTGGAGATTATGTGTTCAAGGGCTTCGAGCTGTATTACAAGATCTACGGCCTGACGGAATCCCCCGAAAACGACATCGGGACCTTCGAAGAATTGGGAACGCATTCCTTCCGTAGAATTAACAATTATCCGACGGACCAATATCTCAGCTATCACAGGCCTCTCATCGACCTGAGCACGCTTGCCGTTGGCGATCGCAGCAAGACGTTTGTAATCACCATTGACTTCAGCGCCGATTTGAGGGATGCTGGTGCGTCCGAAAATTATCCCCGGATTTACTCTGAGGCTTCTGCGCCGATATCCATTACGATCAATGCCATCCGCAGGGACGTGCCCTATGCGTACGTGGGATATACGTATGAGTTTAAGAGATTTTCTGCTGACTCCAGGACCGTCCTCGTGGTTTATGAACAAACCGATGCTGACCTCAGCAACACAGCGTGGACTTCGATCAGCTCAACCCCTAAC